>ODAK010000073.1_pt1 | contig 106171 bp, 96 predicted proteins | sample 1539591 | NCBI WGS metagenome assembly ODAK01 (sample SAMEA3539303, study PRJEB22396) | soil metagenome | biome: tundra; feature: field; material: soil | place: USA | collected 2010-05 | depth 0.15 m | reverse complement strand
TCAAGGCCTATTTCAACGTCAACGAGATCCTGAGCACGATCATGCTCAACCTCGTTGCTGTCCAGGTCATGAACTGGCTGCTGGCCGGCCCTATGGTCGACAAGACGCAGAATTCCACCTACGGCCTTATCCCAGAGACGAGGCTTCTCCCCCGGACCTCCTGGCTTCCCATCCTCATCCCGAATACGCAGCTCCACCTCGGGGTGCTGATCGCAGTGATCGTGGCAGTGGGGGTGTGGGTCCTGCTTTATCGCACGAGCTTCGGCTTTCGCATCCAGGCTGTGGGGCTGTCGCGCGACGCGTCGAGGTACGCCGGGATGCCGGTGAAACGGACGATGACGCTTGCCATGACCATAAGCGGTGCGATGTGCGGCCTCGCGGGGGCGCTGCTCGTCTTCGGCAGCATTTCGCACCGGATGGTGACCGACGGGAGCCTCACCGGGTTCACCGGCTCGGACGGGTTCAACGGGATCGTCGTGGCGCTCTTTGGGGCGCTCAACCCGCTGTGGACGATCCTTTCGGCATTCCTCTTCGGCGGGCTGCTCGTGGGCGGTGACGCCTTGCAGGTCGCAACGGGCGTGCCGGCCGACATGGTGACCGCTCTCGAGGGGCTCGTCGTGGTGTTCGTCGTCTCGCTCGAGTACATGCGCAGGCGCAGCCGTGCCACGGCCTCCAGCCCTCTCGGGCGCTCCAGGGCCCGGCCGACCGAGCTCGCCGCGCCGGCCGCGTCACTGGTCACAGCCGAAGAGCGGAGCGACCGATGAGCCAGTTCTTCACCTACGCCATCCTCACGGCGACGGTGGCCTCGGCGCTCGGGCTGGCCGCCCCCTTCCTCTTGGCCGCGCTCGGCGAGACCATGGGACAGCGCAGCGGGGTGATCAACCTTGGCGTCGACGGGATCATGCTCCTCTCGGCGTTCACCACCTACTTCGCAGCGCTCAAGACCAGCAACCTGCTCCTTGCCATCCTCGTCGGGATGGGAACCGGGGCGGTGATGGGTGTCGTGACCGCGTTCATAAGCGTCACCTTGAAGGCCGAGCAGGGCATCAGTGGGATCGGTGTCTACTTGTTCGGGCTCGGGTTCAGCGACCTGCTGTTCATCAAGCTCGTAGGCACCCCTTTGCCGATCAACTCGCTCAACCCGATCAACATCCCGCTGCTCGACCGGATACCGGCGGTGGGAGGCATGTTGTTCAAGCAGACGGTCCTCGTCTACGTGGCCTTCCTGCTGGTGCCCGTCGTGACCTTCGTTCTCAACCGGACGACTTTCGGGATGAAGATCCGCGCCGCCGGGGAGAACCCGGCCGCCGCGGACAGCGTGGGCGTCAACGTCGCGCGCATCCGCTGGTCGACTGTGCTCATCGGCTGTACCTTGGCCGGTCTGGCCGGCGCGGCCCTTCTCCTTTACGACGGCATCTTCCAGGAGAACCTCACCCAGAGCGAGGGCTTCATCGCCGTCGCTCTGGTCTACTTCGGTGCCTGGCGCCCGACCGGTGTCATGGGTGGTTCGGTGCTGTACGGGCTGGCCATCGCAGTTGTCCTCGAATGGAAGTCACTCGGGATAATCCCGCTCAGCGCCTCCGATCTCGCTGCGACCGCGCCGGCGGTGATCACGATCCTGGCTCTGCTCACCGTCGCCCGTCGTTTCAGGCAGCCGGCCGCCCTCGGGAAGCCTTACGAGAGAGGAGGGTGATGCAATCCGGTGACCCTCGATATCAGGTTACAATTGTGTTACGCGGGACTTTCACGAGAGAAGGGTGATCCAACCGGGCAGGTCCTGCTGCAGCACCGGACAGTGCCAGCATTCGAAACCTACAAAAAGTGCAGTCACTAGCAAGGGAGAGAAAGCACAATGCATATGAACCTAGCCAGAAGGGGCGCTTTGGTGCTTGCCGCGGCCGGCATCGCGCTCGGTACCGCCGCCTACGCCAGCAGCGCTTCGGCGTCGACGACCGCGGCGCGTCCGCACTCGGCGTCGCAAGCTGTCACGCCACTGAAGGTGGCTCTCATCGCTCCGAGCGCAACGAACGACCTTGCCTTCACACAGTCGATGTACAGCGCACTCGAGAGCCTGAAGTCGTCAGAGCACCTGACGATCTCGGTTTCGGCGAACGAGTACGTCGTGTCCGACGCAGCGAGCATCATCCGCGAGTACGCGTCCAAGGGCTACAACCTCATCGTCGCCCATGGGTCACAATACGGGTCCACGATCGAGCAACTGGCACCCCAATTCCCGAAGGTCGCCTTCGCGTGGGGAACTGCAGGAGCGACGTTCGGGCTCAAGAACGTATTCGCGTACGAGGCATCCTCGAATGAAGGCGGCTACGTCCAGGGCTACATGGCTGCGCTGATAAGCAAGTCGAAGGTGCTCGGGATCTGCGGGCCGATCGCGACCGGTGACGCCAAGCTGTACGTCGACGGCTTCGCCGCCGGCGCAGCCGCCGCCGCCAAAGCCAATAAGTTCAAGGTGACGGCGCACGAGGTCTACACCGGCTCGTTCAGCGACGACAGCCTCATGGCAACCTGCGCGAAGACCTTCGTGTCAGGAGACAAGGCAGACGTGCTCACCGGCAGCTCCCAGTCGGTCGTCGGGGCTATCGGCGTCGCGAGGTCGGATCACCTGGCGTGGTTCGGCACGCAGTGGAACCAGTCGACGCTCGCGCCGAGCAATGTTGTTTCCTCGCAGGTCTACAACTGGGACCCGATCTTGAGGCAGATGTTCACAGCGATCCGCGGTGGCACGCTCGGCGACGCAACCTACGTGATCGGGCTCGGAAACGGCGGTGAGAAGATCCAGTTCAACTCGGGTTACAAGCTCTCCCCCGCGATCAAGGCCCAAGGCCAGAAGCTGATCACCGAGATCACCAACGGGGACATCACCGTTCCTCAGTAGTCGGCTCAGACCAGGCAGACAGGAAAGGACGACCGTGGTGACCACCCCGGCAGCGAGCCCGTCTCGAGAGGGCATTCCGCTCCTCCAGATGACGGGCATCACAAAGCGCTTCCCCGGGGTGGTCGCCAACGATCACGTCGACTTCGATGTCCGAGGCGGCGAGATCCACACCCTCTTCGGGGAGAACGGGGCGGGCAAGAGCACCCTCATGCGCGTGCTCTACGGCCTGTACCGCCCCGACGAGGGTGAGATCCAGATCAACGGCGCGAAGGTCGCCATCACCTCGCCGGCCGACGCGATCAGGCGCGGCATAGGGATGATCCACCAGCACTTCATGCTCGTGGACACCTTGAGCGTGGCCGAGAACGTCGCGTTGGGGGAGAAGTCGCAACGCGGCCCGCTGACCGACCTCGGCCGCGTGTCGGTGAGGATCCGCGAGCTTGCCGACACCTACGGGCTCAATGTCGACCCTCAGGCCATCATCTGGCAGCTGTCGGTCGGCGAGCGCCAGCGTGTGGAGATCATCAAGGCGCTGTACCGCAACGTCTCGTTGTTGGTCCTCGACGAGCCGACGGCCGTCCTGACGCCGCGCGAGGTGGACGAGCTGTTCGTCGTGTTGCGGCAGATGACCGAGGGTGGTCGGGGCCTCGTGTTCATCTCCCACAAGATCCACGAGGTGCTCGACATCTCCGACCGCATCACCGTGCTGCGGGGCGGTCGCAACGTCGGCACGATCCCGTCGTCCGATGCGTCCCGAGCTCGCTTGGTGGAGTTGATGGTTGGCCGAAGTGTGGCCCTGGAGAGCCAGCCTTCGAGAGGCGCCGGCGGTGACGTGCGGCTCTCGGTCAAGGACCTCCGTGTCAGGGGCGACCGCGGGATCGAAGCCGTTCGGGGGCTGTCGCTCGAGGTTTCCGCCGGTGAGATCGTCGGTATCGCCGGGGTCTCGGGTAACGGGCAACGGGAGCTCTCCGAGGCGATTGCAGGGCTTCGAGCGCCGCTGAGCGGCTCCATCCGATTGGGCGACGCCGAGCTGGCGGGAGCGAACCCTGCTGACGCACGGTCGGCGGGGCTCGCTTATGTCCCGGAGGAGCGCATGCGCGACGGGGTGGTCCCGGCGTTCACCGTCGCACAAAACCTCCTTCTCGTCGAGAACCGGAACCGCAGCTACTCCCGCCTCGGGTTCTTGCGTACTCGTGCCATCCGCCGTCATTGCCAGGAGCTGATCTCAGCCTTTGACGTCAGGACCCCTTCGCTGGACACTCCGGCCAGGAACCTCTCCGGCGGGAACATCCAAAAGCTGATCATGGCCCGCGAGCTGTCGGGCATCCCTCGCGTGCTGCTGGTTGCTCAGCCCACTCGAGGCATTGACGTGGGAGCCACCCGCTACATCCACGAGCGCCTTGTCGTTCAGCGCGACAACGGAACGGCGGTCCTGATCATCTCCGAGGACCTCGACGAGATCATGACCATTTGCGATCGTGTCCTTGTGATGTACGAAGGGACGATCATCGGGTCGGCGGACCCGCGGGTCAACACCCGTGAGGAGATCGGCATGTTGATGGCGGGAGTGGGGTCCGCCATACCGCCCGCTGCTCCGCCCCCCGCCGGCGAACCGGCCACGGCCTCCAGCTAGCCGTCGTGAGGTCATGGACTCTCCACCAGAGCTGGGTGGTAACTGCTTTTTCCCCCAAGAACACGGGGCAATGAGCATTGCCACGCTCGAGATGATTGCCTGGTCTGGCGCCCTCGGCAGGATTCGAACCTGCGCACCCGGCTCCGGAGGCCGATGCTCTATCCCCTGAGCTACGAGGGCTCGCTTGAGCGCATGTTGCATGCTAGCGGGACTTCAGCCATTCTCAGACTCCAATGACGACCGAACGACGTCTGGCCGACGGGATTGTCGCGGCTCTTGCGACCCTTCACATTCCATTCGAGCCTCAGGAGGTCCAGCTCGTCCGCCCGGCACGCCCGGAGCACGGTGACTGGTCGACCAATGTCGCGCTCGTGGTTGCGAAGTCCGCAGGTCGGGCGCCTCGCGACATTGCCAACGACCTCTCCGCCACGCTGTTGGCCGCATCGATCGACGATGTGGTCGCGGTAGAGGTCGCGGGCCCCGGGTTCGTCAATTTCAAGCTTGCGAAATCGTGGTTGCACCACGCGCTTGTCGAGGTCATCGAAGCCGGCACAGAGAGCTACGCGACTCCCGAGCTCGGAGGCGGGGAGCGGGTGCAGATCGAGTTCGTGTCCGCGAACCCGACAGGCCCGCTGCACGTGGGCAACGGCTGGCTCGGCTCTTACGGCGACGCTCTGGGACGGGTGATGAGCCGCTGCGGCTGGGACGTGAAACGCGAGTTCTACGTGAACGACACGGGCGGCCAGATCCGCCTTCTCGGTGAGAGCCTGCTCGCTCGGCGCCGCGGCGATGTCGTGCCGGAGGAGGGCTATCAGGGCGAGTACGTGACCCAGCTCGCGCAGGAGTACGACGGGCCCGAGGACATCGTCCAAGCCGGCCGGTTCGCCAGTGAGGCGATCCTCGAGAACATAAGGGCGACACTTGACCGGCTCGAGATTCGTTTCGACGACTGGTATTCGCAAGCCTCGATCGAGGAGAGCGGCCAAGTTGCCGAGACGATCGAGGTTTTCCGCGCGCGGGGGCTTGTGTACGAGGCGGACGGAGCGATCTGGCTCCGGTCCACCGAGGTCGGCGACAGCCGAGACCGCGTGCTGATCCGGACGAACGGCGATGTCACGTACCTCGCAGGCGACCTCGCGTACCACCGCGACAAGTTCCTTGTCCGCAACTTCGACCGGGTGATCGACATCTTCGGCGCGGACCACCACGGTCAGGTCGCCAGCTTGAAGGCCGGTGTCGTGGCACTCGGCATCGAGCGCGACAGGCTGGAGATCCGGCTCGGTCAGCTCGTGAACATCGTCGGGCGCCGGATGTCGAAGCGCTCGGGAAACTTCATCAAGCTCGACTCGATCATCGACGAGATGGGAGCCGACGCGACCCGGCTGCTGTCCCTCCTCAATTCGATCGATCAGGCCACGACGCTCGACATCGACCTCATGAAGCGCCGGTCGATGGAGAATCCCGTCTTCTATGTGCAGTACGCCCATGCCCGGATCGCCTCGATCGACCGTAAGCGCGCCGAGCGTGGCATCGAGCGCGTTCCCATCTCGGAGGCCAACCTGGCCCTGCTCGTTGACGACCGTGAGCTCGAGCTGATCCGCTGCCTGGTCGACTTGCCCCATGTGGTCGGCGAAGCCGCCAAAGAACGCGCACCGCACAAGGTGACGAACTGGGTCCGCTTGCTGGCAGGCGAGTTCCACGGCTTTTACCACGACTGCCGGGTCCTTTCCGACGAAGTCCCACCGGAGCTCACACAGGCACGTTTGTGGCTGGTCGAAGGAGTCCAGATCGGTCTCGCGATCGCGCTCGACCTCCTCGGGGTCCGGGCGCCGGAGGCGATGTGACCGGCGCCCGATCTGCCTCCGGGGCGCCCGCGTCCGAGCCGTCCTCGCCAGCTTCTCCACCCGACGGCCCGATCCTTTGGGACCTGCTTCCCGACACGTCCGCGGTCACCGGCGACGGTCACCTGAGTGTCGGCGGGGTCGACCTCTTGCAGCTGGCGGAGGAGGTCGGGACGCCGGTGTTCGTCTACGACGAAGACCACATGCGCGATCGGTGCCGCGAGGCTGTTGCCGGTTTCGGGCCCGGCGTCGCCTACGCGACCAAGGCCTTCTTGTGCAAGGCGATGGCTGCGCTGGCCCTCGAGGAGAAGATGGCGCTCGACGTCTCTACCGGCGGGGAGATGGCCGTCGCGCTCGCGGGAGGGGCGAGCGGTGAGCAGCTTGTGTGCCACGGCAACAACAAGTCCTCCGAGGAGCTCGCAGCCGCGCTGCGTGCCGGCGTCGGCCGGATCGTTGTCGACTCGTTCGACGAGATCATCCGGCTTCGCGCCCTCAGCGCTGCGGGCGTGACATCCGGCTCGTCAGGTCGCCGCAAGCGCCTGTTGGTTCGCGTGACGCCCGGTATCGAGGCTCACACCCACGAGTACGTGAAGACTGGGCAGGAGGATACGAAATTCGGTTTCTCACTGGCTTCGGGAGCGGCGGCCGAAGCGGCCGCCGCTCTCAGGGGCCTGGCGGACTTCGAGCTTGCCGGTGTGCACGCGCACATCGGCAGCCAGATCTTCGAGGTCTCCGCCTTCGCCGAGGAGATCGCCGCTCTCGTCCCGTTCGTGGTCGAGAACCGGTTCTCGGAATGCTGCATCGGCGGCGGCCTCGGCGTGGCCTACGTCGAAGGAGAGGTGGCACCCTCCATCACCGAATGGGCGCACGCCGTTCATGCGGCGGCGAGGACGGCGGGCCTCTCCTCGAGGGTGCGCCTCACAGCCGAGCCGGGTCGCGCCATAGTCGCGAGCGCGGCTGTGACGCTGTACCGGGTCGGCACCATCAAGCAGCTCCCGGGCTTGCGCTGTTACGTCGCTGTCGACGGTGGAATGTCCGACAACCCGCGGCCGGTGCTCTACGGCAGCGGCTACGAGGCCTTCTTGCCGCGTTCACCGCGGGCGTCTCGGCCACTTGCCGCCCGGCTGGTGGGCAAGCATTGTGAGTCTGGTGACGTCATAGTCGACGATGCCCGGCTTCCTTCCGACCTCGTTGTCGGCGACGTGCTCGCCACCCCGGTGACTGGTGCGTACGGATTCGCCATGTCTTCCAACTACAACCGGGTGCTGCGCCCCCCCGTCGTGTTCGTGTCAGGGGGCCGGTACAGGGTTGTCGTCAGACGAGAAACCATGGCCGACCTGCTCGCCTGCGAAGCCTGACCGTCCCCGTCTTGTACCTTGTGCACGTGGACGAGCCTCAATCGAGCGAGAAACGCGGCACTGATGTCGTGCACGTCGGGCTGCTTGGCTACGGCAACGTCGGTGTCGCCTTCACCCGGCTCATCGACTCCCAAGTTGAGGCGATCGCGCTCCGCATAGGCCACGAACTGCGCGTTACGCGCATCGCCGTCAGGGACGTGGCCAAACCGAGGCCTGACTCGGCCCTCTCCGACGCCGGAGAGCGACTTTCCGGCGACGCCGCCTCGCTCGTGGACGACCCGTCGATCGATGTCATCGTCGAGCTCATCGGCGGCATCGAGCCGGCGCGCAGCTTGGTGCTGGCGGCTCTCGCGGCTGGCAAGCCCGTCGTCACGGCCAACAAGGAGCTCCTCGCCACCTTCGGCGCCGAGCTCCTTTCCGCGGCCGAGAACGGGGGAGTAGACCTGTTCTACGAGGCCTCGGTCGCCGGCGCCGTCCCTCTCGTCCGGCTTCTCAACGACTCACTGGCAGGTGAGCGGATCGTCCGCGTGATGGGAATCGTGAACGGCACGACGAACTACATGCTCACCTCCATGAGCGAGGAGGGCTGTGACTACGCCGTGGCGCTCTCGGAGGCGCAGGCACTCGGCTATGCCGAGGCCGACCCCACCGCGGACGTGGAGGGCTTCGACGCCAGGGCCAAGGCCGCCATCCTGGCCGGCATCGCGTTCGACGCGGACGTCGTCGCCAGCGACGTCTACACCGAGGGGATCACCGCCATCGGTGCTTCCGACATAGCCTTTGCCCACAAGCTCGGCTACGTGGTCAAGCTGTTGGCCGTTGCCGAGCGCGTGAGCGACGGGCCCGCGCCCGCAGTCGCTGTACGCGTCCATCCCGCCATGGTTCCGCGTGAGCACCCTCTGGCAAGCGTCCGCGGAGCGTTCAACGCGGTCTTCGTCGAAGGCGACACTGCCGGCGAGCTCATGGTCTACGGCCGCGGTGCCGGTGGGATGGCGACGGCAAGCGCGGTGCTCGGCGACGTGGTGGCGGCCGCGCATCATCTGCGCGAAGAGACGAGAGGCCGCGCCGTCCGGCGCGAGCGGGTCGAGGTCCGCCCGATCTCGGAACTTCGAACCCAGTACTACCTCACTTTGGACGTGAAGGATCAGCCCGGCGTGCTGGCGGCGGTGGCCCGCGTGTTCGGCGAGCACCACGTCTCGATTCGTTCCATGGAACAGATCGGCCTGGGTGGCGGGGCTCGCCTGGTGTTCATCACGCACACGGCCCTTGAAGCCGACGTTCAGGCGACGCTGACGTCACTGGCGGGATTAGACGTCGTCGCGCGAGTCGGTGTCCTGTTGCGGGTCATCGGGCCGGAACGCTGATCGGGATGATCCCCTGGAGAGGAGTGATCGAGGAATATCGAAGTTTCCTCCCGGTCTCGGCGACGACGCCTGTGGTGACTCTGCTGGAGGGTGGGACGCCCTTGCTCACCGCTCCGCGGCTGTCGGAGCGGGTCGGTGCCAATGTGCTGCTCAAGCTCGAGGGAGCGAACCCGACCGGCTCGTTCAAGGACCGGGGCATGACGATGGCCATCTCCAAAGCTGCCGAGGAGGGGGTCAAGGCAGTCGTTTGCGCCTCGACCGGCAACACCTCCGCTTCCGCGGCGGCCTACGCGGCTCGGGCCGGGATGAGCTGCTCGGTGCTCATCCCCGAGGGCCACATTGCCCTTGGGAAGCTGGCCCAGGCGCTCGTCCATGGGGCGCACGTCCTGCAGGTGAGGGGTAATTTCGACGTTGCCTTGGAGATCGTCCGCGAGCTGCCGCGCCGTGCACCGGTGGTGGTCGTGAACTCGGTGAACCCGTTTCGCATCGAGGGGCAGAAGACGGCCGCCTTTGAGATCGTTGACAGCCTCGGGGATGCCCCCGAAGTCCACTGCATCCCGGTGGGCAACGCCGGGAACATCACTGCCTACTGGCGTGGCTATTGCGAGTATCGCAACGCCGGGCGTTCCACGAGGCTCCCGAGGATGCTCGGCTTCCAGGCCGCCGGTGCTGCCCCGATCGTCGCCGGCCATCCGATTGCCGAGCCCGAGACGATCGCCACAGCGATTCGCATCGGCAACCCGGCCTCCTGGTACGGGGCGACAGCGGCAGCGTCCGAGTCCGGCGGTGGCATCTTCGCGGTTACCGACGAAGAGATCCTCGATGCGTACCGGTTCCTCGCCACCGAGGAATCGGTCTTCTGCGAGGCTGCCTCGGCGGCCTCGGTTGCCGGCCTGCTGAAGGCACCTGTCGTGAAAGGCTCGACAGTCGTGTGCGTGCTGACCGGTCACGGACTGAAGGACCCGGATCTCGCGATCAGCCAAGCGTCGGTGCCTGCGGTTGTCGACGCCGACCTCGGCTCGGTGCTCGGCGCCCTCGGTCTCTAAGAATCCGTGAGCCGCTCCGCCGTAGCCACAGAGAGTGGTTGTCTAGGGTGATAATGAGGGTGAATCCTCACTCTCAGTGCTCAGACCCTGCTGCCCTGAACCGATCATCCTTCTGGTGTCGTACTGAATGGAAGATCCCCGAAGAGAGCAGCACGAGCCGCTCGCCGTCACTGACGGGCCGGGAGACCGGCAGGCCACGAGGGCGCCCCAGACCCGGTCGGGTCGATGGTGGGAGCTCCACCCCAGGTTGCTGCGGACGGTCGCAGTCGTCGCGCTCGTCTGGGGGTGCGCCTATCTCGGCTGGCGGCTCCTCGAGACCGGTCGAGCGGCCAACCCGGAAGCGTTCTACGTACTCTGGTTCGTGGAGCTGTACAATTTCACCTCGCTCGTGTTTCTCGCCTTTTACGGATGGCGCTGGTCCGAACCGCGGCGACCTCCGGCCACGCCCGGCTATCGCGTCGATGTCTTCGTCGCGACCTACGACGAGTCGCGGGAGGTCGTCGAGGCGACCCTCGCGGGATGCGCCGCCCTCCGTTACCCGCACGAGACCTACCTCCTCGATGACGGTCGACGTTCTGAGATGGAGCTCTTAGCGGGGGAGTGGGGCGCACACTGGATCAGCCGCCCGGACAACTCCCACGCGAAGGCGGGCAATATCAATCACGCGCTCGAGTGCACGAGCGGCGAGTTGATCCTCTGCCTTGACGCCGATCATGTTCCCCTCCCCGACGCGCTCGACGCGACCGTGGGTTACTTCGACGACGAGACGGTCGCTCTCGTTCAGAGCCCGCACGACTTCTACAACCAGGACTCGGTGCAGCACTACGAGCCCGGCCGACATGAGCAGAGCATGTTCTTCGAGGTGGTCTGCCCGGGCAAGGACCGTCACAACGGTGTCTACTGGTGCGGCTCGGCGGCGATCCTGCGTCGAACCGCGCTAGTCGAGGTCGGCGGGGTGGCCACCGACACCATCGCCGAGGACTTCCACACGACCATCAAGATGCACCGGGCGGGATGGACGACCCACTACCACGACGAGGTCCTCGTCCAAGGTCTCGCGCCGCTTGACATGGACGGTTACCTGTTGCAGCGGGACCGCTGGGCGCGCGGCAACCTCGCTGTGTTCCGCCTGCCGGAGTCTCCGCTCAGGCTTTTTTCGGGCCTCGGCCTGCGCCAGAGGTTCTCCTACTTCGGCAGCCTCTTCGCCTACGGTGCCGGTCTGTCGCGACTGGCCATGATCGGATTGCTGGTGGCGGTCCTGGTGGGCGGCGTGCTGCCGGCCCGCATGACCATGCTCGGTCTCGCGGTGCTCTGGTTGCCCTGGACGATCCTCGCGGTCACCTCTGCGACCGCGCTCTGCCGGGGCCACCTCCGCACTGGCGAATCCTCTCACTACACGCTCGTTACCGCCGCGATCTTCACCCGCGCGCTCCGATGCGCGCTGTTCCCCTCTCGGACCAAGTTCAAGGTCACCCCGAAGTCCGGCGCCGGAGCCGGTGGCCTCCATTCACTTGGGCGCCTCAAGGTCGTGGCTGCCTTCGGCATTGCTCTTGCGGGTGGGCTCGTCTGGCGGGGCCTCGGGATCCTCGGCTACGTGCATGCGCGGGGGCTTCCCACGTGGGCGGCGACGTTCGCAATGATCCTCGGAACCTGGGAGCTCTATCGAATCGCACAGTCGTTGCGAATTGTCTTTCGCAGGCACCAGCGGCGCGAGCAGGTCCGCTTCGGCTGCCTCGCCCCGGCGACGATCGTGAACGAGGTGGACGAGCGCTCCTACGGTCGAGTTGTCGACGTCTCGGTGTCGGGCGTGGGGCTCTTGGTTGCCACGGAGATCGAAGGCGGATCGCTGCTGCACGTCGAGTTCGCGCTGCCCGGGCTCGACGACGGGACTCTCGGTGTGGCCTTCACCGCCGCCGTGCAGTCTGCGCGACCCGACAAGTCGGCAGGATGGCGGCTAGGGGCGTCCATCGTTGAGATAGATGGTGGCTCACGGGACAACCTCGTCCGCTACTGCTATGTCGTGCACCCCTGTGAGCGTCTCCGCAAGAGCCGCCTCGAATCCCAGGAGCAAACGACGCCGTCACTCATCCCGATGTCCCCGGTCACCGCGGTGGTCGATGTGAACGACACCTACAGTGCTCCCGCGATCGAACGCCCAGCCGTCGGCTGACGGCTCTGGGACACCACGGGTGTTTGCCGGCAGGCCGGCGCCCCGCTAGTATGCGGTTTGCCCTGGTTCGTCATTGCGGACGCCAGCTCGCCCTATGGGCGGGTGACCCGAATGGGGCGGCGGGAATCGCAGAGGTCCCTTCCCTGTTGTTACCTACACCGCGTTTCCCCCGTGCAGACGCATTAGCCGCCGTGGGCACCCACTGATTGGGCTGTGCGATCCGGCGAAGTCGACGACTTGTTCTGATTGGGAACTCACAGCGACGGATCGCAGGCTCGGGTCTATTGCATGACCCGACCGGTCCGGTGACCGCTCGGGAGGGTATGTCGTGACCACATGGGGGAGCACCGACATCGCGGAATCCCGGAAGGTCCGGAAACCACCTCCAAAGAACCACCTCAAGCAACAGAAGATCCAGAGAGGAAGCTGATGAGCGAAGAACAGCTCGAGCGTTCGATCCTCGAGCGCAAGGCGAGCGACGAGCTTCGGGCAATCGCGACCGCCATGTCCCTCGAGCCCGTAGCGCGCCTGCGCAAGGCGGAGCTGGTGAACCAGATCCTGCGTGCTGCCGGCGTCGAGGTCGAAGGCGCCTCACAGTTGCCCGCGACAAGCGCGGCATCGCTTCAGTCACCGCCTTCCAACGGTGGCGCCACCGACACCAGTCAACCAGACGGGGCTGACGGCGCATCCACTTCGAAGCCTGCGCGAGGTCGCACCTCGAGGGCGCGGTCCACGGTCAAGGCGCGCCCGGCGGATTCGTCGCCGGCACATGCTGACGTGAACGGAAGTGGGGGCGGGCAGGCTCATGAGCCGAGTGAGGACCACGGCGTCTCGTTGCCGGCGGGCTCGGCACTCGTCAACGGGACCGACTCTGAAGATTCGAGTGAGGTCGGGGACGCGGTCGCGGAGGGCGCAGCCGCCGTTCTGGCGAGCTCAGGCTTCGGCCGGAGCAGGCGAGAGCCAGCTCCGACCACCGGTGCGGGCCTTGCTTCGGGCGAGCCCCGGCCTGGTGAGCTCACGTCGAACCTGGGCGGCGTCGCCGCTTCCGGTACTGAGACCCTTGACCGGGTGTCCGGGGACGTGTCGACCACGATCCGTCCTCAGCGCCAGCCTCAGCAGCACTCCCAGCCCGGGCGAGGCAATCAGGGCAATCAAGGCGGCCAGATCGTTCAGGGCGGCCAGGGCGGCCAGGTCGAGACGGGCAACCGCCGCGGGCGCCGTCGTCGCGGACGTGACCGAGAGCGTGGCGGTCAAGAGCCGCAGGGTGGCGGCCAGGAAGTTGCATGGCAGGGCGAGCTCGTCCCGGTCCGCGGCCTGCTCGACCTACGGGACGAGGGCTACGGCTTCCTGCGTACGAGCGGGTACCTGCCGAGCGGCAAGGACGTGTACATCTCGGTCTCGCAGGCAAGGAGGTTCGCGCTACGGCGTGGCGACGCCATCGAGGGTGCATGCCGCCCGGCGGGACCGAGCGAGAAGTACCCCGCCTTGCTGCGGATCGACACGGTTTGCGGGATGTCGCCGGAAGAGGCCCGTGAGCGACCGCGTTTCGAGGACCTGACTCCGTTGTTTCCCGACCAGCGGATGCGGCTCGAGCTGAAGGACGATCCGCTCAACACGACCGCGCGGATCGTCGATCTGATCTCGCCCATCGGCAAAGGACAGCGGAGCATGATCGTGTCGCCGCCGAAGGCTGGCAAGACGACGATCCTGAAGCAGATAGCGCATTCGATCGAGCAGAACGACCCGAGCGTCCATCTCATGGTCCTGCTCGTGGACGAGCGTCCCGAGGAGGCCACGGATTGGCGCCGGTCAGTGAAGGGCGAGGTGATCGCCTCGACCTTCGACCGTCCCGCCGACGAGCACACGACCGTTGCGGAGCTCGCGATCGAGCGGGCCAAGCGGCTTGTCGAGCTCGGCAGGGACGTCGTGATCATCCTGGACGGGATCACCCGTCTCGCCCGCGCCTACAACCTGGCCCAGCCGGCAACCGGTCGCATCATGTCCGGCGGCGTGGACTCCGGCGCGCTGTACCCGCCGAAGAAGTTCTTCGGAGCTGCTCGCAACATCGAGGAGGGCGGCTCGCTCACGATCCTCGCGACCGCCCTCGTGGAAACGGGCTCGAAGATGGATGAGGTGATCTTCGAGGAGTTCAAGGGCACCGGCAACATGGAGCTACGCCTCGACCGCAAGCTGGCCGAGCGGCGGATCTACCCGGCGATCGATGTCAACGCCAGCTCGACGCGCCATGAGGAGCTGCTCTTCGACCGCTCCCAGCTCCAACAGGTCTGGAAGCTCCGCCGGGTGCTCAACGCCCTCGGCAGCGACGGAGGTGGTGGGGCCGGGCTCGAGCTCCTCATGGACAAGATCCGGACCACTCGCTCCAACGACGAGTTCCTCGCCGAGATCGCCAAGGCGCCGATCCCGGGCGGCTGACTCGCCCCGGAGCGGGCCCTGGCCCAGCTCCGTCCGACCCGGCTTACAATGGAGAGATCATGAAGACAGACATTCACCCCGCCTACACGACCGCGTCGGTGCGGTGCTCGTGCGGGAACACCTTCACAACGCGATCGACAAAGTCCGACCTGCATGTCGAGCTGTGCAACGAATGCCATCCCTTCTACACGGGCAAGCAGAAGCTGGTGGACACCGGCGGGCGCGTGGAGCGCTTCGAGCGCCGCTACGGCCAGCGCAAGACCAAGCGCTGACTCAGCTTCACTTCCACCGTCCACGCCGGGTATCGGCGTGGCCGTCGTACACGAGCTAGCCAACGGGCTCGACCTGCCGCCGCGGTCGGTCGCCCGTCACAGACTTCGCCCCGGCCACCCGGTCTCAGGTTGCCGGAGGCCGGGCCAACTCGTGAGCGATGTCGCCGGCCCAAGCATCGATCTCGGCCCAGTCTCGGAAGTCTCCCTCCGGCAGCCCGGCGCGGGCGGCCGGCAGCTTGCGGAGGGCCCGCTCAGCAAAGCCGAGCGTGTCAGGGTCGAGTGCTCCGAAGAAGACGCGGTGGCCACGCGCCTGGACGACTTCTTGAAGCTCGGAGATCTCCTTGGGCACTGTCGCTGTCCGGAGGTCCTGTCCCTTCGCGTCTTGGGCCTCGTTGCCGAGCGGCCCGCTGCTGAACAGCCAGAGCGGATGACGCGCCAGGACGGCGCTGTTGAGCTTCACGAATGCCAATGCCTCGTCCATCCAGTGGAAGCCGTAGGTGGCGCTGCCGATCACGAAGGCGTCATAACCTTCAAGGCCGGACGCCTCCTGCACGGAGCGGGCGTCCGCTGGGTGGTCCTCGTCGGTCAGCTTGACCGCGATCCGCTCGGCGATCCCGCGAGTTGCACCGTGCTTGCTGGCGTACGCAACGAGTACCGGCATGGTGACCTCCGCTTTCATCGTGCGATCTCGCCGGGACTTCGCCTAGAGCCCAAGATCCCTACTTTGAGGGTACGGTGTTCTCGGACCCCGGAGTAGTGATTGCTCAGAGATTGGTGTTGCGCCTCATGTCCCGGGCTATCTCGGACCTCGACCAGGGAGCGGTCCAAGGGCCGCCCGAGGCGGCACTAGCCTGAGTCCGTGCTCGATCGCCTTGAGGCGCTTGAGGCCGAGTACTCACAGGTCCTCACCCGCCTCTCTGACCCAACGCTCTCGAAGGATCCCAATGAGCTGAGAGTACTGTCGCGCCGCCACAAGGAGCTCGAGACCGTCGTGCGGAAGATGCACGAGCTCAAGTCCGCGCAAGACGACGTCGCCACCGCTCGCGAGCTGGCGGCCGACGCCGTCGGCGCAGAACGCGAGCTCGGCCGGGACGAGCAGAGTGCCGCAGAGGCAAGGGTCGTGGAGCTCGAGACGGAGCTGCGCGATCTGCTGATGCCCCGTGACCCGCACGACGGGCGCAACGTCATCGTCGAGATCCGGGGAGCCGAGGGTGGAGAGGAGGCGAACCTGTTCGCCAAGGACCTCTTCGACATGTACCAGCGCTATGCCGACCGGCGAGGTTGGCACCCTGAAGTGCTGGACCTTCGCGAGTCGGAGCTCGGGGGCGTCGGCGGGGTCACCTTCCTTGTCAAGGGCGAGGATGCCTGGCAGCGGCTGCACCAAGAGGCCGGCACTCACCGGGTGCAGCGGATCCCGGTCACCGAGTCGCAGGGACGCGTCCACACTTCCTCCGCGACGGTGAACGTGCTGCCCGAGGCCGACGAGGTCGAGGTCGAGATCGAGCCCGGCGACATACGCGTCGACGTCTACCGATCGACCGGCCCCGGGGGACAGTCGGTCAACACGACGGACTCGGCGGTCCGGATCACCCATCTGGCGACCGGGCTCGTCGTGGCGATGCAGGACGAGAAGAGCCAGATTCAAAACCGCGCGGCTGCGCTGAAAGTGTTGCGTGCACGCCTGTACGAGCTCGAGCTGCAGCGAAACGCGGCCGCTCTTGCCGAAGAGAGGCGCGCACAGGTTGGGAGTGGAGGCCGCTCGGAGAAGATCCGCACATACAACTTCAAGGACAACAGGGTCACCGATCACCGGATCGGGCTCACCTTGAAAAAGCTCGACCGCATACTGATGGGCGACCTCGACGAGCTCGTCGACGCGCTGCTGGCAGACGAGCGGGGCCGCCAGCTACTCGAGGGATGAGAAGGCGGGCCGAAGTGACCGGGGTCACCTGGCGGCAACTGCGGCGTGAGACAGCCAAAGCGATCGCCGACCCGGCCCAGGCCCGGTGGTTGCTCGAGGAGGCCAGTGGCCTCGACGGCTTTCGGCTGTTGCGCGAGCTCGATTGTCAAGCTCCTCCCGGGGCCGCGGCACGGCTCGAGTCGCTCGTGCAGCGCCGACTTTCGGGTGAGCCGCTCCAGCACGTTCTCGGCCACTGGGGGTTTCGGACGCTCGATGTCGTCGTCGACTCGCGCGTGCTCGTCCCGCGCCCGGAGACGGAGGTCGTCGTAACCGTCGCCTTGTCGGAGATTGACCGCCTTTGTACTTTGCAGTCCGGCCCGGAGGTGCTCGTGGTCGATCTCGGTACTGGCTCGGGCGTGATCGCGCTCTCGCTCGCAATGGAGCGGGCGGCGGTGCGCGTCATCGCGACCGACCGAGATCCCGCCGCTCTCGAGGTAGCCGCCGTCAACTTGTCAGGAATCACGACCGAGGCGGCGGCGCGCGTGCAGTTCTGCCAGGGCGACTGGTACCAAGCCCTGCCCCTCGATCTCGCCGGTCAGATCGCCTTGATTGTCGCCAACCCGCCGTACCTAGCAGAGCCCGAGTGGGCTGGCCTCGACCCGACAGTAAGCGGCTTCGACCCCTTCGGGGCATTGGTGGCCGGGCCGAGCGGGCTCGAGGCCATCGAGACGATCGTGACCGGCGCACCGGCGTGGCTCGGCCGGCGCGGGGCGCTCGTAGTCGAGATCGCGCCCGCCCAGGCGGGACCGGTGCTCGAGATGGCACGCGAGGCGGGGTTCCCCACTGCGAGTGTCGAAGACGACCTGGCGGGGCGAGCGCGCGTGCTCGTGGCCGAACGGTGAGCCGGTCGGAGCTCGGCGCGCTCGAGGAGGCGCTGGCGGCCGGGAACGTCGTGGCGGTCCCGACCGACACCGTCTACGGGCTCGCCGTCGATCCCCGTCTGCCGGGCGGGGTCGACCGGGTGTTCGCGCTCAAGGAGCGACCTGAGCAGTTCCAACTGCCGGTCCTCATCGCTGATCCGACCGGTCTCTTGGACCTGGCGGAGGCGACTGCGGCCGCCCAACGGCTCGTTTCGCGTTACTGGCCCGGGCCGCTCACCCTTGTGCTGCCACGGCGATCCGGTGTCGCCTTCGACCTCGGTGGCGATAGTGCGACGATCGGGCTGCGCTGCCCGGCGAGCTCGCTGCTGAGACAGCTGCTGCGAACGACCGGACCGCTCGGCGTGACGAGTGCTAACCGCCACGGGGAGCCCCCCCTGCACACTGCGGACGAGGTCCGCGAGCACTTCGGTGCAGGTGTCGTGGCCGTGCTCGACGGTGGCAGATGCGACGGCCGGCCGTCGACGGTGATCTCGCTCACCGGTCCCGATGCGAAGTGCCTGCGGGAGGGCGCGCTCTCGTTCGCGGAGCTCGCCGCGATCGCCGCCGGTCCGTGAACGCCTGCCGTTCGTCGCGCCCAGTGGGTCTAGTCGTGCACCGATGAGTTTCAGATGGCGGTGGCGTCGAGATTGACGACATGGAGGCATGGCGAACCAGCCTGATACGGGCATGTCTGATTGTTGGTCGGTCCATCTTGCGACCGACGACGCCCGAAGACCGTCGATACGGCGGTGGCCAACGGAAGTCAGGTCCTTGTCCCTGTCATGGATGTCGGCGAGCTCGGCGACATGTCCTTCGTCAGCGACCCCGGTGGCGCGGCGATCGCGCCGAGCGCGCAGAACATTGCCGCGCCGATCACGACGATGACCACGATGTTGCTCAAATTGGTAAGTCTCAACCGAGCACAGGACGGGCTCGGGCTTGTGGGCCGCAACGGAAGCACCCGGTAGACTCGCCGCGTGCGCGTTTCGGCAGGATCGGACCACGCCGGTTTCGAGTTGAAGGGACTGCTGATCGAGCACCTCGCGTTCTTGGGGCACGAGGTTTTGGACCTCGGCACGCACTCGCCGGAGCCGGTGGACTACCCGGACTTCGGCGCAGCGGTTGGCCAAAGTGTCGTGTCGGGCGACACCGATCTCGGAGTTTGCGTGTGCGGAACCGGGATGGGAATCGCGATCGCGGCGAACAAGGTCCATGGCGTGCGTGCGGCAGTGGTCCGCGACGTGAGCTCAGCGCGACTGGCCCGCGAGCACGACAACGCGAACGTGATCTGCTTTGGTGCGCGCCTCGTGGGCATTGTTGTCGCGATGGACGCGCTGGAGATGTTCCTGCGGAGCGAGTTCGAAGGAGGCAGGCACCTCCGGAGAATCGAGAAGATCGCCGCTCTCGAGGAACGCCAGGCCTGACGCCAGGATCCCGGCCACGACACCTTTCGAAGGAGCCAGCAAGTGACACAGATCGCCGAAGCATCGAGTGCGAGCGCCTTCCTGCCGGGCGCTCTCGCGGGGGACCCCGAGGTGCACGCCTTGCTCGAGCGGGAGATCGAGCGACAGCGAACGAGCCTCCAGTTGATCGCATCGGAGAATTTCACGTCTCCGGCCGTGCTCGCGGCTTCGGCCTCGGTGTTGACGAACAAGTACTCCGAGGGTTACCCCGGACGGCGCTATTACGGCGGGAACGTCGTCGCGGACCAGGTGGAGGACCTCGCACGGACGCGGGCGAGAGAGCTGTTCGGCGCTGAGCACGCCAACGTCCAGCCGCACGCAGGCGCGAACGCGAACCTGGCGGCGTATCTCGCGCTCGTCGAGCCGGGCGACACCATCATGGCAATGCGCCTCGATCAAGGTGGGCACCTGACACACGGCTCGCCTGTCAGCATCACAGGCAAGCTGTACCGGTTCGTCGCCTACGGAGTCACACCTGCGGCTGCCGACGGTTCGGGCGAGCGGATCGATTTTGACCTGGTCCGCGACCTTGCCATCCGGGAGCGGCCCCGGCTGATCGTGGCAGGGGCCACCGCCTATTCCCGTGCCATCGACCCGCAGCCTTTCCGGGATATCGCCGACGAGGTCGGAGCCCGCTTCATGTTCGACGCGGCGCACCCGGCCGGCCTCATTGCCGGTAAGGTCCACCCGAGCCCGGTGGGCATCGCAGACGTCGTGACCCTCACCACCCACAAGACCCTCCGCGGCCCGCGAGGCGGAGCCATCCTGTGCGGCGCCGACCTCGCGAAATCCGTCGACTCGGCCGTTTTCCCGGGCCTGCAGGGCGGACCGCTCGAGCACGTGATCGCCGCCAAGGCCGTGGCATTCGGGGAGGCGCTCAAGCCCGAGTTCTGTGACTATGCCTCCAAGGTGGTGCGCAACGCGGCGGCACTAGCCGAAGCGCTCACCGCTCAAGGGTTCCGGCTCGTCGCCGGGGGAACGGACAATCATCTCGTGCTCGTCGACTTGCGAACCTTCGAGGCCGAGCTCACCGGCAAGGTCGCCCAGGAGGTCCTGGACCGCACGGGGATCACTTGTAATCGCAATGCGATCCCGAACGACCCGAGACCTCCCTTCGTGGCGAGTGGGCTGCGGCTCGGATCGGCGGCAGAGACGACCGCCGGACTCGGTGAGGCAGAGATGGCCGAGGTTGCGTCGCTCATTGCACGGGCTCTGCGCGGGCGAGAGGACGAGAGCGAACTGGCTTCGGTTCGCGGCGAGGTCAGAGAGCTGTGCCGCCGGTTCGACCCCTACCCGGGTGGTGTCGCGTCGGCCGGGTGACGGGTGTCCTTGTCATTCGCGAGGACATCTGCGGGACGGGGACCGGGGCGAACAGGGGTATTGTCTTGCCGACTCGGTGGCGGCAATGCGAGGATTGGCGATCGGAGTGAGCAGTAAGCCCTCGCCGAGCTTCAGCACGCTGATCGGCATGGGTGTCGCAACGGCCTTGTGCGTCGCCGTCGGAGTGGGCGGCGGGTACTGGCTGGACAGGACGTTCCACACTGGTGAGCTACTCACGTTTGTTGGTCTGGCGCTCGGGGTGATCGCCGCAGTTGTGGTGGTCTACTCCGATGTCAAAACATTTCTCTGAGAGCCAGCAGCGTGACCGGCCCCGACGGGTCGCACGCATGCTGTCCTCGAGCCGATCAAGAAGAGGGCATGGAGCGACTCGCAGCGGTACTGGAGCAGCTTGACCTGCCGGAGATCTCGAGGATGCTCCGGCGCACGGTGTTCGGCGCCACCGGCGTCGCCATCATCGCGCTCATAGTGCTGTCGATCGTCGGCTACCCGCTCGCTGGCCTGGGCGCCTGCATAGGCCTTGGCCTTGGTCTGGTGAACATCCGCCTCGTGATGTCGACCGCGTCGCGGCTGAACTCCTTGGGCACGAGCAAGATCAAGCGTCCGATGGCAATGAACACCCTGATGCGTCTCGCTCTCACGACGGTGGTCGCGATCGTCCTGGTCGTTGTGAACCTGCCCCTCGGGATGGGCGTGCTCGGTGGCGTCGCGGCGTTCTATCTCCTCTTCGTCGTGAGCTTGGTGGCCACGCTGCTCCGGCAGGGAGCCGTCACGTGAGCGGTCTCGGATTGCTGGCCAACGCGGGTTCGATCACGGTCGGCAACTCCCCCACGATCAAGCTGCTCGGCCTGACGGTCAACAAGTACGACGTCATCTCTTCTCTTGTCGCGGGATTGCTCGTCATAGGGATCGGGCTGGCCGTCCGCGTGCACGTCACCGCCGGCGTGCCCGGCAAGATGCAGCTTGCCTTCGAGACTCTCACGAATGCCGTCTCGGACCAGGTCGAGTCGTCCATCGGCCAGAAGGGGCGGCGGATCGTGCCGCTCGCGATGACGTTGTTTCTCTACATCCTGTTCTGCAACTGGCTCGAGATGATCCCCACGGGTCACGCTCCGCAGTTCCTGCCGGCCCCGACCGGCGACGTGAACATGACCTACGCGATGGCGCTCACCGTGATCATCCTCGTGCACGTGACCTGGATCAGGACCCAGGGTCTTGGCCACTACATCGGCCACTATTTCCGGCCCTACAAGGTTCTCTTCCCGATCAACTTGATCGAGGAGATCGCGAAGCCCCTCACCCTGGCCCTTCGACTCTTCGGCAACATCTTCTCGGGCGGGATCATGGTCCTGTTGATCTGGGCGCTTCTTCCCTGGTTCGCCGTCCCGATCGGGGACTTGGTTTGGAAGAGCTTCGACGGCCTGTTCGTCGCGCCGATTCAGGCGTTCATCTTCTCGCTGCTCACGATCCTCTATTTCCAGACCGCGATGTCAGGAGACCATTGAGCACTCACAGCATCATCGACGTGCGCGACCCGACGGCGCGAACAAAGCCTAGAGCAGATCTCCAACCCGTTCAGGAAGGGAGTAGGTAAACCCAATGGCAAATGACCTCAACCAGGCGATCGAGCTTGCCGGCGCCATGGTCGGTGGCGGACTTGCCCTCGGCGGCGGCGCGATCGGCGCGGCCATCGGCGACGGTCTGGCCGGCAGCCAGACGATCGCCGGCGTCGCCCGCCAACCCGAGGCGCAAGGCCGGCTGTTCACGATCATGTTCATCATCGTGGGTCTCGTCGAGGCCATGTACTTCATCAATCTCGTCTTCATGGTCCTGTTCGTCTTCGTCCTCGCCAAGAAGTAGCGACGGAGGTCTTGCTGGATGCTGTTTGCAAGCGCCGGAGCCGCCAGCTCCGGCAACGGTGGGAACTTCCTCATCCCGAACGGCACCTTCGTCGTCGAGCTGGTGATCTTCTTGGTCGTGCTGGGGGTCGTTGCGAAGTGGATCCTTCCGCCGCTCCAGCAGGTGTCCGAGACGCGACGGGTCCGTATCAGCGCCGCGCTACAGAAGGCGGAGGAAGCACGCGCCGAGAGCCAGACCGCGCTCGCTGAGCGCGAACGGGTGATGACCGAGGCACGCGCCCAGGCTCGTGTCATCGTCGACCACGCCAATCAGGGCGCGGACCTAGCGTTCCAACATGGTCGCCAGCGGGGCCAGGAGGAGTACGACCGGTTGGTCAAGGCCTCCCGGACCGAGACCGCAGAGGAGGGTCGACGAGCCCGTGAGGAGCTCATCGGACGGCTCGACACGCTCGTGGCGTCCGCCGCCGAGCGGGTGCTCGGCAGCCGCGTCGATGTCGACCAGCACCGTGCACTGATCGACGAGGCGATTGCAGCGGCCGTGGCCACGGGCGGGGGAGCGGGCTAGCGGTGGCGTCGTATCTGGCCGAGGTCTTCGGTTTCCTGTTGTTGGGCGTCTTCATCTACCGCTACGTGAGGCCCCCTCTCAAGAAGTTGATGGATCGGCAAGCCGAGTCGATCCGATCGTCGCTCTCCTCGGCAGATGCTGGGTTGGAGAGCGGCCAGCGCATGCTCGAGGAAGCACGTTCGGCCCTCGAGGCGGCGCATTCGGAGGCGACGGCCATAATCGAGCGGGCTCACGAGACCTCGGCCCAGTTCCTCCTCGACGGCGAACGCCACGGCCGAGAGGAGTACGACAGGCTCGTGGCAAGCGCCGCTGCCGAGGCCGACTTCGAGCGCCAGCGCGCCCGAGAAGAAGTCATGCGGCAGGTGGGCGCCATCGTGATGGCAGCGACCGAGCTGGTCGTTGCCGCCGAGATCGACTCGTCGCTTCAGCGGGAGTTCATCGGTGAGACGATCGACGCTGCCGAGGCGATGGTATGAGGGACCTGTTGCGCGGTTACGCAACCGCGATCTTCGAGTCGGCGGCGACGGCCGGGCGTGCGCACCAGGTCGCGAGCGATCTGGGCGCGTTCTCGCGGGCCCTTACCGAGTCTGACCCGCTCCGCAACGTGCTCACGGATGTGGCCATCCCGCCCCGGGCACGTCGCGGTGTCGTGCACGATCTCCTGGATGCAAAGGCCGCGCCCGAGTCCCAGGCTCTCGTCTCCTGGGCAGCACTCGTCGAGCCCGCCGCCGAGTTCCCAGTTGCCGTGCTGGAGCTGGTCGAGCTCGCGCTCGAGACCGCCGACGCCGAGGAAGCCGGTCAGGTCCGGCCCGTCCCAGCCGAGGAGCTTCTCGGCGGCCGCACCGCGGTTCACGAGCGGATCCGCGGCTACGCCGACCGGTTGTTCCAGGAGGTCGGCCGGCTGGAGCTGATCGACGACATCGAGGACGAATTGGTCCGTTTTGCGAGGATCGTCGACTCGAACCGTGGATTGCGCCGTGCGCTCGGCGACCCGTCAGCTGCGGTCGCGCAACGGGTTGCCCTGGTCGACGATCTTCTACAAGGCAAGGTTCTGCCTGCGACAGCTCGGCTCGTCGCATACGTGCTGAGGGCCGGCCACATCCGCGATTTTGTCGGTACGCTCGAGTGGGTCGCAGGACTAGCTGCCGAGGAGCGAGGGCGGCGTGTTGCCGAGGTGCGATCGGCCGTCGAGCTCGACGATGACGAATACCTGCGGCTCGTCGAGGCGCTCGAGCGCACGGCGGGTCATCCGGTCGAAGTCCGCGTGCAGATCGAACCCTCGCTGTTGGGCGGGATGGCCGTCGAGATCGGCGATACCGTCATCGACGGCTCCGTGCGGCACCGTCTCGACCAGCTCCGCGAAGCCCTGGCCCCGTCGACGGCCTTGCGGGACCTGTCGACTCTCGAGCATGACCGTTCCTGAACCAGACGAAGAGGACAAAGGACCCCCACCGATGCCTGAGCTCACGATCAACGCCGACGACATCGCCGCGGCGCTGGCGCGCAATGTCAGCGACTTCACGGCCGGGACGGAGGCCGAGCAGGTTGGCCGTATCGCCGAGGTCGGTGACGGCATCGCACGGGTCACCGGCTTGCCCGGGGCCACTGTCAACGAGTTGCTCGAGTTCGAGAACGGAACCGTCGGCCTCGCCCTCAACCTTGACGAGGAGTCGATCGGGGCGGTTGTGCTCGGCACGATGGACGGCCTTGACGAGGGGCAGGTGGTTCGCTCGACGGGCAGGATCTTGTCGGTTCCGGTAGGCGACGCTCTGCTGGGCCGCGTCGTGAACCCCCTCGGTGAGCCGATCGACGGGAAGGGCCCCCTCGGCGCCACCATTGACCGCCGTCTCGAGATCCAGGCGCCGGGCATCGTGTCGCGCCAGCCGGTCTTCGAACCATTGCAGACCGGTATCAAGGTCATCGACGCGATGACGCCCATTGGTCGTGGCCAGCGCGAGCTCATCATCGGCGACCGCAAGACGGGCAAGACCACGATCGCGACCGACACGATCATCAACCAGCGCGGCGCCGGCGTGAAGTGCATCTACGTCGCGATCGGCCAGAAGGGATCGACAATCTCCCAGACGGTCGCGACCTTCGCCGAGCACGGAGCCATGGCCTACACCGTCGTCGTCGCGGCACCGGCTTCCGAGCCGGCGCCGTTCAAGTACCTCGCCCCGTACGCGGGTTGCGCGATGGGCCAGCACTGGATGGAGAACGGCGAGCACGCGCTCGTCGTCTACGACGACCTTTCGAAACAAGCCGAGGCTTACCGCCAGATCTCGCTTCTCCTTCGCCGTCCGCCAGGCCGGGAGGCCTACCCCGGTGACGTCTTCTACCTCCACAGCCGCCTGCTCGAGCGGGCGGCGAAGCTCTCCGACAAGATGGGCGGAGGGTCGCTCACGGCGCTGCCGATAATCGAGACCAAGGCGGGTGACATCTCCGCCTACATCCCGACCAACGTCATCTCGATCACCGACGGCCAGATCTTCCTCGAGAGTGAGCTCTTCTACTCGGGCGTGCGCCCGGCGTTCAACGTCGGGAACTCGGTGTCACGAGTTGGGGGCGCGGCGCAGATCAAGGCGATGAAGTCGGTTGTCGGCACGCTCAAGATCGACCTGGCGCAGTTCAGGGAGCTCGAGGCGTTCGCCACGTTCGGCTCCGAGCTCGACAAGGCGTCGCAGGCACAGCTGGACCGCGGCTATCGCCTCACGGAGCTGCTGAAACAGGGCTTGAACGTACCGTTGCCGGTACAGGAACAGGTCGTCGTCATCTACGCGGGTGTGCGCGGACACATCGACGACGTACCTGTCGGAGAGGTGCAACGCTTCGAGTCCGAGCTGCGGGCGTTCATGCGGGCGCGCCACGCCGACATTCTCGAGCAGATCGCCTCAACAGGCGCCCTGCCCAACGAGAGCGATCTAGAAGCTGCGATCGTGGAGTTCAAGCGAGGCTTCGGCCCCTCGGACGCGCCGCCGGCGGTGGGGGTCGGCGGGGCCGGCGGACCGGCCGCGGCCGGAGCTGCAGGCGAAGCCGAGGCGACCGCCTCGGTCGTAAGCGAGAACGAGGCCGAGTAGGCACATGGCAGGCGGTCAGGAGCGGATCCTTCGTCGGCGCATCCGCACCATCGAGTCAACGAAGAAGATCACCCGGTCGTTCGAGCTCATCGCGGCGTCGCAGATCTCGCGCGCTCAAGGACGCATCGCCGGTTCACGCCCCTACGTCAAGGCGATCTCGGACATCCTGGCGGAGACCGCCTGCGAAGGCGGGAGCTCGACGCGGCTGCTCGGGGTACCCGAGTCACCACAGAACGTCCTAGCGCTCGTCATCGTGGCGGACCGAGGCCTGGCGGGCGCCTACAACTCGGGCGTGCTGCGCGCCGCCGAGCGCTTGATCCGCCCCGGGTCGCAGGAGGGTCGGAGCTTTCGCGTGATGGCGATCGGCAAGAAGGCACAGGCCTATTTCCGGTTTCGCCACCAGCCAGTCGAGCAGCAGTTTGTCGGCATGTCCGACCGGCCCACTTACGAGGACGCCCAACGAGTGGCCGCAGTTATCGTGCCGCCGTTCCTCGAGGGCGCGGTCGACCTCGTGCAGATAGTCTCGACCCGGATCCGCTCCGCGAGCAGCCAGGTCGTCGAAGCCCGCCAACTGCTCCCGGTATTGCCGAGCCAGAAGCCGCTTGGCCAACATCCCTCCGGCGCCGTGCAAGTGGCCGGCGATTCCGGCGCGACAGGCGCCGTTTCGGAGATCGGCGACTACGGCTCGCCTGCGCCCGAGAGAAAGCTCGGCTACTTCGAGTTCGAGCCGGACGTCGAGCACCTACTGGCGCAGCTCATCCCGGTGTACTCGGAAGCCTCGATCTACGCCGCGCTCTTGGAGGCGTCCGCTTCGGAGCACGCTTCTCGTCAACGGGCGATGTCGGCGGCCACCGAGAACGCCGAAGAGCTGCTCAAGACCCTCAGGCGAGTAATGAACCGCGCGCGCCAGGACTCCATCACGACCGAGATCATGGAGATCGTCGGAGGCTCCGAGGCGTTGCGCTCGGCCGGCGGCATTCCCCATGACCTCACTCATCCGCAAGCAACCGAGGAGCAGAACGTATGACCACCGTTGCCCCCGACATCCCTGAGGCCAAGCAGCTCGAGAACGGCCGCATCGTCGCGATCGCAGGCCCGGTCATCGACGTCGAGTTCCCGCCGCACTCGCTGCCCGAGATCAACACTGCCGTCGAGGTCAAGCTCGTCGTCGACGGCAACGAGATTCTCATCACAGCAGAGGTTGCCCAGCAGATCGGCGAGGGCCGGGCGCGTTGCATCTGTCTGAAGCCGACCGACGGGCTCGCCCGCGGAGCGACGGTCGTCAATACGGGTCGCGGTATCACGGTTCCCGTCGGCGATGCCGTGCTCGGTCACGTTTTCAACGTGATCGGTGAGAGGCTGGACGCCGGCGAAATGGGCGAGCCCGATGCGTGGTGGGAGATACACCGCCCGGCTCCGGAGTTCGACGCGCTCGAGCCGAGGCGGCAGATGTTCGAGACCGGCATCAAGGTCATCGACCTTCTGGAGCCCTATGTGCAAGGTGGCAAGATCGGGCTGTTCGGCGGCGCCGGTGTGGGCAAGACCGTGCTCATCCAGGAGATGATCCACCGGGTCGCCCAAGAGCACGGCGGAGTGTCCGTCTTCGCGGGCGTGGGCGAGCGCACCCGCGAGGGCACCGACCTCTGGCTCGAGATGCAGGAGTCCGGTGTCATCACCAAGGCAGCGCTGGTCTACGGCCAGATGGACGAACCGCCGGGCGTGCGGCTTCGCGTGGCGCTCTCGGCGTTGACGATGGCGGAGTACTTCCGGGACGTGAAGAACCAGGACGTGTTGCTGTTCATCGACAACATATTCCGTTTTGTGCAGGCGGGATCGGAGGTGTCGACGCTGCTCGGCCGTATGCCATCGGCCGTCGGATACCAGCCGACGCTCGCAGACGAGATGGGCGAGCTGCAGGAGCGGATCACCTCCACGAGGGGCCACTCCATCACTTCGATGCAGGCCGTCTACGTCCCTGCCGACGACTACACCGACCCTGCACCGTTCACGACGTTCACACACCTCGACGCGACCACGGAGCTGTCGCGCCAGACGGCGGCTCTCGGCATCTATCCGGCGGTCGACCCTCTTGCCTCGACGAGCAACATCCTCGCACCCGAGGTTGTCGGCGATCGGCACTACCAATGTGCGCGGCGGGTTCAAGAAGTGCTGCAGCGTGCTCGCGAGCTTCAGGACATCATCGCCATTCTCGGCCTCGACGAGCTCTCGGAAGAAGACCGCCTGAGTGTGACCCGGGCACGCAAGATCCAGCGGTTCTTGTCGCAGCCGCTGTTCGTCGCGGAGGTCTTCACCACCTTGCCCGGCATCTACGTCCCGATCGACGAGACCGTGCGCAGCTTCGAGGCACTCGTGGGCGGCGATCTCGACGATGTCCCTGAACAAGCATTTCTGAATGCGGGCGGCGTGGATGACGTGATCACGAAGGCCAAGACCATCGAGCGGGGCTGAGCGGTTTCTATGGCAAACCTGACCCACGTGGAGCTCATCACGCCCGAACGCGTCCTGTTCTCGGGCGAAGCCGAAGCGGTCGTGTTGCGCGCCGACGGAGCTGACACGACCTTCCTTGCGAACCACATGGACTACATCGCTGCGGTCGACATCTGCGTCTTGCGGCTCGAGGGCGCGCAAGCCACCGCGGCGTCAAGTGGCGCTACCGGGCCGGCAAGTGCCGGCATCCCGGCCGGCGGCGCGGCCACACCGGCCGGCGGCGCGGCCACACCGGGCGAGCCGACCCCACTTGGAGAGGTGCGTGCCGCGGTGCACGGTGGCTTCGTCAAGGTGGCCGACAACAAGGTGACGATCGTCGCCGGGGTCGCCGAGCTCGCAGAAGAGATCGACGTCGAGCGTGCGCAGCGCGCGCTCGAAGCGGCCGAGGGCCAGCTCTCTGCCGGCGACGTCGCCGAAGCCGAAGCTGCGGCGGCCCGGGCGCGCGTGCGGATAGCGGCCGCCGTCAAGCTCAAGGCCGATTTGAGCCGCTTGTAAGACCGGCGTGACGGAGCTCACGCGGTGCGGCGTAAATTCCTTAGATGCGCCTCTCCTTCAAGACCGCACCACAGGACACCAACTGGGACGACATGCTCGAAGTCTGGCGTGCAGCCGACGACATCGAGTTGTTCGAGTCCGGCTGGCTCTTCGATCACTTCTACCCGATCTTCTCCGATTCGACGGGCCCCTGCCTCGAGGGATGGGTCACCCTCACCGCCTTGGCCCAGGCGACGAAACGCCTTCGTCTCGGGACGCTCGTGACCGGGATCCACTACCGGCACCCGGCCGTGCTCGCCAACATGGCGGCGACGCTCGACATCGTCTCGGGGGGCCGCCTCGAGCTCGGCATAGGGGCCGGCTGGAACGAAGAGGAGTCGGGTGCGTACGGCATTTCGGTCGGTACCCCGAAGGAGCGCAGCGACCGCTTCGAAGAGGCATGTGAAGTCATCATCGGCCTTCTCTCGGACGACACGACCTCGTTCAGGGGGGCCTACTACGAGCTGACGAGTGCCCGTTGCAACCCCAAGCCGATCCAGCGGCCGCACCCGCCGATCTGCATCGGCGGCAGCGGCGAGAAGCGCACGTTGCGCACTGCGGCCCGCTTCGCCCAGCATTGGAACTTCGTCGGCGGCACGGTCGAGGAATTCGCGCACAAGCGGGACGTACTCCATGAGCACTGCGCGGACCTCGGGCGGGACCCGGAAGAGATACTGCTGTCGAGCCACCTGCGCTTCGAGGGCGACCCTGCCGCGACGGCGGCGGCCGCAGCGGCGCTTGCCGAAGCCGGCGCCGGGCTCGCGATCGTCTATCTCCGGCCGCCCCTCACGCCCGCGGTGCTCGAGCCGTTGGCGGCGGCCTTCAGCACGCTGAGCTGAGTGGTGACGATCGCCCGCGGAGCCAGGAGGGCGCGATTGCCGACTCACCACCAGGTCACCTTGGGCCGTAACCTCGCGCAGTGCCCCCAAGACGCCGGCTGACGGTCGCCCTCGTGGTGACCGGTGCGCTGGCCAACGAGATCGACGGCCTGCGCCGAGCCCTCGGGGCCAAGGCTCTGGAGCGCATCGCTCCGCACTGCACCCTCATCCCTCCGGTGAATGTCCGCGAAGAGAGCATCGAGGCAGTTCTCTCGAATGTCCGCGCCGCAGCCGGCAAGAGTGCCCCGATCGCGGTGAACCTGGGGCCGCTGGCGACGTTCTGGCCGCGCACTCCCGTGCTCTACCTGGCGGTCAGCGGGGACGTCGAGGCCATGACGGTGCTCCGGACCAACCTTGGGGCCGGTCCGCTCGCTCCACCCCCGGCGCGTTCCGAACGCGACTTCGTGGCACACCTCACCCTTGACCAACGGATCGAGCCCAGTCGACTGCCTCACGCGATGGCCGCGCTGGCCGACTATCGCGCGACGTACTGCTTCGAGCGGGTCACCGTTCTCGAGCAGGACGCCAACCATCGTTGGCAGCCTCTGGCCGATGCCGCGCTGGGCAAGCCCGTGGTGGCCGGGAGGGGCAGTCTCGATCTGGAGCTTTCCGTGGTCGAGCGGCCCGATCCCGTGGTCGCTGCCTGGGCCGACGAGCAATGGGCCGGCCACTCGAGAGAGCGCTACGGCGAGGGGCCGCGCCCGGTCAAGCCATATGCGCTCGTCGCCAGAGCCGATGGCCGTCCCGTCGGGTTTGCAGACGGCGAGATCCGGGGCCCGGTCTTACGGATCGGCCGGTTGATCGTCAGCCCTGAATGGCGGAGCCTGGGAGTCGGTTCACACCTGCTGCGCGCCCTGGAACGTCTCGGGCTCGAGCGAGGGTGCGGCCGGGTCCGGCTCGAGACGCTTTCCGGAGGTCGTGCGGAGCAGTTCTATGCCGAGCACGGCTATGTGGTCACCGCGACCCTCCCGAGGTGGCGCGAGGAGGGTGACTTCGTCCTGATGGAGCGCGACATCGTGGTCACGGTTGGAGGATCGGCCTCTCAGGGGCGAATCGAGAACGACTCGAGGCACCCGTCCCCCGCCGGCAGCGACGGCCTCAACTAGAGGGCGGCGGCCGGGACCCACCGCCGAGCTCACGCGCGACTTCCTCCACGAGCCGGCCGGCCGCCTGGTCTGGGTCCATCCGCCTGTCTCTCAGCGCTGTCAAGAGGCCGGCGTTGGCAGAGCCGGCGACCGCCGCGCCGAGCGCCATTTCGAAACGCCCCTGTGCGATCCTGAGCGCTTCATTCCTCGCACGCGCAACGCGCCTCACCTCGAGTACTCCGCTGCGCTCGAGGTGCGCGCGATGCGCTGCGATGGCATCCCAGAGCTCGGCGACGCCCTCGCCGGTCGAAGCGACGGTCTTCACGATAGGCGGTGTCCAATCGAGGGTTCCCGATAGCTGGAGCATGAGCCTCAGGTCACGTGCAGTCTCCTGAACGCCCGGCCGGTCGGCCTTGTTGATGACCAGGACATCGGCGATCTCCAGGAGCCCTGCCTTGTTGGCCTGTACGGCGTCTCCCCAGCCGGGACTCACCACCACAGCGACGGTGTCGCAGGTGGCGGCGATCTCGACCTCGACCTGGCCGACACCGACGGTCTCGATGATCACGAGTGGCCACCCCGTTGCATCGAGCAGGCGGACCGCTTCGGGCACGGCGGCTGCAAGGCCACCGAGGTGGCCGCGCGTGGCCATCGATCGTATGAAGACGGCGTCGTCGAGCGCGTGCTGCTGCATGCGTACCCGGTCCCCGAGGATTGCTCCCCCCGTCACAGGCGAGGAGGGGTCGACGGCGAGCACGGCAACGGGAATGTCGAGGCGCCTGCGGATGTCGGCGAGCACGGCGCTTGCCAGTGTTGACTTCCCAGAGCCCGGTGCGCCGGTGAAACCTATCGAGTAGGTGGCCCCTGCTCGCCTGAAGGTCAGCCCGGCAAGCTCGCGGCCTTCGTCCCCACCTCGCTCGACGATGGAGAGCAGACGAGCGAGGGCGCCTCGGTCGCCTGCTACGGCGGCTCGGAACAGCTCAGCTGTGCTCGTGCCCGGCTGGCCGCGCTTCACGGGGATGAGACGCGCTCGATGTCCGCACCGAGCGACCGAAGGCGCTCGTCGAGGTTCTCATAGCCGCGGTCGATGTGCTCGGCTCCGCTCACGTCCGTGATGCCGTCGGCCGCAAGGCCGGCCAGCACGAGCGCCGCCCCCGCGCGTATGTCCAATGCCCGAACCCGGGCGCCTGACAACCTCGGCACGCCGCGCACGATCGCGTGATGGCCTTCGGTCTTGATCTTCGCCCCCATCCGCCTCAGCTCGTCGATGTAGCGGAAGCGGCCGGCAAACAAGTTCTCGCTCACGATCGCGACCCCGTCCGCGACCGAGAGCAGCGTCACAAGCAGCGGCTTGTAGTCCGTCGCGACGCCCGGATAGGGCAAAGTGGCGACGTCAACCGACCGCAGGCGGCCCTCGGCGGCGGCGAGGAGGCCTTCGTCGGTCGGCGTGCAGTCCATGCCCATCTGGCGGAGCTTCTCGAGGAGCATGTCCATGTGCCCGGGTCGTGCCCCTTTGACGAGCACTTCTCCGCCGGCAAGCCCCACCGCAGCGACAAGCGTCGCCGCCTCCACCCGGTCGGGGATCGCCCGGTGATCCGCGGGGCGCAGCTCGTCTACTCCCTCGACTTCGATGCGGGAGGTCCCGGCGCCGTGGATGCGCGCCCCCATCTCGGTCAGCATCGACGCGAGGTCGGTGATCTCAGGTTCCCTTGCGGCATTCTCGATCACGGTCGTGCCCTGGGCGAGCACCGCACCCATCAAGATATTGTCGGTCGCTGTGTGGCTCGGGAACTGGAGCACGATCCGCGCGCCGACGAGCCGGTCGCAGTGCCCCTCCACATAGCCGTGCTCGGCCACGAAAGTGGCTCCGAGGTCCTCGAACGCGCTCAGGTGGAAGTCGATCGGACGGTACCCGAAGTCGTCGCCGCCGGGCATCGAGACCCTGGCGGTGCCGTAGCGGGCGAGCAAAGGGCCAAGCACGACGATCGACGCCCGCATCTTCTCGACGAGCTCGTAAGGGGCGATGGGCGTCACCTCTTGAGGGATCGTGATCTCGAGATGCCCCTGCGGGCCTCGGCCTTCGTGGACGACCTTGGCGCCCATTGCACGAAGCACGTCCGACATGATCGCGACGTCGCTGATGACCGGCACGTTGTCGAGACGGTGGACACCCGGGGCGAGAAGGCAGGCGGCCATGAGCTTCAGCACCGAGTTCTTGGCCCCGTTCACGCACACGGTGCCGTGCAGAGGGCCGGATGAGTGCAAGACGAAGCGATCCACGGCGAGACAGTACTGCCGGGAGCGGGTCGCGACCTACCGACAGCTCGCTGCAGGCGCGAGAACTCGCCCGTCCACAGCGCGCCGCAAGCTATCGTCGGCACGGTGAGCGACGAGCGCCAGCTCTTCGATCGGAACCTTGGCGCGGAATTTGTCCGCATGTCCGGGGACCGCCAGCTTTTGAAGCTGCGCGAGTTCTCGGCCATCGAGTTCGGCTGAACGAGGCCGATGGCTTCGAGCTCACGTCCAGGGAGGCACGAAGCGCGGTGGTACGAGGAGGCTGTCTTCTATGAGCTGCTCCCTCGGGGCTTTTTCGATTCCAACGCGGATGGGGTCGGCGACTTCGAGGGACTGCGCCAGAAGCTCGACTACCTCCAGTGGTTGGGCATCGACTGCGTTTGGCTCCTGCCCTTCTATCCCTCACCACTCCATGACGGCGGCTACGACATCAGCGACTTCCTGACGGTCGCACCCGATATCGGAAACATCGACGACCTCGTCGCGCTGGTCGAGGACGCCCATCGCCGAGGGATCCGGATCATCTCCGACCTCGTGATGAACCACACGAGCGACCAGCACCCCTGGTTCATCGAGTCCCGCTCGTCGCGCGACAACCCAAAGGCCGACTGGTACATGTGGGCCGACGACGACCACGGCTTCGCCGATGTCCGCGTGATCTTCTGCGACGTCGAACCCTCCAACTGGACCTTCGACCAGAGGCGCGAGCAGTACTACTGGCACCGTTTCTTCCATCAGCAGCCGGACCTGAACTACGACAACCCCGAGGTCGTCGATGCGATGCTCGGAGTCGTCCGGTTCTGGCTCGATCTCGGCCTAGACGGGTTCCGGTTCGACGCGGTCCCATACCTGTACAAGGCCGAGGGGACCTTGTGCGAGAACCTGCCCGCAACCCACAAGCTGCTTCGCCGGATCCGGGCGGAGATGGACGCCTCCTACCCTGGCCGGCTCATGCTCGCGGAGGTCAACCAGTGGCCGAGCGTTGTCACCGAGTACTTCGGCGACGGCGACGAGTGCCACATGTGCTTCAACTTCCCGCTCATGCCGCGCATGTTCATGGCTGTCCGCCGTGAGCAGCGCTTCCCCATCACCGAGATCCTCGCCCAGACTCCTCCGATTCCCGACGGTTGCCAATGGGGGATCTTCCTGCGCAACCACGACGAGCTCACCCTCGAGATGGTGACCGACGAAGAGCGCGACTACATGTACAGCGAGTACGCCCACGACCCAAGGATGCGAAGGAACCTCGGGATCAGGCGGCGCCTCGCCCCGCTCGTCGACAACGACCGCCGCGTCGCGGAGCTGCTCTACGGGCTGCTCCTGTCGTTGCCGGGCAGCCCGGTCCTCTACTACGGCGACGAGCTGCTCATGGGCGACAACATCTACCTTGGGGACCGTGACGGTGTTCGCACGCCGATGCAATGGGCGCCGGATCGAAACGCCGGCTTTTCCCGAGCCGACTTCGCGCAGCTGTACCTACCGCCGCTGATGGACCCGGTCCACGGCTACCAGGCTGTCAACGTCGAGGCGGAGCAGCGGGACCCGTCGTCGTTCCTTCACTGGCTGCGGCGCATGCTGTCGGTGCGGCATCAGTACCCGCAGTTCGCCACCGGCTCACTCGAAGTTCTCCCTGCCGACAATCCCTCGGTGCTCGCCTATGTCAGGCAGTCCCGCGCCACCGATGGCCCAGCCGCCGTGCAGCCCGGATTGGACAGCGCGGCCGGCTCAGCTGGCCAGCCCGAAACAGCGTGCACGCCCGCTGCCGTGTTGTGCGTGTCGAACTTGAGTCGTTTCGCCCAGCCGGCCGAGCTCAGCCTCGGCCGCTGGGAGGGCTGCACGCCCATCGAGCTGTTGGGGCGCGTGCCGTTCCCACGCGTCACCGCGACGCCCTACTCGGTCACGCTGGCGCCCTACGGCATCTACTGGTTCGAGCTAGAGGAGCGCTGAGAGTGCCCCCCACCCCGTCAGCTTTCGAAGGGCTCGTCGTTCCCTATCTCCAGCGCCAGCCCTGGTTCCTGGCCGACATGTCGCGGTTCGACCGCGGCGTGTGGGCCACCTTCCAGCTCGCTGATCTCGAGATCGTGCTCGACGGGCGTCCGGGACTGGCGAGCGTGGTTGTCACTGTCGGCGACCGCCCGTTCCACGTCCTGGTCGGATGGCGGGAAGCGGCGCTCGCCCCGGCGGTTCTCGGAGACCATCAGGGTGCGGTGCTCGGCATGTGCGGCGATGGCCAGGGCGACGTGCTGTGCTACGACGCACTCGCCGACGAGGAGCTCTCGACTGGGCTGCTCGCCGTGGCGAGCGCAGGGCGCGAGAGAGCAAAACGCGTGCGCCTGGTCCATTCGCTCGTGAGCCACGCGTCGCTGGTGTACGACGAGCGCCTGTTCATGAAGTCCTACCGGGTTCTCGAGCCCGCGCCACGGCCCGAGATCGAGCTCATGCTCAGGCTGGAAGAGGTCGGATTCGAGCACACTTTGAGGCCGGTCGCCTACTGGGAGCGAAACGGGTGGGACCTGGCACTTGTCCGCGAGTACATCCCGGGCGCCGTGGAGGGCCGCCTGCTCGCGCTGACCTCTCTGCGCGACCTGCTCGGCCGCAGCGACGGCGATCGGCCGAAACTTGACGAGGTCGGCGGGGCTGGCGGGGACCTTTCCTCGGAGGTGCGTCGCTTGGGAGAGACCACCGGCAGCCTCCATCTGGCCCTCGCAGAGGCCTTTGGCGTTCGCACCCTTCCCGACAGCGACACCTCGGGTGGCCTCTCCATCAGGGTTCATGGCGACTACCACCTTCGTCGGGTCTTCCGGACCGACGCCGGTTGGATCGTCGGGGGTTTCGGCGACGACCCGTTGATCGGCAAGTCCGGCGACAGCACGCAGCCTCTAGAGTCGCGCTTCGCCTCGCCGCTCGAGGACCTGGCGGACCTTTCCTACTCACTTAGACAGGTGGCGGCCGAAGCCGTGGCGGCGCAACCGGCCGCCACGCGGGTCCAGGCCGAGCGACTCGCGAAGGCCTGGGAGCGTCGCAACCGGGGCGCCTTCCTCAGCGGTTACCTCGGCGTCGGCGGCATCGGCAGGCTCGTTGCATTGGACCGCCCGGCAGCGGCGGAAGCGATCAAGCTCCTGGTCGCCGAGCGTGCGACGGCAACCTAGGTTCCGCTAGTGCTGTCGGGCCGGCGATTCCTGGAGCGCCGCGTCAGGAGGCTGCGGTCATGCTCCCGTCGGCGGTTTCCTGGTCCACACGTCTGAGCGCGTCGCGCAGGTCCTCGGCGGCCTTCTCGGGTCCGACCACGTTGATCATGACACCGGTGCCGAGCTCGAAACCCGCACGCGTGGTCAAGCAGGGCAGGATGTGCACGTGCCAGTGGTACTCAGCGGTCGCACTGTACGGAGCGGAGTGGAAGACGACGTTGTAGGCCACGTCCCCGAGGCTCTCGTTGACCGCACGGAGGGCGCTGCGTACGGCTCGCCCGACGCCCACGATGCCCTCGGTGGATGCCCGGTGGAGGTGAGCGCCGTGGTCGCGAGGCACGACAAGGATTTCGTAGGGAGTCCCGCTCCAGTACGGGCAGAAGGTGACAGCGTGCTCGGTTGCCTGGATCATCCGGGACTCGAACGTCTGCTCGGCGGCCGCCGCCGCGCAGACGACGCACCCGCCTGCAAACCGCTCGAAACTGGCCTGTTCGTCCGCAAGCTCCCTCGGCACGAACGGGATCCCGAGCAGCTGGCCATGGGGGTGGGCGATGGAGGCACCGGCCTGGCGACCGTGGTTGATGATCACCTGGCTGTAGCGCAGGCCGGGAGTGTTCTCGTGCTCCTCGACGCGGTCGCGGATGGCGAGCATGACGAGCGACACTTGCTCGTCGGGGAGCGATGCCATCGTCACGTCGTGGTCAGGCGAGAGGACCAGCACCTCATGGATTCCACTTGCCGGAGCTTCGGTGAACACCGGCCCTCGATTCTCGATCACGAAGGGCGCATCACCCTCAAAAGCCGGGTAGCGGTTCGGCAGGACCCGTACGAGCCAGGAGCCGGAGGTCCCGTAGATCTCGAGGGCCGGGGGCACCGAAGCTTCCATGCCTGGGCAGAACGGGCACGGGATTCCCTCGAGGGAGTCGAGCGTGGGCTGGCGCGGTACGAAGAGGGCCTGTCGCTGGGCGCGGTCGGTGGCCACCGTCACCCACCGTCCCGAAAGCGGGTCAATGCGAAGCTGGTTCACGCTCGGACCAGGACCTCCCTCGAAACAGAATGCCGACGGATCATTGTCATCTCTTTAGAAGCTATCGCCGCAAGGGGCGTGTCGAGTCGGCTTTCGACGTGACAAGGCCAAGTTATGACCTGTTGGTGGGACTTCACGCGCTGAGTGCGGTGGTCGGATTCGGTGCGGTCGGCGTCTCTGGCACGTACGCGGCCCGTGCCCGTTCGGCTGCCGAGCCGCGCCAAGATCCAGGGCTGCGGCGGTACTTCCATCCGAGCACGAACTGGGCGGAGCGATCCCTGCTCTTGACCCCTGTCCTCGGCGCGATGGTGCTGTGGGCAGGGGACCGTTCCGCCGCCTCGCAGCCCTGGCCGTGGATCGGGCTCGGTTGTTGGGTCTTGGCGGCGGCGATCGCGACCGGCCGGTGCTGGCCCGCCGAGAGGAAGATCCAGACGTGGCTAGCCGCCGCGCCCGACTGCGGAGAGCGGCCGCTGCCCGGGCTTGTGGAGTTCCGGGATGCTTGCCGTGTCGTGCAGCGGGGTGCGTCGGCGATCTCGCTGTGTTTCCTGGCCGCTGTCGTGGCGATGATCTGGCAGCCCCGATGACGTCCGAAGGGCTCTGATCTCGACTTTTTCGCCGGGTGCTCTCCTGGGTCGCCCGGAGCGCCGGTAGATTTGCCACCGTGGAGGCCCAGGCAACCCGGCGGGATCGTGTCGTGCCCGGGCGAAGCTCGCCGAGAGCGTTCGGTGCTCTCGTCCTTCTGGTTGCCGCCGGCGCCCTGGCGGCCTGCTCGGCGGCAGCCGGGGACACTCACCTCGGCGCGACGCCGCGGGGAGCTGTCGGTCACGCCAAGGGACACGATGTCAGGGGCGATGCGCAATCGGGCGCCGCCGCCGGCGCGTCCCCGGCCCTCACGGGCAAAGGGCGGACCTCGGACAAGGCGCCTGCCGCCTTCGGCGTCGGCTTGTCGGTCGCGACCTGGACGGAGTCCCATGGCTCCACGGAGAACTTCTACGAAGGCACCAGCCAACGCGGGCGGCTCATGCAAGTCGAGATCCTGTACCCGACTCTCGACGTGAAGGCGCCGGCGGTGATGCCTTGGGCACCTCCCGCCTACCGTTACGGTCCGTACCCGGTGATCGTGTTCGCGCACGGCTTCGACGTGGACCCCAACACCTATCGCTCGTTGCTCGTGTCCTGGGTCGAGGCAGGTTACGTGGTCGTCGCGCCGTTCTTCCCCGATACGAGCCTTGCGGCGATCGAAGCCCAGCACGGAGTCGACACCGAGTCCGACATGTTCAACCAGCCCGGTGACGTCGCTTTCGTGGTATCGCAGGTCGTCGGGGCGGCGCACGGGTCGCCGCCGCCGTACGCGGCATATCTCACCGGCTTGGTGGACCCTGCCCGCCTCGTTCTTGCCGGCCAGTCCGATGGCGCCGACACCGTTGCTGCGCTCTTGTACGACCATGAGTACGCGAGAGCCCGCGCTTCGATGCCAGTTCAGCCGATAGCCGTGGCGCTCCTTTCAGGGGCAGAATGGACCCGCACCGAAGACGTCTACTCGGCTCCCAGTCGCGGTGGGCCCCCGGCTCTCGTAGTGCAAAGCTTGACTGACTCGTGCAACGACCCCGCCGACAGCTCCCAGCTCTACAACATTCTGACGGGCGCCAAGTGGTTCCTTGCCCTCGAGGACGCCACTCACCTGGGTCCCTACGTCGGCCGAGGTGCAGCGGCTGCCGCGGTGAAGAAGGTGACGGCGGGTTTCTTCGATCTCGAGGCTGGCCGGGGCAAGGTGACGACCGCGATCCTCGGACAAGAAGGTGACCAGCCCGGAGTGAGCACCATCTCGAGTGCAACGAGCGTTCCGTTGTATCCGGCCCCGCCGTACGTGCCGGGCGCTTGCGCCGCGCCGGCGGGAGCGCCGACAGATTGACCGGCAGGGAACGCGGCCGGACCGTCTATCTCGACCACGCCGCGACCACGCCGATGTGCGCAGAGGCGGTCGCGGCAATGCTCCCGTTCCTTGCCGACAGCTTTGGCAACCCGTCCGGGGGCCACAGCGTCGCGAGAACGGCCCGGCGGGCGCTCGACGACGCCCGTGAAGCTCTCGCCGGGCTGCTCGGAGCACACCCGGGCGACGTCGTGTTCACAAGCGGCGGCACCGAGGCGGACAACCTTGCGATATCCGGCGTCGCGGCCGGCGCGGGTGCGGCACTCTGCAGCGCCGTCGAGCACCCAGCGGTGCTCGAGGCCTGCTTGGCAGTCGGTGGCAGTGTCGTGGGTGTCGACCGTCGCGGTGTCGTGGACCTCGACGTGCTCGCCGACCTGCTGGACGAAAGAGTGCGCCTGGTCTCGGTAATGCTCGTCAACAATGAGACGGGAGCGCGCCAGCCGCTCGAGTCCGTCGTCGCGCTGGTGCACGAGCGCGCCCCGGAGGTCCTTGTGCACACCGATGCCGTGCAGGCGTTCAGCTGGCTCGACGTCGCCGCGCTGACCGCCGGTGTGGACCTGGTGAGCGTGAGCGCTCACAAGTTCGGAGGGCCTAAGGGGGTGGGTGCGCTTGTCGCGCGGGACCGGGCTGCGTTGCTGCGACCCATCTTGCGCGGCGGCCCGCAGGAGCGCGAACGCCGAGCTGGCACGCAGAACGTGGCCGGCATTGTTGCGATGGCGGCGGCGGCGGAGGCCACCGTGCGCGATCGCGAAGAGGCGAATCGGCGCGTCCGGGAGCTCTCGACGCGGCTGGTCAGAGGGATACTGGAGGCGGTTCCACGCGTGCACGAGGCCGTGGCACGAGAAGACCGCATCGCCGCGATCTGCAATCTCGGCATCGAGGGGGTCGAGGCGGAGGAGCTGCTCGTGGTACTCGACGAGCTCGGGGTCTGCGCGTCGGCGGGATCGGCGTGCGCGAGCGGTGCCATCGAGCCGAGCCACGTCCTACTGGCGATGGGCCGGACAACCGAGGAGGCCAAGCGCCACGTCCGGCTTTCTCTCGGCCACGCGACGACCGCTGCAGACATCGACGCAACGCTGCTCGCCTTTCCCAAGGCTGTGGAGCGGCTGCGCAGCTAGAAGGGTGTGGCCCGGCCCGCTGCGCCTGCGGGCGGTCGTGGCCGCTCGCTGCACCCAGATCTCGGTGCTCTGCGAGACTTGCGGGCGTGCGGGTGCTGGTCGGACTCTCAGGTGGCGTGGACTCGTCGGTCGCCGCCGCGCTGCTGCTCGAAGAGGGCCATGACGTCGTCGCCGCCACCATGAAGCTCTGGGGTGGTGAAGGCGACTCAGGATGCTGCTCGGTCGGCGACGTCGACGACGCGCGGCGCGTGGCGGCAAGGCTGGGGATCGACCATCACGTCTTCAATTTCGCCGAGGAGTTCGAGCAGAGGGTCGTCGCGCCTTATGCCGAGGCGCATGCCCTCGGGCGCACGCCGAATCCCTGCATAGAGTGCAACCGACATTTGAAGTTCCGCCGGTTTCTCGACCGTGCCGTGCGGCTCGGCTTCGAGGCGGTGGCGACTGGGCATCACGCCCGCATCGCGAACGACGGGCCGGACGGCCTGCCGAGACTGCTCCGCGGACACGACGCCGCCAAGGACCAGTCCTACGTGCTGTCGATGCTCACGGTTCGCGAGCTCGCCCGAGTGCTCCTTCCGGTCGGCGAGCTCACAAAGCACGAGGTGCGTGCACGTGCCGCGGCGTTGGGCCTGCCGACGGCGGCGAAGCCCGACAGCCAGGAGGTGTGCTTCGTCGCCGCAGGGCCCGGACAGGGCCCACGAGAACGCTTTCTCGGTGAGCGGATCGAGCTGCACCCGGGGCGGCTGGTCGATCGTGCGACCGGATCGGTCGTCGGCACCGTTCCTGCCGTCGAGCTCGTCACTGTCGGCCAGCGGCGGGGCCTCGGGGCCTCGGCGTCGGGGCGGCGCTACGCGCTCGATGTCGACCCGGCCTCGGCGACGGTGATGGTCGGCTCAGAGGACGATCTGCTCACCGAGGGGGTCGAGCTCACGGAGCGGACGTGGGTTGCAGGCCCGCTTCCGGTCGGCGCCGTCGTTCTCGCACAGGCGAGCGCACACGGTCGCCCGAGACCTGCCAGGCTCACCGACACGGGTGTGTGCTACCTCGAAGGCCCCGATCGTCGCGTCGCGCCCGGCCAGACGGTTGCGCTCTACGCAGGCGACGAAGTCGTAGGTTCGGGCACCGCTGCGTGAGCAGCCTTGCTTTCAGGAGGCCGTCTCGTCCTTGAAGCGCCGCCTCGGCGATTGTCCGACCGGGGGGCTATTCGGGCTTTCGGCCTCGAACGAATGCGCTCATTACCGAGCCGCCCAGCTCGGCCATGACTTCATCGTGATCGACGCCCTCGGGAAGGTCGGCCTCGACTGAGAGCTCAGCTGCGAGGCCGACGAGGTCGTCGTCCTCGAACACGCGAGTGGGTTCAACGGACACGCCCTCGAACCCAGCAGCCCTCAGCTTCGCCTGGTAATCCTCGACGACGAGTGCACCGGCCACGCATCCGGTCCACAATCCGATCAGCGCCCGCGTCGGCTCAGACAGGGCTCGGCGCAGCACGATGTCGGCAATTGCCAGCCGTCCGCCGGGCTTGAGCACTCTAAACGCCTCGCGCACGACGGCGTCCTTGTCCGGTGACAGATTGACTACGCAGTTGGAGATCACGACGTCGACTGTCTCGTCGGGCAGAGGGATGTCTTCGATCGTGCCCTGGAGGAACTCGACATTGGCCAACCCGGCCTCGGCCTGATTCTTCCGGGCGAGCTCCAGCATCTGCGGTGTCATGTCCAGCCCGTACGCCTTGCCGCTCGGCCCGACCCGGCGCGCTGACAGCAACACGTCGATCCCTCCGCCCGACCCGAGGTCGAGGACGACCTCGCCCGGCTGCAGATTGGCGAGCATGGTGGGGTTTCCACATCCGAGCGACGCCGTGACGGCATCGGCTGGGAGGGCGTCGGTCTCGTCCTCCTCGTAGAGCGTGCGGCTTACGACCCCGGCTGCGGCGCCGCTCGGCCCACAGCATGCGCTGTTCGACGCCGCGAGAGCCGCACTGGCATAGCGGTCGCGTACTGCTGCGTAGATGTGCTCAGAATCGCTTGTGGTCATGTTCCGCTCCTTTGGATGTCGTCGGGGAAGGGCGCGCTGCCTACCCGCTGGGCTGGAGGGCGGCTTGCAGATCGGCGAGCCGCCCACGGTTGAGCGAGTACCAGACCCACTTGCCTCGCCGGTCTCCGGCCACCAAGCCGGCCGCGCTCAGGATCTTGAGGTGGTGGGAGATGGTCGGCTGGCTCTTGCCCAGTTGCCCGACGAACTCGCATACGCAGACCTCACCGTCCGGCGCGGCGTTGAGGATGCTCAACACCCGTAGCCGGACAGGATCGGCCAGCGCGGTGAACCCTCGGGCGAGGTCGGCAGCCTGGGTGGAGTCCAGTGGTGAGGCCAGCACCGAGGGGCAGCACACCTCTCTCGGCTCAATCGTTGCGACCAGCTTCGCCATGACGCCTCCTATTGACAGTTGTCAATGTATTGATCATACTCGATGCATCGACACTCGTCAATGTTTCCGGAGGTTTGCCATGTCCAGAGTCCAGTTGGCCCTCAAGGTCAGCGACGTCAGTGCCGCTGTTGACCTCTACTCCAAGTTGTTCGCCACTGAGCCAGCCAAGGTGCGTCCCGGCGTACACCGCACCGAAACATCAGGTGGGGCCGGGCAGTGAGCGACATCGTGTCCGAGCGTCCAGTGGTCGGGGTATCCCCGAACGCGCTGGTCATTGCCCGGTTGTCGTTCCTCGACCGCTTCCTTCCGGTGTGGATCATCCTGGCGATGGGCGCTGGCATCGGGCTCGGGCGCGCCATCCCGAGTCTGAACACGCACCTCAACGCGATCCAGGTCACCTCGGGTACGTCGCTCCCGATATTCATCGGTCTGCTCGTGATGATGTACCCGGTGCTCGCGAAGGTCCGTTACGACCAGCTCGGCTCGGTCACCCGGGACCGCCGGATGCTGGTCGCGTCTCTGGCGCTCAACTGGGTGGTCGGCCCGGCGGTCATGTTCACGCTGGCCTGGTTGTTGCTGCCCGACCTGCCCACCTACCGGACCGGGCTGATCATCGTCGGCCTGGCCCGCTGCATCGCCATGGTCCTGATCTGGAACGACCTGTCGGGCGGAGACCGGGAAGCCGCAGCGGTGTTAGTGGCCCTCAACTCCCTGTTCCAGGTTGTCGCGTTCGCGCTCCTCGGCTACTTCTACCTCAAAGTGCTGCCCGGCTGGCTCGGTCTCAGCACCGTCGGGCTGCACTTGTCGGTCGACCGGATCGCCGAGACCGTCGCCATCTTCCTCGGAGTCCCACTAGTCGCAGGGTTCCTCACCCGCACTCTCGGCGAACGAGCCCGGGGCCGGGAATGGTATGAGACCAAGCTGCTGCCCCGTCTCGGCCCGTTCGCCCTGTACGGGCTGCTCTACACCGTCGTCATCCTCTTCGCCCTCCAAGGACACACCATCACCTCGCGGCCTGCCGACGTGGCCCGCATCGCCCTGCCACTGCTGGGGTACTTCGCCGTCATGTGGTTCGGGTCGTTCGCGCTCGGCAAGGCGCTCGGCCTGCCCTACGAGCGGACCGCCACCCTCGCGTTCACGGCGGCGGGCAACAACTTCGAGTTGGCCATTGCCGTCGCCATCGGCGTGTTCGGCGTCACCAGCGGCGAAGCTCTCGCAGGCGTCGTCGGCCCTCTCATCGAAGTTCCGGTCCTCATCGCCTTGGTGTACGTGTCCCTATGGGCCCGACGGCGCTACTACCCGGGCGTCCGCACAAGCCAGACCAAGCCAGAAGGAGCTCGGTGACCGACACTCCTGTCGTGTTGTTCGCCTGCACCCGGGCCGCAGCCTCGCCGCGTAGTGCACCTCCTCAGTGACCTCCATAGACAGAAGGAGAAGGACGATGACCGCTCGACATCTGACAGACCTTCCGAACGATCAGCAGCACCTAGTCGACGAGGTTTCGGAAAGGCTCGCCCCAAAGTTCGCTGGCGTGTTCGGACCTGAGACCATTGAGCGGTTTGTTGTCGACTCGATGGACCAACTTCTGGCGACGGCCAAGACCACCGCGTTCCTCCCGCTGTTGACCGAGCGGTTCGCACGCGAACGGCTTCAGGCCCTTGGAACCCTGGAAGGCTCGTTGCCGTCTGCGGTCCCTGCCGTCCTCTTCCTCTGCATTCACAACGCGGGACGATCCCAGATGGCAGCCGGGTGGATGCGCCGCCTCGCCGGCGACCGTGTTGTCGTCTACTCGGGGGGTTCAGAGCCGGCCTCGGAGATCAACGCCGCCGCCGTTGAGTCCATGGACGAGGTCGGCATCGACATTCGAGCAGAGTTTCCGAAGCCCTGGACCGACGAGGTCGTTCGCGCCGTCGATGTCGTGATCACCATGGGATGTGGGGACGCGTGCCCGCTCTATCCCGGCAAACGCTACGAAGACTGGGAGCTCAACGATCCTGCAGGGCTTGACATCGAGTCGGTCCGTCCCATCCGAGACGAGATCAGAACGCGCGTCGAAGCGCTCTTGGTGTCGCTCACGGTCTCCGCAGACTGACCCGATCCGCGCGGGCAGTCCATGTGACCCCCTAGGCCCGTGGGCCTTTCGACCCTGGGTTTTGCGGGAATTGCAGGGCACCATATCGGTGTGAGTGCCGTGCTCGCCTACGTTGCCGCCGGGGTCGTCGCCCTGTGGGGAGTGGCTCACGTCCTGCCCACGGCGCGAGTCGTGCACGGCTTCAACGACACCTCCCGCGACAACCGCCTGGTCATCGCCCAGGAGTGGATTGCCGAGGCTATGACCATGTGGTTCGTCGCTGCCGTCGCCGTCATCGCCGCCGCGTTGGGCGGCTCGCACCAGGTACTCGCGGATTGGGTCTACCGGGCCTCGGCCATCATGCTCATCGCCCTGGCCGCGCTGACAGCGGTGACGGGGGCGCGCACCGCGGTCATCTTCTTCAAGATCTGTCCGGTTCTACTTGGCGCTTCTGCGGCCCTGCTCCTCGTTGCCAGTTGGGTCTGAACGCGGCATTGACTCCGGGGGCACGGTCAGAACGTGGCGGTGTCGATCACAAAGCGGTAGCGGACGTCACTGCCGACCACCTGGTCGTAGGCGTGGTCGATCTGATCGCCGCTGACGACCTCGATCTCGGACGGTCTCTTTGGGCTGCTTGGTCCTGGCCTCCTTGCGTTCGACAGGCATCATGAAGTTGTGCGCGGAGCGCAGCCTCCGCCGATTGTAGAAGGCCTCGACGAGCGCGCCGGCGGCGGCCGTCCATCCGCCCGAACCTTCAGAGTCTCGCCCTACCATCCTTGGCGTGAGCACCGAGACCAACGACGCGCCCGCCGCTGTCTTGGCCCGAGTCGACGAGTTGCGCGCGCTCATCAAGGGCTACGACGCGCAGTATTACCTCGAGGATGCTTCTGACATCGGAGACGCCGAATACGACGCTCTGAAGGACGAGTTGTTGACGCTCGAGGAGCAGCATCCCGAGCTGATCAAAGCGGACTCGCCGACGCAGACCGTCGGGATAGCGCCCTCGGCGCTGTTCGCGGCTGTCACCCACCGCACGCCCATGATGAGCCTCGACAAGGTCACCACGCTCGAGGAGATCCTCTCCTGGGGCGCCCGCTTGCAGAAGCTGTTGGCTCCTGAGGATGGGTCGCCTTTGGTCTGCGAGCCGAAGATCGACGGCTTGTCGATCTCTTTGACCTACGAGAATGGTCGTTTGACGCGCGGAGCGACACGTGGCGACGGGCGGGTCGGCGAGGACGTGACGCCGAACGTGCGCACAGTCGCGGCGATCCCGGGGCAGCTCGCCCTTGCTCAAAGTGAGATCCCGGAAGTCCTCGAGGTCCGGGGAGAGGTCTACCTGCCGGTTTCCGCGTTCGAGGAGCTGAACCGCCGTCAGGCCACGGCGGGTCTTCGGTCCTTCTCCAACCCACGAAACGCGGCGGCGGGGTCGCTTCGCCAGAAGGACCCGGGCATCACCGCCGGGCGCGCGCTCGGGGCGTTCTTCTACCAGGTGGACGGAGTGCGGGGACTCGCGACACAGTCAGGCTCGTTGGACCTGCTTCGCCGCGCCGGCTTGCCCGTCAACCCGGAGACGACCGTCGTGCCCAACCTCGGGGCGGTGTTCGCGTACTGCCGGGACCTGGAGTCGCGCCGTCACGAGCTTGGTTACGAGATCGACGGGGTGGTCGTGAAAGTGGAGGATCGAGCCCTCCACGCCCGGCTCGGGGCCACCTCGCATGCACCCCGGTGGGCGGTCGCGTACAAGTTCCCCCCTGAGGAGCAGTCCACGCGGCTCGAGGACATTCTCGTCTCGATCGGGCGGACGGGACGAGCCACCCCGTTCGCGAAGCTGCAGCCTGTTCGCATCGCCGGCTCGGTTGTCGGGCTTGCCAGCCTGCACAACGAGGACCAGGTCCGCCTGAAGGACGTCCGTCCCGGAGACACCGTCGTCGTCCGCAAGGCGGGAGATGTGATCCCCGAGGTCGTGGGCCCCGTGCTCAGCGCACGACCTCCCGGCTCAGAGCCGTGGAGCTTTCCGAAGACCTGCCCGAGCTGCGCGAGTCGCTTCGTCCGTCTCGATGGCGAGAGTGACACCTACTGCGTCAACGCCCACTGCCCAGCACAACGGGTCCAGAGGATTGTGCACTTCTCCTCGCGCGGTGCCATGGACATCGAGGGTCTCGGTGAGCAGCGGGTCGCTCAGTTCGTCGCGGCCGGCCTCCTGTCCGATGCAGCCGACTGCTATCACCTCCAAGTGCCGGACCTCATCGGCCTGGAGGGCTTCGGCGAGCTGTCGGCGATGAACCTCGTGGCAGCCATCGACGACTCGCGTTCTAAGCCCCTCGCCAACTTGTTGACCGCGCTCGGCATCCGTCACGTGGGTGGAACCGTCGCGGCGGCTTTGGCATCGGCCTTCGGCGATCTTGGTCGGCTCATGTCAGCGTCAGAGGAGGAGCTCGCGTCCGTCGAGGGCATCGGAGGTGTGATCGCCGCGAGCCTGGTCCGGTACTTCGGGTCGGAAGACAACCGGGCGATGATCGAGCGGCTTCGAGCAGGCGGCGTCCAGTTCGGTGCCGCCGGGGGCCCTCAGCTGTCCCAGACGCTGATCGGCAAGTCCATCGTCGTCACGGGCACTTTGAGCGGTCTCAGCCGTGAGGAAGCAGAAGCCGCCATCATCGGCCGTGGGGGGAAGTCGCCTGGATCGGTGTCTGCGAAGACGACGGCAGTCGTCGTCGGCGACAGTCCTGGTGCCGCCAAGGTGACCAAGGCCGAGGCACTCGGAGTTCGGGTCCTCGACGAGCAGGAATTCGTCAAGCTCCTGGAGACCGGCGAGCTGCCATAGACAGACGGTCACGTGCCCTCCACCGGTCGCGGGCCACCAACCGTTACCCTTTTCGTGATCCCCATGTCGAGCACAGTGGAACAGGTCGGCCGGGTCATTGGCGGCCGCTACCGACTACTCGCCGTGGTCGGTGCCGGCGCTTCGGCTCAAGTCTTCGCCGCAGACGACACGCGGCTCGGTCGACGCGTCGCAGTCAAGCTCCTTCACCCAGCGCTGGCCGGCGACGCCACCTTCCTTCGGAAGTTCCAGGCCGAGGCGCGATTGGCCGCCTCGCTGAACCACCGCAACGTCCTGCACGTCTACGACTGGGGCGACGAGGACGGCATTCCCTATCTCGTGCTCGAGTACCTCGGTGGTGGGAGCTTGCGGTCCTTGCTGGACACCGGTCGCCTGCTCAGCCCGCAACAGGCAGCTGCGATCGGCGCCGAAGCCGCTCACGGGCTCGCCTACGCTCACCGGCGCGGGCTCGTCCACCGTGACATCAAGCCGGCCAACCTCCTCTTCGACGACGACGGGCGACTTCTCGTGGCGGACTTCGGTCTCGCCCGCGCGCTCGCCGAGGCGGCTATCACCGAACCGCTCGGCGCCGTCATGGGAACTGCGCGCTATGCCTCGCCCGAGCAGGTCGAGGGCCGCCCTGTCGACGACCGCACTGACGTGTACTCGCTCGCGCTCACCTTGTACGAGTCGGTTACAGGGCGCGTGCCTTTCGCCGGGGACACGACGGTCGCGACATTGATGGCGCGCGTCGGAGCCGTGCTCCCGGCGGCCCGCGAGCTTGGGCCGCTCGCACCAGTACTGGCACAGGCTGCGATTTCGGAGCCCTTGGCTCGTTTGGACGCGGCGGGGCTCGCGTTTGAGCTCGAGACACTACTGCTCGAGCTCGATACTCCTGAGCCGCTTCCGCTCAACAGGACCGATCTCGCGCTGCCCAGCCTGCCGCTTGGGCTTGATCGGGACCCGACCGAGCGCTTCGGGCTTGCGGGATCGTCCCTGGCACCGGCGGCGCCGGCGGCCCCGCCGCCCCGAGCGCCGTCTCCTGCTCCGGCGGCTCGAGTCGCGCCTACGCCGTTGACGGAGACCCCTGAGCCCCAGGCCGCGGATCAGGCAGCCAGATCGTCCGCGACGTCGCTTCCGACGGCGCTTCCAGGCGTTCGTCGGATCATGCCCGCGCCCGACGCGGTCTTGGTTGAACCCTCGCGGGCCAGGCGCAGGCACCGATGGCTGCCCTGGCTGCTGGCCGTGTTGTTGCTCGAGCTCGTAGCGGGAGCCGGGGTTGTCGCCGCGTCCCGCCTCGTGTGGAATCACGCCACGGTTCCGCGAGTCGTCGGGCTGCAGGTCGCTGCCGCAGATGCCGTTCTTCGGAAGGCGGGGCTGACGCCGGAGGTCTCGGGCGCGCAGTTCAGCGGGCGTGTCGCCCCCGGTGCGGTCATGTCCCAGGCTCCTCACAGCGGTACCCGCGAAAAGGCGGCGTCGATCGTGAAGATGGTGATCTCGGAAGGGCGGCACCCGACCGCGCTGGCGAGTCTCGCAGGGATGACCGAGGCGATGGCTGGAGCAGCGATCCGGCGTGCGCACCTCGTGCCTCAGTTCTTCAAGCAGTACAGCGAGACGGTCGCCTTCGGAATGGTCGTGAGCTCGAATGCGCCGGCTGGCAGCAGGGTGTTCTACGGCGACACGGTCGACGTGGTGATTTCGAAGGGCCCGGAACCCCAACTGATCCCGAGCGATCTGAGCGGCGGTGTCCTCACTTCGACCCAAGCAGACTCGGTCCTGACGGACCTGCATTTGAAGCCAATAGACGATCAGGAGTACTCGAGCTCGGTTCCTGCCGGCTACGTCATCAGCACCAAACCAGTATCGGGCGAGACCGTCCCCGGCCACTCGACCGTGCAGGTCTTCGTGTCGGCCGGACCACCTTTTGTGACGGTCCCGTCGCTGTACGCCGATTCGGCGGCGGTCGCGGAGCAAACGCTCGGCTCGCTCGGTCTCCAGTGGATTCTCTACGGTCCGCCGAGCGCGAACTTCGTGCTGACCCAGATCCCGGCGGCAGGAACCTCAGTGAGGGTCGGTACAACAGTCACTATCTACCTGTACTGAACGCAGCAGGTCGGCTGCCTGCACGACAGGCCGGCATGGCTGTGGTGGCGTCCCACTCGACGCCACCCAGCGTTCCGTTCGGCGCCGCGCGGTGTCCCGTTTGACCACGGGCGGTGCGTGCTGCCAACGTGGCGGTGCGCGCCGCAACTACGGCGGAGCGTTCTTCGAACATGGCGGTGTGCGCTGCCAGCGCGACGCCACCGCCGGCAGGGTCACACGCTCCGCTCGACGGGGCGGCCGCAGGCTTACGAACTAAGGAAGGGCACGGTCATGGGTGCACTCGAAGGCAGGGTTGCGATCATCACCGGTGCGGGCCGCGGGATCGGTCGGGAGCACGCGCTCTTGTTTGCCGGCGAAGGCGCCAAGGTCGTGGTCAACGATCTCGGATGCGCGGTCAACGGCTCGGGCGACGACCGCACAGCGGCTCAGCGGGTCGTGGACGAGATCAAGCAGATGGGCGGCGAGGCGATCGCCAACACCGACGACGTGGCGGACTGGGACGGTGGCCACCACGTGGTGAGCGCCGCGATCGAGGCGTTCGGGGACCTCCACGTACTCGTGAACAACGCCGGCATCATACGCGACCGGGTTCTCGTGAACATGACCGAGGAAGAATGGGACATCGTCATGCACGTCGACGTGAACGGCCATTTCGTTCCCACTCGCTGGGCCGCGACCTATTGGCGGGAGCAGTCCAAGGCGGGCCGCAAGGTCAGCGCTGCTGTCGTGAACACTTCCTCGACTTCCGGGTTGTTGGGCAATCCCGGGCAGTCGAACTACGGGACGGCCAAAGCGGGGATCGCGGCGTTCACCGTGATAGCCGCTCAGGAGCTCTCGCGTTACGGCGTGCGGGTCAACGCGATCGTGCCGGCTGCCAGGTCCCGGATCACTGAGTCGACCCCTGGCCTGTCCGACATTGTGCAGGCGCCGGCCGACTCAGGCGTGTTCGATTCCTGGGACCCCGCCAACGTGTCGCCCATCGCCGCCTATCTCGCCAGCGATCTCTGCCCTTTCACCGGGAAGCTCTTCTTCGTCCAAGGCGGCAAGGTGCAGTACTTCCAGCCCTGGACCCTTGCAGCAGAGATCGACAAGGGTGAACGTTGGACGGTGGACGAGCTGGCTGTCGAGGTGCCCAAGATCGTCGGCCATGTCACCTCGCCGTCGGGGCCACCGTCCACGAGGTAGCTCCTGGGAACCGGGCGCGCCGAGCGTGCACGCCTTTGCGTGGCTGCGGTCATCGCGTATCAGCCACCGGTTCGCTCAGTGCCGCGTTCCGGCTCCTGAAGGCAGCCGATCCGTCTAAACCGCCGTGCCGCGCGGAGCAAAGTCGGCACACCCATTTCGCCATCGGCTGACTCGCCCGCGGCCGCCCAAAAATAAGTATGGTAACCTTCAAAAGAGGGTGACATTTATCAGAGGGTGGCTTTCATGAAAGAGCCCGGAAGACGAAGGTGGTGGGCTCTAGGCGCTATGAGCCTGGCCATCCTGGCAGTAGGTGTCGACGGCACCGTGCTCAGTGTGGCCCTGCCCACACTGTCCAAGGCGCTGCACGCGTCCGAGTCGGATCTCCAGTGGTTCTCGTCGGGATATTTCCTCGTATTGGCGGCGGCGATGTTGCCAGCCGGCCTCCTGGGCGACCGCTACGGCCACAAGAAGGTCCTCCTCATCTCTCTGGTGCTTTTCGGGGTCGGGTCGGCGGCATGCGCGCTTTCGACGTCGGTGGGCGAGTTCATGGCCGCCCGTGTGCTCATCGGCCTCGGCGGGGCGGGGGTGATCGTCATGTCGATCTCCGCCCTCACGGTGCTGTTCGACAAGGAGGAGCGACCGAAGGCCGTGGGCATCTGGGCCGGGGTCAACTTCGTGGCCTTCCCGATCGGCCCCATCCTGGGTGGTTGGCTGCTCACGAACTACTGGTGGGGCTGGGTGTTCCTGATCAACGTGCCGGTCGTCGTGGTCGGCTTGTCGGCCGTTCTCGCCATGTTGCCGAGGTCCCGTGCACTGAAGCGCCCGGACCTGGACCTGGTGGGGGTGGCGGCCTCGGCCGCTGGGCTGGTGGCTCTCACCTACGGCCTGATCGAGGCCGGCCAGGACGGCTGGAATGACGTCGGCGCCCTCCTTTCGATGGTCGCCGGGCTGGCGTTGCTCGTCGGCTTTTTCATGTGGGAACGCCGGTTGACCCGCCGGCCGGGTGGTCAGCCGTTGCTCGATCTGACATTGTTCGACTCGGCCTCGTTCACTTGGGGCGTGATCCTGGCCGCGGTGCCGATCCTTGCCTTGCTCGGCGTCTTGTTCACAATGCCGCAGTATTTTCAGGGGGTGCTCGGCAGCAATGCCATGGGCTCGGGGCTTAGGCTCCTGCCTCTCATCGCCGGGCTCATTGTCGGCGCCGTTCCCGCCGCCCGGGTAGTTCATCTGGTGGGCGCCAAGGTTGCCGTCGCAGCCGGCTTCCTCCTGTTGGCCCTCGGGCTGCTCCTCGGAGCCCTGACGAGCGCGGGCTCGGGGGGCCTCTTTGTGGCGACGTGGATGGCGGTCGCCGGGGTGGGGACTGGCCTCGCCATGTCCACCGCCATGTCTGCCGCGCTGGTTGAGCTGTCCGAGGAGAAAAGTGGCGTCGGCTCCGCGGTGCTGCAGGCGGTCAACAAGACCGGCGGTCCACTCGGCATCGCCGTTCTCGGCAGCGTGCTCAGTGGCGGCTATCTTGCCCGGCTCGACCTGTCGGGTCTGTCGTCGGCCGCCTCGGCGGCCGTTCGCCAGAGTGTCTTCGGCGGTGTGGCGGTCGCCCAGAAGATCCACTCGGCTCGGTTGCTCGAGTCAGTGCGGACGGCCTTCGTGCACGGAATGGACATGGCGCTCCTGGTGTCGGCAGGCATTGCTTTAGCGGGCGCCGTACTCGCCATGGTCTTCCTGCCAAAGGCGAACGCCACGAAAGAGACGACGCAAGTCCGCACCGAGAATGAGGTTGACCTTGTCGGCGCTCGGTAGTTTGCCCACGGCGGGGCTTCGCGAGCGCAAGAAGGCGAGAACAAGGGCGGAGATCCAAACGCACGCGTTCAGGCTCTTTCAGGAGCAGGGTTACGACGCCACGACCGTGCAACAGATCATCGAGGAGGCCGAGGTCTCCGAGAGCACCTTCTTCCGGTACTTCCCCACCAAAGCTGATGTGGTGCTCCTGGATGACTTCGACCCGCTGATCACCGAAGCCTTCCGGCGACAGCCGCCTGAGCTCAGCCCGGTCCAGGCCTTGCGGGCCGCCTTCAAGTCGGCGTTCGACGAGCTCTCGGCACAGGAGGAGTCAGAGCAACAGGACCGAATGCGCATCATCCTCTCGGTCCCTGAACTGCGGGCGGGCATGCTGGACCAGTTCGCATCGGCAATGGGCCTGTTGGCCGAGGAGCTTGCCGAACGTGTGGGGCGCGATCGGGACGACATCGCGGTGCGCGCTCTCGCGGGAGCGGTGGTCGGAGTGGCGGTTGCCGTCATGTTCGTCATGGTCGACGATCCGACCGCCAACCTTGCCGCGCTGCTCGATGAGGCGATGGCCCATCTCGAAGCGGGACTCGGGCTGTGAGTGGGTCCAGCCAGACGTCGCAAAGCCGGTTGGCGTAGGGAGCATGGCCTGCTAGGTGAGCGGGAGAGCCGGACGCTCCGACAGGCCTTACTCGGTGATCTCCCGGACGCGTGCCGCGAGCTCCTGGTGGACAGGGTCGACCGGCGTGCTCTGCAGGGCGAGCAGCAGGGTCATGTCCCCGTCGATCTTGATTCGCCCCGACATGAAGGCCTGCATTGCCGCTTGGGCGTCGCCATCGACGAGGATTGCCTTGGCCGTCTCGTAGTCCACCGTGACCGTCAAGTCGGGGGATTCGACGTGGCCGGTGTCCACTATGACCTCCCCGGAGCTGGTGTCGACATGGGCTTCGATCGTGTCATCGCCAAGTGGGGACTGCGTCAGGACGAGGTTCATACGAACGCTCTGAGCCGGGGGAGTGGACTGCGTCACGACCTCGGCGTGCAGCCGTTTGACCTCGGCGGTCCACTCGTCACTCAGAAACGGCAACTTCTCCACATCAGCTCCTCGGATCCGGCCCGTTGGCTCCTGGAGCGGACACTATCTTCTTGAGAGCCCCCCTAGAGGGCCGGGTACGATGCTCACGTGACAACCCCGATCCTCTCCGGCGCCGAACCTTTTTCCGCCGGGGGCGGTCCGATCGGCGTCGTGGTCCTTCATGGTTTCACCGGGAGCCCACAGTCGATGCGCCCGCTCGCTCAAGCACTAGCGGCGGCCGGGTTCTCAGTGGAGCTTCCGCTGCTGCCTGGACATGGCACGAGCGTGGAGGACATGGTCCCGACACGTTGGTCCGACTGGTCCTCGGTTGCCGATGCGGCTTACGGCGACCTCGCCGGTCGTTCCGATCGGGTCTTTGTTGCCGGTCTGTCGATGGGCGGCTCGCTGGCGATCTGGCTTGCCGAGCGGCACTCCGACATCGCTGGCATCATCGTCGTCAACCCGCTGGTTGACCCGCCGGCTTCGAGCTTCCGGGACATGCTGCATGGAATGATCGAAGAAGGCGCCATATCGGTTCCTGCCATCGGTTCCGACATTGCGATGCGGGGCACCGAATCTGCCTACGACGCCTCGCCGCTCGAACCGATGCTCTCGATGTTCGAGGCCGTCGACGAGATCGCGGCCCGACTTGGTGAGGTCCGCTGCCCGGTGCTGCTCTTGTCCAGCCGAATCGACCACGTCGTGCCGCCCGAGTCAGGCGACCTGCTTGCCGCGCGGGCCGGCGGTCCGGTCGAGCGCGTCTGGCTCGAGCGCAGCTTCCATGTGGCGACGCTCGATCACGACGCCCCGGAGATCGAAGAGCGCGCCGTCGCGTTCGTGAACAAGATGGCGGTGCTCCAGTGAGCGAATCAGATCGCCTTATCACGCCCGAGGAGGTACGACACGTGGCGCGCCTTGCCCGGCTCGCCCTCGACGAAGACGAGGTCGGGCGCTACGCGCTGCAGCTGTCCGCGATCCTCGAGCACGTGGACGCGGTGCGCCGCCTCGACACCGCTGACGTTCCACCGACGGCCCACCCGTTCCCGGTCGAGAACGTGCTCCGCTCCGACACCGAGAGGCCGAGCTTGGACCGGGAGGCTGTGCTCGCCCAGGCCCCGGTGGCCGAGAACGACCGTTTCAGGGTTCCCCGCATCATGGGCGAGGCACCGTGACGGCGAGCCCAGCGCCTGAGTTCGGGTCCCTGGCCGGGATCGCAGCCTCGGTCCGCGCGGGCGAGCGCAGCGCCCGGACGGTCCTTGCAATGTCACTCGATCGTGTCCGCGAACTCGAAGGCGACCTGCACTGCTTCAACGAAGTGACCATCGAGGCGGCCGAGGCGGAGGCCGACGCCGTCGATCGGATGGTCCGATCGGGTCTGGATCCGGGACCGCTCGCGGGAGTGCCGGTCGCGCTGAAGGACAATCTCTGCACCGAAGGCATCCCGACGACCTGCTCGTCGAAGATCTTGGCGGGATGGTTGCCCCCTTATGACGCGACGGTCGTGACCCGGCTCCGAGACGCCGGCGCGGTCGCGATCGGCAAGACCAACCTCGACGAGTTCGCCATGGGCTCTTCGACAGAGAACTCCGCCTTCGGGCCCACCCGGAACCCCTGGGACATAGGGCGCGTTCCGGGCGGCTCGTCGGGCGGGAGCGCCGCTGCCGTCGCGGCGGGGATGGTGCCGCTCGCCCTCGGCAGCGACACCGGTGGATCGATCCGCCAGCCGGCGGCGCTTTGCGGGATCGTCGGGGTGAAGCCGACCTACGGCGTCGTTTCCCGGTACGGGCTGATCGCGTTCGCGAGCTCGCTCGACCAGATAGGACCATTCGCGATCACGGTCGCGGACGCGGCGCTCGGGCTCGAGGTGATTGCCGGGCACGACCCGATGGACTCGACGTCGCTCGACCGGCCGGCGCCGAGCTTGCTCGCCACCCTCGACGAGGGCGTCTCGGGGTTGCGCGTCGGGATCGTGGCGGATTTCCTCTCGGAGGGCTCCGAGTGTGGCGACGCAGTCGTTGCCGCGGCCGAGGCGTTGGCGGTCGCCGGGGCGAAGGTGGACCAGGTGAGGATCCCTGAGTTGTTGCTCGGGCTGCCCGCTTACTACGTCATCGCGCCGGCCGAGGCGTCCTCGAACCTGTCGCGTTATGACGGCGTCCGCTACGGCCTTCGGGTCGACGGGCCGGACACGGAGACGATGAACGCCAGGACCCGGGGCGAAGGCTTCGGAGCTGAGGTGAAACGGCGCATCATGATGGGCACCTACGCCTTGTCGGCCGGCTACTACGACGCCTACTACGGCCAGGCTCAAAAAGCCCGCACGTTGGTCATCCGCGCGTTCGAAGCCGCCTACCGGGACTTCGACGTGCTGTTGACGCCGACCACGCCGTCTGTGGCCTTCCCCTTCGGGTCCAAGGTCGACGACCCGATCGAGATGTACATGTGCGACCTGTGCAGCATCCCGTCCAGCCTGGCGGGGCACCCGGCTGCCAGCGTGCCCTTCGCCTTGAGCCCCGAAGGGCTGCCGATCGGCGTGCAGGTCCTCGCCCCGGCCCTCGGCGAGGCGGTCATGATGCGTGTCGCGACGAGCTTGGAGGCGGCTGCGCCTCGCGAAGCCCGAGGACCGGTGACGCCGTGACCGAGTACGAGACGGTGGTAGGCCTCGAGGTCCACTGCGAGCTCGCCACGGCCACGAAGCTCTTCTGCGGGTGCCGCAACGCCTTCGGGGACGAGCCGAACACGAATGTCTGCCCGGTCTGCCTCGGCTTGCCAGGCTCGCTGCCTGTTATCAACCGGCGAGCGGTCGAGCTCGCCCTGAGGATCGGCGCGGCCCTCAATTGCACCGCGCAGCGCTCGATCTTCCACCGCAAGAACTACTTCTATCCCGACATGCCGAAGGACTACCAGATCAGCCAGTACGACGAGCCCATCAACGTCGACGGGTGGCTGGAGCTGCCTGACGGGTCGCGCGTAGGCGTCGAACGAGCGCACATGGAGGAGGACACGGGCAAGACGACCCATGTCGGCGGTGGGGGCCGGATCCACGAAGCCAGCTACTCGCTCGTGGACTACAACCGCGCCGGAGTGCCGCTCGTCGAGATCGTCTCCCGTCCGGACATCCGCTCGGCGGCCCAGGCGAGGACCTATGTCGACGAGCTGCGCTCGATCCTCGTAGCCACGGGAGCCTCCGACGGCCGCATGGAAGAGGGTTCGCTGCGCGTCGACGCGAACGTCTCGGTGCGCCCCGTGGCCTCGACCGAATTCGGGACTCGGTGCGAGGTGAAGAACCTGAACTCGTTGCGGTCGCTGGAACGGGCCATCGATTACGAGGTCGAACGCCAGATCGCGCTGATCGAGTCAGGCGAGCGCGTTGCCCAAGAGACCCGTCACTGGGACGAGGGGGACAGCAGTACGCACTCGATGCGCTCGAAGGAGGAGGCGAACGACTACCGCTACTTCCCCGAGCCCGACCTCACCCCGCTCTTGCCGGACGCGCGCCTGCTCGCAGCGGCCGCCGAGGGCGTCGGCCCCATGCCGGCAGAGCGCCGTCACCGACTCTCAGATCTAGTCAACGGCAATTCGGAGCTGGCGACGCGGCGAGACGGCTCGACCGACCAGGTCGTCACGGTCGTCGACCTTGGCCTCGACGAGCTCGTTGTCGGCGCTGTGGCCGCAGGAGCCGATCCGAGGCTCGCCCTCGCGCGGGCCGCGAACGAAGCAGCGGCGAACCCAGACGCAGCCAAGCTGCTCGACCCGGCCGCGTTCGCCGCGCTGCTCAAGATGGAGTCGTCCGGTCAGCTCTCGGCGACCCAATCCAAGGAAGTGCTGGCCGAGCTCATGACCCACGGCGGGGACCCAGGACAGATCGTTGCTCGCCTCGGCTACCAAGCAATGGACGCGGCGGCTCTCGGCTCGATGGTCGACGACGTGATCGCGTCCAACCTGGAGGAGTGGCAGCGCTACTGCGGCGGTGACGAGAAGGTGGCCCAGTTCCTGCTCGGCCAAGTGATGCGTGCCTCGAAAGGGCGGGCGAACGGCAAGCTGGTCGCGGCGGCATTCGCCGCCCGGCGCAAGGCCTAGGACGGCGCCGGACGTCGCATCGAGCGCTCGTAACGATCGACTCGGCCAACCTGGCGGGACGACAACTAGGTTGAGGCAATGACCGACAAGATCCGCTCGCTCAAGATCCACAGCCAGGACGTGACCGAGGGCTTCCGGCGCGCACCGTCGAGAGCGATGCTCCGTGCGGTCGGGATGACCGATGGTGATTTCGACAAGCCTCAGGTCGGCGTCGCCTCCACATGGAACGAGGTGACGCCGTGCAACCTGCCGCTTGCCCGGCTCGCTCAGCGGGCGAAGGACGGGGTGCGCGCCGCCGGCGGGTTCCCGTTCGAGTTCGTCACGATCGCGGTCTCCGACGGTATCGCGATGGGCCACGAGGGGATGCACGCATCCCTCGTGAGCCGCGAGATCATCGCGGACTCGGTCGAAGCCATGATGCACGCGGAGCGCTTCGATGCTTTCGTCGGCCTCGCAGGATGCGACAAGTCGCTTCCCGGGATGCTCATGGCCGCCGGTCGGCTCGACCTCCCGATGGTCTTCGTCTACGGCGGCACGATCCTGCCGGGGCACCTCGGCGATCGTGCTCTGGACGTCGTCTCGGTGTTCGAGGCGGTTGGAGCATGCGCTGCGGGAACGATCGACATCGCGGAGCTGGAGGCGATCGAACGCAATGCGTGCCCGACCGAAGGCTCCTGCGCCGGCATGTTCACGGCCAACACCATGGCATCGGTGGCCGAAGCGCTCGGTATGGCGCTTCCGGCCGGGGCTGCGGTCCCGGCGGTCGACCGCCGGCGGGACGATCTCGCCTACGCGAGTGGCCAAGCAGTGATCGCTTTGCTCGAAAAGGACATCCGGCCCCGTCAGATCATGACCAAGGAGGCCTTCGAGAACGCGATCGCCACCGTGATGGCACTCGGCGGCTCGACCAACGCCGTGCTTCACCTGCTCGCGATCGCGAACGAAGCCCGCGTCGAGTTGCATCTCGACGACTTCTCCCGGATAGGCCGGAGAGTCCCGCACCTCGCGGACATGAAGCCGCACGGGCGATACCACATGACCGATCTTGACCGGATCGGTGGCCTCCCGGTTGTTCTCCGAGAGCTGTTGGAGGAAGACTTGCTCCGCGGCGAGTGCCTGACCGTCACCGGCAAGACGATGGCCGAGAACCTGGCCGCCCTCGACCCACCCGCTCCCGACGGGTCGGTCGTCCGCCTTTTTCGCGAACCGATACACGCCGATGGTGGGATCGCCATCCTCCGCGGGTCGCTCGCGCCCGAAGGAGCAGTCGTGAAGGTCGCAGGAATCGACGGCGACCTCGCCTTTGCAGGCCCGGCAAGGGTCTTCGACGGTGAGGGCGCCGCCATGGAGGCCATCCTCGCCGGGACCGTCACGCCGGGGACAGTCGTCGTCATCCGCTACGAAGGACCGAAGGGAGGCCCAGGGATGCGTGAGATGCTTGCCGTGACCGGGGCCATGACCGGCGCCGGGCGAGGCGGCGACTGTGCGCTTGTCACCGACGGGCGCTTCTCCGGAGGCACCCAAGGCTTCTGCGTCGGCCACGTGGCTCCCGAGGCGGCGGTCGGTGGTCCGATCGGGTTGGTCGAAGACGGCGACCAGATCGTTCTCGATGCGCACGGAGGCCGTCTGGACGTGGTCGTCGAGCAGGTCGAGCTCGAGCGCCGCCGCCAGCACTGGAAACCCCCCATCCCGCGCTATGCGACGGGAGTCCTGGCCAAGTACGCGCGACTCGTCGTGGGGGCCGAGCGAGGCGCCGTCACCGAGCCATAGCCTCCGCACGCAACCCGTTTCTGCCCACCACCTGCCGAGCCGCACCTCGCCGACCCGCCCCGCCTGCCGGATCCGCTCCGTCGGTCCGCCTCGGTGTCACGGCCGAGGGTTGCGCCCGGCGGTCCGCTCTGCAACACTTGTCGGCGATGTCCGCAAACGACTGCCTCGTACTTATTACCTAGAGCGCGGCACCCTTTGCGGTTCTGCGCCTGCGACCTCCCCAAAGGGGAGGTCGTTTCGTTTTCCGGCACCGGCGCACCGGAACACCCGACAGCAGCGAGCAGTCACACACCGCACAACCACCCACAGATCCGACGAACGAGAGCGAGAGGTAGCACCGATGGAGCTCACCGGAGCGCAAGCGCTTGTGAAAAGCCTAGAGATGCAAGAGGTCGAAGTCATCTTTGGCCTCCCCGGAGGTGCGATCCTGCCCGTATACGACCCGATCATCGACTCGCCGATCCGCCACATCCTGGTCCGCCACGAGCAGGGCGCCGGCCACATGGCCGAGGGGTACGCGCAAGCGACCGGCAGGCCGGGAGTGGCCATGGTGACGAGCGGCCCTGCCGCGACCAACATCGTGACCCCGCTCGCCGACGCCTATATGGACTCGATCCCGTTGGTCTGCATCACCGGCCAAGTCGCCACGACCGCGATCGGGACCGATGCCTTCCAGGAGTGCGACACGACCGGTATCACGCTCGGTGTCACGAAACACAACTGGCTCGTCACCGACGCCGCCGACATCCCGCACGTCGTGCGGGAGGCATTCCATATCGCCACGACGGGTCGTCCGGGACCGGTGCTCATCGACTTCCCGAAGGACGTTGCGAACGCCACCATGGAGTGGTACTGGCCCGACGGAGTCGACCTGCCCGGCTACCATCCGCCGTCGCACGCCGACCCAGTGGCGATCCGAGCGGCAGTCGAGCTCGTGCTCGCGGCCGAACGGCCGGTGATCTATGCCGGCGGCGGCGTCTTGAAGTCGAGGGCCTCAGAGGCCTTGCGCGAGCTGGTGGACCTGACGGGCATTCCCGTCGTGACCACCCTCATGGCCCGCGGCTCGTTTCCTGACAGTCACCCGCTGTGCCTCGGGATGCCCGGGATGCACGGCAACTACACCGCCGTCACCGCCATGCAAAAGGCGGATCTGCTGCTTGCCCTCGGCAGCCGTTTCGACGATCGTGTGACCGGCAAGGTCTCGGCTTTCGCGCCGGGGGCGAAGGTGGTGCACGTCGACATCGACAAGGCGGAGATCGGCAAGGTCCGGAGGCCCGAAGTCGCGATCCTCGCCGACTGCCGTTTGGCGACCGAGGCTCTCGTCGAAGTGATCAGGGCCACCGGGCCGGTCGATCACAGCCGGCTCGCCCCTTGGATCGCGACGCTGCAACGCTGGCAGGCGGAGTACCCCTGCACCTACGACCGCTCCGAACACGGGAGCGCGGGGGCCGTCACCGGTGGCGCAGGCCGCCGTCCGACTCTCAAGCCCCAGTTCGTCATCGAGAGCCTGAGGGCCTCGACGCCTCCGGACACGATCCTCGTCTCGGGTGTGGGCCAGCATCAGATGTGGGCCTCCCAGTACTGGTCCTTCGAGTACCCGAACACTTGGGTCAGCTCGGGCGGACTTGGGACCATGGGCTTTGCCGTGCCGGCGGCCATCGGGGCCAAGGTCGGGCGGCCCGACCGGATGGTGTGGGCGGTCGACGGCGACGGCTGCTTTCAGATGACGGCGCAGGAGCTCGCCACGGCGACCGCCGAGCGCATCCCGGTCAAGATCGCGATCTTGAACAACGCATACCTCGGGATGGTGCGACAGTGGCAGCACATGTTCTACGAGGAGCGCTACTCCGAGGTCTACCTCTCGCCGGACCTGCCCGACTACGTCGGGTGGGCCGAGTCGATGGGCTGCATCGGTCTCCGTGTGGAGAGCCCGGAGGAGGTGACACCTGCGATCGAGAAGGCCAACGAGATCGACGACCGGCCGGTCGTGATCGATTTTCGGACCGACTCGATGGAACAGGTCTTCCCGATGGTGCCGGCCGGGGCATCCAACGACGACATCGTCGTGTACCAGTCCCAGTCGGCCTCGAACCCGGGGGCGCTGCAATGAGCCCGGATCAGAGGCAATACGGTCCCCGCCACCGCCTGCTCTCGGTACTCGTGGAGAACAAGGCCGGGGTGCTCGCGCGCGTCGCAGGACTGTTCTCGCGACGCGGGTACAACATCTACTCTCTCGCCGTGGCACCGACCGACGACGAGCGCTTCTCGCGGATCTCGATCGTCGTGGACGTCGAGTCTTCGCCACTCGAGCAGGTCGTGGCACAGCTCGACAAGCTCATCAACGTCGTCGAGATCGGCGAGCTTCACCCCGACGAGGCACGCGAAGCCGAGCTGTTGCTCGTGAGCGTCTCGGCCGATGCCGGGCAACGTTCACAGGTCATCCAGCTCGTCGGCGTCTTTGCCGGCCGCATCGTCGACGTCGGCCACGACGCCATCACCGTCATGGTCGCGGGCACGCCCGAGGCTGTCGACGACTTCGAGAGCCTCATGAGGCCCTATGGGATCGCGGGGCTCCAACGGACCGGTCGGATCGCGCTTCCTAAGCTGGACGAAAAGTCGTCGGCGTCGGGGGCTCTAGCGCCGGCCGCCGACATCGCCTAAGGCTCCACCCCGGGGCCGCCCCGCACGGCAACAACAGCATTGGCAGCATCGAAGGCAGCATTCCCCACGACTCACGAGGACAGGAGCGGCATGGCCAAGCTCTACTACGAGAAGGACGCGGACTCCTCCCTGGTCCGGACGCGCAAGGTGGCCATCATCGGCTACGGCTCGCAAGGCCATGCGCACGCGTTGAACCTCCACGATTCCGGCGTCGACGTGCGGGTCGGGCTGAGGTCCGGGTCGTCCTCGCGCGCCAAGGCGGAGGCGGCCGGCCTCCGTGTCGTCACCGTGGCCGAGGCCGCGGCCGACGCGGACCTCGTCATGATCCTGCTGCCCGACACGGAGCAGGCGGCCGTGTACGAGGGCGAGATCGCTCCGCACCTCGCCGACGGCGATGCGGTGTTCTTCGCGCACGGGTTCAACATCCGTTTCGGGCTGATCGAGCCGCCGACGGGCGTCGACGTCGCGATGGTCGCGCCCAAAGGCCCGGGCCACCTGGTGCGCCGCACCTACACCGAGGGCGGCGGCGTGCCGTCGCTCATCGCCGTGTCGGCCGATGCCTCGGGCAAGGCCATGGCACTAGCGCTCTCCTACGCGGATGCCCTTGGCGCGACCCGGGCCGGGGTGCTCGAGACGACCTTCGCGGAGGAGACCGAGACCGACCTCTTTGGCGAGCAAGTCGTGCTCTGCGGTGGTTTGACGGCCCTTGCCATGGCAGGCTTCGAGACGCTTGTCGAGGCCGGCTACCAGCCCGAATCGGCCTACTTCGAATGCCTGCACGAGCTGAAGCTGATAGTCGACCTCATGTACGAGCAGGGCATCGCTGGCATGCGTTTTTCGGTCTCGGACACCGCTGAGTACGGGGACCTGACCCGCGGGCCGCGGATCATCGACGACAGGGTCCGCGCTGAGATGCGGCGGATACTCGCCGAGATCAAGGACGGGAGCTTTGCCAGGGAATGGGTAGCAGAGGACCGCGCCGGCAGGCCGCGCTTCAACGAGCTGCGGGCCGCGGGGAGGAGCCACCAGATCGAGTCCGTCGGTGCCGAGCTGCGGGCGATGATGCCGTTCGTCACTGCCGGGCGCCAGCGCCTGGAAGACGTCTCAGGGGGCTAGCCGTCTCCGGTCGCCGTTCGCCCGCCACGCCGGGATCCGGGCCCGGCGGTCTGGCGCGTGCCGCCTACCCGATCCTCGAATTCGACCCGGAGCGCCAAGCGCTCATCGAACCGTGGGTTCATCTGTGCGCCCCGGCGCGTGACGACGTCGATGTTCCCGCACGCGCGGTCATGTGCTTTTTCGGCGACGTCGTCAGTAGGGTCGCGTCCGAACGAGGGGCTCGCCAAGTGGCGAGCCTGCATTCCGAGCACGGCGTCCACCCGATCTTCGAGCTCGAGCATCGCGGCGAGCGGGTCGCCTTTTTCCAGCCCGGCGTCGGCGCGCCGCTCGCGGCGCTGTTCCTCGAGGAGGCGATCGACTACGGCTGCCGGGCTGTGGTCGCCTGCGGAGGCGCCGGGGCGCTCGACGCCGACCTCACGTTGGGTCATCCGGTCGTCGTGTCGGCCGCGGTCCGCGACGAGGGCACGTCGTATCACTATCTCGCCCCGTCCCGGCTCATCGAGACCGCTCCGGCGGTCGTGTCGGTGATGGAGGCGGTTCTCGGTCGCTCGGGCGCGCCGTTCACGACGGGCACCACGTGGTCGACCGACGCCGTGTATCGCGAGACCAGGAAGAAGGTTCTGCTCAGGCGAGCCGAGGGGTGCATCACCGTCGAGATGGAGGCGGCCGCGCTGTTGGCAGTGGCCCGGTTCAGGGGCGTTGTGCTCGGCCAGCTCCTCTACGCGGGCGACAGCCTCGCCGGCGACTCCTGGGACCACCGGGACTGGGTGCATGCCCATGATGTGCGCGAAGCGCTCTTCTGGTTGGCCATGGACACAGCCGTGCAGTTGCCGCTCGCGTTTTGAACGTCAAGTACCCAGGCCGCATTGCCGATGTAACTGTCATAGGCCCTTATCATCGGAGCATACGGCCTGACGTCGTGGGAGGACAGGGACGTCATTCACGGTCTCGACCGGCCTTCGAGCACACCTTAGGCAACCTCAACCAAGGAGCAGAGCTGATGAGCACCTCATGGGCCGGCGCGCCGCGCGGCGCCACGACCACCTCGATCCGACACAGGGCCCGGGCTCTGTGGCTTGCCGGCGCAATGCTCGCGGCGAGCAGCTGCGCGGCGTCTCTTGCCGTGCTCCCGGCTGCGGCTCAGGCACAGCAACGCGGAACGGGACCGCAGCGCGCTGCATTCGTGCTGACCGGACGGAGCTCCACGCCGCGCACGGCCATTTCGGCTTTCTGCGCCCACTTTTCAGTCAAGACCGTCTCCTCGATCGTCGGGGCAAAGGAACACTTCTTGGAGCCCGTCATCGAGAACACCACGTACGAGTGCATATTCATGGGCAACTCCGCAAGCGGGTGGGAGGTCATCATCTCGCGGAAGGCCGGCATCCCGGCCGCTGAGCTCGCCACGCTGGCCGCGGCCGAGGCGAGAGTCGCCGCCGAGTCGGGCAAGGGCGCGAAGCTCATCTTCACGGCGTTGCCCTCCATCGGAAAGACCGCGTTCAGCTGGACTTACGCGCACTCGCTGAACGGGGGCCAGCTCGTCGGCGTCGCGGACAACAAGGGGACCACCGGCTTCGGCACAGCCATGGGCCGCGGGGCGAAGACCTTTGGTACCGCGGCATCGCACGTGACCGTCCTCGAGCACCTGCTGACGCTGGACATGGCCGCCTGAGCACCGGACCCTGGTTCTGACCGCGCCGTCTAGTCAAGGACTCGGCGCGGTACCGGGGGTTACGCCGGACCGGCGCCGCCGGCCGGTACCCTTCGGCGAAAGTGGGAGGATGCGGCTCGATGCAACCGGGAGGCCGGCTCGATCTGACGGTGGTCGTCCCGTACTACAACCCGGGCCCTAACCTGGCCGGTCACATCGCACAGGTGATCAAGTTGCTGCGCGATCGCGGGGTCAGCTTCGAGGTCATCGCGGTCTCTGACGGCTCGACCGACGGCAGTGATGCCGGCCTTGCAGAGCTCGGCCCTGAGGTTCAGGTCGTGTACCTGCCGGTCAACCAGGGCAAAGGCCACGCGCTGCGTGTGGGTCTCGGTCTTGGCCGAGGCAGCTACCTCGGCTTTATCGACGGCGACGGGGACATCCCAGCCCCGGTGTTGGGTGAGTTCGTCAGTTGCATCCAAAAAGAGCGTCCCGACTTCGCGATCGGGAGCAAACGCCATCCCGAGTCGGTGGTCGTCTACCCACGACTCCGGCGCTTCTACTCCTGGGGATACCAAGTCCTCACTCGGCTGTTGTTCGGCTTGGACGTCACCGACACCCAGAGCGGGATCAAGCTTGCCCGGAGGGAGATCGTCACCGAGCTGCTCCCGATCCTCGAGGAGGACGGCTTCACTTTCGACCTCGAGCTCCTCGCCGTCGCCCGTCGCCTTGGCTACACACGCGTCGTCGAGTTGCCGGTCGAGATCCGGGAACGCTTCTCGTCCACGGTCTCTCCCAGGGCAGCTTGGGACATGCTCGTCGACACGGTGCGTCTGACATGGCGGCTCCGGATCGCGCACCGTTACGACCGGGCGCTTGCCGCCCAAAGGCGGGCAGGCCAGCCACCGCGGCCTCCCGAGGCGCCCGTCGCGGACGCGGCTGCGGGAACCACGCCCTAGGCCACGGGCCCGAGCCTTTCCACGACCCAGTCGACGCAAGCTGTCAGGGCCTCGACGTCTGCGGGCTCGATCGCAGGAAACAATGCCACGCGCAGCTGGTTCCTCCCCAACTTGCGGTAGGGCTCGGTGTCGACGACGCCGTTGGAACGCAGGACCGAGGCCACCTCGAGCGCGTCGACGGGCGCGTCGAAGTCGATGGTCGCAGTGACATGGCTCCGCTCGGCCCGATCGGCCACGAAGGGCTGCGCGAAGCTCGACCGCTCGGCCCAGCCGTAGATGATCTCAGCAGAGCGGTCCGCGCGCGACGCGGCCCACTCGAGGCCACCGCTGCCGAGGAACCAGTCCACCTGCTCGGCGAGAAGGAGCAACGTGGCGAGAGCCGGTGTGTTGTAGGTCTGTTGGAGGCGCGAGTTCCCGATTGCGATCTTCAAGTCCAAGAATGCGGGCACGAACCGTCCCGTTGTGGAGAGGCGCTCCACGCGTTCGATCGCCCCCGGGGACAACAGCGCGAGCCAGAGCCCGCCTTCGGACCCGAAGCACTTCTGCGGCGCGAAGTAGTACGCGTCGAATTCGCCGGCCTCGACCCGCAGCCCTCCCGCGGCTGAGGTCGCGTCGACGAGGACGAGGCCGTCCGCCACGGCTCCGTCTGCTCCGCGAGGTCGCTGCACAGTTGCCTGTACGCCGGTCGAGGTCTCGTTGTGGGTGAGGCAGTACGCGTCCACGGCCGGGTTGGCGACCGGCCGCGGGTAGGTGCCGGGCGCGGAGACGAGGACCTGGGGGTCGTCGAGGAACGGCGCCGCCCGGGTGCACTCAGCGAACTTGGAGGAGAATTCGCCGAACGACAGGTGCTGGCTCCTCGCCTCGACGAGACAGAACGTGGCGGCGTCCCAAAAGGCCGTCGTACCGCCGTTTCCCAGCACGACCTCGTGGCCCTCCGGCAAATCGAAGAGCTCTGCCAGGCCGGAACGGACCCGCGCAACCACGTTTCGAACACGCGCCTGGCGGTGGCTCGTCCCGAGGTAAGTCGGTGCTTCGGCCTCGAGCACTCCCACCGATTCGGTCCGGACCTTCGACGGTCCGGACCCGAAACGGCCGTCTGCTGGTAGCAAGTGCTCGGGAATCACGAGTCCGGCCAAGGTGAACCTCCTGGGAAAGTCGGTGGGTCGGTGGACCCGGGGGCATTGCACCGACTTCCACGGCGCCGGGTGTGGCACCTCGGAAATCGCAGTGCGGGAACTTGTGCAAGCATAAGCAGATGGCGACCTCACCTCCATTTGATCGATCGTCGGCACCCCGCCGTATCTCGCGTCGCGTTGGCGGCGTGGCGCCGTCCGCCACTTTGGCCATAGATGCAAAGGCCAAACAGCTGCAGTCCCAGGGCGTCGACGTCGTCGGCTTCGGGGCCGGAGAGCCGGACTTCCCGACTCCGGCTGCCATTGTCGAGGCCGCCGTCGCCGCCTGCAGCGACCCTCGCAACCACCGCTACACCCCGACCGGAGGCCTGCCAGATCTCAAGGAGGCGATCGTGTCCAAGACGGCGCGCGACTCCGGCTTCGAGATCGCGCCGAAGCAGGTGCTCGTCACCAACGGCGGAAAGCACGCCATTTACAACGCGTTCGCGGCGTTGCTCGACCCGGGCGACGAGGTGCTTGTCCCGGCCCCTTACTGGACGACCTACCCCGAATCGATCCGTCTTGCCGGTGGCGTCCCTGTCGAGGTCCCGACCGGTTCGGCGAGCGGCTTCAAGGTAACGGTCGATCAGCTCGAAGACGCGGCAACGGACCGGACCAAGGTGCTGTTGTTCGTCTCTCCCTCCAACCCGACCGGGGCGGTCTACAGCAGGGACCAGATCGCCGAGATCGGTCGCCTCGCGGTCGAGCGCGGCTGGTGGGTGCTCAGCGACGAGATCTACGAGCACCTCGTCTACGAGGGCAATGTCCAACATTCGATGCCCGTCGTGGTTCCAGAGCTCGCTGACCGCTGCATCGTCGCCAATGGCGTGGCCAAGACGTACGCGATGACCGGCTGGCGTGTCGGATGGCTGATCGGTCCGGCCGATGTCGTGGAAGCGGCCACGAACCTCCAGTCGCACGCGACCTCCAATGTCAACAACGTCGCACAGCGTGCCGCGGTCGCAGCGCTGACGGGGGACCTGGTCGCGGTCGGCGAGATGAGGACGGCCTTCGACCGGCGTCGCCGGACCATCTTCCGGATGCTGTCGGAGATCAAAGGGGTCTCGTGCATCGAGCCGGAGGGAGCCTTCTATGCGTTCCCGTCCTTCGAGGGCATCCTCGGGCGCGAGCTCAGGGGCGCAAGACCTGCGACCACGCTCGAGCTCGCCGAGCTCGTGCTGGAGGAGTCTCGCGTCGCCTTCGTTCCCGGCGAGGCCTTCGGGGCGCCCGGCTACGGTCGTTTTTCATATGCTCTGTCGGACACCGACCTCGTACGGGGTATCGAGCGTCTGGGTGAGCTCTTCTCGGAAGTGGGTGATTAGACGATGGCAAGGATCCTTGTTACCGAGACGCTTTCGTCGCGCGGGCTCGAGCTGATGGCAGCGGAAGGCCACCAAGTCGACGTGCAGTTGTCGCTCACGTCGGCCGAGCTCGTCGACGCCGTGGCCGGAGCGGCGGCTCTCGTCATCCGTTCTGCAACCCGCGTCACAGCCGAGGTGCTCGATGCCGGACGCGACCTGGTCGCGGTCGGGCGCGCGGGCGTAGGGCTCGACAACGTCGACATCCCCGCGGCCACTCGTCGCGGCGTCATGGTCGTCAACGCCCCGGAGTCGAACATCCTCTCGGCCGCAGAGCACGCGGTCGCGCTGTTGCTTGCGCAGGCCCGCAACATCCCCCAGTCGCATGCTGCCCTCGTCGAAGGACGGTGGGAGCGATCCAAGTGGGAGGGCGTCGAGCTGTACGGCAAGACCCTCGGGATCCTCGGGCTGGGCCACGTGGGCTCCCTCGTGGCCCAGCGCGCCGCCGCCTTCGGGATGCGGCTCACCGCATATGACCCGTACGTGACCGCTGATCGGGCGCGCACGATGGGGGTCGAGCTTCTTGGCCTCGAAGAGCTCTTCTCCGGTGCCGATTTTGTGAGCATCCACCTGCCGAAGTCGGCTGAGACCATCGGGCTTGTCGGCAAGGAGCTGCTCGCCAAGGCGAAGCCCGGCATCCGCATCGTCAACACCGCCCGCGGTGCCATCCTCGACGAGGAGGCGCTTGCCGATGCCATCGCGTCGGGCCAGGTCGCCGGTGCCGCGCTCGACGTGTTCTCCACCGAGCCGTGCACGTCCTCGCCCTTGTTCGAGCTCGACCAGGTCGTTGTCACGCCGCACCTCGGTGCCAGCACGGCCGAGGCGCAGGACAAGGCGGGCGAGCAGATCGCTGAGCAGATCGTGCTCGCGTTGCGGGGCGAGCTAGTGCCCTATGCGGTCAATGTCGCCGCTCCCGGAGCCAGCGAGAGCGTGCGACTGTTCGTCGGGGTCGCGGAGCGACTGGGCCGCTTGCTGGCTGCGTTGTGTGAAGCTGTGCCAGGCCACCTGGAGGTCGAATACCAGGGCGACCTCGCAGGAGAGGACACGCGGATTCTCACGCTTTGCGCGTTGAAGGGGATATTCGCGGCCGCGATCGAGGAGCCCGTCTCGTACGTGAACGTCCCGCACTTCGCCAAGGACCGTGGCTTGGAGGTGCGCGAGTCCTCGACGACGGTCGCCGGCGACTACCTGAGCCAGGTGACGCTCCGCGGTGGCGGCCATACAGTCTCAGGGACCTTGGGGTGGACGGGCACCGAGCGGATCGTCATGGTCGACGATCACGCCGTCGACCTCCCGTTCGACGCGAACCTGCTGATCGTGCGCAATGACGATCGCCCCGGGATGATCGGACTCGTCGGATCGGCTCTGGGTGATGTCGGGGTCAGCATCACGAACATGGCCGTCGGCCAGACTTCCGGCGGCGGCACGGCCTTGATGGTGCTCTCAACTGATCGTCCGGTCCCCTCCGAGGTGATCGGCCGCGTTCGGGCCGCGGCCGGCATTCTCGAGATCCACAGCGTCGCCGGCGCCTAGCGGCGGTGCCCGACCTCAGCGCGGAGCACTTCCGCCAGGTGATGGCGCATGTTCCGACGGGCGTCGCGGTCGTCGCCGGGGTTGTCGACGGCCGCCCGAAGGGGTTGTCGGTGGGGACCTTCGTCCCGGTGTCGCTCGACCCCCCGCTCGTTGGGTTCTTCGTCGCTACGACGTCGAAGAGCTGGCCGCCCATCGACACCTCGGGGTCGTTCTGCGTCAGCGTGCTCGGCCACGACCAGGCCGAGATCTCGTCGCGCTTCGCTGTGAGCGAGGCCGACAAGTTCGACGGCGTCGAGTGGCATCCGGCACCATCGGGGAACCCGGTGCTGGTGGGTGCTGTGGCCTTCGTCGACTGCGACATCGAACGGGTTGTCGAGACCGGTGACCACCTGCTCGTGCTCGGCAGGGTGCGCGAGATGGGCGTCGAGACAGGCCATACCCCTCTTCTCCACCATCGCAGCAGCTACCGCGGCGTTGCCGAAGGCGGTGACCGGGCCGCAGGCTCCGAGTAGGAGCAGAGGCCAGCGAGCACTACACGCTTGACGGATCACGACCTGTCCACCACAATCACTGGTGACATGACGAACGAGCGGTTCATCCGGGTCCTCCTCCTTACCTGACGGCGAGCGCCCTTTCGCGCTCGCCAACGCCTCCTGCGCCTTCGGCCAGGAGGTTTTTTGTTGGCCGGGTGCGGTTTTCGGGCAACAACGCGAAGACTGGCAGGAAGAAGGGCTCGGTTGCGCCTCGACAATGGAGCGAGCGAGCGATGAGCGACAAAGTGGTCATCTTCGACACGACACTGCGGGACGGCGAGCAGTCGCCGGGGATCTCCCTCGACCCCGGCGAGAAGCTCGAGATCGCCGAGCAACTAGCGCGCCTCGGCGTCGACTACATCGAGGCCGGCTTCCCTGTCTCGAGCCAGGGGGACTTCGAAGCCGTCCAGCTAATTGCCCGCACTGTCCAAGGTCCGGTTATCGCCGGGCTTTCGCGAACCCAGCTGGCGGACGTGGACCGCTGCTACGAGGCACTGCGTGACGCGGAGCGCAGCCGCATCCACGTCTTCATCTCGACGAGCCCGAGCCACATGGAGCACATGTTGAAGATGAGCGAGGATCAGGTGCTCGAGGCGGTGCGTATGGGGGTCGCGAGGGCTCGTGAGCACACCGCCGATATCGAGTTCTCACCCCAGGACGCGACCCGCACGCCGCTCGAGTTCATGCTCGAGGTGCTGGCCGCAGCAGTCGAGTCCGGTGCCACCACTTTGAACATTCCCGACACCGTCGGCTACGGGATCCCCTGGGACTACGGCGATCTTGTCGCGCACGTCCGCGGCCAGGTTGCCGGCGACTACGTGATCTCGACCCACTGCCACAACGACCTCGGCCTCGCTGTGGCCAACAGCCTGTCGGGGGTGCGCGCAGGCGCCCGCCAGGTCGAGGTCTGCGTGAACGGTCTCGGCGAGCGCGCCGGCAACGCCGCGCTCGAGGAGGTGGTCATGGCGCTCAAGGTCCGCCCGGATCAGTTTCCTGGGTTGGAGACGAACGTGAGAACCAAGGAGCTGGCCCGGACGAGCAGGATGGTGGCACGCCTGACGGGCTACCAGGTCCAGTGGAACAAGGCGGTCGTGGGCAAGAACGCCTTTGCCCACGAGTCGGGCATTCACCAGCACGGTGTGCTCAAGGAGCGCTCGACCTACGAGATCATCGATGCGGCCTCGGTGGGCCAGGAGGGCGGCCAGATCATCCTCGGCAAGCACACGGGGCGCCACGCGTTCGCGGACACACTTGCGAAGCTCGGCATCGTGGTCCAGGGCGACGCCTTGAACGCTTCGTTCGCCCGTTTCAAGGAGCTGGCCGACCGCAAGGTGCAGCTGACCGATGCCGACCTCGAGGCGATCGTCGCCGAGGAGCTGGGAACCGCGCTCGAGGAGGGCTTCGCCCTCGACGTGCTCGACGTCCAGGGCGGCACCATCGGGATGCCGCGCGCCAGGGTCGTGGTGAGCCGCGATGGTCACAAGTTCGAGGCGACCGCCGAAGGCGACGGGATGATCGACGCGACCTGCAAGGCGATCAAGCAGGCGACGGGCATCGACGCCAAGCTCACGGATTTCAACGTCTCATCGGTCACCGGCGGCATCGACGCGCTCGGGGACGTCGTCATCCAGCTCGACTCCGACGGCGTGCGCGCATCGGGTCGTGGGCTCTCGACCGACGTGGTAGAGGCGGCCGCTCGCGCGTATGTCACGGCCACCAACCGCGTGATCCGCGCCAAGGCCAGGATCGCCGGCGACGGCCCGGCTACCGTTCGCGAAAGCGGGGTGACGCCCTAAGCCGACGCTCGCCGGTGACGCCTCAGGGCGTCACGCTCGGCAGCCACGTGGGCCGCTGCGCCTCGTAGGCGTCGATGTCCGACGCGTGCTCGGCCGTCACGTCAATGTCGTCGAGGCCTCTTAACAGCCGGTCACGGGCGTCGTCGTCCAGCCGGAACCGCACCGAGATCCCGACGGCAGGCGCCTCGACCAGCCTGCGGTCGACATCCACGACGATCTCGAGCGACGGGTCCGCGCTGACCGCTTCCAGGATCGCGCGGCCGTCCTCGTCTGACACCTCGGCCGGCACGAGCCCGGAACGGGTGGAGTTGCTGCGGAAGATGTCGCCGAAACGGGGACTGACGACTGCACCGAAGCCGTAGTCGACCAGAGCCCACACGGCGTGCTCCCGGGACGAGCCGGTGCCGAAATTCGGTCCGGCGACGAGGATCGTCGCCCCGGCGTGGTCAGGGTTGTTGAGGACGAAGCCCGGGTCGTCGCGCCACTCCGCGAACAGTCCGGCCCCGAAACCGGTCCGCTCGATGCGCTTGAGCCACTCGCTCGGGATGATCTGGTCGGTGTCGACGTCCGAGCGGTTCAGGGGAACCGCCCGCCCGGCCACTATCCGCACGGGCTCCATCCTCAGGACCCGAGCTCGGCCGGGGTCACGAAACGACCCGCCACCGATGTCGCCGCTGCCACTGCCGGGGAGACGAGATGGGTGCGGCCGCCACGTCCCTGGCGGCCCTCGAAGTTGCGGTTCGACGTGGAGGCGCAGCGCTCCCCAGGCGAAAGCTGGTCGGGGTTCATGCCAAGGCACATGGAGCAGCCGCTCTCCCTCCACTCGAATCCCGCTTCGATGAAGACCCGGTCCAAGCCCTCCGCTTCGGCCTGGCGCTTGACCTGGCGCGAGCCCGGCACAACGAGGGCGCGCAGGCCCGGACGTATCCGACGCCCCTCGAGCACACCGGCAGCGGTCCGTAGGTCCTCGATCCTCGAGTTCGTGCAGGAGCCGATGAACACGGTGTCCACCTCGATCGCGCTGATCGGGGTGCCGGCCGTAAGGCCCATGTAGGCGAGCGCACGGGCGGCGGCCTCCCGTTCGGCCGGAGTTGGCAGGTCGTCCGGGCTCGGCACCACACCGTCGATGGCCACTACCTGGGCAGGGTTCGTGCCCCAGGACACATGCGGCCGGATCGAGGCAGCATCGAGGTCCACCTCGGCGTCAAAGCGGGCACCGTCGTCGGTTGCCAGTCCGCGCCAGTCCTCGACGGCCCGGTCCCAGTCCGGGCCCTTCGGCGCGTGGCGCCGCCCCTCCAGGTACTCGAAGGTGACCTCGTCCGGAGCGATCATCCCAGCGCGGGCACCGGCTTCGATGGACATGTTGCAGACCGTCATGCGGCCCTCCATCGACAGCGAGCGGATCGCCGAACCTCGGTACTCGACGATGTGGCCGACGCCACCGGTCGTGCCGAGCCGGCCGACGATCGCGAGCACGACGTCCTTCGCGCTCACACCGAGCGCGAGATCGCCCTCGACCCCGACAGCCATGGTGCGGGGCCGGCGTTGGGGGAGGGTCTGGGTGGCGAGGACGTGCTCGACCTCCGAAGTCCCGATGCCGAACGCCAGTGCCCCGAAGGCACCATGGGTAGAGGTGTGGCTGTCGCCGCAGACGATCGTCATGCCTGGCTGGGAGAGGCCCTGCTCGGGCCCGATGACGTGCACGATCCCTTGGTTCTCGTCTCCCATGGGGTAACAGGTCACGCCGAACTCAGAGCAGTTCGCGTCGAGCGCTTCGAGCTGTCTGCGCGAGATCGGGTCCTCTACGCGGCCGCTCGCAGTCGTGGTGGGCACGTTGTGGTCGGCAGTCGCGATCGTGAGGGCCGGTCGCCGTACGCGTCGGCCTGCCAGCCGCAGCCCTTCGAATGCCTGCGGCGAGGTCACCTCGTGGACGAGGTGCAGGTCGATGTAGAGCAGGTCGGGCTCAGCGGCGCCGTCGCCGGGGCGGACGACGTGGCGGCTCCAGACCTTTTCGGCGAGCGTCTCAGGCATGGGTCATCAGTGGCCGACCGTGACGATCTCGACAGTGAAGAGGCGGCCGTTCGGAGCCTCGTAGTCGACCGTCTCACCGACGTTGCGTCCGAGGAGCGCCTGGCCGAGCGGTGAAGCTGGCGATATGACCGATACGCCTTCGCCCTTCTCCTCGATCGAGCCGACCAGGAACCTCTCGGTCTCGTCGTCGCCCTCGTAGCGGAGCTCCACCACGACGCCGGTGGTGACGACGCCGGCTTCGTGCGTCGAGCTGTCGACGATAACGGCGTCTTCCAGCATCCGCTGGAGCTGGCGCACGCGGGACTCCATCTTGCCCTGGGCGTCCTTGGCGGCGTGGTAATCGCCGTTCTCGGACAGGTCCCCAAGCGCCCGGGCGGCCTCGATCTGGCGCGCGATCTCCACGCGTCCGCGCGTCGTGAGGTCCTCGAGCTCGGCCACCAGCCGAGCGTGGGTTTCGGGTGTGAGAACAGTTTCAGTCACCGACACGAGGCTATCGGTTCGGAGAAGGAATCTTGCCGACGTCGGCGAAGCGGGGAATCCGCAGCGCAAGGCGGGCCTTAGTCTCCGAGTGGTTCTGCCGGCAACGGGGGACGGGTACCCTCAGGCAATGGTCGGAGCATTCGTCTCGCGGGTGAGCCGGCTGGCGCTGGCCGTCGTGACCATCACGGCGATCGCGGCTTTGGGCGGTCGTGCGTCGGCCGGCGCCGCTGGGTTCGCCTTGGCCGTGCCGCACAGTCTGGCCTTGCCGCGCGCCGGGATCGTGCCGCCCAGGAACCCGCCGAGGAACCTTCCTCCGGTCCCGAACTTCTACGCGTATTGCGCGGTCGGAGCTCTCGATGACACTCAGGCCTGCAATTCAAAGGCGTTGCAGGCCATCGACCGGGCGCGTGGGACTGAGCCGATCGGCCCGCTGCGGTTCAGCCTGGCGAAGTTCCTCAAGCTGAGCGTGGTGGATCAGCTATTCGCGATCGCCGACCTGGAGCGGGTGTCGCGCGGGGAGCCGCCGGTGACGGCACTCACCATCCAGCTGGACAAATCGGCACAGGCCGGCGCCGGCGCCGGCGATGACCCCAACTTGTCCGCTCGGACGTTGTCGGGGGGTGCGCAAGTGCGTGCCTGGGGATCGAACTGGGCCGGCGGCAGCGAGAGCGCGCTCGGGTCCGACGACGGGTGGATGTACGACGACGGCTTCGGGAGCCACAACGGCGGGTGTACCTCCCCGAAGGCCACAGACTGCTGGGGACACCGCGACAACATCCTTCGGCCCTGGCCGAGGGATCTCACCGGCTGCACATCGGCCAACTCTGAGCTCGTCATGGGCGCGGCGTACGCAAAGTCGTCCGAGTGGGACACGTCGTTCGCCGAGATCTTCGTTGCCGCCTGTGGGCCCAAGCCGGCCGGCGAGGTCTACACCTGGGCCGAGGCGCAGGCCGCGATCGGGCTCAAGTCACCGACGGCGGCCGGCACCGCTGCGAGCGCCGGCGCCGAGGGCTACTTCGTCGTCAGCTCCGCAGGCAAGGTCCCGGTCGCCGGTCGCGCCGCTGCAATGATCGGCCCGGTCCGACAGAGGTGAGCATGCGGCTCTTGATCCGGTCCGGCCATCTGTGGTGCGGTGACGCATCCGGCACCGAGCTTGCTGGAGCGTCGGTTCTCGCCGAGGACGGCGTCATCACCCGCATCGGCACGGAGGACAAGGACTGGCCGAGTCCCGATGAGGTGCTGGACGCGACCGGATGCGTGGTGGTGCCCGGCCTGGTGAACACCCATCACCATCTGTACCAGACCCTGACGAGGGCCTTCTCCCCGGCGCTCGGTTGTGACCTTTTCGGCTGGCTGAGGGTGCTGTATCCGGTGTGGGAGCAGCTCGACGAGGAGAGCGCCTACCTGTCAGCTTGGGTGGGCCTCGCCGAGCTGCTGTTGTCCGGCTGCACCACCACTTCGGACCATCTCTACGTTCACCCCCAGGGCAGAACCGGGTTGATCGACGCCGAGATCTCAGCGGCGGCCGAGCTTGGGATCCGCTTCCATCCGACGCGCGGCTCCATGTCGCTGGGCACCGACGACGGCGGGTTGCCGCCAATGACGGTCGTCCAGGACGAAGACGAGATCCTGGCTGACTGTCAACGGCTGGTCGAGCGCTACCACGACCCGGCAGAGGGGTCGATGCTTCAGATAGCGCTCGCCCCGTGCTCTCCGTTCTCGGTCACCGCACAGCTGATGCGGCGCTCGGCCGAGCTCGCCGAACATCTCGACGTTCGTTTGCACACCCACCTTGCGGAGACAGCCAACGAAACCGCCTACTGCGCCGAGGTGTTCGGCGTGCGCCCACACGAGCTCGCCAGCCAACTGGGCTGGCTGTCGGCCCGCACTTGGCTCGCGCACGCCGTCTGGACCGACGCTGGGGAGATCGCGCGGCTAGCTGCAGCCGGAACTGCGGTGGCCCACTGCCCGACCTCGAACATGATGATCGGTGCGGGCCTGTGCCCCGCCGGTGACATGCAGCGGGCCGGAGTCATCGTCGGCCTCGGATGCGACGGGTCGGCGGCTCACGACGCGAGCGACTTGTGGGGCGAGGTCCGTCAGGCGCTGCTGCTAGCCCATCTCAGGGACGGGCCCTCGGCCTTGACGGCGCGCGATGCACTGGGCATGGCCACCGTCGGCGGGGCGGGGTGCCTCGGGCGTACCGATATCGGTTCGCTCGAGATCGGCAAGTGCGCTGATCTGGCGTGCTATCCGCTGACGGGACTGTCAACGGCCGGGGCGGTGCTCGATCCGGTCGAGGCGATCGTCCGGTGCGCGGTACGCGAGCCGAGTCACACGGTGGTCAACGGCCGGGTTCTGGTACGTGACGGCCGTCTGAACAACCCGGACCTCGATGACCGCGTAAGGCGGCACCGGGCGCTTGCGCGGAGGTGGGCGGAGCACCTGACGCCAGCCGATCCCTCGCTCTGACCGCAATGCGGGCACCCCGGCTAGTGTGACCGGGAAGTGGAACCTAGGGTTGGTGCGCACCAAGTTGCAGTGGTCGGCGGCGACGGGATCGGCCCTGAGGTCATCGCGGAAGCGCTCAAAGTCGTCGACGCCGCCGGTGTCGTGATCGAGACCGTCGACTACGACCTCGGTGCAGGGCGCTACGAGCGCACCGGCGAGGTGCTGCCCGACTCGGTTCTTGACGAGCTCAGAGACGCCGACGCCATCCTGCTCGGTGCCGTCGGTCCGCCGATCGGGTCGACGGCGGTGCCGCCGGGAGTGATAGAGCGCGGGCTGCTGCTGAGACTGCGTTTCGAACTGGACCTGTACATCAACCTCCGCCCGTTCAACGGGGCCCCGGGTTCGATCGCCCCCGACGCCGATTTCGTCGTGGTGCGCGAGAACACCGAGGGCCCCTATGTGGGCGAAGGCGGCGCGCTCCGGCGTGGCACGCCGTTCGAAGTCGCCACGCAGGGGTCCGTCAACACCCGCCACGGCGTCGAACGCTGTGTCAGGTATGCCTTCGGGCTCGCCGAGCGCCGCAAACGCCACCACGTGACCCTCGTGCACAAGACCAACGTGCTCACCTATGCGGGCGATCTCTGGCAGCGGTCGTTCGACTCTGTCGCACTCGAGCACCCCGGAGTCGCCACCGCCTACAACCACGTCGACGCCGCCTGCATCGTCTTTGTCGAGAATGCTGCGCGCTACGACGTCGTGGTTACCGACAACCTGTTCGGCGACATCCTCGCCGACCTCGCGGGCGCCGTCACCGGTGGCATCGGGCTCGCGGCCTCGGCCAACCTCAACCCGGCGCGCACCGGGCCGTCCCTATTCGAACCGGTCCACGGTTGCGCGTACGACATCGCCGGCACCGGGAAGGCAAATCCACTTGCGGCGATCCGCTCCGCGGCGATGATGCTCGAGCACCTCGGCGAGGTCGCCGCAGCTGAGCGCGTCACGAAGGCGGTGTTCGAGTTGCAGACTGAGATGGCCGGTTCCTCCGAGCCTTGGAGTACATCCGGCGTTGGCGATGCAGTCATAAGGAGGTTGTGACGGTGCCCATCACCCCGACAACGAAGATCTGGATGGACGGCGAGCTCATCGACTGGGACAAGGCCACGGTGCACGTCCTGACGCACAGCTTGCACTACGGAATGGGCGTCTTCGAGGGCATTCGCGCCTATGCGACGGCCAATGGGCCAGCGATCTTCCGCCTGCGTGATCACACCAAGAGGTTGTTCAGGGGGACTCGCATCCTCCAGATGGATCTGCCCTATTCCGAGGACGAGGTCTTCGAGGCCATCAAGCTCACTGTGCTGGAGAACGGGCTCGACAGCTGCTACATCCGGCCGCTCGCCTACTTCGGCTACGGAGAGATGGGCATGAACATCCAGGCGTGCAAGGTGCGACTTGCGATCGCGGTGTGGCCCTGGGGCGCGTACCTCGGCGACGAGGCCATCAACAAGGGCATCCGCCTCAAGGTCAGCTCCTGGGCTCGCAACGACCCACGCTCTGTCCCGACAGCCGCCAAATGCACCGGGATGTACGTCAACTCCTCGCTCGCGAAGCTGGAGGCGGCGCGCGCCGGTTACGACGAGGCGCTCATGTGCACGACGAGCGGGCTCATCTCAGAGGGCACGGGTGAGAACGTCTTCGTCGTCCGTCAAGGCAACCTCTACATCCCGCCGCCGTCGTCGGCCGGATCGCTAGAAGGCATCACCGCGGATACCGTCGCCACCATCGCCCGCGATCTCGGCCACAGCGTGACCGAACGCGAGATGCGGCGGACGGACCTTTACATGGCTGACGAGGCGTTCCTCACCGGCACGGCCGCCGAAGTCGTTCCGATCGGCTCGGTGGACGACCGACTAGTGGGCACGGGCGAGCCCGGACCGATCACGCGTGAGATCCAGGAGATTTACTTCGCGACCGTCCGGGGGACAGTGGACCAGTACAAGGACTGGCTCGAGTATGTCACCTGAGCGTAGCCTCCCGGCCGCCGTCGACATCTACGACACGACGCTGCGGGACGGGTCGCAACAAGAGGGCATCTCTCTCACCGTCGACGACAAGCTGCGCGTCGCCGAGCAACTCGACCATCTGGGCGTCTCCTACGTCGAGGGCGGCTGGCCAGGTGCGAATCCGAAGGACGAGGAGTTCTTCGCCAGGGCCGCGAACGAGTTGCGACTGAAGACCGCGACCCTCGTGGCCTTCGGCTCGACTCGCCATCCCGGTGGACAAGCAAGCAGCGACGAGACGCTCCGCCACCTCGTCGAGGCGGGAACCGAGGTGGTCTGCATTGTCGCGAAAGCCTCCGACCTGCACGTCACCGAGGCGCTGCGAACGACGCTCGACGAGGCGGTCGCCATGGCGGCCGACTCAGTAGCGTTCTTGCACCAGGCCGGCCTCCGTGTTTTTTTCGATGCTGAGCACTTCTTCGATGGTTACCGTCGGGACGCAAAGTTCGCGTTTCGTGTCCTTGCAGCGGCCGAAGAGGCAGGCGCCGAGGTGCTCGTGCTCTGCGACACCAACGGCGGCACGCTACCCGACGAGGTCGGCCAAATCGTCGCCGACGTGAGGGCGCACTCGTCCGCCACGATCGGTGGGCACTTCCACAACGACGGCGGTTGCTCGGTGGCCAACTCCCTCGAGGCTGTGCGCCGAGGTGCGAGCCATGTTCAGGGCTGCATCAACGGCTATGGCGAACGCACGGGAAACGCAGATCTTTCGGCGGTCATCGCGAATCTCAGTCTCAAGATGGGCGTCAAGACGATCCCAGCCGACCGGCTCGAGCGCCTCACCTCGGTGGCCCATCACATCGCGGAGATCGTCAATCTGACCCTCGATCCTCAACGGCCCTATGTCGGGACCGCAGCGTTCGCTCACAAGGCCGGTTTGCACACGAGCGCTCTCATTCGCAGGTCCGACGCGTACGAGCACGTGACGCCAGATGTCGTGGGCAACGGAACTCGCGTCGTGGTAAGCGAGCTCGCGGGGCGCTCGACCCTTCAGCTGAAGGCTGCCGAGCTAGGCCTCGAGCTCGACTCACCGGCGTTGGGACGAGTCCTCGACTCCTTGAAGCACCTCGAGCACAACGGCTATCACTTCGAGGCGGCCGACGGGTCGCTCGAGCTCTTGATGCGGGCTGCTGCCGGAGCGCTTGGTGGGCGGCTCGGAGACCTGTTCAGGATCGAGTCGTTTCGTGTCATCACCGACTGGCGCGCCCGGGACGCGGTCGACGAGCTCGCCAACGACGGCGGTCCTCTTCTGGTCCATCCTTGGTCCTCACCGGGCGAGCTCACTACCGAAGCGACGGTCAAGGCCCACATAGGCGACGAGCGGGTCGTGGCTACAGCAGAAGGAAACGGGCCGGTGAACGCGCTCGACGCCGCGCTCAGGCTGGCCATCGAGCCGCACTTTGGACAGCTGCGAAACGTGCACCTGACCGATTACCGCGTACGCGTCCTCGACACGTCTAAGGGAACCGGGGCGGTTACGCGGGTGCTGCTGGACACGGCCGACGCCGAGGGCAGCTGGTCGACCATCGGGGTCTCGGAGAACATCATCGAGGCATCCTGGGAGGCACTCGTGGACTCGGTGGTCTTCGGCCTCATTCGCGCCGCGGCCGGCGAAGCCGGCGAGGCGGGCGAGACGGTGCACTCCGGCGCCCCCACTACCGAGGTTGTGCAATGACCCAGCCCAAGTTCGCTCCCATCCTGGAACAGCACCAGGTTCGCGAGGTCCAGCGGATCGCCGCGCCGGCGCCGTGGACGGCCCATCGCCCAGGAGAGCGCCGTCCTGCTCCTCAACTCCTACGGCAGGCCGGCTTGGGTATCCCCGGTCCGGATCAGGGGTACGCCCTCGCGCTAGCGGCCCGGTTCGAGGACCGTCTCGTGCTCGAGCCCGGCGAGCGCGCCGAGGACGTCCTTGCGGGCGCCGTCGCCATCGCTCTTGGCCGGGCCGCGATCTTCGGGCGCGCTCCGGTCGCCGCCGACATCGAGCTCGCGCTCGGGCTTTTCAAGTACCTCGTCGGTGACGAAGGGACCTGGCCGTCGGGTGAGCTCGTCGCATTGCGGCGCGAACGGTTCGCCGCTGCGGCGCACGACTACTGGCGCCGGAGGTCACTCGTCGACGCTATTCCCGAGGCAACTTTTCGGCTCAGCCCCGAAAAGCTTGCCAAGCGGCTCGAGGGCGAGCCTGGGTGCTGGCGAGAGCTTGCGGGCGCTTGACCTCAGCCTTCCGACCTCTTTGACGAACGAGCCGGGCTCTCGCTCTGGGACGCGCTGATCTCGAGAAATCGCACAAGTGTGAAAAAGCGTGACTCCAGATGTTCACAGCGTCGGGTGTGCCCGAAGGTCTTGTGCTGCCAAAGCTGACCGAGACGTCGCGGCAGCTGACCGCAACGCCGCGTCGACGTCGCGCAGGTGGTGCTCCCCCTCATGGACCGCGTGGCGCCCAAGCCAGAGCACGGTGCGCTCGCGGGCCTCAGGGAAGTTGTAGATGCAGCGCCGCTGCCATTGTGTCTGGTCGAGACCCTCGAACGCCCTGGCGAGCAACTCCGCCGCCATTTTGAGCTCGCGGCCGACATCGTTGGGTTCCTCGGCGGCGTAGCGCGCCAGGCTCGCCCGCTCCTCGCGGTACATCGGAGCGAGGCTCGGGCAGTTCTCGACAAGGGTGAGGTACACGTGTTCGCGCTGTATGAGGAAGACGTCGCGAACATGGCATGCATATTCGAGAGCCGACCAGGTTCTCGGTCCGGGGTGGGTCCGGATGGTCAGTCCGATCGTCGGGTCGGCTCGCTCGTTGGAGACCCGCATCGCAAAACGGCCTCCCAACGATCGCAACGCGCCCGGCACAGCACCGGGGTCCAGCGCGTCGTGGTCGAATTGGCATTCTTCGCAGCGATCCACGACTACATCGTGGCCGATCGGACGGCCGGGCGTGGTGGCAGTGACTCCGAGGCGGTAGCGTCGCGTCCTGACAGGGCATGTTCGGCCGAGAGCGGCCACGATGTCATCGGAGGCAGGGCCATGGGTTTCATGGACAAGGTAAAGGCGCAGGCGACAGTGCTGGCCGAGAAGGCCCAGGAGGGAGCCAAGGCAGGACAGGCAAAGCTCTCGGACATGCAGGCGAAGAAGCACGCGGACGCCCTCTTGCTCGAGCTCGGCGGCATCGTCTACTCCCAGCAGGCGGGTCGCGCTCCTGCCGACGCCGACGCAAAGGTTTCCGAACTGGTCGGGCAGATCGGACAGTTCGAGTCAGAGCATGGGCCGATCTCGGTGACTTCTGCGACGGTGATGGCGCCAGCGGCTCCAGACGGCTCGTTCGTCCCGACATCGACGGCAGCCGGAGACACTCCGGAGCAGTCCTCGACGCCCGCACCGACGACCGTGACGGGCGGCGGCGGGATCCCGGGCACGGGCGGCATTCCCCAGTCGAGCGGTGGCATCCCGACCGGCACCTACTCCTCCGACACCGAGGAGTCCTCGTAGCTCACCGCGCCGGGCGAACAGCGCCCGTGGTGAGCAGAACAGGTGACATAGCCGGTAGCTGATGCGGTAAGTGGGTCGGCGACCATCGCCGGCATGACCTGCCGCCGTTCTTGCTTCAGGACCCCTCCCCGCAGCCTCGGCTGTCGCGCCTTACCTCCAGGGCTCGCCAGGTTGCTCACGCGAGCAGCTCCTTGTGCGGTCGCGGGAGCCATTGTGCTCACCGTCGGCGCGTGTAGCACCCCGGTGGCCCGGGCCATTCGCGACACGAAGGGCCAGCGCGTCGCCCTAGCCATCCGCGGGGTCCAGGACACTCAGTCCGTTCGCGGGGTCCGGTCCGTACCGGGTGCTCCAGCCGGTACGGCCGTTCAGGCTGTGCTCTCCGCATGGAAGGCCGAGATACAGGCTTTCTATGTCGCGAGCGTGCTCGGTGACCCGTCTTATCGGCTCCTCGGCCTCGGTGTCATCCCGGGGAGCCCCGAAGACGACCAGATGATCTCGTACCTTTCGGCCCAGGCGGCTTCCGGCGTGGTCGGGCCGTCGACCTGGCACATCGGCAACATGCGCGTCGTGTCGCTCGGTCGATCGAACGCCGTGGTCACGGCATGTTCTTATGACCCGGGCAGTCACTTCCGATCAGGTGACCTCGCCGCGCCGGCCGCGCTCGGTGGGGGAGCCGGGCTGACGGCGTACATCACCGACATGGCCGAGATGAAGGGCTCCTGGAAACTCGAGAGGTCCGCGACGTCCGCCGAGCAGAGTCCCTCTTCACCCGGCCCGTGCCACCGCTTCTTGTCCCGGCTCTTGGTGAGCCACGCGATCACCGCGCCTGCCCGCAATTCCGCCCCCGTCCGCGCCGCCGCCCCCGCCGGGAACGGAGGCGGAGCGGGCTCGACCGGCTCGTCCATCTGGTCCTGGGTGTGGTGGCTCGGCAGTCCTCTGGGCCCTGGGCCCTACACAGGCGGTGCCGCAGGTGGCCTCGAACTGTGCGTCTGGCACGACATCGGGTCTTCGTTGAACAGCCTCAACGGGGCTCTGGCCGGCGCAGGACTTCCGGCCAGCTTCTGGACGCCACCGCGCGGTGGCGGCTATCCCGGGATCTGGTCGGTCGATCTCTGGGGTGCCTCGCTCTCGAAACGGGCCGAATCGTCGGATCATTTCGACCTTGTGGCCTGCCCGAGACCCGAGCAGGTGCCCCCAACCGGGGACGACGTCGAGTCCGACATGCCGCCCGCCAGTACCGCGACCGGCGAGGTGATGCACCTGTGGATCTTCTGGGACACGGTGCCGGACCCGTCCGCCTCGAATCTCCCGCCGCTGATCTACGAGGCGCTCGCCAAAGCGGCGCTGCCATCCCCCATCATCTCCACCTCCCCGTCTTCTATCGACGAATTCACGGACGCGACCATCGTGAACTTGCCGACGTGGTTGTGGATCGACGCCTCGGACTGGAGGACGGTCACGGCGATCGCCGCCGGCGGTGGGCTAGTTGCCACTGTGTGGGCGACGCCGATGAGCGTGGCATGGCGTTCGGCGTGGAACTTCCCCGAGCCGCGCGACGACCCGGAGGGTGGAATCACGTTTTCCCCCGAGAGCCTGAACCTCGAGTGTGCCGGGCCCGGCGCGTCATATGACGGGCTGCTTTCGCCGGCAGCGCAGGGCACGACTTGTGAGTCGGTCTTCACCCAGTCCACGTTCGGCACCTACCAACCGCTAGAGGCATCGATCTCCTGGCAGGTCAACTGGGCGCTGTCTGATGACGCCGGCGTTGTAGGAGGTGAGGGACTTCTCGCCGACTCTGTGACCAGTGCCACGCGGCCGCTTCGGGTGCTGCAGGTCGAGTCGGTCATCACCCAGGGATGACGCCGGACCCCGGGCGCCGGGCCCGGTTCCGGCCATCGACGCGATCGCACGCGCGTGGAGCTGGATGGTCGGTTTGGCGATGTCACGGCCGCGCTGAGCGGTGGCTCACCGCTAGCCTCTGAATCGGTGAGCGCGGGTCATCCGGAACCTCGTCGGCTCCGTAGTCCGAATGAAGTGCAACCTGATCTGCTCAACGCGAGCGATGCCAACCTCGCGTTTGCGATAGCCCGCTATCGGGAGGATGCCCTCGCAGAGGCTTACCGACGGCACGCCGGAGCAGTCTTCGGCCTCGCGCGCCGGTTGCTGCGCGAACGGGCGGCTGCCGAAGAAGTCGTGCAAGAGGTATTCGTGCGATTGTGGAACGCTCCAGATCGCTTCGATCCGGAGCGAGGGACATTGCGGTCGTACCTGCTCGCCCAGGCCCATGGGCGAGCCGTGGACCAGTTGCGGTCAGAAGTGGCCCGGCGCCGCCGCGAGGAGCGCGGGGCGCGGGAAACTGCCCATGGTGGGTACGACGTCGAGCGCGAGGTCGAGGACGTCATCGTCGCCGACCAGGTTCGCGAGGTGCTCGGCGGCCTTCCCGACAGCGAGCGGCGGCCGATCGAGCTGGCCTACTTTCGTGGTCACACCTACCGGGAGGTGGCGACGATTCTCGGCGAACCGGAGGGCACGGTGAAGAGCAGGATCCGGAGCGGGCTGAAGCGCATGCACGGTCAGCTCACCGTCTCTGGGCTGGACCTGAAAGGCGAGCAGCCGTGACGCACGACGAGATCGGGGAGATGCTCGGTGTCTATGCGCTCGATGCGCTCGATGCGGACGAGCGCCAGGAGGTCGACGACCACCTCGCCTCCTGCCCTCGGTGCCGCGCGGAGCTCGCCGCCCACCGAGAGGTCGCGGCCCTGCTGGGCAATCCCATTGGCGACGCTCCGGCGGTCGCGCCCGATGAGGTCTGGGACCGCATCGCTGCCTCGCTCCAGGACGAGCCGCCTGCCCTTTCGTCGGTGAGCCGGCCGAACTTCCGCCGGAGGTTCGCGTTGATCGTGCCGCTCGGAGCGGTCGCCGCCGGGCTCATCTTGACTGTCGGGTTGTTGGCGGCGAAGGTCGGGAACCTCGGCCAACAGGTCAACAGCCTCAGGCACCAGGCGAGTGTCACCAGCGTGCTGCTCAATCCTGCGCACCGGACGGTGGAGCTCACATCGGCGGTACATCCGGTCTGGCGGGCCACAGTGATCATCCTGCCGAACGGCGAGGGCTACCTCATCAACCCGTCCATGCCCGCCCTCGCTAGCTCGCAGACCTTCCAGCTCTGGGCGATCTCGCGCGGGAAGGTGGTCTCGCTCGGCGTGCTCGGTTCGCATCCCACGGGTGCCCCGATCCGGGTCGAGCCCACGATGACAGTGCTCATGATCAATGCAGAGCCGCTGGGAGGCACGCCGACGCCGACGACACCTGTGCTGGTCCAGGGAAACTTGCCGGTCGGCTCGTGAGACTGCCCGGAGGACCGCGGCCGGCTCAGTGGTGAGAGACTTCTCGCGCGAACGGGGAGGCGGCCTGCCATGGCTATCGAAACTTCACTCAGTTACCCGGAGATCAGTGCTCAGGGATTCGCGCATCCCGCGGACCGGGCGGCCGCAGCGGCGCTGCACACCATCCCCATGCTCGACCGCGTTGTCAAGAAGCTCAGTGAGGTCGGATACGAGCGCAAGCTTCGCCAGCTCATGCTCGGCACCGCCGTGCGCCTCGGGGAGGACCAGCTACCGGAGGTGTGGGCGATGCAGCGTCGTTATGCCCACACCTTCGACATCGCCACGTGCCCTCACCTGTACGTGACCCAGTACCCGGTCGGCAACGCGCTCACTATCGGCGCGAACGCGCCCGTGACGCTTGTCTCCTCGGGACTGGCAAGATCGTTCGACTCCGACGAGTTGAATTCGGTGCTCGCGCACGAGATGGGTCACGTGCTCGCGGACCACGTGACCTTCATGACGACGTTCGAGCTCGTCCAACTTGTCATGAACGGAGTTCTCCGTGGTGCCCCGCTGGCCGGCCTGCCCCTGAAAGCCCTCTATTACGCGTTGCTCGAGTGGTCGAGGGCAGCCGAGCTGACCGCCGATCGCGCCAGCGCGCTCGGCACAGGAGACCCGCTCTTGACCTGCCGGACCCTGATGCGCATGGCGGGCGGCCCGGTGCCCGGCCTGGACCTGGACGCGTTCATACGCCAAGCCACCGAATACGAGGGAGAGGGTGACCCCTTTGCGCGGTACTCGCGTTTCTGGTCGGAGATCGGCACGACACACCCCTTTCCCGTGCGCCGGGTCAGGGAGCTCGTCTCATGGGTGGCATCGGGTGAATTCGACCGGCAGCGCTCCGGCGGCTACCTCCGGCGCGGCCAGGAGCCGCCCCCGTCGGCCGAGTTCGACGCGGCGCTCGGGCACTACAGGCAACGTTTCGCGAAGATCGTCGAGCGCGCCGGCGGAGGTGTGCAACAGGTCGTGAACCGCTTTGCCACCTGGCTCGACACCGACAACTCAAGTGCCGACGACGAGGAGTTCGAGCCCTGAGCGCCGGCTCAGGCCAGGAACGAACGGGGGAGAGCCTCGAACATCTCGGCGGAAAGGGCGAGCGACTCGACGTCGACTCGTTCGTCGTCACCGTGGAACATCGACAGGAACTGCTCGAAGCTCAGCCTGTCCGAGAACATCCCGAAACCGTACGCGACCGCCCCGCGCCGGCGGAAGAACCGCCCGTCGGTGGCGCCGGTAGAGAAGTAGGGCACACTCTCGGCCCCGGGGTGGAACCGTTTCACCATGGCGTCGAGCTCGTACCACAGCGGCGTGCCGACCGGCGACTCGCTGGCGGGGTCGTTGTGGGCCCACACGATCTCGACCTTGTCGCCAAGGTCCCCGATGGCCTCGGCGAGGAGCGACCGCACGTCGGCCTCGGTCTGACCCGGCAGGGTCCTCACGTCGAGGTCCACTTCGACCTGATCGGGGATCACGTTCAGCTTCGTGCCGCCATGGACGATCGTCGGGGCGATGGTCATGTGCGTGCAGGCGTGCGCTTGGCGGGCGAGCCCGACATGGGGGAACGACTCGCAGAGATCGTCGATCCTGGCCGGGTCGACGAACATCGCGCCGATCTCGTCCGGCAGTGCCATGCCACCCACGAAACGCCGCCACGCGTCGTGCACGCTCGCCGCCGGCCTGAAGGTCGCGAGGCGCCCTACGACCGCGGCTGCGGTTACGAGCGCGTTGTCGGTGCGCAGAGGTGCCGAGGCGTGGCCGGCCGTCCCACGGACCCGCAGGCGGCACCAGCAGCTTCCCTTCTCGCCGACTGTGATCGCGAGCCGCCGGCCGCCCGGCGTCTCGATCGGGACGCCCCCGGACTCGGTGATGACGTAGTCGGCTCCTACCGATGAGGCCGCATGCTCGCTCAGCCATCCTGCGCCATGGGAGCCGAGGGCTTCCTCGTCGGCAACCGCGGCCAGGATCAGGGTGCCGCGGGGACGGAAGCCACTGCGAGCGAGGCGCCCGAACGCGACGGCCATGGAAGCGGTGATGTTCAACATGTCGACGGCGCCCCTGCCCCAGACCTCGCCGTCGACGAGCTCACCGCCGAACGGGTCGCGGCTCCAGGTGTCCGGGTTCGCCGGCACGACGTCGGTGTGGCCGAGGTAGCAGAGCGCCGGCGCGCCGGCGTCGCTTCCTTCGATGCGCGCCACCAACGAGGTGCGGCCCGGGAGCGGCTCGTAGATCTCCAGATCACAGCCTGACCCCTCGAGGCCGGCGCGCAGAAGCTCCGCATTGGCGATCTCGTGACCGGACGCTTCGGTGCCGTCGTTGACACAGCCATTGCGGACCATCTGTTGGAGGAGGTCGACCACCTCGGGGTCGCGCACATCAGAGCTGACTGCCATCACACCCTTCCCGGTTCGATCCGTCGCCACATCACCACGTGCGGACCGTGGGCGGGGATGACCCATTGCTCGCCCCAGGTCCGAAAGCCCGCTCGTTCGTAGAAGGCGATTGCGCTCACGCGCGCATTGCACCAGAGCAGGTCACCGCCTTCGGCCGCCACGTGGTCAAAGACGGCGTTGAGCACCAATGTGCCGATGCCCTGGCCCTGGGCGTCAGAACGCGTGGCCATCCCGCGCAGGCGCCACGTCGAAGCGTTGCTCCCGGCGCCGGAAGGGACTCCAGCTTCGGCCGCGTCAAAAGGTGCCGGATCGCGGAACACCGTCGCCACGCCAATGACAGCACCGTCGGCGCGCTCGATGGCGCCGAAAGTTGCCGTGCCCGGCTCGTCGTCCTCCTTGAAGGGCACCTGTTCGATGCTCTGGTGTGGCCTGAGGACGGCGTGGCGTATCGGGTAGCTCGCAACTGCCGGGATCAGCTCGACGTCCACTTCCACACCGCCGAGCGTACCGACGGGTCTCGGGATGCTCCAGCCCACCTCCTTCGGCGTAGCCGCTTCCTGGTCGTGCGTGCGAAGGCGAGGTTCGGGGGTGATTCGAAGGTGAGGCTTGGGGTGATAAGGGCCAACTGACATTGACCGTGACAATTGGCGTGTCGATGGATACTCAAGCGAGCCGCGACCGGTTGCGAAGGCTACCTGCGCGCCGAGAGTGAAGGAAGGCACACGATGATCAATCGAGGAGGTCACTCCAAGGCCATGATGAGCCGCATCGGCAGCAACAAGCTGGCACTTGTGGCCTCGCTGGCGGCGGTGGCCGCCCTGGCCATGACAACTTCACTCACCCTCGGTGGGTTCAGCGCCGGGATCAGCAACAGCACCAGCACTTTCAGCTCGGCCACGATCCAGCTCGAAGAGGGCAACGGCACGACCACTTGCTACTCCACCGGTTCGGGTTCGGGCGGTTCGGTGACTGCGTCCAACTCGAACACCACCTGCACGATCAATGCCCTCATCGGAACTCTCGACCAGGTACCGGGCGGTACCGCCCTCACGACGACGCTGACGTTCACCAACGCGGGCAACCACAACGCCACGGTCGCATCGCTGGTGACGGGAGCCTGCACCCAGGCGACGGCATCGGACGCCAACGCCTACATCGGCGCGGACGCCTCCTTCTGCAACAAGGTCGACGTCACGGTCGCCAACACGACTAATGGCGCCACCGACAAGTGCGTGTACCCGTCCCAGGCGGCTGCGTGCCCGGCGCTTTCGAACACGTACAACCTGTCCACCCTGGCAAGCACGACGTTCAACGCCGTTCCGTTGACCGTCCTTGCGGCCGGTGCTTCGGCAACATATGTGGTGACGGACCAGCTCGACTCCGGAGTGGCGACGAACGCCGACCAGGGCCTGACGGCCACCTTGCCCTTCACCTGGAGCATCAGCCAGTAGCCCACCGGGTCGGCGGCGCCCAGCACCCTCCAGCTGGGCACCGCCGGTCCGGGAAGCTCCGGAGGGAGGCCGTGAGCGTGATCCAGTCCGCAGTCCGGCACGGCGTGCACGGGATGCTCAGCTCTTTCGGGCTGCTGAGCGCCCTATCGCTAGTCCTCGCCAGCGCGGCCGGCGCCTCGACATTCAAAGCGGCGATCGTGTCGTCGAACGGCAGCTTCTCCGCCGGTACCCTGCAGCTCGAGGGGACCACGGCAGGTTCGGTCAACTGTTACTCCACCGGCAGCGGCTCGGGCGGCTCGGTCACCGCGTCCAACTCCCAGCCTTGCACCAGCGGGTCCCCGATGCCCACGGGCGAGCTGTCCAGCACAGCTTCGTCGTCGGCTACGACCACGTTGACCTCTGCGGGGAGGGTGAACGCCACTTCCTCGACGACCGCCTCCTCTGTGTGCGGGGTGGCCCAGCTCGCCGATTCGGAGTCGGCTACCGACTGGGGCGGGACAGGCCCGGACAACGCACTGCCGTTCTACGGGGTCACGTACCAGGCCGCTGGCCCGCTCGGTTCCCAGGCGATAACTACCGACGGTTCGACGGGTTGGGCGGAGACCACCACCGAGTACAGCAATCCCGAGAATTTCACCGTGCTGATGTGGCTCAAGACCACGACTGCGTCGGGTGCCATCCTCGGGTTTTCCAGCTCGCAGGACCCCATTGCGACCGCCCCCAATGCCGCCGACCGGCTGCTGTGGGTGGACTCGACCGGCAAGCTCGTCTGGGCCCTCTACAACGGTGCAACCGAGGAGATAACGAGCCCTTCGGCCGTGAACACTGGCAGCTGGGTCTTCGTCGCCGCTTCAGTGGGAGCCGCAGGTACCGCCCTCTATGTCAACGGAAGCAAAGTTGTCAGCAACCCCGCTTACACCACCGCCTCGAGCTACCTGGGGTGGTGGAGCATCGGTTGGGCGTACTTCAGCAGTTGGCCCGACTCACCTACCGGCAGCTATTTCAACGGCTCACTGGCACAGCTCGCGATCATCCCGTCTCAGCTCACTACTGCCCAGGTCTCGACGATCTACGGGGAGAGCACCCCGTCTGCCTACGCGACCGAGATCAATACCTTCAGCCCGGCGAGCTACTGGCCGCTCACCGACACGGGCGCGGTTGCGTACGCAGGAACCGTGCCGGGAAGCCAAAGCCTGGTCGACTCCTCAGGTCACGCCAATACCGGCACGGCATCGGGCGGGGTGACCCTCGGGGCGAGCGGGCCGACGACCCTTGGTACCTCTTCGGCCATCTCCCTCGACGGCTCGACGGGCTATGTGGAGACCACCAACTCCTATGCCGACCCCGGGGGCTTGTCCGTGGTCGCCTGGTTCAAGACGACCACGACTTCGGGTGGCACGATCATCGGGTTCGACAGCAACCAGAACAACGAGACCGCCCTCCCGAACTCCACGGACCGCCTCTTATGGATGGACAACACGGGGCACCTCGTGTGGGGCGTCTACAACGGCGCAGTCGACGAGATCACCTCCCCGTCGGCCTACAACACCGGTGCATGGTTCATGGTTGTAGTCGAGGAAGGCTCGGCGGGGGCGAAGATCTACGTGAACGACGCATTGGTCGCCAGCAACGCCGCCTACACCACGGCTCAGAACTACACCGGCTACTGGCACATCGGCTGGGGCACCGAGGCGGGCGGCTGGGCCGACCCGCCGACGAGCGCCTACATCAACGGTTCCGAGTCCGAGGTGGCCGTCGTCCCCTCACAGCTGACGGGCACCGGTGCGGGTACCCAGCTCTACACGCTCTACCACGAGACGACCACCAGCGCGTTGGCGACCTACATGATCTCGCTCACCCCGACCTCGTACTGGCCCCTCCAGGACACCGCCACGAACGTCTGCGGGACAACCGAGATCACTGTGCAAGACACAGTGGGATCGACCAACACCTGCATCTACCCGGTCGAGGCGGTCGGCACTGCTTGCCCGGCTCTGAGCTCCACCTACTTGCTGACCGGTCTCGGGACGCGCTCCAGCTCAGTCGTGACCACCTCTGGGTCCCCCGTCACCGTCACGATCAAGATGGAGCTCTCGGCAGCGTCGGGGTCTGTCGTAAAGGGCCTCCACCTGCTGTCGGACATGGCGTTCAGCACGAGCATCTCCTCGACGCTGTGGTCGGCTGGTATCTCCTACCCGTACGCGTCAGCCGAGCTGTGACCGGGGGACGATCATGAGCGCGACCCTGTTCATGACACAAACCCACAGCACACCCATTGGGACACCGAGCCCGCTGAGGCGGCGCCGCGCGCACGCGTGGACCAGCGCACGGGGCGCCAACACCCGCGGGATCCTTCCGCTCGTGGTCCTCGGCGCGGTCGTCTTGGCCGTGGCGGCCGTACTGGGCTGGAACCTGTCCGGCGGGCGGCTGCTCGTGATGGGGAGCCCGTCGATGTGCCCGACGGTCTGTGTGGGCTCGCTTGTTGCGGACCGGCCGCTGCAAGGTGCAGTGCACGTTGGTGAGCTGATCACCTTCCACCCTCCGAGCACCCGTAGTGAGACCTACACCCACGAGGTCTCCCACGTCTTCGCGAACGGGACGATCCAGACCCGCGGCGCAGCTGACCCCGAGCACGACCCGTGGCTCATCACGCGCTCCGACATCGTGGGAAGGGTGGTCTTCAGCGTCTGGGAGCTGGGTTGGTTGCTGAAAGCCCTACCCCTGTTTGCTGTCGGAGTGCTGTTCTGGGTTACGGCGCGCCCGTGGATAGGCGAGCGAACACGTCGCAGCTGGGACAGGGGATGGATGACAGTCCTCACCGTGCTCCCGCTGTGGGTGCTCCACCCGCTCGTGTCGGCCACCGTCATCTCCACCACGCTCAACCTGCCGCACCGCCGGCATTGGGCGAGCGACACCGTGGTGAACACCGGGATCCTCCCACTGTCGTTCCACGCCGCAAAGGGCCAGGTCGTCCACGTGAGCTCGACCGGCCTCGGACACGTGGCGGGCTTGCTCAGCGTGAACGGGTCCCTGAAGTTGCACGACGCGGTGTCCCTGCCCTGGTGGGGCTGGATCGCTCTCGCTCCGGTGGTGGTCTCGCCGCTTGCCGGCTACCTGTGGCACGCGTGGCGCGACGACGAGATGGCGCCGCCTATTGAGGCGCCGTCGCGGGGAACTCCAATCGCTCGCCAGGCTTGAACTGCAGACGAGTCCCGTCGCGGTCGATCCGCCACACCGACTTCTTGCCGCGGACAGTGAACTTGTCGCCGGTGCCGACGAGCGCCGTCTCCTCGTCGATGCCGACCAGCGCCGCGTCCGGCGGTGTGCGGGCCATCATGCGGTCGGCCAGCCCCGGCATCCAATGTTCGAAGCGGTCGAAGTGCGGCAGCACGACCAGGTGCGGCACGACGGCGAGGCCCTCTCCCGAGTAGCGACCCGGCTCACGGAAGTCGTCCGCGACCCGGCTCAGCGCGCACGCTCCGGCCGAGCAACCTGCGATGGCGGCACCCGAGCGCCAAGCCTCCAAGATCGCCTGCCAGACGGCTGTGCCGGCGAGCGTGTTGGCGAGGTACCCGGGATTGCCGCCGGAGAGGTAGACGAGGCCGGCTCCGGCCACTTTCGAAGCCAGCTCAGGCCGCTCGGCGTCCTCCCGGTCGAGCACCTCGAGCGGCACGGGCTCGACGCCCATGGAGGCGTAGTGCGCAGTGGCGAGGTCGATCCAGTACCGCACCCGTTGCGGGCCTTCCTCCGCGGAGGCAGTCGGGAGGAAGACCGCGCGCTGCGGGCGCCCCGCGAGCAGTTCGGCGTCGACGGGGACCATCACCTCGAGAAACTCGCCGCTTCCCACCAACGCCACCGGGCCCGCTCCATCGGAGCGGCTCACGGCCTTGGACCTGACCCGGTCGGCATCGGGCTTACGCTAGTGGTCCGGTAGTTCGCGCCGGCCTGTTCGGTCGCGCGCGCCGTGGTGTTACGCGTCGCTGCACCACCGCTATCGCTCCAAACCAAGACTGCCCCTGATGATCACCGCCACCGACATCGAGCTCACAGCCGGAGGTCGCCAGCTCCTCGAGCCGGTGACCTTTCAGGTCGCGCCCGGGGACAGGATCGGGCTCGTAGGGCGCAACGGGGCCGGCAAGACCACCCTCGCCAGAGTGTTAGCCGGAGAGGCCCTCCCAGCTGGGGGCTCGGTCCGCCGTTCGGTGCCGGTGGCGTACCTTCCCCAGGATCCGCGCACCGGTGACCTGAACGTCGTCGCGCGCGACCGGATCCTCGGGGCAAGGGGCCTCGATCGCATCGTCCACGAGCTCCAGGTCGCGCGCACCGACATGGGGCACGGCGATGCCGAGCACCAGAACCGGATCCTCAAGCGCTACTCCCGGCTCGAGGAGCAGTTCCATCTCCTAGGCGGATGGGCGGCCGAAGCCGAAGCCGGTTCGATCGCCTTCAGCCTGGGACTCCCCGACAGGGTGCTCACTCAACCGCTCGGCACGCTCTCTGGAGGTCAGCGGCGCAGAGTGGAGCTGGCCCGGGTGCTGTTCTCAGGCGCTCCCACACTCATCTTGGACGAGCCGACGAACCATCTCGACGCCGACTCGATCGCGTGGCTGCGCCATTTCCTCCGCGCTCACGACGGCGGGCTCATGGTGATCAGCCACGACGGTGAGCTCCTCGACTCGGTCGTCAACAAGGTGTTCCATCTCGACGCGTCGCGGACCCAGCTCGACGTGTACCGCCTCGGGTGGAAGGCGTACCTGGAGCAGCTGGCCATCGACGAGCGTCGGAGGAGGCGCGAGCGTGCCAATGCCGAGCGCAAGGTCGTGGAGCTCAAGGCTCAGGCAGACCGCATGCGCGCGAAGGCGACCAAGGCTCGTATGGCCCACAACCTCGACAGGCGCGCCGCGCGTCTCACCGAGGGGCTCGAGGACGTCCGCCGGGTGGACAAGGTGGCCAGGTTGCGCTTCCCTGCTCCTTCACCGTGCGGCAAGACGCCGCTCAGCGCGACCGGGCTCACGAAGTCCTACGGGTCCCTCGAGGTGTTCTCGGGCATCGACCTCGCGATCGACCGCGGCAGCCGAGTGGTAATTCTCGGGCTGAACGGCGCAGGCAAGACCACGCTGTTGCGCGTGCTTTCAGGAATCGAGCGGCCCGATGCCGGAGAAGTCGTCCAAGGGCACGGCCTCCAGCTTGGTTACTACGCCCAGGAGCACGAAACGTTGGACCCCTCGCTTACCGTGTACGAGAACGTGCGACACAACGCACCGCCGACGGTGAGCGACGCGGAGCTCCGACGAATCCTGGGGTCGTTTCTGTTCGGTGGCGGGCGTATCGACCAGCTGGCGGGCACTTTGTCGGGCGGAGAGAAGACCCGTCTCGCGCTCGCGACCCTTGTCGTGTCAGCGGCGAATGTTCTCCTGTTGGACGAGCCGACGAACAACCTCGATCCCGCCAGCCGCGGCGAGGTGCTGAAGGCACTGCACACCTACGCCGGCGCGATCGTGCTCGTCACCCATGATCCCGGCGCCGTGCACGCTCTCTCTCCAGAACACGTCGTGCTGATGCCCGAAGGCGTGGAGGACACTTGGAGCGATGACCTCGGCGACTTGGTCGCCCTCGCCTGATTGGCCTGGGCACCGATGAGAACGGGCGTGATCTGAGTGCGGTTGGATCGCCACCTGCGTAGCTTTGTGAAAGGCGTTACAGGCGGGAGGTCCGTCATGGGCAGCGAAGTCGTACCGACTCCGGCCGATGTCATGGCGAAGGCGACCAGGATGTTGAAGCGGGTCATGTTGCTTCAGATGGTGTGGTTCCTGTGCTTTTTCGCGGGCGGCGTGCTGATGGTGTGGACGGCCTGGAGGAACACGCACCTGCCCGTCACGTGCACGAGCGGGGTGCGGGCCACTGCGTCGGTGATCGCGAGCTGCGAGCACCACTCGTACCACTGGCCGGTGCTCCTGGTCCTGGTCGGGATCGCCGGGCTTTTCGTGACCGGGTACGTGGCGACGCGTCTGGCGGTCAAGTACCTAGGCGCCGGAGCGGCGGCCTTCTTACGGAGCGGGCGCCGCTTCATGGGACCGATGGACCCGCGTGCGGGTGGCCAGAACATGGGTGGGGGATTCCCCGGCTCGACCGGAGGCATGCCGCCTGGTTGTGATGCCGGCCTTCCACCTGGCACCCCGGGGTCGCCGTCGGGACCCCCGCTTACCTGACCGCAGTCAGGATCGCCGCTGGTCTGCTTCAGGGGAACAAACGGCGGTAGCGCACCTCGGGATAGCGCTCACCGCCAATTTCGTACATCTTTCGCCCTCCGTCCGCGAGCCAGCCTTGATGCTCGTAGAACGCTCGCGCACGAATATTGTCGGCCAGCACCCAGAGCACTGCTTGGTGGTACCCGGTTCGCGTGAGCCTCTCGATCCCGGCCGCCATGAGAGCGCTCCCGACACCTCGGCGCCAATGGGCGGGATCGACATAGCAGCCGTGCACCTCACCGAGCGGCTCGCCCTGTTCGGCGTCACGGCAGGGCCCGCCGCCCAGCCAGCCGGCCAGTTCACCATCGAGCTCGCCGACGAGCACGAAGCGGTCTTCCGCCTCGGCGCCGAGGACGATCGTCTGCCAGCGCAAGGTGCGCTGGGCGAGCTCGGAGCCCAGACCCCGAAGCAGCTCGCTCGAGATCACATTCGCGTAGCCGACCTGCCAGGACCGTATGTGCGAGGTCGCGATCACACCGGCATCGGCTACTTCTGCTTGGCGCACTAGAAGAGCCACGACTGATTCTGCCATTGTCGCGAGCGCCACGAGCATGCTGGGGTCCTCGGTCAGTCCCTAGCCCCTTTGCGTATCGAACATATGTTCGTATACTGCGATCATGGCCACGTATGCTCTTGCCGGGACGCCGTCACCGCCTGGTGGCCGACCGGCTACCGGCATCGCTGCCCAGGGTCCTCGTCCCCGCCCTGCTCCGGGCCCGTTGCCGGCCGAGCGGATTCTGCCCGTTCCCCCGGAGTTGGCCGGGCTGTTTCCAGGCGGCGGGCTCCCGAGGGGCGGCACAGTCCTGCTCGGGCCGGCGGTGGCGCCGGACACATTCCTCAGCCCTGCCCTCGGCACGTCCGGCTCCGCGGCAAACCGGACGCCGGGATTGACGAGCCTGATGCTCTTGCTGCTCGCGGGCACGTCGTCTCTGGGGTACTGGTGCGCAGTGGCCGGCTTGCCGGAGCTCGGGCTTGCGGCAGCAGCCGAGCTGGGGGCCGATCTCGACCGTCTTGTCGTCGTGCCTCGCCCTGGCTCGGAAGGTCGCTGGCAAAGCGTCGTTGCGACGCTGCTCGAGACCGTCGATCTCGTCTGTCTCGCCCCGGACACCCCCGTGCGACCCGTTGACGCCAGGCGGCTTGCCGCTCGTGCGCGAGAGCGTTGTTCGACCTTGCTCGTACTCGACGCGGGCACTCCTACCGGTGTTGCGAGGGGGTTCCTCTCCGGCGGCCCTACGCGACCGGGACGTGTCATGGCACGCTGGCCCGGCCCGTCGGACCTGCGTTGCGCCGTGAGAGAGTCGAGCTGGTCCGGGCTCGAGCGTGGTCACGGTCTGCTCAGCTCTCGGCAGCTCGAGGCTGAAGTCGGTGGTCGGGGTGCAGCCAGCCGACCGAGACGAGGCCTGTTGCGCCTCCCGGCTTGAGGTCAGTGGTGTCTCCGGTTCGCACCCTTGTCGTCTGGTGCCCTGATTGGCCACTTGTTGCTGCCGGGCTCTCCGACCGGCCGGCTGTTGTTCTCGCCGCCAACCGGGTGATCGCCTCCTCCGCGCCCGCCCGGGCGGAAGGGGTGCGTCTCGGGCAGCGCCGCAGGGAAGCCCAGGCATGCTGTCCGGAGCTCGTTGTGGTGGGCGAGGAACCGGCTCGGGACGCGCGCAGCTTCGAGCCCGTCGTCGTAGCGGTTGCGGGCTTCACGCCCCGTGTGGAGCTCACCAGGCCCGGGGTCTGTGCCCTACCTGTCCGGGCTCCCGCCCGTTACTTCGGTGGGGAGGTTTCGCTCGCTGAGCAGGTCTGTAACGCCGCGGCTGCGGCCGTCGGGGCCGTCGCAGGTGCGGCCGGCACTGCAGCCCCTGAGCCACCGTGCCAGGTGGGGATCGCCGACGGCCCGTTTGCTGCTCGGCTCGCCGCACGCGAAGGCGTGATCGTGCCTCGCGGTGCGACGCCGGAGTGGCTCGGTCACCTCGCGGTGGAGGTTCTCGGCCTGCCCATGCTCGCCGACGTGCTCCGGCGGCTCGGGATCCGCACGCTGGGTGAGCTCGCCAAGTTGGACGAGGGTGCGGTGCTGGCCCGATTTGGTGCCGAAGGAGGTTTTGCCCACCGGCTTGCCCGGGGTCTCGACGAGCGACCGCTCGCTCTCGGGGACCCTCCAGCGGACCTCACGGTTTGCCGGGCGCTCGACCCGCCTGCCGACCGGGCTGACGCCTTGGCCTTTGTTGCCGTAGGGCTTGCCGACGAGCTCGTCAGCCGCCTCGCTCCGCACGGGCTCGCAGCTACCCAGTTGCTTGTCGAGGCAGAGACAGAACATGGCGAGTCACTGCAGCGCTGGTGGAGAGGGGACCGCCCTTTCACCGCGCGAGCCATGGTGGACAGGGTCCGATGGCAGCTCGAGGGATGGCTGCAGGGACCGGTGATCACCGCCCCTACCGCCGGGGTCACCATGCTGCGGCTCACGGTCACCGGTGCAGTTCCCGACGACGGACGCCAGATGGACTTCGAAGGTCGTGTAGCCGGGGCAAGCCGGCAAGTCGAACGGGGTTTGGCGCGAGTCCAGGGCCTTCTCGGCCATGAGGCGGTCCTGACCGCTGTTCGCACGGGCGGGCGGGGGCCAGACGAACAGATCCGCCTCGTACCTTGGGGTGAGGAACCTGAGGAGGACCGTGGTGCCCGGGCCACCAGCACCAAGTCAGCTCGCCTGGGAGGTGGCGGAAAGCGAACCTCAGGGCGCGTCCGCCCGGGTCGCCGGACCACCGTGGTCACGGCAGGCACCCGGGAAGCGCCACCTTGGCCGGGTCGCCTCCCAGCGCCTTCGCCGGCTCTTGTCCATCCAGTGCCCGTTCCTGTCGAGCTCCTCGGCCCCGACGGGGCTCCGGTCGGGGTCACCGGACGTGGGCGGTGCACGTCAGTTCCTTCTCGCTTGGTGCTGTCGATTGTCGGTAGCCCGCCTATCGGGGTCATGGGCTGGTCGGGCCCGTGGCCGGCTGACGAGCGCTGGTGGGATCCCGCTGCTGCCAGGCGGAGGGCTCGTTTGCAGGTGCTGCTCGACGACGGGACCGCACATCTGCTTGTTCTCGAGCAAGGACGGTGGCGTCTGGAAGCCACCTACGACTGACCCGGTTTTCGGATCCGGCTGCCTGAAGAGATTCGTCGGCACGCTTGAATACTCTCAGCGGACTCACAGTTCCCGTGGAGGAAGAACTGAGTAGAGGGTCGCATGATCTGGGTATCGATACTCGAGTCGCGCCAGGCGAGCTCGGGACGGAGGGGTCTTGGCCCTGGCGCTCGGTGAGCGCTTGACCGGAGGTGAGTGTGATGGACGAACGTAACGACGAGCAGCGAGAGCAACAAACAGAGCCCCTGCCCCCTTGGACGGAGCCAGAGGCGACAGGCACCATGCCGCCGGAATCCTCGAGCACACCCTTCGGTCCCGGAGTCACGCAAGCTCCTTGGGCCGGGGCAGCTGACCAGGCGGCTTCGCCCGCCGGGGCACTAGGCGGTTACGTACCAGCGAGCAGCGCGCCCGGCGGCTACGGCCCCGATGGCCGACCACCGTTCGGCTACGGCCCCGAGGGCCGCCCACCGTTCGGTTGGGGCCCCGATGCCTACCCGCCCGGTGGCTATCCTCCGCCTGGCTACGGACCCGGCGGCTACGGCCCAGCCGGCTACTCGCCAGAGACCAGCCCGCCGGGCGCCTACCCGCCCGGCGCCTACCCGCCTGGCAGTTACGGCCAGACTGCCAATCAGCCAGCCGAACCGGATCGCCCGAAGCGGAGCCGGAAGGCTGCAGCCATTGTCGCTGCGGCACTCGTTCTGATCGGCGCCGGCGGTGGCGCGGCGATCGCCTATGCGTCCCGGCAGAACCAGGGCACGACAGCAGGATTGGCTACCTCGCCCGCTGGGCACTCGCTCACTACGGCCCAGATCGCCGGTGCCGTCGGTCCTGCCGTTGTCGACATCAACACGAACCTCGGCGAGGGGACGGGTATGATCGCCACCCCCAACGGCGAGATCATCACCAACAACCATGTTGTCGAGGGCGCGACCAGCATCAACGTCGTGATCGAAAACCGCGGCACCTACAAAGCAACCGTTGTCGGGACTGATGCGACAGCCGATGTGGCAGTCCTGCAGGTGAGCGGCGTGAGGGGTTTGCCGACGGTGAAATTCGGCAGCTTTTCAACCGTCAGGATCGGGAACCCCGTCGTGGCGATCGGTAACGCGGGCGGCCAAGGCTTCCCGTCGACGGTCACGGCCGGGGCGGTCACGGCCCTTGGCCGGACGATCACCGCTAGCGACCAAAATGGGGTCAGCGAGTCGCTGACAGGCCTGATCCAAATGGACGCCCTGATCGAGCCTGGGAATTCCGGCGGGCCATTGGTCAACTCGTTGGGGGACGTCATCGGCATGGACACTGCCGCAGCGAGTGCAGACGGGGCGACGCCGATAGGTTTCGCGCTGCCGATCAACCGGGTGCTGCAGATTGCGAATGACATCGAGCAGGGCAAGGGTGGTCACGGGATCGTCGTAGGCGTCGTGGCCTTCCTGGGAGTCGAGGGCGCGACAGCCTCCATCCAGGGCTCGGGATCAGCGACCGGCGCCGGCCTGGAGTATGTCGAGCCGGGAGGTCCCGCCTACCTGGCCGGTCTTCAAGGAGGCGATGTCATCATCGCCTTCGACGGTCACGCGACTCCCACGATGAACGAGTTGGCGACCCTCATCCACAAGCTGCGTCCCGGAGATCGTGTGAAGGTCACTTTCGAGAGCTCGTACGGCGGTACCCAGACAGTCAACGTCACCCTCGCTACGGCGCCGCCTGCATAGTTCGTTCGTCTCTCTCCTCGGACGAGCGCCGTTTGGCCGTCTCGACGCCTAACCCGCCAGCGTCGAGGCGGCCGAGCCGCGTCCAAGGAAGGGGGGCGCCTTCACGGGCTCTTCGGATTCGAGCGCGGCGTGATGGCCGAGCACGACACCGCCGCAGTCAGCGAGGGCGTTGACGACCGCCGCGCCGCACTCGATCGGCCAGATTCAAGCGAGAAGCTCGTCGGGATTCGATTGGCACTGCCCTCGAGTCGCTCGGCGACGGCACTCGCACAGATCATCTCCGAAGGGCGTCTTCACAGCCGCCCGCAGCGGACGGGCGTTCCTCAGGAGGGACGTTGCTGACCGGTGAACGGAGCCTTTTGCGTGGACGTCGTGCTGCCGGCTAACGATTCGGCGTCGGCCGCGGCGGCGCCGTTGCCAGTGAGCTCCTCGGAGGCGGCCGTGTTGGCGCCCCAAGGGCTTGGCCCAGGTCCGGGCTCGGTCGGCAACTCAACAACGAAGGTGGCGCCGCCGCCGGGAGTCTCCATGATCGAGACGCGTCCACCGTGAGCATCGGCAACGGCCGCCACGATGGAGAGCCCCAACCCGGCGCCGCCGTGTGCGCGCACCCGGGCGGGGTCCGATCGCCAAAAACGTTCGAATACGTGTGCAGCGACCTCGGGCGTGATCCCGGTGCCGTGGTCGACCACAAAGATCTTGGCGCGGGAGGGAGCGAGGCCTTGCGAAGGCTCGAGGACGGCAATGATCTCGAGGGGGCTACCGTCCGGTGTGTAGGCGAGAGCGTTCGAAACGAGGTTCCCCAGGAGCTGGCGGAGGCGTCCCTCGTCCCCGATCATCAGGCACGAGGGCGGAGCCTCGCGTGTCACCGTGCGCGACGGGTCTATGGCACGGGCGTCCTGGGCAGCGTCCGCGACAAGCGTCGTCAAGTCGACAGGCTCTCGTTCGAGCGGGCGTCCTTGGTCGAGGCGCGCGAGCAGCAGCAAGTCGTCGACGAGGCCTGCCATCCGGGTCGACTCGCTATCGATTCGCCGCATCGCCGTGTCGAGGTCGGCTGGGCGGTCAGCCAATCCGTGCTGGAACAGCTCCGCGTAGCCCCGGATAGAGGTGAGCGGCGTCCTCAGCTCGTGCGACGCGTCAGCCACGAAACGTCTAAGCCGCGCCTCGGACGCCTCCCGCTCCCTGAACGCCGTCTCGATGCGGCCCAACATCACGTTGAGGGCTCGGCCAAGCCGCCCGACCTCGGTGCGGTTGTCGGTCTCCCCGACGCGCTGGCTCAAGTCGCCAGCCGCGATCTCGCCGGCGGTGTCGGCCATCTTCTGGAGAGGGCGCAGGCTGAGCCTGATGACCAGCCAGGCCGCGGCCGCAAGGGCGATCAGGACCGCGCCGCTCACCAGGAGCTCGAGCTCGAGTAGGCGATGCAGTGCCCCGTCGGTCCCGGTGAGCGGTATCGCCTCTACGAGCACGTTGCCGTTGGTCAAGCTGGCTTCCAGCACTCGGTAGGAATCAATACTGCCGGTGCCTGGCACGGTCCGGTAGACGGGCGCACCGCCCGAGGCGTCGGCGGCCAGGCTCGCGAGCGACGCGGGAAGCAACGGAGATGATTGGGCGGTGGCACTGAACGACGTCCAGGGCAAGAGCCGTTGGCCGCTCGGGCTCAACTCCGTGGCCAGCGTGCCCGGTGTCACAGCTTGGTTTTCGAACTCGGATCCGGGGCCGCCGAGTGGATTGGAGAAGCCGAGGTTTCGCGCCACCAGATTCGCCGACCTGAAGAGTTGCTGATCGAGTTGCCCGACGGCATAGCTACGGAAGGAGGCGTACGTGATGGCATCGGTGGTGACCAAGGCAACGATTACGAACGCGCACAGGACGGCGATGAGCCGGACCTTCAACGACACGAGCAGCCCCAGATGCCGTTGCTGACCCCGGAGAGCCACACGTGAGAGGACATTCTCGTCAGTTGCGCGGCGGGCGGAGCACGTATCCAACGCCGCGCACGGTGTGGATCAGATGCGGCTCGGTGAAATCGACCTTCTTGCGGAGGTAGCTGACGTAGGTCTCGAGCACACCGGCGTCGCCGCCGAAGTCGTAGTTCCAGACGTGGTCGAGGAGCTGGGATCGGGTGAGCACCCGACGCGGGTTCGAGAGCAGGTAGCGAAGCAACCTGTATTCGGTTGCCGTCAGGTCGATGAGCTGGCCGGCGCGTCGCACTTCGTGAGCGTCGTCATCCATCTCGAGGTCCGCGAGCTGGAGCAGTTCGCGGGCGGGCCCGCCCTTGCCGGCGCGGCGAAGGATGGCCTGGGTGCGAGCGACGAGCTCGGCCACGCTGAACGGCTTGGTCACGTAGTCGTCACCACCGATCGTCAGGCCCCGGACTTTGTCCTCGGTCGCGTCGCGAGCCGTGAGGAAGAGCACTGGGATGTCGCGCCGGTCACGCCGGAGGCGCTCAGCAATGTTGAACCCGTCGATGTCGGGAAGCATCACATCGAGCAGGATGAGGTCGGGTCGGAACGAATCGATCTGCTCGAGCGCGCCGTATCCGCTGGATGCGGTCTGGACGTCGAATCCTTCGTAACGAAGCGCCATCGAGACGAGCTCGGTGATGGACTCCTCGTCGTCGACGACGAGGACACGGGGGAGCGGTTCTCCTGCTGCCACCTTCACATTGTGGTCGATATTGCTGGGAGTTTGCTGAGAATTCCGCATGGAGGCCGCCGTGCGGCGCGTGCCACCAGGTCGACTCTGCGGAGAGGTATCCCGAACATATGTTCGATCAGTGTCACTATCCTGGATCCGTGGTTGGGTACGCAGAGCTCCATTGCCATTCAAATTTCAGTTTTCTCGACGGTGCTTCTTACCCCGAGGAACTTGTCGCGGAAGCCGCCCGGCTCGAGCTTGGGGCTCTGGCACTGACCGATCACGACGGGCTCTACGGCGTGGTGCGCTTTGCCGAGGCAGCAAAGGAGGTGGGGGTGCCCACCGTCTTCGGTGCCGAGCTCACCCTTGCCGGCCGCGGACCAGACTTGATCGGCAACCCGGTCGTCCCGGCGGCGCCACGTACCGGGACCCCTGACCCGTCCGGGTCTCACCTGATCGTTCTCGCCCGCGACCCGGAGGGCTACTCCCGTCTTGCCCGCTCCATCAGTGAGGGCAATCTCGCCGGTGGCGGGAAAGGCCGCCCTCGCCACGACATCGACCGACTGGCCGATCTGGCGGGAGGCCACTTCCTCATCTTGACGGGCTGTCGCAAGGGAGCGGTGCCTGCCGCGCTTGTGGAAGCCGGTCCTGTCGCGGCGGCCAGGGAGCTCGACCGGCTCATCGACCGGTTCGGTACCGAGAGCGTCGTCGTCGAGCTGTTCGACCACGATGACCCGCTCGACTCGGCGCGCAACGACGCCCTTGCCGCTCTCGCCGTGCGCAGGGACCTCGGCATCGTCGCGACGAACGTCGTCCACCACGCCCAACCCGCGGGCCGCCGCCTCGCCTCGGTGCTCGCCTCGGTTCGCTCAGGACGCCCACTTGATGAGCTCGACGGCTGGTTACCCGCCGCGGGGGCGGCCTATCTGCGCTCGGGGGCCGAGCAGGCAAGGCGTTTCGCCCGTTACCCGGGGGCCGTCGAGCAAGCCGGCGAGCTCGGGCGGGCATGCGCTTTTGACCTCCACCTCGTTGCCCCCAAGCTTCCCGACTTTCCCGTGCCTGCGGGCCAAAGCGAGATGACGTTCCTGCGCCAGCTAGTCAAGGAGGGGGCGACCCGGCGCTACGGCCCAGCAGGAGCTGAGCGGGTGCCCGGCGCGTGGCGACAGCTGGAGCATGAATTGGCGATGATCGAAGAGCTGGGCTTTGCCGGTTACTTCCTCGTTGTCTGGGACATCGTCGAGTTCTGCCGACGGTCGGGGATCTACTGCCAGGGACGAGGTTCCGCAGCCAGCTCGGCCGTGTGTTACGTGCTCGGGATCACCAACGCCGACGCCGTCGCTCTCGGCCTTTTGTTCGAGAGGTTCCTGTCACCCGAACGCGACGGGCCACCCGACATCGACGTGGACATCGAGAGCGGGCGGCGCGAGGAGGTCATCCAGTACGTCTATGGGCGCTACGGACGTGAGCGGGCCGCGCTCGTGGCCGTAGTCGTGAGCTACCGGGCCCGGTCCGCCGTGCGGGATGCTGCCAAGGCGCTCGGCCACTCACCCGGGCAGGTTGACGCCTGGGCGCGACGCATCGAGCGGTGGGGATCACTTGGTGACGGCCACCACTCGACCGCGCCACATCGCAAGGACCGCTGGACGTGGTGGAGCGCTTCAGCGGATGGCGAGGCTGCACGGCGCGATGCCGTGAAAGGCGAGACCGGCGATGGCCGGCCTGGTCGTGACGACGTCGCTGCCGAGCCCGGCCCTGAGCAGGTAGCGAGCGAGCTCGGGATCCCGACCCGGGTGCTGGCGGTGGCGACCGAGCTGGAGGGCTTTCCTCGCCACCTCGGCATCCACCCCGGCGGCATGGTGATCTGCGACCGTCCGGTCTCGGAGGTCTGTCCGGTCGAGTGGGCCCGCATGGAGAACCGGACGGTGCTCCAGTGGGACAAGGACGACTGCGCGGCCGTCGGCCTCGTGAAGTTCGATC
>ODAK010000072.1_pt1 | contig 106547 bp, 99 predicted proteins | sample 1539591 | NCBI WGS metagenome assembly ODAK01 (sample SAMEA3539303, study PRJEB22396) | soil metagenome | biome: tundra; feature: field; material: soil | place: USA | collected 2010-05 | depth 0.15 m | reverse complement strand
GCGTCAGCCCGGCTGGCTACGCTCCGGACGAGGTGGTGATCTACAACCTCTCCGACGACGTCCTCGATGTCGGCTCGGCCGGCCATAGCGAGCCCGCGCTCCGGCCCTACTATCCGGTCTCCGACGACCTGCTGCCGGCCGGGGACGAGATCGAAACGTACGCGCAGAACGCAGCGGTCCAGTGGCTCACGCCCCCGCAGGGGATGATCCTGCTCCCGGTTGGCGGTCATATCGTGGCTACCCAGGATGCGCCCATTCAGCTGACCGTGCAGATGGATCAGTACGCCTCGGCGGAAAGCTATGCCGCGCAGCTCATGAGCGGCTACATCGTGGACAACCTCATTGAGGTCCTGCCGGAGGACAGCACGCTGTCCTATGAGGCGAGTATCGCCGACTGCGTCAACGGAGCGCACTCGCTGTGGCAGGGCCTTTACCAGCAGCCGCCGGCAGATGCGGCTGCCACCATGCAGACCGCGCTGAGCACAGTTCCCGCCTGCCGGAAGCTGCAGGCTAAGGTCACCACCGATCACGCCGAAGAGGTGTCGGCGGCCGCCGCCGAGAACCGGCTTACCACCCAGGCGCTTGATGAAGATCTGGCTAAGGTGGCCGACGCAGCAGACCAGGCCGGCTGGGAATCGGAGCTCGAGAAACTGGCTACGGCCGCCGCAACGATCGCCGAGGACGCACACTGACCGGTTCGCCCCCGGGCACGTGCCCCGGACACGCCTGGCGCAGTCACTTCCGCTGGGACTGACAGTCGGCTAGCGTTGCGCTGATAAACCGCCGTTGCGGGCTTCCTGTCGTCGTTTCGTTCTATTTGCCCAGGTCGCACGATCGCGACGGATGAGCGCAGCAGGCGCTCCCGTCGTTAGGCGCGATTCCCCGCCGGCAGCTCGGGAGGAAGTCATGGACCGACAGGTTAAGTACGTTCTGCAGGAATCCGAGATGCCCAGGCAGTGGTACAACGTCATCGCCGACCTGCCAGCGCCGCCCCCGCCGCCGCTGCATCCCGGCACGCTCCAGCCGGTCGGGCCAGACGATCTCGCGCCGCTGTTCCCCGCCGCCCTGATCGCGCAAGAGGTGACGGCCGACCGGCACGTGACGATCCCGGACGACGTACTGGACGTCTACCGGCTCTGGCGGCCGACGCCCCTGTACCGGGCGCGCCGCCTGGAGAAGGATCTCGGTACGCCCGCCAGGATCTACTACAAGTACGAGGGCGGCAGCCCGGCCGGCTCGCACAAGCCCAACACCGCGGTGCCGCAGGCCTACTACAACGCCGCTGAGGGCGTGGCCAAGCTCACCACCGAGACCGGCGCCGGGCAGTGGGGCAGCGCGCTGGCGTTCGCGACTGCGCTATTCGGCCTGGAGCTCGAGGTGTGGATGGTACGCGCGTCCTTCGACCAGAAGCCGTACCGCAAGATGCTGATGGAAACCTACGGCGCAACGGTGCACCCCAGCCCGTCAGATCTCACCTCGGCCGGCCGGGCAGTGCTGGCAGAACACCCGGACTCGACGGGCAGTCTCGGCATCGCGATCAGCGAGGCCGTGGAGGTGGCCGGCGGCGACCCGGCGACCCGTTATGCGCTCGGCAGCGTGCTCAATCACGTGCTGCTGCACCAGACGATCATCGGCGAGGAGGCGATCAAGCAACTCGCCATGGCCGGGGACACGCCCGACGTGATCGTCGGCTGCACCGGCGGCGGCTCGAACTTCGGCGGCCTGGCGTTCCCGTTCCTGCGGGAGAAGCTGGCCGGGCGGATCAACCCGGTGATCCGGGCGGTCGAGCCCGCCGCCTGCCCGTCCTTCACCCGGGGCGTGTACGCCTACGACTTCGGCGACACCGCCGGATTCACGCCGCTGCTCAAGATGCACACCCTCGGGCATGACTTCATCCCGGACCCGATCCATGCCGGCGGCCTCCGCTATCACGGCATGTCGCCGCTGCTGTCGCACATCTATGAACTCGGCCTGATCGAGGCGGTGGCGAAGCCGCAGTCCGAGTGCTTCGCCGCGGGACTGCGCTTTGCCCGGACCGAGGGGATCGTGCCGGCGCCCGAGCCGACCCACGCGGTCGCCGCGTGCATCGAGGAGGCACTGCGCTGCATCCAGACCGGCGAGGAGAAGGTCATCCTGACGGCGCTCTGCGGGCACGGCCTGCTCGACCTCCCGGCGTACGCCGGCTACGTCGCCGGCCAGCTGCATGATTACGAGCTCCCGGAGAAGGCCATCGAGGACGCGCTCGCCAGGCTGCCCGCCGCGGTGTAAGTAGCCGGACCGGAGCGGCAGCCCTGCCTGGCGGCCGCGAGTCACTGCGGTGCGGCGGATGCGTGCTGCCGCAGTGCCGCGGCCGACGCGGTGGCGAGGACGATGAAGGCGGTGAGCGCGGGAAGCAGGCCGAGCGCCGCGGACAGCGAGGTTGCCGAGGCAAGTTCCCCGATCAGCGGCGGCCCGCAGACGAAGCCGGCCCAGCCGAACGCGGAAACCGTTGCGATCGCGGCACCCGGGTTCAGGCCGGGCAGCCGCCCGGCAGCGCTGAACACTGTCGGGATGACCAGCGCCAGGCCGATCCCGAGACAGCCGAAACCGGCGATCGCGGTCACTGCCCGGCCGCCCAGCAGCCCGGCGGCGAACCCGGCGGTGGCGACCGCCGCGAGGACAGGCAGCAGCCGGCCGACGCGGAACCGGCGGAGCAGCCGGTTCCCGGCCAGCCGGGTGGCGACCATCGTGAGGGAGAACACGGTGTAGGCCAGGCCGGCGATGGCGACACCCACGTGGAGCGAACCACGCAGGTAGACCGCGGCCCAGTCGGCACTCGCGCCCTCACAGAGCATGGACGCGAACGCGATGGCGGCCAGCACGAGGATCGGGCGCGAGAGCCGGCGCGCCGGGCGCCACGCGGCGCGCTGCTGCGCGTTCCGGCCCGCATCGGGCACCATCCAGCTGGTCAGCCACCCGGTGATCACCAGGACGGGCAGCCCGAGCAGCACCAGCTGCCTGGGGAGCGGCAGGCCGATCGCGACACCCAGCGCTCCGAGGCCCGCCCCGGCGAACGCACCGATGCTCCACCAGGCGTGCAGGCCCGACATGAGCGGCCGCCCGCGGGCCTGCTCCACCGCGACCGCCTGGGTGTTCATGGAAACGTCCAGCGAGCCCTGGAATGCGCCCCACGCGTACAAGGCGATGAAGAGCGCCGGCAGTGACCCGGTCAGCCCGACGAGCGGCCCGGCCGCGCAGTAGCCGACGAGAGCGACGCGGACCATGCGCTTGCTGCCAAGCCTGGGTAGCAGGCGCGCCGATGCCAGCATCGCGGACACTGAGCCCGCCGGCGCGCCGAGCAGCGCTACGCCGAGCGCGCCGTCCGTAAGGCCGAGGCGGGCCTTGACCTGGGGGATGTGCGCCGCCCACGAGGCGAATAGCAGCCCGTTCGCGAAGAACACCGCAGCGGTGGCCGCCATCGGCCATCGGATGGCGGCGCGGCTGCGCTCGCTGGCCTGCGCCAGCGGCGCCTCACACACACCGCACCGCCACCCCGGCGGCCCGCATCGCGTCCACTGCGTCGCCCGGTGCGGCCGCGTCAGTGATGACCAGGTCAGCCGCAGTGGCCTCGCGGACCACGGCCATGGCCGTGTGCCGGAACTTGGAACTGTCGCTCGCGAGGATCACCCGGCGAGGGATCCGGCCATCGCTAGCTCGCCGGGCCGCGTTTCGCCGCCCGGCATCAGCAGCCGGACCGATCCGCAGGCCGACAGAACTGTGGCTGCGTGCAGCGACAGTGGCGTCACGGTGAGCCTGCGGCCGGCCAGCGCGCGGCCGACCTGCACAGCCGTGGTACCGCTGTCCAGGACCACGGCCTCGCCGTCCCGCAACTCCGCCGCGACCGCCGCGCCGATCCGGCGCTTGGCATCGCTGTGCTCGATCGCGCCCCCGCGCACGCGCCGCGCCAGGCCCATGGCCACCATCCGGTCGAGGTCCCGCCGGATCGTCATCTCCGCGGCGCCGAAGGCATCCGCGGCCAGCGCAACCTCAACGCGGCCGTCTCGCTGCAGGACCTCGAGCAGGGCCGCCAGCCGCTCATCTGCGCCCATCTCGGTCAACTTACACTGATAACGCTCTTTCGCACATTCGTCATGTGCGATCCCGGCCTTGCCGGCGTGGCGGCGCACGCGGAGATCTTCACCGCGGCCGCCGACGAGCTGCTCACCTGAGTCAGCCTTACTGGCGGCCGATCACCTCGGCCAGGATCTCGGCGCCGCGGACCAGCGAGCCTGGGTCCGCGGCGGCGTAGGAGAGCCGCAGGTAAAGGCCCGGCGGCTCGCCGGGGCCGGTTATCGTGTCGGCATGCCGGATCGCAAGGAGATTCTCGAGGTCGCCGGGCGGAAGGTGCCGGTCAGCAACCCGGACAAGGTCTACTTCCCGCAGTCCGGGCACACGAAGCTGGATCTGGTCAGGTACTACCTGAGCGTGGCTGATGGCGCCATGCGCGGTGTCGCCGGCCGGCCCATGGTGCTCAAGCGCTTCGTCAACGGCGCGGACGGCGAGGCGTTCTTCCAGAAGCGGGCGCCGTCGTCGCGGCCGGACTGGATCGAGACCGTCGAGCTGAGCTTCCCGTCCGGCCGGACGGCCGAGGAGATCGTGCTGCGGGAGGCTGCCGGGCTGGCCTGGGTGGCCAACCTCGGCTGCATTGACCTGAACCCGCATCCGGTCCGCGCGGAGGACCTGGATCACCCGGATGAGCTGCGCGTCGATCTCGACCCGGTGCCCGGCGTGGACTGGGCGCAGATCATCCGGGTAGCGCTGGTGGCCAGGGACGTCCTCAGCGATTTCGGCCTGACCGGCTGGCCGAAGACGTCCGGATCGCGCGGCATCCACATTTACGCGCGGATCGAGCCGCGCTGGACCTTCCCCGAGGTCAGGAGCGCCGCTGTCGCGCTCGCGCGGGAGATCGAGCGCCGGGCCCCCGATGACGCGACGTCGCGATGGTGGAAGGAGGAACGGCACGGCGTCTTCGTCGACTACAACCAGAACGCGAAGGACCGCACGGTCGCCTCCGCCTACTCAGTCAGGCCGACCGCCGACGCCCGGGTCTCGGCGCCGCTGAGCTGGGATGAGGTGCCGGACTGCGAGCCGGCAGCGTTCACCATCGACACGGTCCCGCAGCGCTACGCGGCGCTCGGCGACCTGTGGCAGGGCATCGACTCGGCCACGGGCTCGCTGCAGCCGCTGCTGGCCGCGGCGGCCCGGGATGCAGCGGCTGGCCTGCCTGATGCGCCCTGGCCGCCGCACTTCACCAAGCAGGCCGGCGAGCAGCCGCGGGTGCAGCCGTCGAAACGTCGCGCGCCCCCGGCACCCGGCAAGTCAAGCGGGCCGGCCGGCCGCCGCAAGACCTCGATGCCGCTGATCGAGGTGGCCAGGGCCGCGACGAAGGCGCAGGCGATGCAGGGCCTGGAACGCTGGCAGCAGCGCCATCCGGAGGCATGGGCCTGCCTGGAGCCAGCCGACGTGCTGGTGGACTCGATGCGCGGGCGATCATCGACCTGGACCCGGATCCGGCTCAACCTGCGCAACGTCCCGGAAGCGGACCGCCCGCCGCAGGAAGCCCTTGAGGTGGACTACGACCCCTGGGCGGCCGGCGGCTAGTCTCTCAGCTCGAGACGTCGCTCTGCGCAATGACCTCGGTCATCCGCAGCCGCACCAGTAGCTCTCCCGGCACGCCGTTGCGGGTCCCGGATTCCTCGGCCCGCTCAGCCCCCATGTACCGGCCGCCGATCACCGCCGACCAGCGCCGGACCTCGTCAAGGTCTCTGGAGAGCGTGGCGCGTCCCTCGATCATGACGAACGAGTAGGGCGGCTCCTGGGGACGGCCGTCGGCCCGGGTCACCGCGAGCTTGCCCGTCCTGGTGCCCGTCATCACGAAGTCCCGCCACTGCGCCTAAGTCATCGCTGCCATGGTGCCTAACCTATGACCGGGCGAACTTGACCAGGAATTCCAGCACGCCGTGATTCTGGGTGGTGATGACGCTGCCGAAGCTGGGATTAGGAATATCCCAGTCCGCGAACAGGACCGGGATCGAGCCCGATATCTCGATGCCGGTCCCGGTGCGCTCCGCGCTCAGCGTGAACGTCACCTCGCGGGTGTGGCCGTGCAGCGTGAGGCTGGCCGACGCGGTGTACGTCTTGATGACCCCAGTGGCGGGCAGCGGCGTGAGCGTGATCGGGCGGGTGAGCGCCAGGGTGCCGGTCGGGTAGGCGGACGTGTCCATAATCCGCCCGCGGAACTGCGCGTCGCGCTGGCTCTGGTCGCTCGTGATGCTGGCCATCGCCACGGTGAAGTGACCCGCGGTGACCGTGGTGCCAGCAATGCTGAGCTGGCCGCTGATGGCGCTGGTCCGGCCGACGGCGGTGTTGTCCTGGCCGAACAGGACCTCCTTGACGCGGTAGCCGGCGACCGAGCCCGAGGCCGCTCGCCAGGTTCCCGCCAGCGGCGCGGCGGCGGCAGTGCTGCCAGTCGCCGTCGAGCTCGCGGCGCCGGTGGCCGGGGTCTTGAGGCTCAGCTGCGCGGGCGCCGGGCCTGAGATGAAATGGATGTACACGAACGTGCCGCCCAGCACCACGACCGCGGCGGCGAGCACCGCGCCGGCGAGCCACAGTGCCCAGCGCCGCGAGGTGCGGGAGATCATCGCCGAACCCCTTCTGTCCTGGCGCCGCAGCCAGGCGGGTCGCCTGTATGCCGACACTGAACTCTCGCAGCGTTGGCTGACCGGGCCCTGCGCCGTCCCTCTGAACGGCTGCTGAACCGGCCGGTCAGCTCACTGCGGGCAGCACCTCGGTGGCGATCAGCTCCAGGTGATCCAGGTCGTCCAGGTCAAGCACCTGCAGGTAGATTCGCTCCGCGCCGATCGCCGCGAACTCGCCGATCTTCTTCACGACCTCGTCGGGCGTGCCGGCCAGGCCGTCTTCGCGAAGGTCATCCAGTTCCCTGCCGATCGCGCCGGCCCGGCTGCGGAGCTCGGCAGCCGACCGGCCGCAGCACACGACCTGAGCGGCCGAGTAGATCATCGATGACTCGTGCCGGCCCGCCGCGGCGCTTGCCTCCTGGACCCGGCCGAACGCCGCCCGGGTGTCCGGCAGCCGGCTGAACGGGACGTTGTACTCGTCGGCGAACTTCGCGGCGAGCCGCGGCGTGCGGCTCGGCCCCGTGCCGCCGATGATGACGGGCGGCCGCGGCCGCTGCAGCGGCTTGGGCAGGGCCGGCGAGTCGGTCACGGTGTAGTACTCGCCCGCATAGGAGAACGCCCCGCCCTCCGGGGCCTCCCAAAGGCCAGTGATGACGGCAAGCTGCTCCTCGAACCGGTCGAATCGCTCGCGGACGCCGGGGAACGGGATGGCATAGGCGGCGTGCTCCTGCCCGAACCAGCCGGCCCCGAGGCCTAGCTCGACCCGGCCGCCGCTCATCTGGTCGACCTGCGCCACAGCGATGGCCAGCGGGCCGGGATGCCGGAAGGTGGCCGCCGTCATCAGCGTGCCGAGCCGGATCCCTGTCGTCTGGAGGGCCAGCCCGGCCAGCGTGATCCAGGCGTCCGTCGGGCCGGGCAGCCCGCTGACGTCGCCCATCTTCAGGTAGTGATCGGACCGGAAGAAGGCATCGAAGCCGAGGTCCGCCGAGGCCCTGGCCACCCGCAGCAGCGTCGCATAGTCGGCGCCCTGCTGCGGCTCAGTAAATATCCGCAGTTGCATGCACCCATCCTGGCCCATTCTGCTGGCCCGCAGTGGCCCTCCCCGCAACCGCATCGCCCGGATTGCTGTCTATCGTCGTCACTGGTGACTGTCAACCGTCATCCGCCCCCGTAGGCCGCACTCAAGCACTAACGGCTTACCCGGCGCCGGGGCGCGCCAGCGTCGCCAGGCACTCTACGTGGTGGGTCATCGGGAAGGCGTCGAACGCCCGGAGCGCCTGCAGGTCCCAGCCGCGGGCGCGGAACAGGCCGAGGTCCCTGGCCAGGGTCGCCGGATCGCAGGACACGTAGGCGATCCGGCGCAGCCCGGTGGCGGCACCGCAATCAGCCCCGGCCGGCTCGCACAGCAGGTCGATGACCGGCTGCGCCGCCCCCGTCCTTGGCGGGTCCAGAACGGCCAGCGATGCGCCCGACAGGCCATGGCGGGCGAGCACCGCCGCCGCGTCGCCCTGGTGCACCCGCGCCCACGGTGTCGTGCGCAGGTTGTGCCGCGCGTCGCGGACCGCGACCCGGTCCTGCTCCACGCCGATGACCGCGCCGCCGGGGCCGACCGCAGCCGCGAGCACGCCGGCGAACAGGCCGGCGCCGCAGTACAGGTCGAGTGCCACGTCGCCGGGGCGTGGCTGCAGCGCGTCGAGCACCGCAGCCGCGAGGGTGTCCGCTGCGCCCGGATGCACCTGCCAGAATCCGGCAGCGCTGACCCGCCAGTCCCGCCCGGCGGCATGGTGGCGCAGGAAACCGTTCCCGCGCAGCGCGGCGAGCGAGCCGTCACGGCGCTGCCGGAGCGCCGAGTCCGCCTTGACGTCCCGCCACGACGGGACTCCGCCCGCGGCGCCGCCGACGATCACGGCGCGCTCGCCGGAGGCTGGTGCCACCGCCACCTCGACCGAACGGGCACCCGGCCAGGTCCGGCCGGTCACATCGGCCGCTCCGATCAGCGGATGCGCGATCGGGCAGTCCCCGATCTCGATCACCTCGTGGGAGCGGTGCGCGCGCAGCCCGGCGGTGCCGTCGGCGCGGACCGCGAACTTGACCCTGGTGCGCCAGCCAAGGCCGTCACGGTCACCGGGTACCTGCTCGACGCTCACATCGCGCTCGATGCCCGCGATCCTGCGCAGCTGCTGGCGCAGGACAGCGGCCTTCAGCTCGCGCTGCTGCGGCAGGCTCGCATGCTGCCAGTCGCAGCCGCCGCAGCCGCCGGGATGGGCATGCGGGCACGGCGCCCGCACCCGGCCGGGGGCAGCCTCGATGATCTCGACCGCGTCGGCCCTGGCCAGCTTCGAAGTCGTCTGGGTAATGACGGCCCTGACCCGCTCGCCGGGCAGCGCATGCCGGACAAAGATCACCCGGCCCGGGCCTGAATCCGGCCGGGCGACGCACCAGCCGCCGTGAGCGGCCTCGCCGACCGTCAGGCCGACAACATCGCCGGCTCCCGGCGGCTCACCCGTGGCAGCGGACATGGCGCCATGTTCCCGTGACCACGTGCTGCTCCTTCATCCTGGTATTCCGGTTCTGCTTCCTGCGATATTCCGGGCTAGCACTGGCCAGCCAGAGGGCATACCTTGATCGGGCACCGCTACCGCCGGAAGGAAGATAGTGCATATCGTCATCATGGGATGCGGGCGGGTCGGGTCGACGATCGCGCACATCCTCGAGGACCAAGGGCACTCGGTTGCCATCATCGACCAAGACCCGGAGGCCTTCCGCAGGCTACACGGAGCGTTCAAGGGCCAGCGCGTGACCGGCATCGGCTTTGACCGCCATGTCCTGGTTGAGGCGGGGATCGAGCGGGCTGACGCATTCGCCGCGGTCAGCAGTGGCGACAACTCCAACGTCATAGCCGCCAGGGTCGCCCGGGAATCGTTCGGCGTGCGGCGCGTCGTCGCCCGGATCTACGACCCCCGGCGAGCCGAGGTCTACCAGCGCCTGGGCATACCGACGGTGGCGACGGTCCGCTGGACCGCCGACCAGATGCTGCGCAGGCTGCTGCCTGAGGGCGCCGAGCCGCTGTGGCGCGATCCGACCGGCACGGTCGTGCTCGCCGACGTGGCGTACTCCGATGACTGGCTTGGCGAGAAGGTCCGGGCGCTTGAGGACGCGGCCCGGGCCAGGATCGCCTTCATCTCCAGGCTCGGCGAGGCCGTAATGCCAGCACCGGGGACGGTGCTGCAGGAAGGCGACGTGCTGCACGTGATCGCCGGTGAGGCTGAGCTGGAGCGGATCGAGGCAGCATTCGCCAGGCCCGCGGCGCCAGGAAAGGCAGGCCATTGATGCGAGTCGCGATCGCGGGAGCGGGAGCGGTCGGCCGGTCCATCGCCAAGGAACTGCTCGGCAACGGGCATGAGGTCCTGCTCATCGACAAGAATCCCCGGTCCATCAAGGTGGACAGCGTGTCGAGGGCGGAGTGGCTGCTGGCCGACGCATGCGAGATCAGCTCGCTGGACGACGCCTCCCTGGAACGCTGCAACGTGGTCATCGCCGCGACCGGCGATGACAAGGTCAACCTGGTGGTCGCGCTGCTGGCCAAGACCGAGTACGGGGTGCCCAGGGTGGTGGCGCGCATCAACCACCCGAACAACGAGTGGCTGTTCAACGAATCGTGGGGCATTGACGTCGCGGTCTCCACCCCGCGGCTGCTGTCGGCCCTGGTGGAGGAGGCCGTGAGTGTCGGCGACCTAGTCCGCCTGATGACGTTCCGCCAGAGCGAGGCCAGCCTGGTCGAGCTGACCATGCCAGCCGACGCGCCGCTGGCAGGCCAGCGGATCGGCGGCATCGACTGGCCTTCCGACACCGCGCTCGTCGCCATCCTCAGGGACGGCCGGGTCATCGTGCCCAACACCGATGACCCCCTGGAGGCCGGCGACGAGCTGCTCTTCGTTACCAGTCAGGACGTCGAGGACGAGCTAGCGAGGCTGCTGGCCGGCGAGCGCTAGGCCACTGGTCCCGGCTAACCCGGTGCGGGTTTGCCAGGTCCCGGCTACCGGGTCTCGGTGATCTCGGGGCCGCGCTCGAATGGGTTCGGGTACTCGGGGTTCTCGGCAGCCTGCGCCATCTGCTCCTCAAGCGCGCGGCGGGCGTCTTCAGGCAGCCTGATCTCCAGCAGGTCCCGCGGTGGCGCGGGATGATCACCGCGCACCACGACCACGTCAGCGAAGATTTCCTCGAACGGAGTTGCCAGCTCGGGCCGGTGCGCCGCAGGGCCGCTGATCAGTCCGCGCAGGAACCACCGCGGCCCGTCGACGCCCAGGAACCTGACCTGCTGCAGCTGCTGGCGGCGCTGCCCTGGGCCGGCGGGATTGATCCGCGCGAGCAGTTCGGTGCCGAACGAGCCCTGCCCCTCCGCGCTGTCGCCGCCAGACTTGGCGACCTCCTCGGCGATCTCCTGCCGCACCTCGTCCCACAGACCGCTCGTCTTGGGCGCGGCGAACGCCTGCAACTGGAGCGCGCTGTCCCCCCGCACGATCGCGATCCAGACCCCCTGGTCCTCGGCCATGTTGATCTGGATGTCAACGCCCTCCCTGGGCGGGACGAGCAGGCTTCCGAAGTCCATCCGCTCCCGGGCCGGGTAGCTACCGGCCCCGTCGAAGGGCCCGGCCGCTGCCGCACCGCCGTCCTGGGCGGTACCTGGCTCGCCGGTTGCGGGCTCGCCGGTACGGCGCCTGCGGCCCCGGCGCTGGCCCGCGGTGCGGCGCGTTCGGCCGACCTCGGCCGCGCCGGCGCCGGTCAGCTCGTCGTCAGACTCCGGGTCGTCGTCAGGCTCCGCAGTGCCGGCGAGCTCGGTATCGTCGCCGGCGCCCGCATCGTCATAGGCGCCGGCGTCGTCCTGGGTAACGGCCTGCTGAGGACCGCTCCGATCTGCGTCCTCGCGGCGCCGCCGTCGGAACACCCCGCACGCTCCTTACTTCCTTGCCGGAAACTCATTCGCGGCCACCGTCTCGCCAGCGGCGGCGTGCCCGCCTGTTGATCCGAACCCGCCATCGCCCCTAGCCGAGCCCGGCAGCGTATCGACTTCGTGAAAGACCGGACATTCTACGCGCTGGATTACAAGCTGGGCGATCCGGTCCCCGCGCTGGAAGCGCACCGGGGTGCGGGCATCAGTGTTCAGCAGGGTCACCCTGATCTCGCCACGGTACCCGGCGTCGACCGTGCCCGGCGCATTCACGATCGTGACACCATGCCGCGCCGCCAGTCCGGACCGCGGATGCACGAAGGCAGCGTAGCCGTCGGGTAGCGCGATCGCGACGCCGGTCGGCACGACAGCGCGCGCACCGGGAGCAAGCTCCACGTCCGCGGCTGCGAACAGGTCGGCACCGGCGTCGCCCGGATGCGCACGACCCGGTAGCGGAAGGCCCCGATCCAGTCGCTTGACGAGCACCGGAACCTGGTCAGGTTCGCCGTTCACGACCGGCCACCACCCTTCGCATCTGGCTGTGCACGGAGGCGACCCTATCGCCGACTGCTCTGGACAACGCTCAGGACGGCGAAGGGGGTTCCCCCCGGCCCGGTGGCACGGGCTGGTCCCGTTGCAGATACGGCCAGGCATAGCTGATCGCAGCCGCGGCGGGCACGGCCACAATCGCGCCCGCGATGCCTGCGATCACGCCGCCGACCGCAAGCACCAGGATGATCGCCAGCGGATGCAGCCGCACGATCCGCCCTACCACCAGCGGCTGCAGCAGATGGCTTTCTATCTGGTTCTCGGCCAGGAGCACAGCGAGCAGGATCAGTGCGGCGATCCAGCCCTTGGTGCCGAGGGTGACCAGTATCGCCAGCGCCCCCGCCACCAGGATCCCGATGAGCGGCACGTACGCGGCGAGGAACACCAGGATGATCAGCGGCACAAGGAGCGGGACTCCCAGGATCCACAGCGCGAGGCCGATGAAAATGGCGTGAATGGCAGCCACGGCGGTGGTGCCGCGGATGTAGTTCACCAGGGCGCTCCAGGCCGCGGCGCCCGCGTTGTCGGCGCGCCGCCTGGATCCAGGCGATAGCCCCTTCATCAGCCATGCCCAGATTCGCTCGCCGTCCTTCAGCAGGAAGAAGGTCACGAACATCATCAGGATCAGGCCGGTCAGGAGCTCGAGGAAGATCTTGCCGCCAGTCAGCACCGTGCCGGCTACCTGTGACTGGTGGCTGGACAGGAACTTGACCAGCTGGCTCGACAGTTGCTGCAGCCGCTTGCTGCTGAGATGGAACGGCGGGCCGGCCAGCGAGGCCTGCACCTCGCGGGCCGTGTGCTTCACCTCGGTCACCAGCGTCGGGTAGTCGGCGCTGGCCCTGTTGGCCGCCAGCGTGATGATTCCCGCCAGCACGACGATCGCGACGAGGACCGTGCACCAGGTGGCCGCGAGCGCAGGCATTACCTTTCGCAACCGCGCCGTCAGCGGCTGCAGCAGCGCCGTCAGCAGCAGCGCGGCGATGCAGGGCAGGACCACCAGGCGAAGCGTGCTGGCGAGCCGGAACGCCACGTAGATCAGCAGTCCGACCAGGAGCAGCCGCCAGGACCAGGCGGCGGCCCGCTGCAGGAATCGCGGCACCTGGGGTTCCTGCGCGCCGCGAGACACCGGGATCTCCTCCGGCCCGGGGGCACTGCCCTGCGGCCCGGGGGCACTGCCCTGCGGCCCGGCATCCTGGTCACCGGGGCCCGGCGAACCGGAGCCTGGCTGCGCTCGCTGCCGCAGGCCCTGCGCGGCTGCCCGCAGCCGCCGCGCGGCTCCGTCACCCGGCTCGGCCGCCGCGGCTGGGACACCATCGTCTGGCACGCCGTCGTCGCCGGTCGGCGCCGGCGCTGCCTGATCGCTGGCGCCGTCTACGGCCTCGCCGCCGCCCTCAGCGGCCGCGGCACCACCGTGATCGGGGTCCGTCCTGCCGCGCCGTGCCCGCCAGCTAGTCATAGAGACCATGTAACCAACTACCGTTGAGCAATGCGCAACTACCACGAACAGCTTCGCGCGCCGATCTCCTGGTGGCTGCTCGGCTTGCTCTGCGTGGCCATCTTCGGCAGCACGGTCTGGGCCGGCTTTAGCATTTTCGTCGCTATCGCGAGCTATCTGGTGCTCGGCGCCGGATGCGCCGCCGCGCTGCTGATCTGGGGCGCCGCCTCGATCGATGTGGCGAACGGCGAACTGCGCGCGGGATCAGCCAACCTGCGGCTGACCAGGATCGGCGAGGTCGCGGCACTCGATGAGGCTGCGGCCCGCGCGCTGCGCGGCCCGCAGGCGGACCCGTCGGCCTTCCTGCTGATCAGGCCTTACCTGAAACTGGCCGTGTACATCGAGGTCACCGGGGATGAGCAGGGTCCGCCGTACTGGCTGATCGGCACCAGGCGGCCTGACGAGCTGGCCGCCGCGATCGAGCGATCGCGACCGCAGGCCCGCGCCAGCGGCAGCTCCATGGGATGATCAGCAGACGGCGCAACGGAGGGACATCGCAATGTCAGGCAAGCGGGCGGACGCAGGCGCGCGGGCGGTCAACGGGGTACTCGGCATGGCTGCGGCCTTCGGCACCCGCAAGGCGATGATCTTCGCCTGGAAGAAGGTCACTGGCAAGGAGCCGCCGGAGCATCCCGAGGATCTGCAGGTCGCGCTCAGTGAAGCCGTCCTGTGGGCCGTCGTGATCGGGGCGGCTGTCAATGCCGCACGGCTGCTGGCCACCCGCGCGGCGACCCGGCGGCTGCAAGGCAGCGCCGCAGAGCCTGCGGAGTAAGGCCTCGCCACGGGCGCCGGCATCCCTACTCTGGTGGGCGTGACTGAGAAAGATCGTTCGCGGCTGCGCTTCAAGATCAGGTACGCGGCCACTCATCCGGGCCGCATCGTCCCCTATGCGCGCCGCCGCGGCCGCGACGCCTTTCTCTGGCTCGGGACCCGCGACCATGTCAGCTACTACCGGGCCGTGATGGCGTCGGACGCGGCGCGCAGCCATGAGGGCGCGGTGGGCAGCAAGACGCACGACTCGTGGCTCAAGATCGGCCAGATGCAGTTCGACTACCTCGTCAGCCATGGCCTTAAGCCCGATATGCGGATGCTCGAGATCGGCTGCGGCAACCTTCGGGCCGGCCGGCTGTTCATCGACCATCTCGACCCTGGCAACTACTACGGCGTCGACATCTCGCCGGAGATCCTCCTGGCGGCGCAGGACACGGTGGCGCAATACGGCCTCCAGGGCAAGCTGCCGCACCTGACGCTGGTCCGGGACCTTCGGCTGGCGTTCTTGCCTGACGGGCAGTTCGACGTGGTCCACGCGCACAGCGTGTTCTCGCACTCGCCCATCGAAGTGATCGACGAATGCCTGGCGCACATCGGCCGGATCATGGCGCCCGGGGGTTTCTTTGATTTCACCTTCGACCGGACCGAGGGAGCCGAGCATCAGGTGCTGCGCGAGGACTTCTACTACCGGACGCAGACGCTGATCGCGCTCGCCGCCAGCCATGGGCTACATGCCACCTTCATGACCGACTGGGAGGAACTCCCGCACGAGCAATCCAAGATCCGGATCACTCACTCGTCGTGACCGTCCAGTCGTGGAACGTCGCGAATGCGTGGCAACCTGCGGAAATTCCGCAGACCGTCAGCTGTCAGTCATACCGCTCCCGCCGCTGCCAGGCGACACTAGGACAGTGCAACCGGGCCAGCACGGCCGCGGCGCCAGAGGAGGTGCGAGATGCCTGAGCAGCGAGTGCTGGGGATCGTACTGGCCGGAGGAGCAGGCAAGCGCCTTGCGCCGCTCACCGCGGACCGAGCCAAGCCCGCCGTGCCGTTCGCTGGCCTTTACCGGCTGGTGGACTTCGCTCTCTCCAACCTGGTCAACGCCGGATTCAGGCGTATCTGTGTCCTCACCCAGTACAAGAGCCACAGCCTGGACCGGCACATCACCACGACCTGGCAGCTGAACAACCTGCTCGGCAACTATGTCACCCCGGTACCGGCCCAGCAGCGGCTCGGACCGCACTGGTACACCGGCTCAGCGGACGCCATCTACCAGTCGCTGAACCTGGTCTACGACGATCAGCCCGACATCGTGGCCGTCTTCGGCGCCGACCACGTGTTCCGGATGGACCCGATGCAGATGATCGATCAGCATGTGGCCGGGGGGGCGGGCGTCACCGTGGCAGCGATCCCGGTGCCGCGAAAGGACGCCACCGCGTTCGGGGTGATCCAGACCGCCGCCGACGGCCGCACTGTCGAGGCGTTCCTGGAGAAGCCCGCCGATCCGCCCTCGCTGCCCGGCCGCCCGGATGAGGCGTTCGCGTCGATGGGCATCTACGTCTTCGACAGCAAGGTCATGATTGAGGCGCTGCGGCAGGACGCGGCCGATCCCAGCAGCCGCCACGACATGGGCGGTGACATCATCCCGATGCTGGTCGCCGAGCGCCGGGCCCAGGTGTATGACTTCCTCGACAACAAGGTGCCCGGTGTCGACGACCGCGATGCCGGCTACTGGCGTGACGTGGGAACGCTGGACTCCTACTTCGACGCCCACATGGACCTGTGTGCAGTCCACCCGGTGTTCAACCTCTACAATGACCGCTGGCCGATCCTGACCCACGTGCCATCTCAGCCGCCGGCCAAGTTCGTGCACAACACCGACGCCCGGATCGGCCGCGCCATCAACAGCATCGTCAGCAACGGCGTTATCGTCTCCGGCGGTCTGGTGCGCGACGCGGTCCTGTCGCCTGGTGTGCGGGTGAACAGCTGGTCGACGGTGGAACGGTCGGTCCTCCTGCACAACACCCACATCGGGCGGCACGCCGTGGTCAAGGACGCCATCCTGGACAAGAATGTCGTCGTTCCCAACGGCGTCGAGGTAGGCGTCGACAAGGAGCACGACATCGCCCGCGGCTTTGTCGTGTCCGACGCTGGTATCACCGTCGTCGGAAAGGGCCAGGCGGTCCCGGCATGACGTCGCCGCAGGCCGGGCTCCCGCTCCGCGTGGCGCTCCTGACCAGGGAGTACCCGCCGGACGTCTACGGCGGCGCCGGAGTGCACGTCAGCTACCTGGCCAGGGAGCTCAGTTCCCTGGTAGAGCTGACCGTGCACTGCCAGGGTGCCGGCCGCCCCGGCGCCGTCGCGCACCAGCCGTGGGACCTTCTCCACCATGCCAACCCCGCGCTGCAGACGATCTCCATGGACCTGTCCATGACGGCTGCGGCCGCCGGGGCCGAGCTGGTGCACTCGCACACCTGGTACGCGAACCTGGCCGGGCATCTGGCCTCGCTGCTCTATTCCGTTCCGCACGTCGTCACCGTGCACTCGCTGGAGCCACTGCGGCCGTGGAAAGCCGAGCAGCTTGGCGGCGGTTACGCGCTGTCGTCCTGGTGCGAGCGGACCGCGGTGGAGTCGGCCGCTGCCGTCATCGCCGTCTCCGACGGCATGCGGGCCGATGTGCTCGCCGCCTATCCCGCCGTCCCCGCCGACCGGGTCCGCGTGATCCGCAACGGGATCGACACCGCTGAGTACGCACCCGATCCGGGGATCGATGTGCTGGAGCGATATGGCGTCGATCCCGGCCGGCCATCGGTCATCTTCGTCGGGCGCGTTACCAGGCAGAAGGGCCTGCCGGTGCTGCTGCGGGCAGCTGACCGGGTCGACCCGGCGGCTCAGCTCGTGATCTGCGCCGGCCAGGCTGATACGCCCGAGCTCCAGTCCGAGGTCAGTGGTCTCGCCGGGCAGCTGCGCACGCGCAGGTCCGGGGTGATCTGGCTGTCCGGGATGCTCGCCAAGCGCGAGGTGATCCAGCTGCTGACGCACGCCACCGTGCTTGTCTGCCCGTCCCTGTACGAGCCGCTCGGCATCGTGAACCTGGAGGCGATGGCCTGCGGGGCAGCCGTGGTGGCGTCCCGGGTGGGCGGAATTCCCGAGGTGGTGGCCGATGGCGAAACCGGGCTGCTCGTGCCGCCGGGCGATGCCAGCGCACTGGCGGGAGCGATCAACGCCCTGGTGCGTGCCCCCGCCAGGGCGGCAGCGATGGGCCAGCTGGGGCGCCACCGGGCGGTCACCGAGTTCGGCTGGTCAGCCGTGGCCGCCCAGACCGCGGAGCTCTACGCCGAGCTGGCCGGGCCGGCAATGGTCCGCCAGTCCGCCTGAAGCCGACGGCCAGCGGCCGAATCGGGAATGGCGGCTTTGCTGCGGATGAGGTTAAGATACATCTCGATCACGCCCCAGGAGGTCTGTCATGGAGCTGTCCGGCCAGCAACTGCCAGCGCCGCGCCCCGCCCCGGCGATCCGTGCGTCCGACCAGGACAGGGATGCGATCGCACAACGGCTGCAGAGCGCGTTCGCCGAAGGCAGGCTAGACGACGACGAGTTCGACGAGCGGTTGCGCGCGGCGCTGACGGCGCGGACCAACGCCGATCTGGACCAGCTCATCGCGGACCTGCCCGCAGGCGCACCCGCGGCACCGGTCACCCGCAGCGGCGGCCAGGACCGGCGGCCAGGGCGGTTCGCGATAGCCCTGAAGAGCTCGGTCAGGCGCGGCGGCCGCTGGCGCGTCCCTGAGCACTTCACCTCGGTGGTCTACAAGGGCAGCGGCTCGATTGACCTGCGGGCCGCTGAGCTGACCGCGCACGTCACGACATTCCTGGCGGTCGCCTACAAGTCGCGGATCGACATCCTGGTGCCCCCGGGCGTCCGGGTCGAGATGGACGGCTTCGGCGTCACCAAAGGCTGGTCCCCCGATGAGGAGTGGGAGCGCATGCTGCCGCGCGATGCCCCCGTCGTGCACATCAGGGGCGTCGCCTACCGCGGCACCATCGAGGCCAGTTCCCGGCCCGGGTAGCGACGGCTGGTCAGGTGACCGATCCGGCGGCCGCCCCGGTCACCCGGTCACCCCAGCGGGCGAGCTCGCCGTCGAGGTCAAGCGGCGCGATCATCTCGCCACCGGCGACCTCAGCCTCCCAGTGCTCGGCCGGCACCCGCCACATCACCTCGAACTCAATGCCGCTGGGGTCCTTCGCGTACAGCGACTTGGACACCCGGTGATCGCTGGCGCCCACCAGCGCGCCGCGCGCTGCGAGCTCAGTCCTGATCTGTGCCAGGTCGGCCAGCGTGCCGACCTCCCAGGCCAGATGATACAGGCCGAGGTACGGGCTCTGCGGGCGCGGCGCCTCGCCTACCTCGAACAGGCCGAGGTCGTGGTCATTAGCCGAGCCGGGCGCGCGGAGAAACGCGGCGCGTCCCGGGATCTGCATGCGCACCTCGAATCCGAGCGCGCCGCAATAGAACTCGACGGCGCCCGCCAGATCGCGGACATAAAGGACGGCGTGGTTGAGGCGGCGTACTGGCATCTGGATTCTCCTCGGATAGAAAGCCCTGCCTCGAAGGAATGCCCGGCGGCGTATTCTGATTCCCGCGGCGCATTCTGGTTCCCGGGGTGCCAGCGGCGGCCCGGCGGCCCGCTCGGTCAGGACGAGGCGCCCGCGCGCGCCGGGGCGGTGGCCAGCCCGGACTGTTCCGCGCAGCTGAGATCGTCGTCGATGAGCACCACATCCCGTCCTGCCGAGTACAGGAGCGACGCGGCGGCAGCAGCGCGGTAGCCCCCCCGGCAGTGCACCCAGATCTGGCCGGCGGGTATCTCGCCGATCCGGCCAGCCAGTTCGTGCAGCGGAATGTGTACCGCGCCCTCGATGCGCGAGGAGCGCCACTCCGGATCACGGCGCACGTCCAGCACGACCAGGTTGCTGCGGCCGCGTGCCTCGGCGAGGGCAGCGAAGCGGGTCACCGGGTAGGCGCGCAGCGGCTCGCGGGCCGCCCAGTCCGCCGGCTGGCCCGCAGCGGCTGCCGCCGGGCGGTCAATGCCGATCCGCGTCAGCTCCCGCTGAGCCGCCATGATGTCCTCCGGTGCCAGTGCGAGCAGGGTCAGCGGCGTGCCCCACGGGATCAGCCAGCCGAGGTAGGTGGCGAGACTGTCGCCGAGCTCGAAATTCAGCGTGCCGCGCAGATGCCCCGCGGCGAAGGCGGTGCGCGAGCGCAGGTCGACGACCCACTCCCCGGCGTCGATACGGCGGCGCAGGTCGGCCGGGCCGGCCAGCCGCGGCGGCGACAGGTCGGGCGCGGCCGGGCCGGCTGAGTTCTTCGCGCCCATGTGCGAGTAGTAGGCCGGATAGGCGTCGAGGCCCGCCAGCAGGGTTCCCACGTACTGGGCCTCGTCCTGGGTCAGCGCCGGGTTGGCGCGCTTCTCGTCGGCGATGGTCGATGACGCGCCAGTGTCGGGCGTCGCCGCGCAGAAGCTGCCGAAGCCATGGGTCGCGCAGACCGCCGCGGTCTCGGGAAGCTCCCGCGCCAGCCGCCTGGCCGAGCGGAACTGGGCCTCGGCCAGCTCCGTCCGGTGTGCTGCCCCGAGCAGGTCCGTCCGGCCCGTCGAGCCATTCAGCAGCGAGCCGCCGGTGAAAGCCGCGATCACCTCGTCGCCATCCTGCAGGGCGTAGGACAGGTGGGTGAAGGTGTGCCCGGGAGTTCCGATCACCCGCAGGCGCATCGAGCCGACGTCGATGACCTCGCCATCAGCGACGGGCGTCCGCTCGAACGAGACCGGATCCGCGCCGTTCACGTGGTAGCGCGCGCCGGTCTGCAGCGCCAGGGCCAGGCCGCCGGTGACGTAATCGTTGTGGATGTGCGTCTCGAACACATGGGTGATCCGCACGTGACGTTCCGCCGCGATCGCGAGCACCCGGTCGAAATCCCGCTGCGGGTCGATCACCGCGGCGACGGTGCCATCGGTGGCGAGGTAGCCGCGATCGCCGAGCGAAGGCGTCTCGACGGAGACAATCTCGATCATCGCTACGGCCCCTTCCGCGGCCACCCGGTGGCGGCACGATACACCCAGCCCATGCCAGCGCAGCCGGATGGGCAAACCCGCTGAGGACCCCGAAGTGCCGCCTAATCAGGGTGTCAGCCAGTTCAGCGGCAGGGAGATGCGAGCGGTGATGTCCGCAGTCTCGCTCTTGCCAGCGAGCGCGTCGGCCAGCGCGGCCACACAGCATGCCGCCGCGGCCACCGGTAAGCCGCTGACCGATGACGAGCTCAGGGTCATCGCGGCCTATCCTGACGAGCTGTCGCTGCTCTACGCCGGCCTGCTGGCCTGACGGTCAGCCCCGGGAGGCCTGGCGGCGGGCGGTCAGCCGCCGAGCTGGCCGCGGCGGCGCGCCTCGCGGAGGCGGCGGCGCGCCGACGGATCGAGCGCGCGGTAAGCGATGACCGGGATGGCGATGGCCAGAGCGATAACCCCCAGTGCCAGCCACGGACTAACGATGAACAGGATGAGCCCGATGATCACACCGGCAATCCCGAACTTCATGTGAGGCGACACCGGAACCCTCTCTCTGCGGAAGCTCACCTCCCGCGCGCTGTCCTCAACAGGACAACTAGACCACATCTGGCCTCACTAGCGGTAACGGCGCGGCGGCCGGCCAAGTTCCCCTGAGGCGGCCCCCGGCCGGCTCCCGGAGCCGTCACCAGCTGCGGCTGGCCTCGCAGCGCGGCTCAGCCGGGGAGCCCGCGCCCGGGACGGGCCAGCTGCGGCCGCCGCATTGCCGGATCACCCGCGGGAGGTGATGCCCAGCCTGCGGGCTCCCGTTATGCCTGATTGGCGAGTTGGCGCCGGCCGGGACTCGCGCGACGGGAGCGGGGCGGGATGACGACAGCTAGGCCTGCGCGGACGGCGGCATCGGCCGCCATCCAGGCGCCCCAGCGGGCGGGCCTGGTGCTGACGTCGCTGATCGTGGTAGCGGCCGTGGCCAACCTGAATCTCTCGGTGGCGAATGTCGCATTGCCGTCGATCGGCAAGGCGTTCGACTCATCTCAGACCGCCCTGGATCTGGTCGCCGTCGGCTACTCGCTGGGCCTGGCTGCGTCAGTGCTCTACCTGGGCGCGCTCGGCGACCGCTACGGGCGCAAGATGATGCTGCTGCTCGGGATAGCGCTGTCGGTGCCCGCCTGCATGCTCGCGGCGTTCGCACCCAGCGACACGGTGCTGGTCGTGGCGAGGATCCTGGGCGGTGTCTCGGCCGGGATGGCGTTTCCGACCACTCTGGCGCTAGTCACCGCCCTGTGGTCCGGGCCAGCCAGGACCGGGGCCATCGCGCTATGGTCCGGCATCGGGGCCGCGGTGGCGGCGCTCGGCCCGGCCATCTCCGGGCTGCTGCTCGAGCATTTCTACTGGGGGTCGGTGTTCCTGGCCACGCTGCCGCTGGCGGTGGTGGCGTTCGTGATGGCCTGGCGCTTCGTGCCCAGCCATGTCCGCGAGACCAGCGACCCGGTGGACAACATCGGCGGCGTCATGTCGGTCGCGGTAGTGGCCGTCCTTGTCGTGGGTATCAACTTCGCTCCCGTCCCGGGCAAGGGGGCATTCGCCCTCGTGCTTGCCGTGGTAGCGGTGGTGGCCGCGATCGCGTTCGTGCTCCGGCAGCGCAGCGCGACCTATCCGCTCTATGACCTGCAGGTGGCGGCGCGGCCGCCATTCTGGGTCGCGGCCTGCGCGGGGGTGATCGTGTTCGGCTCGCTGATGGGCGCAATATTCATCGGCCAGCAGTTCCTGCAGGACGTGCTCGGCTACTCGACTGCCAAGGCGGGACTGGCCAACTTGCCGCAGGCGTTCTTCATGGTGGCCGTCGCGCCGGCCTCGGCCAAGCTGATCAGCACCAGGGGATCACGGTTCACCCTGCTCACCGGTTACGTATTCTGCCTGCTCGGATTCGCGACGATGCTGGCGCTCTGGAAAGAGCACATCGCCTACTGGCCGGTCGGCCTTGCGTACGCGCTGCTCGGGATCGGCGTGGGTTTCGCCGGGACGCCGGCGTCCCACTCCTTGACCGGCTCGGTGCCGGTGCGGCGGGTCGGCATGGCCTCAGGAACCGCTGACTTGCAGCGCGACCTGGGCGGCGCGGTCATGCAATCAATCTTCGGAGCGCTGCTCACAGCCGGCTACGCGACCGCCTTCGCCAAGGCGATCGCCGCGACGCCGCATCGTCCGGACATCTCCGCCAGTGTCCAGAACCAGCTCACGAAATCGTTCGCGGGCGCGCAGGCCGTCGCGCAGCGCTACCCCCAGTACGCCGGCGCGATCACGTCCTCGGCCAGATCATCGTTTCTCAGCGGCGATCAGTGGGCCTACGCCGCGGGCATTATCGCGGTCTTGCTGGGCTCGGCCGTTGTCTTCGCCAAGTTCCCGCGCAAAGAAGCCGAGGAAGCGCTGCTCGCCCGGTATCACGCCGAGGACGACGCGGGCGCCGGCTGACCGCCACAAGCCGGTGCGGGCCAGTAACCACCGTCAGCAGCGCGAGCACGGCAACCGATGCAGGGTGTGCGGCCACCATGGCCCTAGTCTGCCTGGTGGCAGATAGTGTGCTAGTCCCGATATCCGGAGGCCGCCGTGGCGCTGTCGCTGCCCATTGATCCCGCCGCCAACGAGCTGCTGTCGGGCAGCCCGCTGGCATTGCTCATCGCCATGCTGCTGGACCAGCAGGTGCCGATGGAGAAGGCATTCAGCTCGCCCTATCTCCTGGCGCAGCGCATCGGGCACGAGCCGACCGCCGCCGAGCTGGCCGAATGCGACCCTGAGGCGCTCGCCGCGCTGTTCAGCGAGCGGCCGGCGCTGCACCGGTACCCCCGGGCCATGGCGGGCCGGACCCAGGAACTCGCCCGGGTCATCGTCGAGCGCTACGACGGCCACGCCGGCCGGATCTGGCTGGATGCCCCGAATGGCACTGAGCTTCTCGGACGCCTTTCCGGGCTGCCCGGGTTCGGCACGTACAAGGCCCAGATCCTGGTGGCATTGCTAGGCAAGCAGCTCGGGGTCACGCCGGATGGCTGGCGGGAGGCGGCGGGCCGGTTCGGCGAGGACGGCTCGCACTACTCGGTCGCCGACGTCGTGGACGAGGCCTCCCTGGGAGCCGTCCGGGAGCACAAGAAACAGCTAAAGGCAGCCGCAGCGGCTACCCGGCCGTAGCCTTTCAGACGGTCTCACCCTTCAGCGAGAACGACGATAGAGCGCGGATCGCCAGGGCGAGCGCGACTGCCGTCACGATCGCGCCCATGATGACCGCCGTGGACAGGCTCACATGCGCGTTCAGGCCAGGGTCGTGCGCGATGGAGTTGGCGATACCCAGCGAGTACTGGCCGACGGACAGTTCGCTGGCACCGCTGACCAGATTGGCCAGCAGGCCCTCCCAGACCAGCAGATACAGCAGCCCGACCGCCATCGAACGGCTGGTCAGCACCGAGACCATCACGAAGATCGCGTTATAGATCACCGCGGCGGCCAGCGCGCCGATGAACAGCCCGGCCGCCAGCTTGCTGGCGCCGCCGGTCGCGATCAGGCCCGCGGCCAGTTCGGGGATGGCCGCGAAGGCCACCGTCAGGCCGACCGCCACGGCGAACTTGCTGAGGACCACTGCCGAGCGGCGCACCGGGGTGGCCAGCAGGTGGATCACGCTGCCATCATCGATCTCCGCGCCGAGGACGCCGCTGCCGATGATCAGCGCCGTCAGCGGCAGCACCACCGAGAATCCGAAGGTGCCGAGGAAGTCAGCCGGCCACGAGGTGCTCTGCGCGGTCAGTTTCAGCAGCAGGCTGATCCCGATCAAGATGACCGCCGGCATCGCGAAGAGCAGCGCCCGCTTGCGGCTCATCGTCGCTCGAAGCGTGATCCGCGCGACGACGGGGTTGAAGACTCCGGACATGACGCTCACTTCTGTGTCGGGACCGGCTGCGCCGGGGCCGTCAGGCGGCTCACCGGCCAGGCAGGTCAGGATGCGATGAGGTAGGCGAAAACGCTTTCGAGTGACTCATCGGCAGGCAGCAGCTCGCGGAGCCTTATCCCCTCCTGCCTGGTGAGCCCGGCTAGCTCCCTGCTGAAGGTGCCATAGTCGGCGGCCTGGACCTGCAGGCCCCGGGCCGTCAGCTCGACCCCGTTGACTGCCGGACGGCCGATCAGGGCGGCGCCGAGCAGCCGGTCATCGGAGGAGCGCACCAGGAAGACGTGCGGCCGGCTGGTCATCAGCCGGCGGATCGCCCGGAAATCTCCGGATGCGGCCAGGCGGCCGCCGACGATGACCTGGATCGTCCCGGAGATGCGCTCGACCTCCTCCAGGATGTGCGAGCTGAACAGGATGGTGCGCCCGCGGCGCGCCTGCACGTCCAGCAGGTCCATCATCTGCAGCCGCTGCCGCGGATCCATCCCGTTGAACGGCTCGTCCAGCAGGAGCACCTCGGGATCATGAACGAGCGCGGCGGCGACCTTGATCCGCTGCCGCATGCCCTTGGAGTAGGTCGAGATCTTGCGGTCCTGCGCCTCGGCCATGTCCACGATCCCGATCGCCTGGCGCGCTGCGGCGCCAGGGTCGGCCAGGCCGTGCAGCTTCGCGGTGGCACGGACGAAGTCGGCCCCGGTGAGGAAGGCGTAGACCGAGTCACGCTCGGGCACCAGTCCCAGTGTCCTGAAGATCTCCGGATTCCGCCAGCTCGGCCTGCCGCCCACGGTCAGCGCACCGCGGGAAGGTTCCAGGAAGCCAGCCATCATGTGCAGGAGCGTGGACTTGCCCGCGCCGTTGGGGCCGAGCAGGCCGGTGACCCCGGGCCCGATGGTCATCGAGATGTCGTTGACCGCCACGACGTTCCCGTACCAGCGGGACACGTTCTGCAGCTCGATCGCGGTCATCCGATGCCTACCTTCCGGTACCTGGCGGCGAGGACGCCGAGGCTGGCTGCCAGCAGGACCACCAGCATCAGCCCGAACACCGGGCCATAGCTGCCCGGGCTGGCGATGACGCCGGGAGCGAGGCCGCTGGGATTGGTGCCGCCGAGCCACTGCCGTACGCCGTCGAGCACCGTGAACGGGCTGATCAAGGCGTATAGGTGAACCGCCGGCGGAAGCTGGTCGAGGCGCAGGACCCCGTTCTGCGCAGCGTTCTGCATCGCGACCCGGACCAGGATGCGGGCCAGGGTAAAGGTGAGCAGGAAGAAGATCGCCACCCCCCCGGTGGCATAGGCGCGCCGTCCCGTGAACGATGCGATGGCCAGCGCGATCGATGCCAGCAGCACGGACCACATCAGGCCGACCAGCAGGCCCGGGATCAGCGCCCGGGTCTCGGTCCAGATGGCACTCCCGCCATGCGCCTGCGCGATCGTGCCCAGATACAGGATGAGCAGCGGGATCTCCAGCATCACCAGGCAGGCCAGGATGAAGGCGGCGAGTTTGGCCAGCGGGTAGTCAAGCCGGCCGATCGGGCGGGCGAAGTAGAGCGGCAGCACGTGACTGCGCAAGTCACGGGAGACCAGCTCGGGCGCCTGGGCGGCCAGGAAAACGATCATGACGATGATCCGCAGCGACGCCACATAGGTGTCGTAGCTGACCTGGCGCGCATGTGTCGGGCTGCGGGCCACGATGACCGCGTCGACGACCGCCGGCAGGCACATAATCGCGAAGGTGAGCACCGGCACGATCTTGGCCTTGACGCCGCGGCCGATGCCGAACGCCGAGCGCAGGCTGTGCCAGCACAAGGCCAGCACGATCTGCCACCGGCCCAGCCGCTCCCCCTCGTACCTGCGGTACCCGATGTCGTGGATGACTCCGCTGCTGGGCCGGGGCTGGAGGCCGGCGCCTGCGTAACCGCGGTCAGCTGACATTGGCCTCTCCCATCGCGCGGGCGGCAGCCGGGTCGGCGCGGAACAGTTCCTCGACCCGGTGCCTGCGCTGTTCCATGCGATTCAGCGGGAGCCCGAGGTCAGCGATCGCATCGCGGACCATGTCGTAGGTTTCCTCTCCGGTCAGCCGCACGAGCAGCTCCCGTTGCTGGGCGACGGGCTCGAGACCGCGCCGGGCAAGCTCAGCCGCCAGCTGCTCGGTGCCCTCCTCGACCTCGACCGCCAGGACCTGGCTGGCCTGGGTGAACGAGCTCATCGACGCGGCCCGCAGCAGCCTCCCGGCATCGATGGCCACCAGCTGATCGCAGATCTGCTCGACCTCGCCGAGCAGATGCGAGGCGACCACGGTGGCGATGCCGAACTCGCCGCCTATCCGGCCGATCAGCTCGAGCATCGTGGCCCGGCCGGCCGGGTCCAGGCCATTGGTCGGCTCGTCGAGCAGCAGCAGCCGCGGATCACCGACCAGCGCCTGAGCCAGCTTCACCCGCTGCTTCATGCCGGTCGAATAGGTGCCGATCTGCCGGTACCGCTCCTCGTAAAGGCCGACGTGACGCAATGTCTCGGCGGCGCGCTCCTTGGCCGCGGTCGGCGGCAAGCCGGACATCCGGCCCAGGTGGGTGACGAATTCGGTCGCCGTGACATCGGGCGGCAGGCAGTCGTGTTCGGGCATGTAACCGGTCAGGGTCCTGATCTGCCCGGCGGCGGTCGTGCAGTCGCGCCCGAGCACCTTCGCCTGCCCGCTGGTCGGCGGCAGCAGCCCGAGCAGGATCTTGATCAGCGTGGACTTGCCGGCGCCGTTGGCTCCGACCAGCCCGGTGATGCCAGGCTCCACTGTCACGGTCAGCCCGTCGAGCGCGGTGACCGCGCCCGGGTACCGTTTCGTCAGCGCCGTCGTCTCGATGACGATCGCCTCCGGTACTCCGGTACTGCTTCGGCCGGGAGCCCGTGGCGTTGATTGAGCGGTCACGTCGACGGCCTCGCCTTCGTCAGCCTCACACCCGGATGCGGCCGCCCGCCGGCCCGGCTGCCGGGCGCGCGCTGGCGGCACACATACCTTGCCGGTTCCCGGCCGCTGCCGTCGTCAGCCCGAAGGCTGATTCTGGCCGGCTCGCAGAAATTCCGGCCGGCCATGCCGCTTTCCGCAGATCGCGCCGCGACGGACCGGGCGGCGCCTGAACCGCCCTCCCCACCTGCGATCACGCTTGCAGCCTAGGCCGTAAACCCGCCGTTTGCGCGGCTCAGCCGTAAGGATGACGCCGGGATAGCGGCCGCGCAATTGCTAGATTGCAGGCACGTCTCAACCGGGCGGCTCTTGCTGACTGCCGCCGCGCCCGGAGGTAGCGTCAGTGGTGACAGTCACCGTTGCAGGAATGGTGATGGTCGCGAGACGCCGGGATGAGCGGCCTGGCCTGGCCGCGGAGGCTGAAGAGCATGACGCAGGGGCGCTCGCGCATCGGCGGCCGGCTCAGCGGCGCCCGGCTCAGCGGGGCACGGCTCAGCGGGTACCAGGTGGCCCGCTGCGCGCTGGCAGCGCTGCTGATCGTGCTGGCCGCCGCAGAGCTCCGCGGTGGCTTGCCGCCGCTCCGCCTGGACGGCCCCTATGTCCACGACGAGCTGCCCATCGCCGCTGTCCTGGAAGCCATCGTCGCCGGGCTGCTCATCGTGGTAGCGGTGCGGCGGGCACGAGCTTCACGGGACCATTTCCTGGCGGTCCGGCTGCGCGAGGTGCTGCGGAGCGTGCTGATCGCTGCGGTGTTCGCGGTGCCCCTCTGCTATCTGCTGACCAGGACCGTCCGCATCAGCGCCCGGCCAAGCCCGGTGCGGCTCCCGTCAATTCCGGGCTCGCCCGGGCGCTTTCACATCCCGCCAGGTTCGGGGCATGCGTTCTCGTTCGCCGGAACTGCGACTGACCTGGTGCTGGCCGGCGTGCTGCTGGCCGCGATCGCGGGCTGCTGGATCCTGCTGCTCCGGCGGCGCTGGTCCCGGCGGGCGTCATCGCCACCGCCAGGGGCGGAATCCGCTGACGACGACGGCGCGGCTGAGCTCCGGAGGGCGCTGGAATACGGCTGGATCGCGCTGCGGGAGCTTGACGACGCCAGGGGCGCAATCATCGCGTGCTACCTGGCCATGGAGCTGAGCCTGGCCAAGACCGGCACAGCCAGGGGCGTCGCCGAGACCCCTGACGAGCTGCTCGCCAGGGCCGCCAGCGCCGGTGTTATCCGCGGCACCGCGGCCGCCAGGCTGACGTCGGTCTTTTACGAGGCGAGGTTCTCCACCAGGGAGCTGACGACGGCGCACCGGGACACGGCAGAGCAGGCCCTGACGGAGCTTGCCGAGAGCCTGAGCGAGGCCGCCAGGTGACCCGCAGCGCACCAGGCAGCGTTCCGGCCGGCCGGAACGGCCCGAATGGCCAGCGCACAGCGCCACGAGACGGACAGCCGCAGACCCCGGGCCGCGCCTGGAGCGCTGCCGCGCCGGAGATCGTCATCGCGGTCCTCCTGACGGCCGCCACGGCGGCGGCAGGCTATGCGGTGGCTGGCGTGACCGGGGCTAGCGTGGTCGTGGCCGGCGCGGCAACAGTCGGTTTTGCCGCGCTCCGCTCCTTCCTGGCGCCCGGCGATCCCGCCCATGGCGATGACTACCTGCCGGCCCCCGCGCGCTCGTCGATGCCGTTCACCGGGTACTGGCGCAAGCGCCTCGGCCTGTCGGACGGCATCCGGTCCATGGCTGCCTATGACTGCGAGCTGCGAGGCACCTTGCAGGATCTGCTCGCCGCACGGCTCGCCGAACGCCACGGAGTCAGCCTGCAGGCCGAGCCCGCCGCGGCGCGGCGGCTGCTCTGCCCCGCCGCGGCCGACGAGAGCCTGTGGTACTGGGTTGACCCGGCACGGCCGGCCACGACAGCCGGCACCCAGCAAGGTATCCCCCCGCGCACGCTGGCTCGCCTCATTGACCGACTGGAGCGACTTTGACGCAGCAGACACCAGGACCCGCCGAGACCGCATACCGGTGCACCGCGGTCCTGGACGAGATCTCCCGCGCCGTCGTCGGTCAGCGCCGCGCCCTTGAGCTGATGATGATCGGCATCCTGGCCGGCGGTCACATCCTGATCGAGGACCTGCCCGGGCTGGGCAAGACGCTGATCGCCCGGTCGTTCGCGCGCGCACTCGGCCTGGAGTTCGCCCGGATCCAGTTCACCCCGGACCTGCTGCCCTCGGACGTGATCGGCGCGCCGCTGTATGACCAGCGGACCGGCCAGATGGTATTCCGCCCCGGGCCGGTCTTTACCCAGCTGCTGCTCGCCGACGAGATCAACAGGACCCCGCCGAAGACCCAGGCGGCATTGCTGGAGGCCATGGGCGAAGCACAGGTCAGCGTGGATGGCCAGACCCGGCAGCTGCCGCAGCCTTTCGTCGTCCTCGCGACCGACAACCCGATCGAGTACGAGGGCACGTACGAGCTGCCCGAGGCTCAGCTCGACCGGTTCCTGATCCGGCTGCGGCTCGGCTATCTCCCGGCCCAGGACGAAGTGCAGATGCTGCAGCGCAGGCTGGACCGCAAGACAGAGGCCGCTGAACTCAGCCAGGTCACGGATGCGGCCACGCTGCTCGCCATGCGCCGCTCGCTTGAGCAGGTGGAGGTCTCCCCCGACATACTCGAATACGTCATCGCGCTGGTCACCGCTACCAGGGATCATTCACAGATTCAGGTAGGGGCGAGCCCGCGGGGCGGCCTGGCCCTCGTCCAGCTCGCCCGAGGCCAGGCGCTGCTGCAGATGCGTGACTTCGTCATCCCCGATGACGTGAAGGGCGTCGCGGTGCCGGCCCTGGCGCACCGGATCACGCTGCGGCCCGAACTCTGGGTCCGCCAGGTCCGCTCTGACGATGTCGTGGCCCGGTTGCTGTCCTCGGTACCCACGCCGCAGACCGATCCTGCGGCCGGCCGGGGCTGACCCCTAAGCGCGCGGGAGGTCGAGCGATGACGGCTCAGGGCCGAGGCCGCCAGGTCGAGCTGAGCTGGTCTTTTTCCGCCCATGCGCGGCGGCTTCTCACGCTCGCCCTGAGCGGCCTCGCGGTCGCCGTCATCACGCAGCGCCCGGCATTCGCCGCGGCGGCCGCGCCGGCCATGGTCCTGCTGGCCGCCTGGCGTCGGGACCGGCCCGAGGACATCAGGGTCCGCCTGCAGCTGACCGCGATCCGCGTCTACGAGAACGAGCACTCGGCGATCGACGCGACGCTCGGCGGGACCGCAGACTTCAGCGTGGAGCTGCTGCTGCACGCCGCCGATGCGGTCGAGATGCCCGATCGTCCTCGGGTGGCGCGGCCGGATGCCAGCCGGGCGCAGACGGCCGCGGGGGGCACCGCAGCAGGTGCCGCCGGCGAAGACGCCAGCGCCGCCGGGGACACTGCGACGAGCCAGCACGCTGATACCACGCGGGCCGCCCTGCCGTTCCTGGTCGGCCGCTGGGGGCGGCGCAGGATCGGCTACGTGGAAATCATCCTGCGAGACCGGTGGCGCCTGCGGGAGGGACGCGTTACGGTGCCGCTGCCCCTGGTCGACTGCTATCCGGCGCCTGCCACGCTGGACTCCAGGGTCGTGCTGAGCCGGCTGCTCAACTGGCTCGGCGAGCACGCGTCCAGGGCGCACGGCGCCGGGACTGACTTCAGCGGGGTGCGCGAATTTGTTCCTGGGGACGCGCAACGGCGGATCAACTGGCCGGCTACCACCCGGCAAGGCAGTCTCCAGCTGAACATGTTCGCCGCGGAGCGCACCCAGAATGTCGTTGTCGTCGTCGATGCCACGTCAGACGTTGGCGAGATCGGTCATACCTCGCTGGACCTGGCCCTGCGCGGAGCAGCCGGGACAGCGCGGGCCTACCTGGCCGCACGGGACCGGGTCGGGTTCATCAGCTACGCCAGCAGCGCAGCCTGGATCGCCCCCGGGACAGGCATGAGGCAGTTCTACCGGATCATGGACGCGATGCTGGCCGAATCCGGCATCGGCGCCCAGGGCGGCCTGGACCGGCTGCCCAAGGCAGCCCTGCCGCCCGGCGCGCTGATCGTCGTCTTCAGCCCGCTGCTCAGCCGGCGGCTTATCGGTGCCCTGCGGGACCTGCGGGAACGCGGCTTCACCGTGCTCATCATCGACGTGCTCAACGCCGAGCCACCGCGGGGCAATGACAGCATCGCCGGGCTGGCCCAGCGGATCTGGCGGATGGAGCAGCAGGCGATCAGGTTCTCCCTGCGCGAGCTCGGCATCCCGGTGGTCCACTGGGATGGTGTCCGGGCCCTGGATGAGCCGCTCGCCCCTTACACCAGAAGGGTCATGGTGAGCGGCCGCTAATGTCCATGCCACTAAGGAGCCAGGCCGCGCTGGCGCGCCGCTATCCGGTGCCGCGGCAGACCGCAGCCGCCGGCCTGCTCGCGGCTGCCTGCGTCGCGTGGTCGGCGATCCCGATGCGGCCGGCCGGCCACCTGGGCTCGCCCGTCCTTGTGGTGGCGATCGGGTCCGCCGTGCTCGGCACGGCACGGCTCGCTGCCGGCAGCGAGCGCCGCGAGCCAGGCATTTACCACAGCACGCCAGCTCGGATCGGCCTGGCACTCCGTGCCGCGCTCAGAGCCATCCCGTGGGACGAGGGCATGGTCATTGCCGTCCTGGTGCTCGAGGCGCTGCACCCGTCACGGCCGTACCACACCGGGCTGCTCGCGGTCGCGCTGCTCAGCTTCCTCTTCGCGACGCACCTGGCTGAGTCCGGTGCGCGGCCAGGGATGCTGCGGCCGCAGCTGCCGCTGCTGGCCGCCGGGCTCGGCCTGCTGGTGATCGCCACCGGCGCCGGCCTGCTGCCCGCCCCGGCCGGCCCGGCCTCCGGCTGGCTGCGGGTGCTCGCGGTCATTGCCGCGCTGCTGGCCGGCTGCCTGGCGCTCCCGGTCTGATCCCGGCGGGGCCGCCGCTGCGTACCGCGGCTAGCGGCCGACCGCATATCCCTGCATGCCCCGCGCGTCCGCCGCCGCGTGCAGCAGGCCGCCGCTGCGGCTGACCGCGCTGACCCGCCCCAGCGACCAGGGCGGCAGCACCGTCACCGCGTGCCCGCGGCGCCTGAGTTCCGCCAGCACCGGCTCGGCCAGCCGTGCCTCGGCGGCCAGCGACCTGGGCCGTGCCTCGCGCGGATAGAACGAGGACGGGAAATGCTCGGTGTGGAACGCCGGAGCGTCGATCGCCTCCTGCAGGTTCATCCCGAAGTGGACATGGTTGAGGAGAAACGCCAGCGCCCACTGATCCTGCTGGTCGCCGCCGGGCGTTCCGAAGGCGAGGTAGGGCTCGCCATCGCGGAGCGCCAGGCCAGGCGAGAGCGTGGTCCGGGGGCGCCTGCCGGGTGCCAGCGTGCTCGCCAGGCCAGGCGTCAGGGTGAACATCTGCGCCCTGGTGCCCAGGCAGAAGCCGAGCCCGGGGACGACAGGCGAGCTCTGCAGCCAGCCTCCGCTCGGTGTCGCGGAGACCAGATTGCCGAATGAGTCCGCGACGTCGAGATGGCAGGTGTCGCCCGGGCCGACGCCGGGATCCGGGACGCCGCGCCCAGCCGATCCGGCCGCCGGCTCCCCGGGCAACTCATATCCGGCCAGCGCGTATCCCGGCAGCCGGGGCGTCCGGCCGCCGGGCGAGCCCGGGCGGAGCTCGCCGGAGGCCATCGCGCCGACCAGGTCCCGGCGCCGGGCCGCGTACCCGGGCGACAGCAGCTCGGCCACCGGCACCGCCGTTGACCGCGGGTCGCCGTACCACGCCTCCCGGTCGGCGAACGCGAGCTTGGCGCACTCCACGATGGTGTGGATGAGGTCCGCGCTGCCAGGGCCCACAGCCGCCAGGTCGAAACCGGCCAGCAGCGCAAGCTGCTGCAAGAAGACCGGGCCCTGTCCCCATGGCCCGGTCTTGCACACCGTCAGGCCGCCGTAGCCGAACGTGACAGGCGGCTCGGCCGACGGCCGCCAGCCAGCCAGGTCATCGCCGGCCAGCAGGCCCCGGTGCGGCCGGCCCGTCACGTCCATGACCTCCGCCCGGGCCAGGTACCCGCAGATCGCCTCCGCGACGAATCCCTCGTAGAAGGCCTTGCGAGCCGCCTCGATCTGCGCGTCGCGATCGCTGCCAGCGGCTTCGCCCGCGGCCAGGATGCGGCTGTAGACGCCGGCGAGTGCAGGATTTGCGAAACGGGACCCGGGCGCCGGTGCCCCGCCACCCAGGTAGATCTCGGCCGAGCTTGGCCAGTGCTCGCGGAAGGTGCCGGCCACCGCCGCAATAGCAGCACTGGCCGACGCCGGCATCGGGTAGCCGCCGCGCGCGTACCCGATCGCGTAGCGCATCACGCCGCGCAACGGCAGTCTCCCGTACCGCGCGAGCAGCATCATCCAGGTGCCGAACGCGGCTGGCACGCAGGCTGCGAGCAGGCCGGTGCCGGGAACCAGGTCCAGGCCGAGGCCCGCGAAGACCTCCCGCGTCGCGGCCGCCGGCGCCGGGCCCTGGCCATCCAGGACGAAGACCTCGCCGCCCGCGGCGTCGAATCCGATGACGGGAACCTCGCCGCCGAGCCCGTTCATGTGCGGTTCCACCACCTGCAGGACCAAGCCGGCCGCCACTGCCGCGTCGAACGCGTTACCGCCCTGCTCCAGCACGGCCAGGCCGGACGCAGCGGCGAGCCAGTGCGTCGACGCCACCATGCCGAACGTGCCGGCCAGCTCCGGCCTTGTCGTGAAGGACTCGCTTACCGACAATTGCGCCTCCCCGCGGGCCAGACCGGATCTGACCGACGCTACCTGGCAGCGGCCACTGGTACCGGACCCGGCGCTGCGCCTGGCGCTGACCAGGCAGTTACCTCACACTGTGAGAGCGGCGCGTGCTAGGCCGGCAACCGGCGGCCAGGAAATCGCGTCATACAGTCAGCCGGCCGATCCGGCCTCTCGCCACGACAGGGGACAGCGTCATGACGTTATCCGGCCTCCCGGTCCGGCGCGCGATCGCCACCGCAGCCTTAACGTGCACTGCAGCGCTGATCACCGGCTGCAGCGGCAGCAGCACCCCGGCCGCCGGGCCGGCCGCCACGGTAAGCAGGGCTGCGCACCCGACCGCGGCCGCGACCACACCAGCCGGCTCCGCCCCGAGCACCGGCTCCAGTACCGGTGCCGCCGGTACCGTCCCGGCGGCCGCGCCGACCACGCAGGCCGGACCGCAGCCGTGCACGGCATCAGCACTCCGCGCGACGACCGGATCGGGTGAGGGCGCCGCGGGGAGCAGCTACTACCCGATCGACTTCACCAACGCCGGCGGCGCGAGCTGCACGCTCTACGGCTATCCGGGCGTCTCCTTCGTCACCGGAGCCGGCGGCAGCCAGATCGGCGCGGCCGCGACCCGCAACACCACGGTCGCCAGGCAGCTGGTCACCCTGGCGCCCGGCGCCGTGGCGCACGCCACGCTCCAGGTAGTGAACGCGAGCAACTACCCGCCATCAAAGTGCAGCATCGTCGGTACGCACTGGCTCCAGGTCTACCCGCCAGGCCAGATCACCGCGCTGTACATCAGCTTCGCGTCGCACGCCTGCTCGGGCGGCCCGAACGCGACCGGCATCCTTTCCGTCCAGGTAGTTCAGCCGGGAGCAACAGGATCATGACGCTGATCCTGCTTAGTTAGTTCAGCTCACATCCAGGGGGAAAAGAATGATGACTCTCAGCCGTCTCAGGCGCCCGATCATCGCTGCCGCGATCCTTAGCTGCGGCGCTATTCTCATGCCGGCAGCAGCGCTGGCCGCGCCCGCGACGTCCGCAGGCCCGGCGCAGGCGGCCGCCGCCGCGGCCGTGCGGCAATGCACGGCAGGCAACACAACGGCCTGGCTGGGCCTGCCCGGCTCCGGCGCGGCGGGCAGCTTCTTCTACCAGCTCGAATTCAGCAATACCGGCCGTCGTACCTGCTGGCTGTATGGCTACCCAGGGGTTTCGGCGATCAACGGCAACGGGACCAGGATCGGTCCGGCCGCCTCGCACAGCGGACGCCGGGCCCTGGTGACGCTGAGGCCTGGCGCCACCGCGCATGCCATCCTGCAGATCGTCGAGGCAGGCAACATCGCCGGATGTCACCTCAGGACGGCCGCCGGGCTGAAGGTCTACCCGCCGGGACAGCGCCGGTCCACGGATATTGGCGGCTTCTCCTTCCGGGCCTGCAGCAACAGGCGCGTCTTGAGCGTCGGTCCGATACAGCCGGGCACCGGCATCCCGGGATTCTCGTCCTGACTGCCGGGTAACCGCGCGCCGGATGCGGCGCCGGTGGCGGCTCGTGAGTTGTCACCGGCGCCCTAGCCGGTAGCGTTTCCACCCATGGATGACCTGAACCCCCGGCTGCGGGCCGTCTGCGATCTCGATGTCGCCGAACGGCGCGAGTCCAGCGGCCGCCACGAGTACGACGGCAAGATCCAGGACCTCTCCCGTGCCGGGGTGCGCGCCGGGCTGGCGGAGCTTGACGCCGCGTCGGCGGCCGGCGAGCCGCTGCACGATCCGCACGACGAGGCGCACCTAGCGACCTTCGAAGACCGCGCAAAGGTCACCTACGCCCAGCTTGAGCTGCACCGCCGCAACCCGCTCTACCACCTGGGCGAGCTCGACCTCGCCTGCTACGACCGCGACTATGCTCCCGCCGAGCAGCGGGACCGTGCTCGCAGCACGCACCTGGCTGCGTGGCCGCGGGCGGTCGACGCGGCCATCGACTCGCTCGACCTCGTCAGCGCGCCGGTCGCTGCCTCGCTCGCCGGCGCGGTCCGCGGGCTTGCCGCGGCTGTCCCGGCCGCTGTCCGGGCCGGCGCCGGCGAGCGGTCCGCCCAGGCGGCGCTCGCCGCGCACGCCCGCCTGGTGGCGCACCTCGACCGGGCGGCCGTTAACGGCGACCCCGATCCTGCGCTCGGCGCCGCCGCGCTCACCGCGCTCATGAGCAGCGGCGATGGCATTCAGGTGGACCTGGGCAGGCTCAGCGAGCAGGCCGGCGCGGAGCGGGGCAGGCTGGCCGCCCGGCTCGCCGAAAGCTGCGCTCAGCTGGATCCCGGGCGTCCTGCGGCTGAGGTGGTCCGGGAACTCGGACGCGACCATCCGGACTCAGGCGGCGTCATCGAGGCCGCGCGGCTGTGGACTCAGCTCGCGATCGACTTCACCAGGGACCGTGATCTGGTTCCCTATCACGACGGCCAGTGCCTGGTCGGGCTCGCACCACAGTCGCGGCGCTGGGGCATGGCGATGATGTCCTGGTCGGCGGCAGGGGAACCCGACGGGCCCTCTTGGTACCACATCACCCCGCCCGATGACTCCTGGCCGCGGCAGGACCAGGAGCAGTGGCTCGAGGTCTTCAGCACCACCTCGCTGCCCGGCATCACCGTGCACGAGGTGGCGCCGGGGCACTTCTCACATGGCCGGGCGCTGCGGCGGGCACCCACCGTGGTCCGCCGCACGCTGCATTCGAGCGCGTTCATCGAGGGCTGGGCGCACTACGCCGAGGAGGTCTGCGTCGAGGAGGGCTTCTGCGCCGGCGACCCGCGGTTTGCGATCGGAGTCTGGCTCGGTGCCCTGATCAGGGTCACCCGGCTCGCCTGCGCGATCGGCGTGCATACCGAAGGGATGACGGTGGCCGACGGGGCCCGGAGGTTTGAATCGGACGCTGCGATGTCCAGGCCGGCCGCGCTGGCTGAGGCCCGCAGGGCGACCTTCGACCCCACCTACGGCCGCTACACCTGGGGCAAGCTCGAGATCCTGAGCCTGCGGGAGCAGGCGAGGAGGAAGTGGGGGGCGGCGTTCTCGCTGCACAGGTTCCATGCCGCCCTGCTCAGCCTCGGTTCCCCGCCGCTCGGCTTGCTCCAGACCGCGCTCGACCGGGGCTGACCGGGATTAATTCGTGGCAGCGGGCGCGGGCCGCGGTCATACTGTTGACTGTGTCAACGAATCGTGCGGGGCCGCCGCCCGGCAGTCCTGCGATGGCCGCGCGGGTAGCGGCGGTGCGTGAGTTCAATCGCTTCTATACGGGCATGCTCGGCCTGCTCAGCGAGGGCCTGCTGGACACCCGCTATTCGCTGACCGAGGCCCGGGTAATCTTCGAGCTGGCCGGCGCCGGCCAGACCGAGGTCGCCGACCTCCGCCGCATCCTGGACATCGACGCCGGTTATCTCAGCAGGCTCCTGGCCAGGTTCGAGGCCGACGGCCTGGTCGCCAGGCGACGGTCGAGCTCGGACGCGCGGCGGCAGGTGATCAGCCTGACTGGCCAGGGCCGGTCGGCCTACCAGCTGCTGGACAGCTCCGCCGCTCACCAGATCGGCGCGCTGCTCTCTGGCTGCACCGATCAGGATCAGCAGCACCTGATCGAGGCGATGGCCCGCGTCCAGCGCATCCTCGCGGAGCCCGGCCGCAGGCCGACGGTGCGTCTGCGACAGCCGCAGCCTGGCGATCTTGGCTGGGTCGTGCAGCAACATGCAGCCCGGTACGCAGCGGAGTACGGCTGGGACGCCACGTTCGAAGCGCTCGTGGCGCGAATCGTCGCCGACTACGCGGCCAACCACGATCCGCGGCGAGAACGTGCCTGGATCGCCGAAGTTGATGGCCGGCCAGCGGGCTGCGTGTTCTGCGTGCGCAAGGACGAGGCGACAGCACAACTCCGGCTGCTCCTCGTCGAACCTGCGGCGCGCGGCCTCGGCATCGGGGGTCAGCTGGTCCGCGATTGCATTGCGTTCGCCCGCGCGGCCAGCTATTCGGCGCTGATCCTCTGGACCAACGATGTGCTGGTCGCCGCGCGGGACATCTACGAGCGGGCCGGGTTCCGGCTAACCGGTCAGGAGAAGCATCACAGCTTCGGTCATGACCTGACAGGCCAGACCTGGCGGCTGGCCATCACCTGACTGCCCATCACCTGACTGCCCGGCACCGGCTGCCCGGTGACTACCCAGCACGGACCTGGCTAGCTCGGCGCGCGCCGCTCAGCTGGACGGTTCACCGGGCACCACGATGCCAGTCTCGTAGGCGAGGATGACAGCCTGCACCCGGTCGCGCAGGCCAAGCTTGGCCAGCAGGTGACCGACATGGGTTTTGACGGTGGCCTCGCTGACGACCAGGTCCGCGGCGATCTCGGCGTTGGTGCGCCCGCGGGCCAGCAGCAACAGGATGTCCCGCTCCCTGGCGGTGAGCGAGGCGAGCCGAGCCGGCGACGGCGCAGCCTCGGGCGGCCGCCGGGAGAATTCCTCGATGAGGCGCCGGGTGACCGATGGTGCCAGCAACGCGTTGCCGGCAACGGCGGCCCTGACGGCGGCAATGAGATCATGACGCGGCGCATCCTTCAGCAGGAATCCGCTAGCGCCTGCCCGGAGCGCTTCGTAGACGTAGTCGTCGAGGTCGAAGGTGGTGAGCATGACGACCTTCGGGCCGCCATCTCGCCGCGCCCCGGTGATGAGCCTGGTCGCCTCCAGCCCGTCCATGACCGGCATACGCACATCCATCAGCACGACGTCAGGCGAGTGCGCGGCCGCCGCCGCCACAGCCTGCTCGCCATTGGCGGCCTCACCGACCACGCTGATGCCGTCGGCGGCCTCAAGGATGACGCAGAAGCCCGACCGGACGAGTTCCTGGTCGTCAACGACAAGGACCCGGATCGGAGCCGGTGCTGTGGCCGCCGTCACTGTGCTGGCAGCCTGGCGGTCACGACGAAGCCCCCGCCGTCAGTCGGGCCCACGGTCAGGGTGCCGCCACATGAGGCGACGCGCTCGACGATCCCGGCCAGGCCGAATCCGGCTGGTCCCGGCATGGTGACCGGGCGCCCCGGCGGGCGAGCCGCCGCATCGCCCGTTCCGCCGGCCCCTGCTGTCGTGGTGACCTGCCCGGCGGCGGTCACGGCACCGGCCGCCGGGCTGAGCGCCGCTCCCACGCCCGCCAAGTCCCGCGAGCGGGGCGCCATCCCGTCGTGCGCGGTTCCCCCGGTTCCCGCCGCTGCGTCCGGCGGACCAGAGTCCGCCACGCACACAGTGATGAACCCCGGCTCGTAGGACAGGGTCACCGATGCCTGCGCCTGCGGGGAATGGCGGATGGTGTTGGTCAGGGCTTCCTGCACGATCCGGAAGGCTGTCAGGTCGACTCCCTGGGCGAGCGCGCCCGGGCTGCCCTCGACATGCAGCTCAGCTGGCAGCCCCGCGCTACGTACCTGGTCGAGCACCATATCAAGCTCGGCGAGAGAGGCTGATGGCGTGGTCTCGGGCCGCTCCGCGGGACCACGGAGGACGCCGAGGAGACGGCGCAGTTCGGTCAGCGCCAGGCGAGCGGTCTGGCCGATGATCTCCACCGACCGGCCGGCGCCGGCTGGATGGCCGGGCAGCAGGGAGTTGGCCGCCTCCGCCTGAACGGCGATCAGGCTCACATGGTGCGCGACGATGTCATGCAGCTCGCGGGCGATCCTGGTGCGCTCACGAGCGGCAGCCAGGGAGACCTCGCGGTCACGCTCCGACTCGGCCCGGGCGGCACGGGACTCTACTTCGGCCAGGTACGCGCGCCTGGTCCGGCTGAGGATGCCCGCCATCCCGGCCGCGGCGAACACCAGCACGGCCACGAAGAAGTCGTAGGGCTCGCTGTGGCCTGGCGGGAGCTGAGAGGTGATGATCCCGGCCAGGAGCAGTGCGCTGACGGCACACCGCACCCGCGTGCTGCAGCGGTCCATCACGGTGAAATAGGCGATCGCGGGCCCCAGCGGGAGCGGTGCGTAGCTCAGCGGGACCTGGTCGTAAGCCTCCCTGGCGAAGCCGATGATCAGGAAGACCGTGACTGGCCGGGACCGGCGCCAGATCAGGGGAAGGCTCTCCAGGATCACCAGGATGTAGCCAGCCGCCTGCGGATGCAGCTGGCTGCGATAGGGCAGCAGGGTACCCACATTGACCAGGGTCAGCGCGACGCCGACGATCGCATCCTGCAGCCGCGGCGGCAGCGTGGCTACTCGCGCGGGGAGACCCTTCACGACCCGATGGTATGGCCGGGATCGCTTCAGCGGGATCCATCGCGCGGCTGATCCGTCCGCTCAGACTTGCGGCGTAGTCCGGACGGGCGCGGGGCGTGCATCTCCGCCGTGCAGCCTGCCGGCGACATCGCCCGCCAGCCTGACGCGGTGGAACACATCTGTGCAGCACGATTCGGGCATGAAGCAGACAGCACCAGGTCCCGGAACGTCAGCACGGCGGAGCAGCCCTGCCAGCACTGCGTTGCGGTCCCCGCCAGGGCCGCTGGCGCACTCAGGGAGGACGCAGCGCACGCCCGTTCGGGGTATCGCCCTGATCGCCATTGGCGCCTTCGCCGTCGAGATGGCGGTGAGCGGACGGTACGGGTACCACAGAGACGAGCTCTACTTCCTCGCGGCCGGCCAGCACCTGGCGTTCGGGTACGTCGACCAGCCCCCGCTGACCCCGGTGCTGGCGAGGATCTTCGCCGCCGCATCCGGCAACACCCTCATCGGGCTGCGGGTGCTTCCCGCACTTGCGCTCGCCGCCCTCGTCATCCTCACTGCCGCGATGAGCCGGCTGCTCGGGGCCGGCCGGACCGGCCAGCTGCTCGCCGCGCTCGCTACCGCCACGTGTGCTCAGTATCTCGGCGTGATGCACCTGCTGACCACAACCACGCCTGACTTCATCGCGTGGGCGGTCACCCTGCTGCTGGTGCTCCGGCTTCTGGCGAGCCAGGATCCGCGCTGGTGGCTGGCTACCGGCTGCAGTATCGGCGTGGGCCTGGAGGCCAAATGGAACATCGGATTCCTGGCTGCTGGCATTGCCGTCGGCTTCCTGGCCACTAACGCCAGGTCATTGCTCCGGAACCGTTACCTGCTGATTGCCTGCGGCACAGCCATCGTGATCGCGGCACCGGACGTCGCATGGCAGGCCCTACACGGCTGGCCGAATCTGCAGGTCTTCCACAGCCTGCAGGGCTCCGCGTGGCATAACCGGGCCACCTACTGGCCAGCCCAGGTCCTCTACACGGGCCTCGCGCTTACCCCGCTGTGGATCATCGGCCTGGCCTGGTCGCTGCGCAGCAAGGCCGGCCGCCGGTTCCGCCCGGCCGGGATCGCCACCACCTTCGCTATCACCATCTATTTCGTGCTGGGCGGGAAGCCGTACTACCCGGGCGCGGCCTTCACCTTCTTCTTCGCTGCCGGGGCGGTCCCCCTCGAGCACTGGCTGGCATCGCTGGCCGGCCGGCGTGGCCGGGCCGGGCGAGCGCTGCAGGCAGGCCCAGTCAGGCCGCGGGTACGCCGAGGCCTGATCACGCCAGCCGCCCTGGCCGGCGCGGCGATGCTAGCGTCCGCGGGGATCGCCATCCCGGTCGCGCTCCCGGTGCTACCCGCCAGGACGCTGCATGCCGTTCCGCTTCAGAAGATCAACTACGACCTCGCCGAGACCATCGCCTGGCCGGGTCTGGTCGCGCTGGTCGCGCGCGAGTACGGCTCGCTACCCGGGCCGCAGCGGCGGGTTACCACGATCATCGCGGGAAACTACGGCGAGGCCGGGGCGATCGAACGTTACCGGGGCGCGTTCGGCATGCCCGAGGTCTACAGCGGCGCTAATAACTTCTGGCTCTGGGGACCTCCCCCGGCGGCGGCTACGGGCGCTGTCGCGGTGAACGTGGACCTGGCGCTGCTCCGGCGAGAGTTTGCCCGCGTCCGGCAGGTCGCCACGTTCAGCAATGGGTCCGGCGTCAGCGACGACGAGCAGGGTGCGCAGATCTTCATCGCCACTGGACTGAAGTCGTCCTGGGCAACCGCATGGCCAGCCTTCCGCGACTACTCCTGAGGCCGGCCGTGAATTGGCGTCGTGAGATCATGGCAGCGCACGAAACCCGGCAAGGACAGGATCATGGCTCGAACACCTGGCTCAGCAGTGCAGGCCCGCTCGCGGACGGCGCGGCGGCCGGCCGAAATCCGGGCCGTGGTGACCGGGTGCCTGATCATGGTTGCTGCCGCGCTGTCAGGCTGCGCGCAGCAGGCGACCGCTGCGGCGCGGATCCAGGTCAGTACGGCTTACGTGAATCTGCCGTCGGCCTCCGGCACCACCGAGGCCTACCTGGTCATCCAGAACAACGGATCCGCGGACCGCCTGACCTCGGCCCGCACCAGTGCTGGCGGCCTGGTCACGTTCCGCGGTCCCGCCGGTCATGACGGCGCCGCGATGCAGACAGTGCCGGATATCGCCATTCCTGCCCGGGCCACCGTCCGGCTCAATCCCGATAGCTTTCACATGCTGATCACCAGGCCGGGCCCGATGCGCGCGGATACCGAGATCACTCTGACGCTGGTGTTCGCCAGGGCCGGGACGATGTCGGTCGCCGCGACCGTCACCGATCCGCAAAACGGCGGCAGCAGCTACCTCGGCGACTGACAGCGCACCGCGCGGCTTCGCCTGGTGACTTGCTGTTCACATGATCGAGATATATCGTCTTGATGTCGGCGCGGCTGATCCATCGGCCGGGGCGGAGGACCAGATGGCGACACGACCAGACCTGCGTATCGGCGATTCAGACCGCGAGGCCGCCGCTGCGTTCCTGCGCGAGCACTACGCTCAGGGCAGGCTGACGCTCGAGGAGTTCAACCAGCGGCTCGATGCCGTGTTCGCCGCCACCACGCAGGGGCAGCTGAGCACGGTTATCCGGGATCTCCCGCATGCTGGCGTGGCCGCTGCCGCGCCGCCGGCCACCCGAGCCGACCCTCATGAGGAGCGCTCCCGGCAGCGATACCGGTCTGCTCCCTGGCGCGGCCTGCGCATGCTGCCAGTGATCATCGCCGTGATGGCCGTGTGGCTGCTCCTGTTCGACCTCCACTTGCGGGCCTTCTGGCCTGGCCGGCTGGCGATATTCCTGGCGGTATTCGCCGCCGCCCGCGGCCTCATGCGTTGGGTCTGGCGGCAGGGCGGCGGCGGTCCACGAGGCGGATACCCCCGTGGCAGGCGTGGCGGCAGGCCCCGCGGCGGACGCTGCGGTGGCGACGGCTATCCGCGCGGGCCCTGGGGCGGCGGGATCTAACCTGGGCTATTGCGGCCAGGGCGCGCTTTCGTCTAGGGCGCGCTTTCGTCCAGGGCGCCCGACGGCCTATGTCCTGGCCGGGACGCGAAGCGGCACGAGCAGGTAGCGGAAGGCGGGCGGCACAGTGGCTGCGCTGCCGGCCCCGTCGTCCTGAGTCCTTGCGCCCGTCTCACCGCTGGACCAGGTGATCAGTGCAGGCTTGGCCGGGCTGGTGAACTCAAGCCTGATCCGCCCGGCTTCCGACGGCGGCTGATTGCCGCCATCCGGCGTGCCCGACGCCTCCGCTGGCGCTCCGGCCGGCGCGCTGGCGCCGTCCTCGGCGGCGGTGCTCGGGTGCCTCGCGTGGCCGGCCGCCGCGGCGCCGAGGCCGTCGAGCAAATAGTGCGGATTGAAGGAGATGACTGGCTCGTCCCCCTCGAAATCAGCGGCCACCGTTTCCACTGCGCGGGCACGTCCCTCGGCCTGCGCTTCGATGACCACGCTCCCTGAGCCAAATGCGAGCCGGACGGGGCTGGCCCGCTCGGCAACGAGCGATACCCGCCGCACCGCCTCGGTGAAGGGACCCGCAAGAAGCTCCGCCCGACAGCCGAACTCGGCAGGGAACCTGGACCGGTACCTGATGAACTCGCCAGCGATCAGCCTCGCGATCAGCCTCCGGCCGCCAGCCTCGAAGCTGATCATGCCGTCGGCTGGACGCGGCTCCGCTGGGCTCGCGGGCCTGGTATTGCTAGCGCCCGGCTGGCTGACGCCGAAGGCAACAGTCACCGGCACCCCTGGTGCCATGGTCCTGGCAACATCGGCGAGTGTCCGGGCCGGGACCATCGCGACAGCCCTGATCCCCTGCGCGGCGGGCATCCAGCGGAGTTCCCTGACCGCGAGCCGGTACCGGTCAGTGGCGGCCAGAGTCAGGGTCTCGCCGTCGACATCCAGGCAGACCGCCGTCAGCATGGGCAGTGTGTCGTCCCGGCTCGCGGCCGGCGCAACCTGGCTGGCCGCGGTGGCGAAGGCGCCCCCTTCCACGGTGCCGGCCGGCAACGGCGGCTCGGGGAGCGCCGGGTAATCCGCGATCGGCAGCGAGACCAGGGTGAACTCGGCGCTGCCGCAGGCGAGGCTGACCATCTCGCCATCCGAGCTGAATTCGGCGGGACGGCCGGGCAGGCTCCGGGTGATCTCAGCGAGCAGGCGGCCCGGCACCAGCGCGGCCCCTGCCTCCTCGACATCGGCATCTATCTGCACCCGCGCGGCGACCTCATAGTCAAAGCAGGACAGCGTCAGCCCGGCACTCCCCGCCTCGAGCAGCAGCCCGGACAGCACTGGCACGACCGGGCGGGCCGGCAGTGCACGCGCCACCCATGCAACGGCGTCGCCCAGCGTCTCGCGCCCGACCCGGAACCTCATGCCACTGCCTCCGCCCGTCCGCGATCTCGCCCCTGATCCTGGCACGCGATACCGACAATTGGCAGCACCGTCGGCAAAGCAGGGTGTGGGACAAGAATGTAGGTGACCGGTGGGTAGCTTCGGCTGGCCTGGGCTGTCTGAGTGTGGTGCACTGTCAGATGGGGTCAGGCTGTAGATTCAGGTGTCGCCCGCATGCTGCCTGCGTGCGGCTAGGACGGCTTCAAGTGGACCCGGTCGCGCGGCTTGACGTGGCCCCGCCATGATCAACCGGGAGTCGATGTCGGCTTGATCTGGCCCCTCCTCTGGCCTGGTCTTTCTCTTCGCTGATGGTTTTGGGCGGGTCCACTGCAGACCGTCACGTGATCTCGGCGTGGGTCCGCATGGCCCGTCGGGGTGGGGCCGAAAAGAGCCGTCGTAGCCATGCGTGCGGGCGCCACGGCGGATGGGCCGGGGATCTTGCTGAGGCGCTGGTGTTCCCAGGGCGCAGACGCTCATGTGCAGAGGACCGGGTCGAGCCCGTCTTGGCTCATGATGACCAGCCTCGGTTCCAGCCGCGATGGTGCGGCCCTGCTCCTTGGCCTGGAGCTGGGCCGGGTTTGTGCCCTGGTCTTGCCCGCTTCCCCCGGGAAAGGCTGACCCGGGCCGAGAGCACCGTCAGGTCCGGCAGATCCCAGGTGACCTGGGATAGCTCGCCGTGCGTGGTGGCAGTCAAGGTGGCATCAAACCGCGCGTTGAGTTCATGGAGTGTCAGCCTGCCTTGCGCGAAGTGCTCGCCCAGGGCCGCGGCTGCTGCGTCCCGGTCGGCGTCGCCAGCGCGCATGCCGGGTGGTGGTGCCTGACGATCCGGCCTGGCCTCCTCGGGCAGCTGCCGCAGTGCGGCGGTGTAGCGGTCCAGCGCGGCCCGGCCGTCGCAGGTGAGGGCGACGGTGGTCTGTGCGCTGTCGCCGCCGGTGGTTCCCGTCCGGACGTGTCCGGCGCGGCCCAGCTCGCGCAGGCAGGTGATCAGGCCGCCGGGTGGCAGCCTGATCATGTCCTGCAGCCGGGTGACGGACAGCGCGTCGCCGTCGGGCAGTGCCGCCAGGGTCGCGACGATGCGCAACCGCCCCGGGTCGTGGATCAGCGGGTCAAGTGCGCCGGTGCTCATGGTCGGCCGGGCCTGTTTACAGGCCGCCGAGCAGGTCGCGCAGCGCCTGGGTGTAGGTCCCGAGTGCCGTGCGGCCGTGGCCGGTGAGAGCGACCGTGGTGATGGACACGGCCCCGTTGCGAGTTTTCTCGCTGCTGATGTAATCGGCTTCTTCGAGCTTGCGCAGGTGGATGATCAGGTTGCCGGGGGTGAGCCCGATCATGTCCTGCAGGCGGGTGAAGGACAGCGTGTCGCCGCCGGGCAGTGCCGCCAGGGTCGCGACGATCTTCAGCCGGGTGGGCACGTGGATCAGCGGGTCGAGTTCGCCGGTGGTCACGGCCGGACGACGCTGCGGTGCTGCTGCCAGACCTTGAACGCGGCGGTGCCCAGGCACACGGCGCTCAGGCCGATGCCCATGATCAGCCACGCGCCGGCCGGGCCGCCGAAGCCGGCGACCGCGGCGATGATGGCGATAGCCAGGGTAGTGCCGGCTTCGGGCCAGTCTCGCCGTGCTGCCGAGGTGGCCGCGCCGGCCAGGCCGACGATCATCAGCGGCGCGCTGGCCGGATACAGCGCCCAGACCGGGTGGCTTGCGGAGGCGTGGTACAGCGGCGCCGTGACCGCGTACGCGGCGACCCAGGCCACCAGCATGACGCCGATCCAGGCCCGCCTCTTGCGCTGGGCTGGCCCGCTGACGCCGGCGCCCGCGCGCTTGAGCGCCCAGGTGCTCCAGCCGATGTTGATGGCCACCAGCGCGAAGATGACGGCCAGGAGCCCGCCGGGGGGCGCAGAGTAGGGGTCGTGGCCGCGCACCGACCGCCAGTAGCCGCCGAAGACGACGAGGACGAAGGCCGCCCGGTAGACCCACAGCAGCGGCGGGCCGGGCGCGAACCTGCGGCGTGCCTGCACGGTGGCCTGGTCCAGCAGGGCGGCGGCCTGCTGGGGGTCGAAGTTGCCGCCGTTCCCGGCGGCGGTGGTGTCGGGTGTGTGGTTCAAGGTGCCTCCCTCGATCGGCTCTATGCCATAAAGTAGACTCTGCTTTACGGCGCAAAGTCAAGGGCCCGGGCCGAAGAACTTTGTGACGTAAAGCCAGGCGGCGAGCCGGCCACGAGACGGGGCCGGCAAGGAGCCTCAGGATCCCCGGCAGCCCGGTACCCGCCTGCGCTCCAGAAAGGCCCGTGATCAGACCGTCAGCTCACGGCGGACCTGCCTGGCTGCCAGACGGCCACCGCGCGCAGCTTCGCCCCAGCCCTGGCCACGTCCGGGCGAGGGTGGCCTGGCCCGGACCGGCCCACCGCGAAGCGACTGCCTGACACGCTGTCAACGGCCAGGTGAACCGCCTTGCAGTAGAACGACAGCGCGTGCAGCAGCGGACCCCAATCGGGCCAGACCAGGCTCTTCAGGCACCGGCCCTCCTAACTGAGTTTGAATCTCACTCAGGCCAGGCGCATGACCAGGCACGATTAGACGCCCATACATTTATGTCCTACACCCGCAAAGCAGCCGCCGAGCGCGGGGCCGATTCAGGCCAGGCCGGGCGGCGCGGACGCCAGGGTTGCCTCGATCGCCCTGGCAAGAGCGCGGGCCGACGCCGCGGTCAGCTCTACCGCGACCCGTGCGCCCGGGCCGTTGTCCAGGTTGAGGAAGTCAATGTTGAGCGTGTGCTCGGCGCTGGCGTGCTGCGGATGATCGAAGTACACGGTCGCGTCACTGAGCGCGAACCAGCCGGCCGCGCCCTTGCCGCTCCCGGTGACCTCGATCCGCTCGGTCAGGTAGGTACACATTCGCGCTCCCTCAGCTGGCCAGGTAACGGCCGTAGAAGTCCCAGATCTTCTGCCAGCCGTCGTTCGCCGCCGCGACCCGGTACGCGGGCCTCTCCACGGCAAAGAACGCGTGCCCGGCGCCGTCGTAGGTGTGGAACTCATGTGCCTTACCCAGTCCGGAGAGCACCTTGGCGAGCTCAGCGGTCTCGTCCGGGGACGGGTAGGAGTCCTCAGCGCCGAACAGGCCGAGCAGCGGACAGGAAAGGTCCTTGGACAGCCCCACGACGGGCTGCACCTTGAGCGGCATGCCCTCGGGCGGCGGGTTCACGACGCAGGCACCGTAGCAGTCGACGGCGGCCTGAAGCTGCAGGCTGCAAGCGGCCAGGAACGACTGGCGGCCGCCGGAACAGTAGCCGATCACGCCGACCTTGCCATTGGAGTGATCGAGGGCCCGGAGGTAGTCCGCCGCGCCGCCGACGTCCCCGACCAGGCGCTCGTCGGGAACGCCGCCCCTCGCTCGGGCTGTCGCCGCCGCATCGTCCGGACTGGCGCCCGGTGCCTCGCGGTAATACAGGTTCGGCATCAACGCCGCGTACCCGTTAGCCGCGAACTTCCTGGCAATCTCCTTGGTCGGCGCGTCATAGCCAGGCATGTGATGGATCACCACCACGCCGCCGAATGACTCTTCTCCGAGTGGCCTGGCGAGATACGCCTCGATCTCGTCGCCGCCGTACCCGCTGATGCTGATGGTCTGTGCAGTCAGTGCGTCCTTCATCCGCGCTTCTTTCTGTGCGATTTTCCCTGCGATTTTCCCTGCGATCATGGCCAGGCCCTCGGCAATCGACCCAATCCTGCCAGCCAGCTATGCGGCCCGGCGCCCGGGGCGGCCCGGCAGCTGGCCTCGCCTCGCGGGTCAAACGGCGTTTCCGCTGGATCTGACGGCCTGCATACGGCATGATCTGCCAAAGCCCAACCCGGGGAGGGGCGCTGTCATGGGAGGAGCCGCATTCGGAATAGCGGTGATCGTGCTGGCAATCGGCTGCTTACTGGGCTGGCACGCCAACCGGGCGCGGGCAGCGCACGGCGACATCAAGACTGTGCGCAGCCGGATCCCCGGATACCGCAAGACGCGGCTGCGTAGCGGCCTGATTGTGATCGGGCTCGTCATCGCCTCACTCGCGATCGTGCATGACCTCTACGGGCACTAGGCGCGTCCGCGCCTGTATCGGCCAGTGAGCTTTGCGCCGCTGCGGTGACCCCCCGCGCGGCTGCGGTGACCCTGGCGCCGCCGCCGCCCCCCGCTCCCCGCCGGCCGCCTGATCACTTCCGATCGAAGGTGGATCCTGTAAAAGATTGACTAACTCAATCTCCCTCTCTTACTCTTGAGCTACTCAACCGTTGAGTGGCTCAGGAGCTTCACCAGCACCGGGCTGCCAGACGGAAAGCCGCGCAGCGCAACGGAGTCAGCTTGGACACGCAGCCACGCAGTGAGCAGCTGGACGGGGAGATCATCGAGTGCCTCGGTGAGCTCCTCGGGCGCCTCATCGCGCAGGGCGAGGAGCTGGCCAGGGATCTGGGCATCCCGCCCTACTTCATCAAGGTGCTGCACTCGCTCAAGTGCCCGATGGCGATGAAGGATCTGGGCCGCCGCATGCATTGCGATCCCTCATTCGTCACCGTGGTCGCGGACATGCTGGAGAAGCGCGGGCTGGCCACGAGAGAGGCCCATCCCGGCGACCGGCGGGTCAAGAACCTCGTCCTCACCGATGACGGCACCACGCTCCGGCAGCGCGTCGAACGTGAGCTTGCCGCCCGGATGCCCTGGAGCAGCGCACTCACCGAGGCCGAACGCGAGCAACTGCTCGCCCTGATCCGCAAAATGATCAATTCTGACAGCGCCTCAGGTCCCCGGGCGCCCGCAGGGGAGGTGGCTGACGTCCTGAGCGCTGCGCCGACGGGCTCCAGCTGAATTGAGGCCGGCTAACGCCCGTCACCAACTACACATCGACCAGATCCCGATCCGGGCCCGCGGGGCCCGGTGCCAGGTTCGTGCGGCCTACGGCGGGCTGCCGCGGCTGCCGCCGCCCCAGCAAGCCGACGGCGGCAACGCACAGCATGCTGGTACCCAGCTAAGGAGATTCTTGATGTCCCCCAGTACGTCCGCACGCGGGCAGGCCACGGCCCCGGGCCTCGCGTCCGGCGCCGACGGCCTGCCTGACGAGCCCGGACACCCTGCCCACCGTCATCTCGGCCTTGCCCTCGTCGTCATTGCCACAGCGCAGCTGATGGTGGTGCTGGACGCCACAATCGTGAACGTCGCCCTGCCCGATATCCAGCGCGCGCTCGGCTTCTCTGGCTCAGGCCTGGAGTGGGTCGTCAACGCCTACGCGCTGACCTTCGGCGGCCTGCTGCTGCTCGGCGGCAGGGCCGGGGATATTCTCGGCCGCCGCAGGGTCTTCATCGCCGGAATCATCCTGTTCTCAGTGGCCTCGCTGCTCGGCGGCTTCGCCACCACGCAAGCCTGGCTGCTGGCTGCGCGCGCCGTCCAGGGAGTCGGCGGCGCGATCATTGCGCCGACCGCGCTCTCGCTGGTCACGACGACTTTCCCGGAAGGCCCGCCGCGTAACCGGGCGATGGGCGTCTACGCCGCGATGAGCATCGCCGGCGCCGCCGTCGGACTGATCGCGGGCGGCCTGCTCACCAGCTACCTGTCCTGGCGCTGGGTGCTGTTCGTCAACGTGCCGATCGGCATCGTCGTCGCGCTCGTCGCACCGCGCGTGCTCGGCGAGTCCCATCGCCACCTCGGCCGGTTTGACCTACCTGGCGCGATCACCGGCACCCTCGGGCTGGCCGCGCTCGTTTACGGCCTGACCAGCGCAGCCACCACCCCGAACGGCGTCTCGCACTGGGGCGATACCAAGGTCGTCGTCTCCCTGACCGCAGCGGTCGTGCTGCTCGCCTCCTTCATCGTCATCGAGGCGCGCAGCAAGCACGCCCTGATGCCGTTGCGGATCTTCCGTAACCGAAACAGGTCCGGCGCGTATCTGATCATGCTCTGCATCGGTACCGCCATGTTCGGCATGTTCTTCTTCCTGACTGTCTTCGTGCAGACCGTCTGGGGTTACAGCGCGCTGCGGACCGGGATCGCCTACCTGCCGATGGTGGGCACCATCATGCTGATGGCCGGGGTAAGCGCCCAGCTGGTCCCGCGGATCGGTGCCCGGCCGCTGCTGCTGGCTGGCTCGGCCATTGCTTCCGGCGGTATGTTCTGGCTGTCCCGGATCACTGAGCACAGCACCTACGGCTCCGGCCTGCTAGGCCCGATGATGGTTACCGCAGCGGGCCTGGGCATGCTGTTCATGCCAGCCACCTTGGTTGCCCTGTCCCGCGTCGAAGACCGGGACGCGGGCCTTGCCTCCAGCCTTCTGAACACCGGTCAGCAGGTCGGCGGCTCGATCGGGCTCGCCGTACTCGGGACCGTGGCCTGGACAGCGGTCGCGAACAGCATCCGGAGCCAGGCGACGGCGGCCGCGGCCGCGGCCGCGAAGGCCGGCCACCATGGGCAGGCACACGCGTCCGGGACCATTCCACGGTCGATCTATGATCACGCCCTGGCCGTCGGTTTCTCCAAGGGCTTCCTGCTCTCGTCCGGCATCGCCCTGCTCGCCCTGATCGTCACCATCGTGACCATAAGGGTGCGCCGCGAGGACCTGGCCGGTGTCAGCCCGATGACGGGATAGGCGCCCAGGCTGCGATCCCGTAAGTTCCGGGGGCGTCTCCGCCCCGGAACTTACGGGATCCCCGGAGTCACGCGGCAGCCGACCACGGCGCGACCGGCCTGTATTCAGGGCGCACCCGACGGGTGCGCCATCACCACCACAGCCAGCCGGTGCCCGCTGGCCATATCACCGGCGAGCTGGCCGACCTGGAGCTCCCGCTGAGAAGTGGCATGGTTTACTACGATTAGCTCGGTCCTGGGTGCGATACCGCCGATGCGTCTTGGTCCGTCGTCGTCCTCCGCCACCGTTTCAATGATGGGCCGGTGTGGCACATACCAGGCTCGTTCGCCGGCGCTGGGCACTGCTCCTACTGATCGCGGCCGCGTCGTTGCTGGTCATTGGCTGCGGCACCCGGCCGCGCCCGGCGGCCGGCAGGCCGGCTGCCGCTGCGGTGCTGCCCAGGATGAGCGCCGCACAGCTGGCCGGCCAACGGGTGATCTACAGCTATGCCGGCCTGGCCCCGCCCGCCAGCCTGCTGTCGCTGATCTCGGATGGCGAGGCAGCCGGGGTCATCTTTTTCAGTGACAACGTCGGCAGCCAGTCGCAGCTTGCCGCCGCTGTGCGCGAGCTTGACCAGGCGGCCGCCAGCAAGCTGGACCCGGTCCAGCTGCCGCTGCTGCTGATGACGGACCAGGAAGGCGGCCAGGTACGCCGCCTGCCTGGTGCGCCCGAGCTGTCGGCCATGCAGATCGCCGAGTCGGCCACCCCGGCGGCCGCGGCCGCCCAAGCGGGCAGCGGCGCCGCCGCCAACCTGCGGAGCTACGGCCTGAACGTCAACCTGGCGCCGGTTCTTGATGTGTACCGGCAAGCCGGCGGCTTCATCGCCGAGTACGGCCGGTCCTTCAGCAGCAGCTCCACTGCGGTCGCGAGGCTGGGCGCGGACTACGTCGCGGCCGAGCAGCAGGGCGGTGTGGCGGCCACCGTCAAGCACTTCCCCGGCCTCGGTGCCGCCGCGCCATCGCAGGACACTGACCTGCGTCCAGTGAGCCTTCCACTGCCGGCGTCGGCCATCCGCACCATTGATGAACTGCCGTACCGGTCCGCGATTGCCGCGCACGTCAAGCTGATCATGGCGTCCTGGGCTGTTTACCCGGCGCTGGATCCTGACTTCCCGGCCGGGCTATCCGCAACGATCGTGCAGGGCGAGCTGCGCGGGCGCCTCGGCTTCACCGGCGTTACTGTCACCGATGCCCTGGAGGCCGGCGCGCTGAGCCCGTTCGGCACCATAGCGAACCGCGCCACCCTGGCGGCCCGGGCCGGAATGGACCTGCTGCTCTGCGCGCAAGGGAACGTGCCCGAGGGCGAGAGCGCGATGAGCTCGCTGGAGAGCGGCTACCGCAGCGGCGCGCTGAACAGCGCCACGTTCAAGGCTGCGGATGAGCGGATCCTGGCATTGCGTGCCACCCTGCCTGACGCGCGCACGTAAGCACTGCGCAAATCGGATCGGCTGCGGATGGCGCCAGGTCGGAGGTGACGATCTCGTGGCTCCCGCGATAGGACTCGAACCTATAACCTGCCGGTTAACAGCCGGACGCTCTGCCAATTGAGCTACGCGGGACCGGACGGCCAGATCCGGCAGACCAGGTGATCACTGCCGTATCGGCGTCGCGGCCACTAGGGTAGCGCACGCCGGCCGTTGCGCGGAGCCCTGAGTACCTGACTGTGCCCCGGCCGACGCATAACAAGCGTTTCGGCTGGGCATGACCGGGAAGTCAGCCCAGCGCGGGGTGACTGGCGGAGCGGGGGCGCGCCGCGCAGGATGACAGGCTCGGGAGAGGTCCAGATGCATCGGTATCGAATCGCATTCTTCGGCGGCCTTGCCGCTGGTTTCGTAGTGGGCGCGCGGGCGGGCCGCGAGCGCTATGAGCAGATCAAGAAACTCGCCCGCACCGCCGCCGACAATCCCGCGGTTCAGCAGGCGGCCGGGGCGCTCCAGGCCCAGACGGCTCAGGTCGCCAAGGCTGCCGGTCACAAGGTCACTGACCAGGTGCGTGACCGGGTACCGGGGATGGCGAAGTCAGCCAAGCGGGCGGCCGACAGCAAAGTCCCTGGCCGCGCGAAGCGCAACTCCAATGGCAGCACCGAGGTTCCCGGCGACCAGTCCTTCGCGCAGACCGGCGAGCCGGGCCGCAAGCGTGACGCAGGCCCGGTCTAGCCGCAGGTCACGTATCGGCCGGGCCCGCTGCAGGCGGATGCGCGATTCAGGTAACCGGGCCACCGGGCGGTCCGCGGCGAGCGACAATGGGGCGGCCGGCTCCCATCACCCGTGGACGATGAGGAATACCGCCACGGCCACCGACACAAGCAGGCTCAGGCCTGCGATGACCCGGCCCGCCAGATCATTGGCTGTGCTTCTGCTGCCCTGCTCGCCGAGCAGCTTGCCCTGCTGAGCGGCGACGAACTCGGACAGGGGCTTGATGAGGGCGTCGAACCTCGCGATGAGGGCATCATGATCGGTTCTGGTGATGTACTGGCCCCGCTCCGAGGCGATCTGCTCCCCTAGCCGGTTGGCTTGCTCGTCGCGGTAGTGCTGAATGTCGCGGGCCAGGTCTAACGCCCGCTGATCCGCCAGGTTCTTGATCTCCTGCGTTTTCTCGCGCTCAAGGTCGACCGCGGTATACCGGCGTTCCCGTTCCTCGGCAAGGCGCTGGTCGGCCGCCCGCAGGATCTCCAGATGGTCCCGGAGGGTGACGAACCGCGGGTCGCGTCGCCGCGGAGGCGGGTGAGCGGCGCGCCCGTCTCGGCGATCCCCCATACTGGCCCCTCCCCCTCAAGAGATCGCCGCCCATTGTCACCGGCGCAACAAGGCCAGCCGGCACCGGGCAATTCCCAGCGGCCGACGGCCTTCTTGGCGGAACCGGCGGACGGAGAGAAATATCGTCAGCCGATCCGCCGGGCGGCTCACCAGCACTGTGCCGTCCGGAAAAAGGTACCAGCCGCGTCGGCTGAAATTCCACTGGGCCAGCGAAAACGGGAAGGTCCTAATACCTCGCTGACCTGCCAAGATGAGTCAGATTCTGCCTCGCGGGAGTGTCCTGGCGGCCAGCCCGCTTAGCTAGAGCGGGGCCAGCTCAGGCCAGATACTCCCGGAGCATCTGGGCACGGCTGGGATGCCGCAGCTTCGCGAGCGTCTTGGACTCGATCTGGCGGATGCGCTCCCGTGTCACGCCGAACTCCCGGCCGACCTCCTCGAGCGTGCGCGGATGGCCGTCGGTGAGACCGAACCTGAGCTGGATGATGCGCTGCTCCCGGATCGTCAGGTTGTCCAGGACACGCTCCAGCTGATCCTGGAGCATGATGAAGGCCGCCGCCTCCATCGGCACGACCGCGTCCGCGTCCTCGATGAAGTCGCCCAGATCGGAATCCTCTTCGCCGATCGGTGACTGCAGGGAAACAGGCTCCTGAGCGATCCGCTGGATCTCAGCCACCCGCCCCGGGTGCAGGCCCATCTCGCCAGCGATCTCGCCAGGCGTGGCCTCGCGGCCTAGATCCTGGTGGAGCTGGCGCTGGATCCTGGCCATCTTGTTGATCGTCTCGACCATATGCACGGGAATCCTGATCGTCCGTGCCTGATCAGCGATGGCCCGGGTGATGGCCTGCCTGATCCACCAGGTCGCATACGTGGAGAACTTGTAGCCCTTGGTGTAGTCGAACTTCTCCACCGCGCGGATCAGGCCGAGGTTTCCCTCCTGGATCAGGTCGAGGAAGACCATGCCGCGCCCGATATACCGCTTGGCGATCGACACTACAAGACGCAGATTCGCTTCGATCAGCCGCTGCTTCGCCTGGCAGCCGTCGGCGGCCAGCAAGGTGAGTTCAGCGATCTCGGCGCCGTCCGGACCGCCCGTAACTCCGCCGCTGTGCAGCTTCTCGCCGGCGAACAGCCCGGCTTCGATCGCCTTGGCGAGGTCCACCTCGTCTTGCGCGGTCAGCAGCGGCACCCGGCCGATCTCACGTAGGTAGATCCGGACCAGGTCGCCCGTGGCGGCGCGCCTGGCAGGCTCGGCCTGCCCGCTGCGCCGCAGCTCATCGGACCCGTCCGGCGGCGCCTCCTCAATGACCTCGACGCCCTCGTCCGCCAGCAGCCGCAGCACGCCTTCGGCGGCCTCAGGGGGAAGGTCACATCGGTCGAACGCCGCGGCCAGGTCAGTCATCGCGACAGTGCCGCGCTCTCTGGCCCGCGTTACAAGCTCGGTCACATCATCTACGTGGGGTAGAACCGCAAGGCTCATGCAGACCAGTGTGCGTCAGGATCCCCCTGGCAGGGGGCTCTAATATTGTCACCTTCGCGGTAGTAACGCTGAAGCCGCTCACATGCTCCAAGGCTACAAGGCCCCCGCCGCATGCTCCGAGAGCACCTTCCTGCGCTGCTCGAGAGCAACAAGGTCGCCGAACAGCCTGTTGTACTCGGCCGTCTCAGTGACCGGGTTCAGCCGCTGCAGCCGGGACTTGACGGCAGCGATCTCCCGGCTCACCGACAGCTCACCAATCCGCGCCAGGACAGCGTCCGCGTACCGGGCGTCGGGCTCGCCGTCGGCGCGCGGGGCGCGCGCAGGTTCCACCGCGAGGTGGGTGACGAACGCCCTGGCCCGGTCGTCGGGCGCGGCTCCGCGCAGCCGCTCGGCCCACTCCCTGCCCCCGGCGCCTGCCAGCGCGGCACCGCCGCACCCGGAAATGAGCTCGAACACCGCGGCGTGCACCGGGGCAGTGAAGGCGGCGATCCCCAGCTGGTCGAATACCGGCCCGCACAGCGCAGGCCGCTGGACTGCCAGCTTCAGGGCCTCACGCTCCACCTGGATGACGGGGTCGCGCACGTCGTAGCGGGACTGGTCGGCCCGCTCGGTCGGCCGGGCCGGCCCGGTCTGGTCGCCGCGCTGCGGCGCGGGCCCGGTCACGCGCTGCTGGCCGGGGCCTCCTCGCCCCTGGGCAGGACCGGTGTCGCGCTGCTGGCCGGATTCGGCTCCGCGCTGAGGTGCAGACACGCTGCCTCGCTGCTGCCCGGGCCCGCTGTGGCCGCCGTGCTGCCCAGCGCGGCCGGCCGGCTGGACGGGTGCCGAGTGGCTGCGGATCCTGGCCAGCACGAAGCTCTCGTCCATCATTCCCAGCCACCGGTCCAGGCTGACCGCGTAGAGCTGGCGCAGCCCCCTGTCCTTGATCTTGGCCACGATCGGGGCGGCCGCGTCCAGCGCAGCCAGCCTGCCTTCGGCGGTATTCAGGTCGTGATCGCCGAGCGCACTGCGGATGGCGAACTCGAATAGCGGCACGCGCTGCGCGACGAGGTCCCTGACGGCCCCATCGCCGTGCTTAAGCCGCAAGTCACACGGGTCCAGGCCATCCGGCTGCACGGCGACGAAGGTCTGCGTAACGAACTTCTCCTCCATGCTGAACGCACGCAGCGCAGCGCGCTGGCCCGCCCGGTCGCCGTCGAAGGTGAAAATGACCTCCCCGCGGAACTGGCTGTCATCCATCAGCAACCGCCGCAGGATGGTGATGTGGCCATCGCCGAACGACGTGCCGCTGGTGGCCACGGCGGTGCTCACCCCAGCCAGGTGGCAGGCCATCACATCGGTGTATCCCTCGACGATGACCGCCTGGCGGTGTTGCGCGATATCACGCTTGGCCAGGTCAGCCCCGTACAGCACCGAGCTCTTCTTGAACAGCGGCGTCTCTGGCGTGTTCAGGTACTTGGGCCCGTCGTCGTCGTCGCGCAGCTTGCGCGCGCCGAAGGCGATCACGTCACCGCTCAGGTCCCTGATCGGCCAGATCAGCCGGCCACGGAACTTGTCGATCAGGCCGCGCCTGCCCTGGCTGGCGAGCCCGGCGGTGAGCAGCTCTGCGTCGGTGAAGCCCCGCCCGTGCAGGTGCCGGCTCAGAGCCTCCCACTCGGCAGGCGCGAATCCGACTCCGAACCGCTCGGCATCTGCCTGCTCGAAGCCACGCGACGACAAGAATGCGCGCCCTGGACCGGCATCGGCGCCGACGAGCCGTTCGGCATAAAATTCAGCCGCAACGCGATGGGCGTCAATCAGCCGACGGCGCTGGGTCTGCTCCTGGCCCGGGACGTGGCCGCCGTGCTCGTATCGCAGCTCGATCCCGCACCGTGCCGCCAGCCGCTCGACCGCTTCGGCGAAGCTCAGATGATCGATCAGCTGCACGAACTTGATGACGTCGCCGCCCTCGGAGCAGGAGAAGCAGTAGAACAGGCCCCGGGCCGGGGTGACGTTGAAGGAGGGCGTCTTCTCCTCGTGGAACGGGCAGAGCCCCTTGAGCGAGCCGCCGCCGGCATTCTTGAGCTGGAGGTACTCCCCCACGACATCCTCGACGGGCGACCGCTCGCGGACAAGAGCGATGTCCTCGTCGCGGATCCGGCCAGCCACGTCCGCCCTCCGCTTCCGTTGTCGTCGTGGCGATTCTAGTCCCCGCCGCCGTCGCCTGGGGCCGTGCGCACTGGCCCCGGCCGTGCGGGCAGTGCGTGCTGATAGCCTCCCGCCGTGGCCAGCATTCTCGTGCTCTGGGATGTCGACTACACACTTGTCGACTCTGACGGGGTCGGCCGGATGCTCTATGAGGTGGCGTTCCGCGAGATGTTCGATGCGGACCTGCCGCAGCCTGGCCTGATGGCCGGGCGTACCGACAGCGCGATCGCCCTCGAGGTGCTGACCCTGGCGGGCCTTCCTGAGCCGCGACAGCTTGTCGGCGCCTTCCAGGCAGTCCTGGCGGCTCACGCGCCGGAGCTGGCCTCCGCTGTCAGGGAGCATGCCCGCGTCCTGCCAGGCGCCGTCGCGGTGCTCGCGGCACTGGCTAGCCTGCCCGAAACGGCCAACCGGGGGCTGTCCGGCCGGACGCCGGACGGCGCCGCGGCAGGCAGGGGCCCAAGCGGCGGCCCCACCGGCGCGGAGCCAGATGGCGGCCCGGGACCGGATGGCCGCCCGGGACCGGATGGCGGCCCGGCGGCCCAGCGGCACCGTGTTGTCCAGGCCTTGCTGACAGGCAACATCAGGGCGCTGGCTGAGGTGAAGCTCGGCCCGCTGGGCCTGCTCAACCACCTCGACCTGGACGCTGGCGCCTATGGCGACGTGCATGAGGTCCGGGCCGAGCTTGTTCATGTCGCCCGGCGCAATGCCGGCCGCGCTTACGGGCGTGATTTCGCCGGCGAGGCGACCATCCTGGTCGGCGACACCCCGCGCGACATCGAGGCCGCGCTCGCCACCGGAGCGCGGGCCGTAGGCGTCGCGACTGGCAGCTTTACCGTCGCGCAACTCGCTGCGGCCGGTGCGCATGCCGTCCTGCCTGACCTGACCGACACCAGCGAGGTGCTCGCGGCAATCCTCGCGGAGCCGGCGCCTCCCGCCCAGCCAGAGTTTTCATGATCGTGGCTACTTTTCCGCTGTATCTACTGAGAACTCGACACGATCGCTGACGGCCCCGAGCAGAGCGGCGAGGATGACGATCACCGGCGGCCACGAACTTCTGTCCACGCGCCTGGCAGCTCCGGGGCGCGTTATCCACAGCTCAGCATCAGCTGCGAAGACAGCGATCCATAGCGGCGAGGCTGGACCCGTGCTCATCACCTTTCCTCGCGACTGCAGTGCGCTAGTGACTGGCCAGTGCGGCGTCATCACGCGCCGCCAGGCCATCGGCCTCGGCATCGACGGCGCGGTCATCGACAATCAGCTGCGGCTTGCCCGATGGCAACGGCTGTACCGGGGCGTCTACGCGACGTTTACGGGTCCCCCGCCCCGGGAGGCCTGGCTGACCGCAGCTCTGCTCCGCGCTGGGCCCGGTGCGACGCTCAGTTACCAGACTGCAGCTGAACTCTGCCGGCTTTCGGACGAGCCCAGCGCGCACATTCACATCACCGTGCCCGTGGAAAGCCATCCCAGGGCGATGCCAGGAGTGGTGATTCACCGGTCAAGGCGCGTCGCCGCAGCACGACACCCTGCCCTGATTCCGGCCCGGACCCGGGTCGAGGAGACCACTCTGGACCTGATCGAGGTGGCTGCCGGTTTCAATGAAGCCTATGGCTGGCTGTGCCTGGCTACTGGGCGCCGTCTCACGACAGCCAGCCGGCTGCGTTCTTCCGTGACTTTGCGTAACCGGATGCGGTGGCGCGGTGAGATCCTCGGCGCACTCACGGAGATAGCTGACGGTGTCCACTCGAACCTGCAGCGCCGGTATGTCCACGATGTTGAGCGCGCCCACCGCCTGCCCACCGCCAGACGTCAGGCCAGGATCCCCCGGGGAACCCGCTCGCAGTACCTGGACAACCTGTACGACGCATTCGATGTGGCCGTGGAACTCGACGGCCGGGCGGCGCATCCTCTCGAGAGACGCTGGGCCGACATTCACAGGGACAACTTCTGCGCCAGATCAGGAATCGTCACGCTGCGCTACAACTGGGCCGACATCACCAGCAGGGCATGCTGGGTGGCCGCCGAGCTCAGTGCGGTGCTGCGCAAGCGCGGCTGGCTGGATGCACCGCGGCGTTGCAGCCCCTCCTGCGCGCTCAGTCCCCAGCTCATTAGTCCCCGCGACCGCAGTCGCCCATGATCGTGACGACTTTTCAGCGCTATCTACTGAGAAGTCGTCACGATCATGAACGGCCATCTGGAGCGGGACGCGCCGGACCGCAGCCCGGTCAGAGCTCGGGCAGCGGGACATCGGGATCTTCGAGGCGGCCGATATCGACGCTCGTGCCGGACCGGATCAGCGCCTGGATGTCGTCATTCACATCCCACACGTTGACGTTCATTCCGGCTACCACGGCACCGTCGGACAGCCAGAACGCGATGAACTCCAGTGTCTCTGGATCTCCCCGGTAAACGACCTGGTCGTAGCTGCCCGGCTCAGGCAGCCCGGCAGCCTCCATCCCGAGGTCGTACTGATCGCTGAAGAAATAAGGGACCGGGTCGTAGGAGACCTCCTGGCCGAGCATGGACCGGGCCGCGGCCGGTCCGCCCGCCAGCGCATTGCCCCAGTGCTCGACCCTGATCCGGCGGCCGAGCAGCGGATTGAACGAGTTCGCGACATCGCCCGCGGCGAGAATATCCGGATCGGAACTGCGCAGCGCCTCGTCGACGAGAATCCCGTTGTCGACATCGAGGCCGGCGGCCGCGGCCAGGGCATCGTTGGGCGCCGCGCCGATTCCGATGATCACCACGTCCGCAGGCAGTTCCTCGCCTGCTGACGTGATGACCGCGGCGACCCGGCCGCCGGAGCCGCGCAGTCCTGCGACCTGCTCGCCGAACCTGAACACGACGCCGTGGCTGCGATGCAGGCCAGCGAATATCTCGCCGAGCTCGGGACCGACCGAGCGGTGCAGCGCCCCCGGCTCGGGCTCGACGACCGTGACGTCGCAGCCGTACTCGCGTGCGGCGGCGGCGGTCTCCAGGCCGATCCAGCCAGCTCCCGCGATGACGACCCGGCTGCCGGCAGCCAGCGCCGCCCGCAGCAGGTCGGCGTCGGGCAGCGACCGCAGGTAGCGCACCCCGGCCAGGTCAGCGCCCGCCACCTTGAGGCGACGCGGCGACGCGCCGGTGGTGATCAGCAGCTTGTCGTAGCCGACCGGCCCGCCGTCGGCCAGCGCTACCTGCCGGGAAGCCCGGTCAATGGAGGTGACGGTGACCCCGAGCCGCAGGTCAACGTCGTGTTCGGCGTACCAGCCCGCCTCGTGCACGTATACCGAGTCCGCCGCGTCTTTGCCCAGCAGGTAGCCCTTGGACAGCGGCGGCCGCTCGTAAGGGCGCAGGTCCTCCGAGCCGACGAGCACCACCGAGCCGTCGAAGCCCTCGTCGCGCAGCGTCTGCGCGGCCTTGGCCCCGGCCAGGCTGGCTCCGACGATGACATATACAGGTTTGGCAGGCATCGGCTGCTCCTTCCGGGCGCGGCTGGCCAGCACGGCCCATCGTGGCCTGCTGATGCAGCCAGGCTTTCACTGGCAGAGGCGGCTGTGCCAGGCAATCGCCGATGTGTCGGTGAGCGAGGCGATCTGATCCACCACGACCCGGAGCCGTTCCGCCGCCGATCCGGCGGCCGTGTAAGCGGGCCGGAACACTGGATCAAGGGTGCCCGGCGCGCCGGCTCGCACGGCCGCGGCAAGCTCGGTGATCAGCTCCCGCTGGCGGGCCTGCGCGGCGGCCACGCCAGCCCGGCTCATCACGTAGTAGGCGGTCACGCCCTTGAGCAGCGCGCATTCCAGGCGCTGCCGCGCTGGCACCACGAGGTCGGCGGCGTACCTGGTCAGGGTGACGGCCCGGCCACGGACCCCGTCACGCGGGCCGCCGGAACCGTCACGCGGGCCGTCAGCGCCGCCACCCGACGCGGTCGCCGGGGCCGCGTCCTGCGCGGCCAGGGTCGCGTCTTGCGCCGCATCGCAGAACCGGCTAATCAGCTCGCTGGTCAGGTGCTTCAGTGCGGCGAGGGATCGTGGCCCGCCGTCGAACTCGGCGGGCCACGACGGCAGGCCGAGCAGGTCGCCGAAGATCGCGCACAGCCCGTCCACGGTGACCGAGCCTGGCGCGCAATACGAAGCCTGCGTGAGCTCGGCGACCACGCGCCGCTGCGCGGCGTCCCGCAGCGCCGGCAACGTGATCATGCCAGAATGCAGGCCGTCCTCCAGGTCGTGCACGGAGTAGGCCACGTCGTCGGCCCAGTCCATGACCTGGGCCTCCAGGCAGAGGCGGCCGACGGGCGCGCCATCTCTGACCCAGCCGAACGCCCTCGCGTCCGCGGCGTAGACGCCGTACTTGTCCTCGCCTGGGTCCGGCCGCCACGGGTACTTCAAAGTGGCGTCGAGAGTCGCGCGGGTCAGGTTCAGCCCAGCTCCAGGCACCTTGGCCTCAAGCCTGGTCAGTAGCCGGAAGCTCTGCGCGTTGCCCTCGAAGCCGCCGCAGTCAGCGGCGATCGCGGCAAGCGCCTGCTCGCCATTGTGGCCGAACGGCGGATGCCCGAGGTCGTGCGCCAGGCAGGCGGCATCGACCAGGTCGGGGTCACAGCCGAGCACGGCCCCGAACTCCCGCCCGATCTGGGCGCATTCCAGCGAGTGGGTGAGCCTGGTCCGCGGGAAGTCGCCCGAGCCCACCTCGACCACTTGCGTCTTCGCCGCTAGCCTGCGCAGCGCTGCGCTGTGCAGCACCCGGGCGCGGTCCCGCTCGAACTCCCCGCGCCACGGATGCCGCGTGCGCGTGCGCTGCTCCGGCACCCAGCGCGCCGCCGCCTGGCTGTCGTACCCGAAGGTCACGGCCCGGATGAGCCCCGCGTCACCGGCTGTCGCTGGACCCTCCGGAGGCTTCCGCCACCGCCGCGCGCCCGGCTTCCAGCCGGGCGACAGGGACCCGGAACGGAGAGCACGACACGTAGTCAAGCCCGGCATCGTGGAAGAAGTGCACCGACTCAGGGTCGCCGCCGTGCTCGCCGCAGACACCGATCTTGAGGTCGGGGCGGGTGGCGCGGCCTTCCTCGACCGCGATCCTGACAAGCCGGCCGATGCCGACGGAATCCAGCGTCTCGAACGGGGAGACGCCGAACACGCCCAGCTCCATGTAGCGGCTGAAGAACGCACCCTCCACGTCGTCGCGGGAGAACCCCCAGCCCATCTGAGTGAGGTCATTCGTGCCGAACGAGAAGAACTCCGCGCTGCGCGCGATGTCGCCGGCAGTGAGCGCGGCCCTGGGCACCTCGATCATCGTCCCGATGGGGGTGTGCACCTGCGTGCCCGTCGCCGCGGCCACTTCGGCGAGCACCGTCGCCGCGCGGTCGCGCGCGATCTCCATCTCCTGCACCGCCGCGACCAGCGGGACCATGACCTCCGGCTTCGGGTCGCCACCCGCCTTCTTGCGGTGCGCCGCCGCGTTGGCGATGGCTTTCACCTGCATGTCGAGCAGCCCGGGGATGACCAGGTCGAGCCGAACGCCGCGCAGGCCGAGCATCGGGTTCTCTTCGTGCAGCCGGCGCACGGCGTCCAGCAGCTTGCGGTCCTCCTCGGTGGCGTTGTCGCCGGCCAGGGCGACCTTGACCGACAGCTCGGTCAGGTCGGGCAGGAACTCGTGCAGCGGCGGGTCGATCAGCCGGATGGTGACCGGCAGGCCGTCCATCGCTTCGAGGATCTCCACGAAATCGCCGCGCTGCAGTGGCTCTAGCGCGTCGAGCGCTGACTGCCTGGTCGCCTGATCCTCGGCCAGGATCAAGCGCTCGACAAGCTGGCGGCGCTCACCGAGGAACATGTGCTCGGTGCGGGTCAGCCCGACGCCGCTGGCGCCGAACCGCCGCGCCCGGGCGCAGTCCTCGCCATTGTCGGCGTTCGCGTGCACGCCGAGCCTGCGCCGCTTGTCCGCGTGCTTCATGATCGCGTTGACGGAGCTGACCAGCTCGTCCGACTCGGGGTCCAGGCCGCCTTCGAAGTACTCCACGACCGGCGAGGGGACGACATTGACCTCGCCGAGGAAGACGACGCCGGAGGTGCCGTCGATCGAGATCACGTCGCCCTCGCTGACCGTCACGCCGCCGGGCGCGGTGAACTTGCGGCCGGCCAGATCCACTTCCAGCTCGTCGGCGCCGCAGACACAGGTCTTGCCCATCCCGCGCGCGACCACGGCCGCGTGGCTGGTCTTACCGCCCCTGCTGGTCAGGATGCCCTGCGCGGCGATCATGCCGTGCAGGTCGTCGGGGTTGGTCTCGCGCCGGACCAGGATGACGTCGTCGCCTGCCGCTGCCTGCTCGACCGCGCGCCCTGAGTCGAACACCACCTTGCCGACCGCCGCGCCCGGGGACGCGCTGATGCCCTTGGCGATCTGCTTAACGTCACCGCTCGCGTCGAACCTGGGGAACATCAGCTGGGCGAGCTGGCTGCCGGTCACCCGGTTCAGCGCCTCGTCCATATCGATGAGGCCCTGCTCGACAAGCTGCATCGCGATCCGGAATGCTGCCCCCGCCGTGCGCTTGCCCACCCGGGTCTGCAGCATCCACAGCTTGCCGCGCTCGATCGTGAACTCGATGTCACACAGATCCTTGTAGTGAGTCTCGAGCGTCTTCATGATCTTCATCAGCTCGCCGTAGGACTTCGCATCGATCTGCTCAAGGTCCTGCAGCGGCACCGTGTTACGGATGCCTGCCACGACGTCCTCGCCCTGCGCGTTCTGCAGGTAGTCGCCATACACGCCCTGCTGGCCACTGCCCGGGTCGCGGGTGAACGCGACTCCGGTGCCGGAGTCCATGCCGAGGTTGCCGAACACCATCGCCACGATGTTGACCGCGGTGCCGAGGTCGGTGGGGATGCGCTCCTGGCGGCGATAGAGGATGGCCCGGTCAGCGTTCCACGAGTTGAAGACCGCCTCGACGGCCATGTCCATCTGCTCCCGCGGTTCCTGCGGGAAGTCGCGGCCAGAATGCTCGCGCACGATGTTCTTGAAGGTGCCGACGAGCGCGCGCAGGTCGCCCGCGTCCAGGTCAAGGTCGTTGCTGGTGCCCTTGGCTTTCTTCGCCGCGTCGATCGCGTGCTCGAACGCCTCGCCTTCGATGTCGAGGACCGTCCTGCCGAACATCTGGATCAGCCGCCGGTAGGCATCCCAGGCGAACCGCTCATTGCCCGCCTGCTTGGCCAGCCCGTGCACGGACTCATCGGACAGGCCGATGTTCAGCACGGTTTCCATCATTCCCGGCATCGAGAACTTCGCCCCGGACCTGACGCTGACCAGGAGCGGATCGGTGTGGTCGCCGAGGCGCCGGCCCATCTTTTCCTCGAGCTGGCTCAGATGCGTGCTGACCTCTGCGGCGAGGCTCTCGGGGACCGATCCCTCCTTGAGGTAATAGCGGCAGGCGTCGGTGGTGATGATGAAGCCTGGCGGCACAGGCAGGCCCAGGTTGGTCATCTCGGCCAGGTTGGCGCCCTTGCCGCCTAGCAGGTCTTTCAGGTCCTTGTTGCCCTCTTTGAAGTCATAGACGAGCTTCGGCACTGCACGCACTCCTCGCGATGCCGCGCGGCCGGCACGATGGCGCGGACGCAGGGCGGTTTTGTGATCGGCGCCCTCACGGGGCTCTTGACGTTTGGCCTCACGACCCCTCACTCCGGACTCTATCGAGCATGACGGCAACAGGCCACGTGGCCAGCCAGCCAACTGCAGTTCGGCAGCAGATTGGCCGGGCCTTGCGAAGCAGCAGAACGCCGCGATATTCGTCTCTGTGTCATGGACATCGAGCTCCCGGACTGCAGGGCTGTGCCCCCCGCGCCGCCTGCGGCCGTGGACATTCCGGCCCCGGGTGCCGCACGGCACTGCTGGCGCCACCGCCAGGCTAGGGGCCTACAGGCCCGCGACTGCCTGGGCATCCGTGACACACTCAGCCATGGACATGGCGAGCCAGACCGTGATTGGCCTGCTGCATCCAGGCGAGATGGGCGCCGCCGTCGGACAGTGCCTGACCGATGCGGGCCATACGGTGCTCTGGGCGTCGGATGGGCGCGGGCCTGAAACCGCCGCCCGCGCGCGCGGCGCAGGCCTCGAGGATGTCGGAACCGCGGCTGAGATGGCCGACCGCGCGGAAGTCATCCTCTCGATCTGCCCGCCACACGGGGCCCTGGATGTGGCCTGGGCGGTGCAAGGATTCAGCGGGATCTTTGTGGACGCGAACGCCATCGCGCCGGCCACCGCGCGCGAGATCGGACGCATGATCGAGGATGGCGGCGGCAGCTACGTCGATGGCGGCATCATCGGGCCGCCGCCGGTCAAGCCCGGCAGCACCCGCCTGTACCTGTCCGGTACCCGGGCGGATGAGCTGCGCCAGCTGTTCGAGGCCACTTCGCTCAGCTCCCAGATAGTCGCCGGTGGAACAACGGGAGCATCGGCGGTGAAGATGGCCTACGCCGCCTGGACCAAGGGCAGCGGCGCGCTGCTGCTCACGGCGCGGGCCATGGCCAGGGCCGAAGGCGTCGAGCAGACTCTGCTCGACGAGTGGGCGCTGTCCCAGCCGTCGCTTGCGGGCCTGTCCGCAGGAGCTGCGCGGGCGGCAACCGCCAAGGGATGGCGCTGGGTTGCCGAGATGGAGGAGATCGCCGCGAGCATGGCGGCCGCCGGCCTTCCTGATGGGTTCCACCAGGCGGCGGCCGAGGTTTTCCGCCGCTCGCCACGCGCGTCCGCTGGTGAGCAGGCTGACGACGAACTTGATGCGCTGCTGCGCGCACTGATCGGAGACGGTCCCCCCGAGTAGGCCAGCTGGCAGGCCCGCCGCCACCGGCCGTCGGCAGCTGCGGCGCCCGGTTCTCGGCGCCGACCAGCAACAATGCGCTCAGCGTGATTGTGGCCGGGGCCGACCCGGCCTGCTGCGGCACCTAGTCCCGGCTCGCTGGCCGCCGCGGTCGTGCGGACCTTGATCCGGTAAAGTCCGGGCGTTCTGACACACCTTCCTTTACCGGATCAAGGAAATCGACCCTGTTTCGGTCGATCCACCTCGCTAGCCGTTTCTGCTCGGGCGGGCTCTAGCCGCGTCTGCTCGGGTCGGCGAGGATCAGCAGGCCGCGGAGGCAGCCGTCCAGGCTATCCGGGTCATACGTGCGCTTGACCTGCTGCAGCCTGGCGTAGCTGGCGCCTGAGTAGCCCGATGGTCAAGGCGCCACAGCTCCAGCCGGGACGCAGCGGGATCAGCGGGATCAGCAGTCTGACAGCCGGTCCGAGAGGTAGGAGACTAGGCCGTCGATGCCGATCCGCTCCTGCTTCATCGAGTCACGCTCCCGCACGGTCACCGCCTGGTCCTCCAGCGTCTCGAAGTCCACTGTCACGCAGTACGGCGTGCCGATCTCGTCCTGGCGGCGGTACCGGCGGCCGATCGCGCTCGCGTCGTCGAATTCGGTGTTCCAGCGCTTGCGCAGCTGCGCTGCCACGTCCCTGGCCTTCGGGGAAAGGTCGGCGTTGCGCGACAGCGGCAGCACTGCGACCTTGACCGGGGCAATCCGGTGATCGAGCCGGAGCACGGTCCGCTTCTCCATATTGCCCTTGGCATCCGGCGCCTCGTCCTCGGTGTAGGCGTCGAGCAGGAAGGCCAGCATCGCCCGGTCCGCGCCGCCCGCGGGCTCGATGACGTAGGGGATGTACCGGTCGCCCGATTCCGCGTCCAGGTAGGACATGTCCTGGCCGGACGCGCGGGCGTGGGTGCCGAGGTCATAGTCGGTCCTGTTGGCAATGCCCTCGAGCTCGCCCCACTCGCTGCCGGGAAAGTCGTAGCGGTACTCGATGTCGACGGTGCGCTTGGAATAGAAGGAGCGCTTATCGGCCGGGTGCTCGAACAGCCGCAGGTTGTCCCTGGTGATCCCGAGGTCGAGGTACCAGCCGCGGCGGGTCTCGATCCAGCGGTCGTGCCACTCCTCGTCGGTGCCTGGCTTGACGAAGAACTCCATCTCCATCTGCTCGAACTCGCGGGTCCTGAAGATGAAGTTGCCTGGCGTGATCTCATTGCGGAACGACTTGCCGACCTGCCCGATACCGAACGGCACCTTCTTGCGGGAGGTCTGCAGCACGTTGCGGTAGTTGACGAAGATGCCCTGCGCGGTCTCCGGCCGCAGGTAGGCCAGGCCGGAGTCATCCTCGGTGGCCCCCAGGTACGTGCGCAGCAGGCCATTGAACATCCGGGGCTCGGCGAAGGCGCCCTTGGTGCCGCAGTGCGGGCAGGCAATATGGGCGAGGCCGCCCTCCGGCGGATGCCCGCGGGATTCCTCGTAGGCCTCGATGAGGTGATCCGCGCGGAACCGCCGGTGGCAGGAGAGGCATTCGGTCAGCGGGTCGACGAACTCGGTGATGTGACCGCTAGCCTGCCACACCTCGGGGGCGAGGATCACGGACGAGTCGAGACCGACGATGTCTTCGCGTTCTTGCACCATCGACCGCCACCACTGGCGCTTGATGCTGTTCTTGATCTCGACGCCGAGCGGGCCGTAGTCCCAGGAGGCACGCAGGCCCCCGTATATCTCACTGGAGGGGAATACGATGCCGCGCCGCTTGCAGAGGCTGACGAGGACATCCATACGATCACTGCGTCGTGCCATCAAGATCTCCATCCGGCTGGCGGTCGGCGGCTTGCGGGGCGCGCGCAAACCCGGTTGCGGGCCGCGGTTGGTCAAAGCTTAGCGTCGAGCCGGCCCTCGCGGTCCGGCCATCGTGATCGGCAAGGCGAACGGCAGCCACCCGGCAGGCCGTATCTTTGCCCCGCCCGGGCCTGTCCTTGACCCCCACCGGGGCCAGTACACCAGCTTCTGACCACGATAACCGCCCTGAGCCAGCGACCGGCAGCGACCAGCAGCGGCTTAGCTGCCAGAGACGGCGCCGACAGCGTCCGGCAAGGTCGATGGCCCGGCCGGGTAAAATCGCGGCCAGCCCCCGCGCAGCTCCGCAGAGCCTGCTTTCCGCGGAGCCAGGGAGCCATGAGCGAGCGCCATCTGACCGGCCCTGGAGGAATATCAGCGTGAGCAGCAAGCGATCCCGGCCTCCCAGGCGCCGGCCGGTGCCGCAAGGCCGGGCCCTGTACACGCCCAACGCGTCCCCGGCCCGCCGCTCGGTAGAGAAGGCCAGCGCCCGGCCGCTCGCCTTCCTGCATCAGGTGCCCGTCTGGATTCCGCCGCTGGTCGCTGTCGCGCTGCTGATTGCGGGCCTGGCGGTCCGCGGCCCGGCCGGCGCGGTCGCGCTGGGCTGCATGGCCGCGTTGCTGGCCTGGCTGGCTTTCGTGTCGTGGCCGGGACTGAGCAGCCAGGGACGGCTCGGCCGCGCGCTGGCGATCGCCTGCGTGCTCGCTGTTGCCGGGTGGCAGGCCACTCGCTGAGCTGCCAGGCCCGGCGGCAGGCAGCGCAGGCAGCTTAACGGCCCTGGCGCGCCAGCCTCGCAGGTCCCGCAACCCTCGCCGACTGCGTACTGGCGGCGAGCTGGCGGCAGCATTCAGGGCGGCGGATTCGGCTCGGCGCCGCCGTACCTGCGGTCCCGGCTCGCGTAGATCTCGCAGGCGTGCCACAGATGGCGCCGGTCGAAATCGGGAAAGAGCGTGTCGAGGAAGACGAGCTCGGCGTAGGCCGACTGCCAGAGCAGGAAATTCGAGGTCCGCTGCTCGCCGGAGGACCGCACGAACAGGTCGACGTCGGGAAGGCCCGGCTCGTCCAGATAGCGGGCGAAGACCTTCTCATCGATCTTGTCGGCCCGCAGCTTGCCGGCCGCCACGTCCGCTGCGATGGCCGCCGCGGCGTCGGCGATCTCCGCCCGGCCGCCGTAGTTCACGCAGAACTGCAAGGTCAGCACGGAGTTCCCCGCCGTCATCTGCTCCGCGTCCTCAAGCTCATTGACGACGCTCCGCCACAGCCGGGGCCGCCGTCCTGCCCAGCGGACCCGCACGCCCATCTCGTTCAGCTGGTCACGCCGCCGCCGGATCACGTCCCGGTTGAAGCCCATCAGGAACCTGACCTCGTCCGGCGATCGCCGCCAGTTCTCCGTGGAGAACGCGTACGCCGACAGGTACGGGATGCCCAGCTCGATCGCTCCCATGATGACGTCGAAGAGCGAGTGCTCGCCCCGCTTGTGGCCCTCGGTCCTCGGCAGGCCGCGCTGTTTGGCCCAGCGGCCGTTGCCGTCCATCACCAGCGCGACGTGGCGCGGCAGGAACTGGGCCGGAATGGCCGGCGGCCGGGCCCCGCCGGGATGCGGGTACGGCGGCCTTACCGGGGGTGTCATGCGTGCTCCACATGGCGCAGCGAGCGGATCGAGTGCTCCAGGTGCCACTGCAGGTAGGCCGCAACCAGGCCGCTGCACTCGATCTGGTGCCTGCGCTCGCTAGCGTCGGCGTACCTCCAGTCACCGCGCAGCAGCGCGCTCATCAGGCCAACGGTCGCCGCCGACGGGGTGGCCGCGCCCGGGGCCCTGCACGACCGGCAGACCAGGCCGCCCGCGCCGATCGCGAACGCGCGCAGGGCGGCTGCCCGGTCAGGCGGTGCGGACGGATCGGACGGATCGGGGGCCCGGGTGCCGCACACCGCGCACTCGTCGAGGGCCGGCGCGTACCCGGCCACCGCGAGCGACCGGAGCAGGTAAGCGTCGAGCACAAGCCGCGGGTCATGCTGGCCGTCGCCCAGCGCCCTGAGGCCGCCCACCAGGAGCAGGAACTGCCGCAGGGCCGGTTCCTTCTCGATCGGGGTAAACCGCTCCGCCGTCTCCAGCATCGCGGTGCCCGTGGTGTAGCGCGGGTAGTCGCTCGCGAATGGCTCCCCGTACGGCCGGACCGTCTCCGCCTGCGTGATCACGTCCAGCGACCGTCCGGTGTAGAGCTGCAGATCAACGTGAGTGAACGGCTCCAGGCGGCCGCCGAACCTTGACTTGGTGCGGCGCACCCCCTTGGCCACCGCCCGCACGCGTCCGGTCCTCCTGGCGAGCAGGGTGACGATGCGATCGGCCTCGCCCAGTTTCTGGGTGCGCAGCACGATGCCATCGTCCCGGTAGCTGCCCACCCAGCCATTGTGGCGCACAGCGCCCGTCACTCCGACGGGGCGCCGTGCTCGGTCATGTTGATGACGTCACGCGCCCGGGCGGTCCCGATGCCGAGCTGGGCCCCGATCTGGACCGCGGCCCGCCGCTGCTGCTGGGTCAGCGGCCCGGCGGCCAGGCCGATCCGGACCACGTCGGCAAGAAACCACCATCGTGCCTGGTCAACGAGCTGGCCGGCGAGGCCGTTGAGGAGGCCGGCCAGCTCCTGGGCCGGCCTGCCCGGCCGGGCGAGTTCCGCTTCCAGCGCGGCGTCGTCGTATCCCGCCAGCCCAGCTTCCCTGATCGCCGCCACGGCCCGGTGCCTGGCCGACTCGCTGCGGGGGTCGCCAGCCCGGAGCATGGCCACCGCCGCGGCCCGGGTTCCCGCGGGCAGCGCTGCCTGCATCTGAGCGACTGTCGGCAGCGCGAGCAGATCGAGGCGGTAACGCGTCCCGCACACCGTGCACTGGAGGTGATCAGGCGCCTTCGCCAGCGGCAGCACGGGAACCAGCAGCAGGGTCAGCCAGCGCCTGCCGGAGACCAGCCGGTAGGCGCGGTCGCCGCCACAGCGCTCGCAATGGCAGCTGCCCTGCCCGTGCGTCGAGAACAAGAACCGCTGTCCGAGGATGGCGCGCAATCCCCCACTCCTCTCCAGCCGCTCCAGCTGGACGGCACGCGGTTCTCAGAAGCAACACAGAGTCAGCAGATCATCACATGCGCGGGCCTGCTCAAAAGTAAAGTCTGGCATAATTTTACCGAATTCTAAATAATTCACGCGGACAGCTAGTAACCGCCCGGACATACCCAGGAGATACCAGAACTCCCAGCGACGCACGGCTTTCCTGGCATGCGCACGGCCGCCGCGGCGGCTAATCCCGCCGGCCGGCCCAGACCGGCGATGAATGCGTATTCCGCGTAGCCCGCCGCAGCAAGGCCGGTTTGCGCTGCCCGCACGCTCAGTGAGCGGACCGGTCAGTCGTAGAAACCGAGGCGGCGCAGCTGTTTCGGGTCCCGCTGCCAGTCCTTCGCGATCTTGATCCGCAGGTCGAGGTAGACGCGCGTGCCGAGCAGCGCCTCGATCTGGTGGCGGGCCCTGGAGCCGACCTCCTTGAGCCTGGCGCCCTTGGCGCCGATCACTATCGCCTTCTGGCTGGGTCGTTCCACGTACATGATGGCGTGCACGTCGATCAGGTCGTCGCGCCCTTCCCTGGGCGCCATCTCTTCCACCACGACCGCGATGGAGTGCGGCAGCTCGTCGCGCACCCCCTCCAGGATCGCCTCCCGGATCAGCTCGGCGACCAGCCGCTGCTCAGGCTCATCGGTCAGGCCGCCGTCCGGGTACAGCGGGCGGCCTTCGGGCAGGTGCGAGACGAGCACGTCGGCGAGCACGTCCAGCTGGAACCTGGCGACAGCGGACACGGGCACCACATCGGCCCAGTCCCCGAGCTGGCCGACCGCGGCGAGCTGCGCGGCTATCTGCTCACGCGGCGCCTGGTCGGTCTTGGTGACGATGGCGACCACTGGCGTCGCGCCGATCCCGGTCAGCCCGGCCGCCAGGTACTTGTCACCGGGCCCGATCCGCTCCGTCGCGGGCAGGCAGAATCCGATCACGTCCACTTCGGCGAGCGTCGCCCGCACCAGGCTGTCCAGCCGCTCGCCGAGCAGCGTGCGGGGCCGGTGCAGGCCGGGCGTGTCGACGATGATCAGCTGGGCATCGGGCCGGTGCACGATCCCGCGGATCGCCCGCCGGGTCGTCTGCGGCCGGCTGCTGGTAATCGCCACCTTGGCACCGACGAGCGCGTTCAGCAGTGTCGACTTGCCGACGTTCGGCCGGCCGGCAAAGCAGGCAAAGCCCGACCTGAAGCCGGTCGTTCCAGGCTCGGGCGAGCGCGCTGGCGATGGTGTCTGCGGCGGTCCCACGTCGCGATTGTCCCCTACCGGCGGGCCGGCGCCTAACTCCCGCCCCGGCCGCGCCACGGCCAGGACCGCGATCGCCAGGCCGACCAGCCCGACCCCGGCGGCCGCGGCAGGCGTCAGCCGTTCACCGAGGACCAGGACGGCGAGCAGCGCGGCCACCACCGGCTCGGCCAGTCCCAGGGTCACTGCCACCGGCGCGGGCACAGTGCGCAGGCCCCGCCCGTACAGCAGATACGCCACCGCGGTCGTGACCACGCCCAGGTAGATAGTCACGGACAGGCCCCGGCCGGTCAGCAGCCAGCGGGCCGAAGTGGCCGCCAGCACGGGCGTGAGCAGCACCGCCGCGCCGCCGAACAAGGCGCCCATCACCGCGCGCTGCCCCGCGCCCTGGCTGATCAGCCGTGCGGCGGTCACCACGTAGACGGCATAGCACAGCCCGGCGGCCAGCGCCAGGCTGACACCGGGCAGGCTGACGCCTGCCGAACTGCCGCCCGTGACGAGTACCGCGCAGCCCGCGATGGCGGCTGCCGTGGCCGCCATCCACCGGCCATCAAGCCGGCCGCCGGTCAGCGCGCTGATCAGCCCGGTCATGACGGGCGCGCTGCCGATCGCCACCACGGTGCCGATAGCAACGCCGGTCAGGCGCACGGCAGCGAAGAAGCAGATCTGGTAACCGCCGACGCTGGCGGCGGCGAGGATGAGCGCGGCCCGGCGCGCGCCGCCGGCCCGGACCAGGGCACGGAGCTCACCGCGCGGTCCGGGCGCGCCGATCGCAAGGACGAGCAGCAGCGATCCGCCGACCACGATCCGCGCGGCGCCGATCGATACCGGGCTCGCGCCGTCCGGGGCGAAATGCGCAGCGGTGCCGGTGCTGCCCCATGCCGCCGCGGCCGCCAGGATCGCGATGGCCCCGGCCGCGGCGCGGCGCGGCGCGGGGTGCCCGTCACGACTGCTCAGGGCAGCAGCGCCGCACGCAGCACGCCGTCCGGCGCGACGTGGAACACGACGGCTTCGGGACCCAGGTCCCGCACTGCGGCCAGGTCGGCCGGGTCAGGCCCGTCGCCGTCACTGACCAGCGCCGCCGCCTCCAGGCCGTCCGCCCCGCTGGACACCGCCATCGCGACGGCCAGGTGCAGCGCCGACAGCCGCAGCGACGGGAGCGACACGGCGGCCGCGGCATAGGTCCGGCCGGTCTCATCCCGCACCGCCGCGCCCTCCGCAGCCGCCACCCGCGCGCGGGCCGCGCGGGCCAGTGCGATGATCTTGAGATCTTCCGGGCCGGGCTGGGCCTCGCTCACCCGGCCGAGTCTAGTGCGGCTCCGGCCTGGCCGTTGCCAGCCGGCGCGGCACGCTCCACGGTTACTGTCCCGATCCGGTTGCGCCGCCCGGCCAGGCTCTCCGCAGTCAGCCGCAGTCCCGCCACCGTGGCCACTGAGCCCGCGATCGGCACCTTGCCCAGCTGCTGGGCCAGCAGGCCGCCCACGGTCTCCACGTCTTCCGCCTCGATAGCGACGCCGAAGAGCTCCGCGAGCTCCTCCACCGGCAGCCGCGCGGTCACCCTCGCGTGGTCGGCGCCGAGCCACTCCACCGGGGGCTGCTCCTTGTCGTACTCGTCGGCGATCTCCCCGACGATCTCCTCGAGGATGTCCTCGATCGTGACCAGGCCGGCGGTGCCGCCGTACTCGTCGATCACGATGGCCAGGTGAATCTGGCGCGTCTGCATCTCCCTGAGCAGTTCGTCGATCGGCTTGCTCTCCGGCACGAACGTCGCCGGCCGCATGATCGAGGAGATCTTCTCGACCGACTCGCCGTCCCGGTGCTCGTGGCTGCGGGTGACGATGTCCTTCAGGTAGGCGATGCCGACCACGTCGTCCAGGTTCTCGCCGACGACAGGAATCCGCGAGAAGCCGCTGCGCAGCGCCAGTGAGAGCGCCTGACGCAGAGTCTTGTCGCGCTCCACGAAGACCATGTCGGTCCGCGGCACCATCACCTCCCGCACGATCGTGTCACCGAGCTCGAACACCGAATGGATCATCGCCCGCTCATCCGGCTGGATCACCCGGCGCTGCTCGAGCAGATCGACAAGCCCGCGCAGGTCCTCCTCCGACCCTGACGGCCCGTCCCGCGGCCCGCTGGCCCGGCCGAACAGCCCGGCGCTGGCCAGCAGCAGCGCGGGGAGCGGGCCGAGCAGCCGGACAACGGGCCGCAGAACGGATGACGCGCCGCTGGCCACCCGGACCGGGTTATGCCGCCCGATGGCGCGCGGCAGGAGCCCGGCCATCACGTAGATCACGATCGTCATGGCGAGCGCCGTCACGCCGAAGGCGCGCCAGCCGGACCCGATCCAGTGCAGTAGCACCACGGTAGACAGGACGGTGGCGGACACCTCGGCCGCCACCCGGGCGAGCAGCAGCACCGCCAGGTAACGCGGCAGCTCGGCGAGGACGGCCTGCAGCGGAGTCCGGACCGTGCTGGCCGCCCGGGCGAGCTCCTTTGCCCCGGCCCTGGAGACCCGCAGCAGCGCGTCCGCCGCGCTGGCGCACCAGGCCGCCAGGCCGATGAGCGCTACCGCGGCTGCGAGCAGCCAGCCCATCGCGGCCTCACCCCGGCCCTTCGGGCCCGTCGCGATCATCGCCGGCCGCACGCTCGGAACGCCAGGAGGCGAGCAGCCTGTCCTGCAGGCCGAACATGGTCGCATGCTCATCGGGCTCAGCGTGGTCATAGCCGAGCAGGTGCAAGATGCCATGCGTGCACAGCAGGTCAAACTCATCCGGCAGCTCGTGGCCCGCCTTGGCTGCCTGGCCGGCCGCCACCTGCGGGCACAGCACCACATCGCCGAGCAGGCTCGGGATGTCGGCGGCGTCGGCGCCCCGGTCGGCGCCGGCGCGGCCCGGCGGCGGCACCCGCAGCTCGTCCATCGGGAAGGCCAGCACATCGGTAGGGCCTTGCTCGCCAAGCCAGCGCTGATGCAGGTCGGCCATGGCTGCCGTGTCGACCAGGAGCACCGAGAGCTCAGCCAGCGGATGCACGCGCAGCTCGTCAAGGACGTGCCTGGCCAGCGCCGCCAGCCGTGGCTCGTCCACGTCCACGCCCGATTCGTTGGCGATCTCGATGCTCACGCCCGCCTCATCCGCCGTCTGTCCCGTCAGCGGGACCGGTTGTCCGTGCGGCGCGACCGGCCGCCCGCCAGCCGCTGCTCCTGTGCCTGACTCGCCTTGCGGCCCTCATACCTGTCGTAGGCGTCCACGATGTCGGCCACCAGCTTGTGGCGGACCACGTCATGGCTGGTGAGCCGCGAGAAGTAGACATCCTCCACGCCGTCCAGGATGTCCTGGACCAGGCGCAGGCCGCTCAGCTGCCCCGATGGCAGGTCGACCTGCGTAACGTCGCCGGTCACCACAATCCTCGAGCCGAATCCGAGCCTGGTCAGGAACATCTTCATCTGCTCCGGCGAGGTGTTCTGGGCCTCGTCGAGGATGATGAACGAGTCGTTCAGCGTGCGTCCGCGCATGTAGGCAAGCGGCGCGATCTCGATCGTCCCGGCCGCCAGCAGCTTCGGGATCGTATCCGGCTCCAGCATGTCGTGCAGCGCGTCGTAGAGCGGCCGGAGATAGGGGTCGATCTTCTCGTACAGGGTTCCCGGCAGGAATCCAAGCCGCTCGCCTGCCTCCACGGCCGGCCGGGTCAGGATGATCCGGGTGACCTCCTTGGCCTGGAGCGCCTTCACCGCCTTGGCCATGGCCAGGTAGGTCTTCCCCGTTCCGGCGGGCCCGATGGTGAACACGATCGTGTGCTGGTCGATCGCATCGACGTAGCGCTTCTGGTTCAGCGTCTTGGGCCGGATCGTCCGGCCCCGCGAGGACAGGATGTCGAGGGTCAGCACGTCGGCCGGCCGGATGCCGCTCTTCCTGCGCAGCATGCCCATGCTGCGCTCGACCGCGTCCGGGGTCAGCTCCGCGCCGCTCGCGACGAGCCGCGTCAGCTCCTCAAAGAGCCGCGCGACCCGCGCGGTCTCCTCCGGGGAGCCGGTGGCGGTGATCTCGTTGCCGCGCACGTGTATGTCGGCCTCGAAAGCGCCCTCGATGACGGCAAGCAACTCATCCCTTGAGCCCAGCAGGCTGACCATCGACTGGTCCTCCGGGATCACCATCTTGACCCTGGTGTGGCCGCCGGGCGCCCGCGCGCCGCTAGGAGTATGGCCGGGATTGTCTGTCAATGGTCCTTCCCCGCCGGGGCACCTGCCTCATGGTCGCCATGCTACTCGCCGCAGAAAAGGCACTCAGTCACGCAGCCGATCTTAACTTGTGCCCCGCCTGGCCCGCCGCCGACATATATGGTTGCACTACTGCGAACCCTCGGCGCACCACCCCTCTGGTACGCGATCCGTCAGATCAGTGGCTACTCGTGTCCGGTGCGTTGCCTGCGGCAGTCGCGGCGTTGCTGATTCAGCATGGATGGGGCGTGGGGGCAGTGGAATCGTCGCGGCGAGCCGACGGACGAAATCCCGGGCGCAAAGACTCGGCATGACGGCGAGTGAACCTAGCGGCATGGCCGCGCGTCCAATCCACGTGACCGAAACCCTGGTGGCGGACACGGCACTGGGTTCGGTGGTGCCGGCCGATTGGGATGCCGACCGGGCAGTGACCGCGCTCTACAGCACGCACTACCGCTCACTGGTGCGACTCGCGGCACTGCTGGTGCGCGATGTTGCAACCGCGGAGGAAGTAGTGCAGGACTCGTTCGTCGCCATGCACGGTGGCTGGCGCCGGCTCAGGGACAGCGACAAAGCGCTGTCCTACCTGCGCCAGTCCGTGGTGAACAGGTCCCGCTCGGTGCTGCGGCATCGCGTCGTTGTTGACCGCAATGCGCCCAAACCCCCGCCTGATATGCCCAGCGCCGAGCATGGGGCACTTGTTCAGCTGGAGCGCACAGCCGTGGTCGCGGCGCTGCGCACGCTGCCGCCGCGGCAGCGGGAGGCGCTTGTGCTGCGGTACTACGGCGACCTGTCGGAGGCGCAGATCGCCGCCGCGATGGGCATCAGCCGGGGCGCCGTCAAGAGCCACACGGCCAGGGCCATGTCGGCGCTGCGCAGCGTGCTGGAGCGTGAGGCATGAGGCGCGAACTCGAGTATGAGGACGTCCTGCGCCGCGCCCTGCGCACGGCGGCGGACTCCATCGAGCCGGCCGGGGATGGGCTGGAGCGCATCCGGGCCCGGCTGACCATGCCCCGGCCGCTGGCGGCTGCCTGGCTGATGGCCGGGTATGCCGATGTCGCGCTGCCGGCCCTGATCAGGTTGCGGTCGGCGCTGGACAGCGTGCTGGCCTGGCTGCGCCCGGCGGCGGGCCAGTCCGTGCGCAGCACCGCGGCGGGGCGCTCCGGACGCGTCGGCGCGGTCCCCCGCCGTCTGGCCTTGCAGACCTTTGCCCGCCGGTACCAGCTCCGGCCTGCCGCCGTGGCCGTCGCGATCGTTCTCGCGGTCGCGGGCGGCTACGGACTTACCCAGCTGCGGACGCCGCTGTCGACTACTGGCGCGGAGGTCCTGCCGCTGGGCGGCGGCGGCGCAAATGCGCCAGGCGGCTCCCCCGATGGCGGCGGCGTCAACCAGACCGCCGGGTCATCCCCGGGATCCGTGGCCCCTGGAGCGCGTCAGGGCCATGCCCAGCCGTCGGCCACGCAAAGTTGCGCGCCGGGACCGCTGCCCGCGGCCTCGCGGTCCCCGGCGGCGGCGCCGACCCCGACGCCGACGCCGACCCCGACGCCGACCCCGACGCCGACCCCGACGCCGACGCCCACGCCGACGCCGACCCCCACGCTGACGACGTCACCGAGTACCGCGCCCAGCACCGGGGCGGCCGCTCAGGCCGGCACGCCAGCAGCGACTCCGGCCGCGCTCGTGCATCCGGCGTCAGCCACAGATCCGACGGTCAGCGCGCACTCCAAGAAGTCGGGTCCGCCGCTGTCCCGGGCTCCTTGCGGTTCCGAGCACGGCCCGCTGGCCCCGGGCCAGCGCACTATGTTGCCCAATCCCGGCAGACAAAAGCTAACGGGCGATCACACCGTCTGACCGCCTGACCTGCTCTTGCTCAGCCCCACCGGCCGCTGCGGCTGAGCAAGATGGCGGCGGCGACAGCGCCCGCCGTTGATGTTCGCAAGATGCTCGGCCCCAGCCGGGCGCCCGCTGCCCCCGCCCGGGCCAGTTCGGCCGTCTCTGTGGCGCTGATCCCGCCCTCCGGGCCGACGATCACGACAATCTCGCCGCGGTCAGGCGGCCGCACCTGCTGCAGCGTCGCCGGCGCCCCTGGGTCGAGGACGATCGCCAGGCTGGCCGCGCGGACCAGCCTGGTCACGCCGGGCATCGCGACAGGCTCGGTCACCTCAGGGAACCGGGCCCGGCGCGACTGCTTGGCCGCCTCGGTGGCGGCCCGCCGCCAGCGGCCCAGGGCCCGGTCCGCGCGGTCTCCGCGCCACTGCGCCACGCAGCGCTCGGCCCGCCACGGCGTTACGACGTCGGCTCCGACCTCCGTCATGAGCTCGACCGCAAGCTCGCCGCGATCGCCCTTGGGGATCGCCTGAACAACCACGATCCTCGGGTCAGGCTCAGGCTCGAGGTGCCTGGCCAGCACCCTGAACTCGACGAGGCCCCGTGAAACGGCCGTGACCACGCACTCGGCGACCGTCCCGCCGCCATCGGTCACGTCCGCCCGCTCGCCCGCCGACAGCCGCCGCACGGTCGCCGCGTGCCTGCCTTCCGGGCCGGTCACAGTGATCGACTCGCCCTGCAACTGGGAGCTATCGGCAATGAAAACCGGCGGTCTCAGAGCTGGTCCCTCCGGGCCGGGGGCCGGGTCAGCGGCCGTTGAACGCGTCACGCAGCCTGGAGAAGAACCCCTGCTGGCCTGGTGCGAACTTGCCCGGAGGCGACTCCTCGCCGCGGAGCCCTGCCAGGTCCCTGAGCAGATTCTCCTGCTCGGGCTCGAGCCGGGTGGGTGTCTCCACGGTGACGTGGATGAGCAGGTCACCGCGGCCGCCGCCGTTCAGGTGCGCCGATCCCTGGCTGTAGAGCGGAATGGCCTGGCCGGACTGCGTCCCCGGCCGGATATCCACAGCTGCCGGGCCATCCAGGGTCTGCACAGTCAGCGTGGTCCCGAGCGCCGCGGCCACCATCGGGATCGTCACCGTACAGTGCAGGTCGTCGCCCTGGCGCTCGAAGATCGGATGCGGACGCTGCACGATCTCAAGAAACAGGTCCCCAGCCGGCCCGCCGCCGGGCCCGGTCTCGCCCTCGCCGGCCAGCTGGATATGCGTCCCGTCCTCCACACCTGCCGGGATCCGCACCTTGATGGTGCGCCTGGTCCTGACCCGGCCGTCGGCATCGCACTCCGGGCATGGCCTGCGGATGATCGTCCCGAATCCGCCGCACTGCGGGCAGGGGCGGGAAGCCATCACCTGGCCGAGGAATGAGCGCGTTACCTGGCTGACCTCGCCACGGCCGCCGCACACGTCACAGGTTTCCGGATGCGTGCCAGGCGCCGTGCCCTCGCCGGAGCAGGTCGGGCAGACCACAGCGGTGTCGACTGCCAGCTCCTTCGTGGAACCGAACGCGCACTCGGACAGGTCGAGCTCGACCCGGATAGTGGCGTTCCGGCCCCGCCTGGCCCGGCTGCGCGGCCCGCGGGTCCCCGCGCCAGCGCCGAAGAAGGCATCCATGATGTCGCTGAACGGGAAACCCGCCGCGAAACCGCCGGGGCCAGCGCCCCCGGCCGGGGCGAACGGGTCGGCTCCCATGTCATACATCTGCCGCTTGCCCGGGTCGGAGAGCACCTCATAGGCCTGGGTGATCTCCTTGAACCGCTCCTGGGTCTGCGGGTCTGGATTGACATCAGGATGCAGCTCCCGGGCCAGCCGCCGGTAGGCCTTCTTGATCTCGTCAGGACCCGCGTCGTGCCGGACGCCGAGGACGGCGTAGTAATCGTTCGCCACCTGCACCCCTACGACTCCGCCAGGATCTGGCCCACGTACCGTGCCACCGCGCGCACCGCTCCCATCGCCGTCGGATAGTCCATTCGTGTCGGGCCGAGCACGCCGAGCTTTGCCAGCGCCTGGTCCCCTGCGCCATAGCCGGCGGCCACCACCGAGGTGCTCCGCAGGCCCAGTACGTCGTTCTCCGCGCCGATCCGCACCGTCAGCGAGGTCTGGTCGCCGGACTCGCCGAGCAGCCGCATGAGCACGACCTGCTCTTCGAGTGCCTCAAGGACCTGATGCAGCCCCTGTGCGAAGTCGGCCTGGGTCAGATTAGCGGCCCCGCCGACGACCACCCGTTCCTCATGCCGTTCTGCCAGGCTTTCCAGCAGCACAGAGAAGACCGCGGCCGCGTTCGCCCGCTCATCGGGAGCTACCCGTTCGGGCAGGTCCGCGACGACCGACGGCGCCTCGGTCAGCTTGCGCCCGTCAAGGCAGGCGTTGAGCACCGCCCGCAACTGCAGGATGGACTCGTCGTCGATGGGGCCAGGCAGGTCTGCCGTCCGCTGGTGCACTCGCCCGGTATCGGTGATCAGGACCAGCAGCAGCCGCTGTTCAGCCACCGGCACAAGCTCAATGTGCCGCACTGCCGACCTGCTGAGCGACGGATACTGGACGACCGCCACCTGACGGGTCAGCTGAGCGAGCAGCCGCACGGTCCGCATCACCACATCGTCCAGATCGTAGGCGCGCGCCAGGAATGTCTCGATGGCCCGCCGTTCCGCGGCCGAGAACGGCTTTACCTCCGACAGCCTGTCAACGAAAAGCCGGTAGCCCTTGTCCGTCGGCACCCGGCCGGCGCTGGTGTGCGGCTGGACGATGAATCCTTGCTCCTCGAGCACGGCCATGTCATTGCGGATTGTCGCCGGGGAGACGTCCAGGTTGTGCCGGTCGACGAGCGATTTCGAGCCGACGGGCTCGTTGGTCGACACGTAGTCCTCGACGATGGCGCGGAGCACAGCGAGTTTCCTGTCGTCGAGCACGCGTCCACCTCCCTGGCACTCCTGTCTCCCGAGTGCCAAGTCTATGGCCGGAACGATACTGGGACACCCGCCGCCGTCACGAAGGTGTTCGATACTTGCCGTCGCACCAGCTAGCGTTGACCGGGATGGGCACGACAGACCAGGGCCGATGACAAGTCATCCGCCACAGCCAGCGTCAGACTGGCCCGCATCCGGGCAAGCTTTCCCGCCGCCCGCTGATGCGCGGTCTGCTGACGGCCGGCCTGCCGACGGCCAGCCCGCTAACGGCCAGCCCGCGGGTCCGCCCATGGAAGCGGTGCCGCCTGACGCGCCCCGGCTGAGCGCGCTGCCCGACCGGGAGATTGCGCAAGGGCCCGTCGCCGCGGACAGCTGGCCGGGTACCGCCGCCGATGACTGGCAGCACCCAGCCGCGGGAGGCTGGCCGGGTACCGCCGCCGATGACTGGCAATACGCAGCCGCCGCGGATAGCTGGCCGGATGCTGCCGGGACGCGGGCGCAGCCTGAGCCGGAGCTGCACTGGCCGGGCCAGGCCGACGCGCCAGCGGACCCCGGGGACTGGCAGCAGGAAGGACCGGCCGCCGGGTATCTCATCCCCGCCGACGCCGAGCTGGCCGCCCACGAACGATGGGCCACGCTGAGCTACCTCGGCGTGCCGTTCCTCGGGTTCCTCATTCCGCTCGCCATATATGTGCTCAAGCGGCGCCGGTCGAGCTTCATCCGCTACCAGTCAGCTCAGGCGCTGAACCTCTCGCTCACCGGGCTCCTTTACACTTTCTGCGTACTGATCATCGGGACGACCCTGTCCCTGGACAGCGTCACCGTCGCGGTGCTGTTCGGCGCGCCGCTGGCCGCGGCCCTGTGGGTAGTCACGCTTGGCTACGTCGTCCTGGCCGCGGCAGCGGCAAGCCGCGGCGAGTACTACCAGATCCCCGCCTGGATCTGCGCGACCGTCGCCCGATAACCGCGGCCAGCCAGCTGCCGGCGCGCCAGCTCGCGCCGGGCCGCCCGCTCAGTCCGTGATGTCGCGAATCACCGCGTCCGCGAGCAATCTGCCCGTCCCGGTCAGCACGAGGCGGCCGGCTGCATATCCGGCGCTCTCCGCCAGCCCGTCCGTCACCGCGATCGCGGCGGCCGCCCGCCCGGCTGGCCCGAGCTCGTCAACCGGGCAGCCCGTCGCGAGCCTGGTGAGCAGCATGATCCTCTCGGTCCTGCGCTCCGCGGCGGTAAGGATCTCCCGTGCCTGGCCGGGACTGACCTCCGCCGCGATGCGTGCCGCGTAGGCGGCCGGATGCCGGACGTTCCACCAGCGGGTGCCGCCGACGTGGCTGTGCGCGCCCGGGCCGATTCCCCACCAGTCGCCGCCGGTCCAGTACAGCAGGTTGTGCCGGCACTTCGCGCCATCCGCCGCTGCCCAGTTGGAGATCTCGTACCAGCTCAGGCCGGCCGCGGCCAGTAGCTCGTCGGCGGCCAGGTACCGGTCGGCCAGCTCGTCGTCATCCGGGGCGGCGAGCTCCCCCCTGGCGATCCGCCTCGCCAGCCGGGTGCCGTCTTCGACGATCAGCGCATAGGCGGAGATGTGATCAGGTCCCGCCCCGAGCGCGCTGGCCAGCGACTGATACCAGTCCTGGTCGCTCTCGCCCGGGGTCCCGTAGATCAGGTCCAGGCTGACCTGCTCGAAACCGGCCGATCGCGCCCACCCGACGCACTTCTCCGGCCGTCCGGGCTGATGGGCCCGCTCCAGGACTGCCAGTACGTGCTCGGCGGAGCTCTGCATCCCCAGCGAGAGCCTGGTGAAGCCGGCCTCGCGCAGCTGCGCCAGGGATGACTGATCCACGGTCTCCGGGTTGGCCTCGGCGGTCACCTCCGCCCCTCGGGCCAGCCCGAACTCCCCGTCGATCGCGCCCAGGATGGCCCCGAGCGCCGCGGGCGGCAGCAGCGTCGGCGTCCCGCCCCCGAAGAAGACGGTGCTGACCTCCGGCGCGGCCGGGCCGAGCACGCGCCTGGCGAACCTGATCTCGGCGCTGGCCTGGCCGGCATAGGAATCCCTGGACGCGCCGGGACCGAGCTCGCTGGCGGTGTAGGTGTTGAAGTCGCAGTAGCCGCATCTGGTCCGGCAGAACGGCACGTGCACGTAGATGCCCAATGGCCGCTCGCCCAGCGCGCCGGCCGCGCCGGGCGGCAGCTCTCCGTCGGCGGGGACCGGCTCGCCGTCTGGCGGCGTTCCCGGCACGATCAGCTCACCGCGGCAGGCCGCGGCCCGCTAGACGGCGGCCCGGCCAACGACCCGCTGGCCGATCTCGTCCCACTTCCCGCCCCGGCCGTCCACCGTCAGCAGCCTGCGCAGGAGATCGGTGTCGCCGTAATACGCCAGCATCGACTCGCCCACCGTCACGCTGACCGCCGGGCGTTCCAGTACCTCGATGGCATCGCCGGGCCCCGCCCAGCCCTCGCTGAGCACGCGCAGGTAGGCCCCGGGCCGCCCCGCCTGCGCGAACCGCTTCACCCAGTGCTCCTCGCCTATCCAGGCCTGGAACGTGACGCACGGGATACGCGGGCTGGTAACCTGCACGACCGCGGTTCCGAGCCGCCAGGTCTCCCCGATAGCCGCGCCGGTGATGTCGAGGCCGGCCGTGGTGACGTTCTCCCCGAACATGCCGTCGCGCAATTCGCGGCCGAGCCGTTCCACCCACCAGTCCAGGTCCTCGCGGGCGTAGGCATACACCGCCTGGTCCGCGCCGCCGTGATTCTCGGTGTCCGCGTGCTCGTCGCCGTCAAGCCCGGGCGTCCGGACCCGGACAGCCCCCGCGGCGGGGCGCTTGTCGATGGCTGTCCGCATCGGCTTCCCCGCCGTCATCATGTCGGCCTCAGGACCCCTGCTGACCGCGATCACTCGTGCGCTGGCCATAAGCGGCACGGTATCTGACCCGGCCGGCCAGGTCGACCGCGTTCCGGCCGGCCGGGGCGCCGGTAGCGAGGGCGGCTAGCGTTTACGGTCGGACCCCTGCTCGGTGGAGAGGGCGGCGACAAAGGCTTCCTGCGGCACCTCGACCCGCCCGATGGTCTTCATCCGGCGCTTGCCTTCCTTCTGCTTCTCCAGCAGCTTGCGCTTGCGGCTGATGTCGCCGCCGTAGCACTTGGCGAGCACATCCTTGCGCATCGCGCGGATGTTCTCGCGGGCGATGATGCGCGAGCCGATCGCCGCCTGGATCGGCACCTCGAACTGCTGGCGCGGGATCAGCTCCTTCAGCCTGGCGGTCATGCCCAGGCCGTAGTCACGTGCCTTGTCGGCATGCACGATCTGGCTGAACGCGTCCACCGGCTGGCCCTGCAGCAGGATGTCGACCTTCACCAGGTCGGATTCCTGCTCGCCGGCGGGCTCGTAGTCCAGTGACGCGTAGCCGCGGGTCCGGGACTTCAGGTTGTCGAAGAAGTCGAAGATGATCTCGCCAAGCGGCATGGTGTAGCGGATCTCGACCCGGTCGGCGGACAGGTACTCCATCCCGAGCAGCGCGCCGCGCCTGCTCTGGCATAGCTCCATGATCGTGCCGATGTAGTCACTGGGAGCAAGCACCGTCGCGCGGACCACCGGCTCGAAGATGCTGGCGACCTTGCCGTCGGGGAATTCACTGGGATTCGTAACGATGAGCTCGGTGCCGGTCTCCAGCACCACGCGGTAGACGACGTTGGGCGCGGTGGAGATCAGCGACAGGCCGAACTCCCGCTCCAGCCGCTCACGGACGATCTCCATGTGCAGCAGGCCGAGGAAGCCGCACCGGAAGCCGAAGCCGAGGGCCGCCGACGTCTCCGGCTCGTAGACCAGCGCGGCGTCGTTGAGCCGCAGCTTGTCCAGGGCGTCGCGGAGCTCGGGATAGTCGTCGCCGTCCATCGGGTACAGGCCGGAGAAGACCATCGGCCGCGGGGTCGCGTAGCCGGCCAGCGGCTCGCTGGCCGGCCGGGCGGCGCTGGTCACGGTGTCACCGACCCGAGCCTGGCGGACGTCCTTCACACCGGTGATCAGGTACCCGACCTCGCCGGCCACCAGTTCCTCGGTCGGCACCGGCTCCGGGGAGATCACCCCTACTTCGAGGGTCTCGTGCGCGGACTTGGTCGACATCATCATGCTTTTCTCGCGGCGGGTGAGGCGGCCGTCCACGACCCGCACGTAGGTGACGACACCACGGTAGGTGTCGTAGACCGAGTCGAAGATCAGGCCCCGGGCGGGCGCGTCGACATCGCCGCGGGGAGCCGGGACCTGGTCGACGATCGCGTTCAGCAGGTCCGCGACTCCGTCGCCGGTCTTGGCGGAGACTCGCAGCACGTCAGCAGGCGAGCAGCCGATGACGTTCGCGATCTCGGCCGCGTATTTCTCCGGCTGCGCCGCGGGCAGGTCAATCTTGTTCAGGACCGGGATCAGATGCAGATCCGCGTCGATCGCCAGGTAGAGATTGGCGAGGGTCTGCGCCTCGATGCCCTGGGCGGCGTCCACGAGCAGCACGGCGCCCTCGCATGCCGCCAGCGACCTGGAGACCTCGTAGGAGAAGTCAACGTGACCGGGAGTGTCGATGAGGTTCAGCACGTACTGCTTGCCGTCTGCCGCCACCCACGGCAGCCGCACCGCCTGGCTCTTGATCGTGATGCCGCGCTCGCGCTCGATGTCCATCCGGTCCAGGTACTGCGCGCGCATCTGGCGGTCGGTCACCACGCCGGTGAACTGCAGCATGCGGTCCGCAAGCGTGGACTTACCGTGATCGATGTGCGCGATGATGCAAAAGTTTCGGATCACCGCCTGATCGGTCCGGTCGGGCAAAGGTGGCACAGGCATCCGCCAGGTGAGAGTACGTGTTGTCGGCTTCGCGATCGCGGTCTATGGTCGCATGCCCGGGCCAGTGCCGATGCCAGCCGGGCGGGCGCCCGGCGCGGAAAACCCGCGTCCCGGCCCGGCGCGGGCCGTCGGCCGGCCCGTTTGGCGGGCGCTTCCGCCGCCGCGCTGAGCCCGTGCGTTTGAGCAGGTGCCGCCGATTCGGATAGGCTGCAGGTTCGCGTGCCGCGCGGGCCCCAGGCACGGTACCGCAAGCCCGGCCCGTGCACGGCAGCAAGCTGACCCTGACAAGACTCTAGCGAGGCTCTCGCGTGGCTAACATCAAGTCCCAGATCAAGCGCAACAAGCAGAACGAGAAGGCGCGCCAGCGCAACAAGGCGGTCAAATCGGCCCTGAAGACCTCGGTCCGGCACTTCCGTGCGGCGGCCGACACCGGGGATGCGGAGCAAGCCGCCCAAGCGATGCGGGCGGCCTACGTCAAGCTGGACAAGGCCGTCAGCAAGGGCGTGATTCACAAGAATCAGGCTGCCAACCGCAAGTCGGCGATCGCCAGGCGCGCGAGCGAGCTGGCCCGCAGCTGACCCTCGAACCGGCTGATCCGCCCCAAATCCGGCTCGGATGGACCCGGTTCAGGCTCTGGGGGCGGTCAGCCGCACGCGACAGGCCACGATGGTCTGGATCGCCTGCTCGAGGGCGTAGCCCGGGCTGGCCCCCTCGCCCTTGACCCGTGCGTCAGCCACCACGACGGCACGGTGCGCACGCGCGACGCCCTCCGGTGTCCAGCCCCTCAGCTGCTGCCGCACCCTGTCGATCTTCCACGGCGGCATGCCGAGTTCTGGTGCCAGCGCCTCGGCGCTGCGCGCCCGTGGCGCGCTGCCGACCCGGCCAAGCGCCCGGACGCCCTGCGCGAGCGCGCTGCTGATGAGCACCGGCGCCACGCCGGTCGCCAGCGCCCAGCGCAGTTGCTCCAGCGCGTCCGCGAGCTTGCCTTCGACGGCCCGATCGGCCACTGTGAAGCCGCTCGCCTCGGCCCGGCCCCGGTAGTACCTGGCCACCACGGGCTGACTGATCACGCCGGTCGTGTCCGCTGCGAGCTGGCTGCACGCGGCCGACAGCTCACGAAGATCGTTACCGACCGCGTCGAGCAGCGCGCGGAGGCCCGCCTCATCCGCTGACCGGCCGGCCCGGCCGAACTCCGCGCGCAGGAAGTCAAGCCGCTCGCCGAATCGCTTGAGGGTCGGGCAGTTGATTCTCCTGGCACCGCCGGCGACCAGGCTGGCCAGCAGCGATTTCCCCTTGGCGCTCCCGGCATGGGTGAGCACGAGCACCACGTCAGGCGATGCCAGGGACGCCTGCCTGACCAGCTCGGCCGCGACCTGGCTGCTCGCGTCCTGCACCGACCGGACAACGACCACGCTGCCGCCCCCGAACAGTGACGGGGCGGCGAGACTGGATAGGTCGCCTGGCCGCAGGTCCGCGGCGCGCGTCTCGTGGATCTCGCCGGCGATGATCGCGGCCGCTGCTTGCTCGACGTCGCTCCCAGTGCCGCCGCCTTGACGCGCAGCTTCGCCGGCGGTGCCGGTCGCTCCCGCCGCCTCAGCCGCCCGGATGCCCGCGGCAGCGATGACCTCGCCGACGGCCCGCTCCACGAGCAGTTCCTCCTCGCCGACGATCAGCGTCACCGGCGGCTCTCCCGCCGGGCCGCGCTGAGCCGGGCCGCGGGCGCCAGATGAGTGCATGCCCGCAGCATGCCATGAACGTCAAGGTGACGGGCGTGGTGCCGCTACGCTGGCTTGCCAAGATGTCCAGCCGATGGATGCTGATGCCCGCGCAGTTGCAGGTCAGCTTGCATGCTGTCCGGCGACCCGGAGCATTCCTGGCCCGGAACACCGAAATGCTGGCGCTAGCCTGCTGGACCGCGGTCTGGTTCCTGATCCTGGCGCCGGCCGGCGGCATCGCATGGAAGTTCTTCGTGCAGGGCAGCCTGCTGTTGTTCACCGGGCACGATGGCGCGTCAGCCCATCCCGCTGGCCTGCACATCTACGCCAACTACCCGCAGCTCCAGATCGGTCCCGCCGCTTTCGGCGCCGCCCAGGTGATCCGCCATCTCGGACCGGATCAGGGCCTGGTCCTGGCGCAGCTGATCATGACGGCGATGGGCCTGCTGGCCCTTTACGCGATCCGCCGGCTCGCCGTCACGGTCCGCCCTGAGCTTTCCGGCCGGGCCGCCACCCGCTGGACATTCCTCGGCGGTGGCGCGCTGTTCGTGATCGCCTGGGCAGAGCTTGCGGTCGCCTATGGCCACCTCGATGATGCCATCGCACTGCTGGCGGCGGTGCTGGCAGTGTGCGCCGCCGCCGGTCGCCGGCCCGTCCTGACCGGCTTGCTGGTCGGGCTCGGCGCCGATGCCAAGCCGTGGGCGCTGATCTTCCTGCCGATCCTGCTGCTGGCGGCCGGCGTCGATATCGCCGGTTCTTGCCTGCCGCTCCGGCAGCGGGCCCGTGCCATCGCCATTGCCGCCGCCGCGGCCGCCGCGGCGATCGCCGCGGCGTGGCTGCCGTTCTTCGTCGCTGATCCGCACACGGTGACCGCGACCCGCTACGCGATCGCGAACCTGCCCGACTCCGCGCTGCGCGCGCTCGGCGTGCATACGCCGCATACGCCGTCCTGGGACCGGGCGGCGCAGGTGGCGACGGGATGCGTGCTCGGCGGGATGGCCATCTGGCGCGGCCGGTGGCCCGCTGTCATCCTGCTTGCCGTCGGCGCCAGGATCGCGCTCGACCCGGCAGCCCACGGGTACTACACCGCCGGGGTGATGCTCGGGGCGCTGGCCTGGGACCTGCTCGGTGCGCGCTGGCCGGTGCCGCTCTGGAGCATCCTGTCCTTCTGCGCCCTGAACCTAGTGCCGCTCGTCACGGCAGATGCTCACCTGCGCGGCATTGCCCGGCTGTCCCTCGTGATCGCGTTCACCCTGGTCATCCTGGCCGGGCCGGCCCGCTGGTACTGGTCACCGCCTGGGCGGCCCGCCGCGTTCCGCCGAGCAGCTCAAGCTCGGTCAGCTCGGCCGCCTTGACGAGCGCCATCGCCGCCGTAGTCCCGCGGTGCCACGACGATCCCGAGCATTCCGGGTCCGGCGTGGATACCGATGACGGCATCGGCGCGCGCCAGCTGGATCTCGCGCGCGCCCGGAATGAGTTCCGCCAGCCAGCCGGCGAGCATCGATGCCCGGTCCGGCTCCCCCAGGTACTGGACGGCAAGGTCGGCCTGCGGTCCGCCAGCGCAGTCCACAGCAAGCTCGGTGAGCCTGCGTATCGCCCCGGATCGGGTGCGGACTTTCTCGAGCAGCTCGATCCGCCCGTCCAGGACATGCAGCACCGGCCTGGCGCTCAGCACGGATCCGCCCGCGCCCGGAGCAGCGCCAAGCCTGCCTCCGGCCAGCAGGTAGCCGGGCGTTTCCACGGTGAAGAAAGAGCTGAGCCGCCTGCGCACGCGGCCTCGGCCGCGGCAAGGACAGCGAATCCCAGGCCCATGCCCATGGTCCGCGAGTCGACCACCCGGACGGGCACCGGTGCGCCCGCGGCCGCGAGGATCGCCGAGTCCACGGTCCCGGAGACCCGGCCTGACAGGTGTATGGACACGATCGCGTCCGCTACGGCGCCTGCGGCGGCGTAAGCCACCGCAAACCGTTCCGGTGCCGGGCTCGCGGTGCTGACGGCCGCGCCGCTGCGCAGTTCCGCCTCGATGCCGCCGGGCATGACGGCCGGGTCATCGTCCATCCGCACGCCATCGACCACGATGCCCAGCGGCACCACCCGGATGCCGTACCGGGCGGTGCGGTCGCCGGACAGGCACGCCGTGGAGTCGGTGACGACAGCGACGGCCGCGGTCACTACAGGTCGCCTGCCTGGGCCCGCGCCGTGACCGGCCTAGCCCGCCACCGGCTGGCCGCCGCGCCAGACGCGGAGCGGCTTGAGGCCATATGCCCAGGCAAATGCGCCCTCGTGATCGGCGTCCCAGGCGACGATGTCGGCATACCGGCCGCGGACCATCGCGCCCCGGTCCGGCGCGCGAAGCGCGTGCGCCCCGCCGAGGGTGGCCGCCCGGAGCGCCTCGGTCACGCTCATCCCGAAGTGCGCCACGGCCAGGGCGATGATCAGCGGCATCGAGGTGATCCCGTGGCCGCCCGGCGAATGATCGGAGCCAAGGGCGACCGCCACGCCCTTGTCGAGCAGCGACCGTACGGGCGCGGTCCGACCAGTCTCCAGGGCGGTCGCCGGGCAGACCACGGCGGCGACCCCGGCGCGGGCCAGCATGGCCACGTCATCATCATCAGCCTCGTGCAGCAGGTCGGCTGACGCGCAGCCGAGCTCAGCGGCCAGCCGGATCGCCGCGTTGCTCGACGTTCCGCAGGCGTGCAGCCGGGGCAGCAGGCCAGCAGCCCGGCCCGCGGCCAGCACCCACTGGGCTTCCCGCTCGGTGAAGCGCCCGTCGTCGCAATAGATGTCCACGCTGTCAGCGCCCGCCACCGCCGCGTCCGCGCACCAGCTGCTGACCGCGTCCACGTAGTCGTGGCGGCGGCCGAAATACTCCGGCGGCACCGCGTGCGCACCGAGGAACGTCACGTGCACCCGGGGCATGCCGGGCTCGTCCTCAAGCTGCCGCAGCAGCCGGACGTCGGCGAGCTCCCCGTCCCTGGTCAGGTGGTATCCGGTCTTCGCCTCGATGGTGGTGGTCCCGGTCAGCAGCCAGCCGCGCAGCCGCTCCCGGACCCCGTTGCACAGTGTCCACGGATCGGTGCCCCTGGTGACCGTGACCGTCGAGGCCAGGCCACCGCCGGCGGCCGCGATCTCGGTGGCGGACGAGCCGCTGGAGCGCATGGCGAGTTCTGCCCAGCGGTTGCCCGCGTAGACCGGATGCGTATGCGCGTCGATCAGGCCTGGCGTGACCAGCGCACCGTTGAGGTTTTCCACGTGATCGACGTCAACGATGTCCTCGATCACGCCAGGAATGCTCGCCGGCAGCTCGGCGGCACGGCCGACCCAGGCGATGCGATCGTCGGCCGCCAGGATCGCGGCGTTGCTCCAGACCTCTGAGCCGGTCCACAGCCGGCCGATATTGGTCAGGAGGCGGACGGTCATCGCCCGGCACCCGCGCGGCTGACGACGCTACGGGTAACAGTCCGTTTCGCCATGATCGGTCACCTGCCATGACTCATGCCTGATGGTGATACACCGGCAAAGACCTAGTGAAGCGGATAACGTGCTGCCCCACAAGATGGGAACTCTGCGGGGCGGCCACCAACATATCGGTTCAGTCACGGTATTGCACCAGTGGGTCCCTGTACAGGACCGTTCTGATGTGGTTTGCGAATGTCGAATCGCGCGTGTTATGGCAGCTCACTTCGTGCGGAATTCGTGCACCAGCACCGGTGTCCCGCCGCTTCCCAGGCCCGGGTCGATGACGAGCGTTCTGAGTGCTGCCGTAGGACCATCGATTGCCGGCCGGCCGGTAGCGATCTGCGTCAGCCCAGCGGCTGCGGCTCGCGCAGCCGGGTGAGCTCGGCGGCCAGGCCCGGCGGAACCCGGGCGGTCAGCTCGGTGCCGGCCGCTCCGTGGCTGACCGCGAGCACCTCGCCTTCGGCATGCGCGCGCGACAGCAGGTCACCCCGGCCATAGGGAACCATCACGCTGACCTCGCAGTCCTGGCGGGGCAGCAGCCGATCGAGCTCGGCGAGCAGCCCGGGAATACCAGCGCCGTTGCGCGCGGAGACGACCAGGGACCCGCGCTCGGCCAGCCGCAGCCCCTCAAGGTCTATCGGCTCGGCAGCGTCCGCCTTGTTCACGACCACAAGCTCAGGCACGTCACCGGCGCCAATCTGGCCAAGTACGTCGCGGACAGCGGCCAGCTGGGCCCTCGGGTCGGCGTCCGAGCCATCAACCACGTGCAGGATCAGGTCGGCCTCGGCTACCTCCTCCAGGGTCGACCGGAAGGCATCGACCAGCTGATGCGGCAGGTGGCGGACGAATCCGACCGTGTCGGTCAGCGTGAACAGCCGGCCAGCCGGGGTGCGCGCGCGCCGGACCGTGGGGTCGAGCGTCGCGAACAGCGAGTCGTCAACCAGCACGTCGGCACCGGTCAGCCGGTTGAGCAGGCTGGATTTCCCGGCGTTGGTGTATCCGGCAATGGCGACCGACGGGACCTCGCGGCGACGGCGCTGGCCGCGCTGCACGTCCCGGCCGACGGACATCCCGGCGATCTCCCGCCGCAACTTCGAGATCCGCGTCCTGATCCGGCGCCGGTCGGTCTCGATCTTCGTCTCGCCGGGACCGCGGGTCCCGATGCCGCCGCCGCCCGCGACCCGGCCGCCCGCCTGCCTGGACAGCGACTCGCCCCAGCCGCGCAGCCTGGGCATCAGGTACTGGAGCTGGGCAAGTTCGACCTGGGCCTTGCCCTCCTTGCTCCGGGCGTGCTGGGCGAAAATGTCCAGGATCAGCGCGGTGCGGTCGATGACCTTGACCCGCACGATTCCCTCAAGCCTGCGTAGCTGGCTCGCGGTCAGCTCGCCATCGCAGATCACCGTGTCCGCGCCGGATGCGGCGACAAGGTCAGCGAGCTCAGTCGCCTTGCCCGCGCCCACGTAGGTCGCGGCGTCGGGCCGGCCCCGGCGCTGGATGAGTCCGTCGAGCACTTCCGAGCCCGCGGTCTCGGCCAGCCGGGACAGCTCGCGCAGCGAGTTCTCCGCGTTAGCCAGGGTCCCGTCGGTCCACACGCCCATCAGGACGACGCGCTCAAGCCGCAGCGCCCGGTATTCGACCTCGGTAACATCCTGGAGCTCGGTAGAAAGCCCGGCCACCCGGCGAAGCGCATGCCGGTCTTCGAGGTCTAGCTGTCCGGCCTCTCGATCGAGCTGGCCTTCGCCACGCTCGGTGCCGTGATCGCCGGCGTGTTCGTCATGCAGAGCTGTCATTACCTACCTAAGGTCGATGTCCGGGCAGGCCGCCCCCGCCAGGTGCAGGATCGCCGGCCGCCCGGCGGTGCAGAAACCGATGGTCCCACGCGATGCTTTATCACTTCACCTCAATTAACGCCGGGACGGCCAGCGTTGTGCCCGCTGCGGCCGGCAACCAGCTGAAACCTGATGACGAACGGTGATCAGCATCCGGACCGGGGCCGGCGCTACCGCCGCTACCGCCGCGGAGCTTTGACCCGCGCCGGCGCTGGCCGCTAGCGTCATCCTGACCGGCCGCACCGGCTGGCCAGCTGTGAGCCGCTCGGGAGGAGCAGGAAGAGTGAAGGAAACTGAGGGTGTGCAGATCACCGGTCAGCCCGGTGACCGGTACGACGAGATCCTCACCCCGGAGGCGCTCGGCCTGGTAGCTGCGCTCCAGCGCGAGCTCGGCCCGCGGCGCGCCGGGCTGCTGGCGGCCCGGGCCCGCCGGCAGGAGGAGCTTTCGGCCGGCGGGATGCTGGATTTCCGCGCTGACACCCGCGCGATCAGGGAAGACCCGTCCTGGCGGGTGACCACCCCGGCGCCCGGCCTGGTCGACAGGCGGGTCGAGATCACCGGGCCCACCGATAAGAAGATGACCATCAACGCGCTGAACTCGGGCGCCAAGGTGTGGCTCGCCGACTTCGAGGATGCCAACACCCCGCTGTGGGACAACATGGTCACCGGCCAGCTCAACCTCAAGGACGCGCTGGATTCGAAGATCGACTTCACCAGTGACGACGGCAAGGCCTATCAGCTGGGGGCCGCCGGCGAACTGGCCACCATCGTGGTGCGGCCGCGGGGCTGGCACCTGGATGAGAAGCACCTGCTGGTCGACGGCGAGCGGGTGTCCGGCAGCTTGTTCGACTTCGGGATGTACTTCGCCCACTGCGCGCGCCGCCAGCTGGCGGCGGGCAAGGGCCCGTACTACTACCTGGCCAAGCTGGAGAGCCACCTGGAGGCGCGGCTCTGGAACGACGCATTCAACCTGGCCCAGGACGCGCTCGGGATCCCGCGCGGCACGATCCGGGCGACCGTGCTCATCGAGACCATCCCGGCGGCGTTCGAGATGGCGGAAATCCTCTATGAGCTGCGGGACCACAGCGCGGGCCTGAACGCGGGCCGCTGGGACTATATGTTCAGCATCATCAAGAAGTTCCGCACCAGGGGACGGGAGTTCCTGCTGCCCGAGCGGAACGCGGTGACCATGACCGCCCCGTTCATGCGCGCCTACACCGAACTGCTGGTCAGTACCTGTCACCAGCGCGGCGCGCACGCGATCGGCGGGATGGCCGCGTTCATCCCGAGCCGGCGCGACCCTGAGGTCAACGCCAAGGCGCTGGCCAAGGTCCGCGACGACAAGGCGAGGGAATCCCGCGACGGTTTCGACGGGTCCTGGGTGGCCCACCCTGACCTGGTCCCGGTGTGCCGCGAGATATTCGACGAAGTCCTCGGGGACGCGCCCAACCAGCTCGGCAAGCTCCGCGACGACGTCCGCGTCACCGCCGCCGACCTGCTGGCGATCGGCAAGACTCCCGGCGAGATCACCGAGGCCGGCCTGCGCAACAACATCAGCGTGGGACTCCAGTACCTGGCCAACTGGCTGGCCGGGACCGGCGCCGTGGCGATCTTCAACCTGATGGAGGACGCGGCCACGGCGGAGATCTCCAGGTCTCAGGTCTGGCAGTGGCGGCACAATGAGGTGACCCTGGCCGGCGGCCCGCAGGTGACCGCCGCCCTGGTGGAGCGGATCATCGGCGAGGAACTCGCCGTGATCCGCGAGCAGTCCGGCGCGGCCTTCGACGCGGCCAGGTACGACCAGGCAGTCGCGCTGTTCGAGGAGGTCGCGCTGGCTGATGACTACGCCGAGTTCCTCACGATTCCGGCCTACGAGCGGATGCCGTGACCACCCCGCCGTCCCGGCCATGACCGGAGTCAGCCGCCAGGCGCGCCTGGCGGCCGCGAGACGGGCCCCGGGGTGGCAAAGCCCTTCGCGGAGGTGCACCCTGGGGGTGGAGGCCAAGAGCGATGACCGAAGCGCTGATCCCGCGGATGACCCAGATATGCGGGCCGGATGGCGTCGTCACGGACCCGCTCGACCTGCGCACCTACGAATGCGACGGCCTGACCTCGCACCGCTGCAGCCCTGGCCTCGTGGTCCTGCCGCAGGCCGCCGCCCAGGTCGCCGCGATAGTGCAAGAGTGCGCCCGGGCGGGCGTCCCGTTCGTGGCCCGCGGCTCGGGTACCGGCCTGTCCGGCGGTGCGCTGCCCCGCGCTGACGGCGTCCTGATCGTCACGTCCCGGATGCGCTCGATCATCGCGATCGATCCGGCCAGCCGCCGGGCGATCGTGGAACCGGGCGTCACCAACCTGGCCGTGAGCAAGGCCGCGGAGCCGTTTGGCCTGTTCTATGCCCCTGACCCATCTAGCCAGGTCATCTGCTCGGTCGGCGGGAACGTCGCGGAGAACTCCGGCGGAGCCCATTGCCTCAAGCACGGATTCACCGTGCATCACGTGACCGGCCTGGAGATCGTCACTCCGCAGGGGGAGCTGACCTGGCTGGGCGACGGCACCGGCGCAGCCCCGGGGTATGACCTGGTCGGCGCGTTCACCGGCTCGGAGGGCACGCTGGGCATCGTGACAAAGATCATCGTGAAGCTGACCAGGATCCCTGAGGCAGTCACCACCCTGCTCGCCGCGTTCGCCACGATGGGGGCCGGCGGCACAGCGGTCTCGGCCATCATCAGCTCCGGCATTCTGCCCGGCGCGATCGAGATGATGGACGCGCTGTCCATCGAGGCAGCCGAGGCCGCGGTGGCCTGCCGCTACCCCGAAGGCGCGGGCGCCGTGCTGATCGTCGAGCTCGACGGGCCCGAGGCCGACGTGCGCAGGGAGACCGAGGCGGTGCGCGCGATCTGCGAGCAGGCAGGCGCCTACGAGATCCGGGCTGCGCAGGACGCGGCCGAGCGCGCGGCGATCTGGACCGGCCGCCGGTCAGCGTTCGCGGCGGTCGGCCGGATCAGCCCGGCCTACATCGTGCAGGACGGCGTGGTGCCGCGCACCGCCCTCCCGCAGGTGCTCGACCGGATCACCGAGCTGTCCGCGGCCGCCGGCATCAGGGTCGCCAACGTGTTTCACGCCGGCGACGGGAACCTGCACCCGCTGGTGCTGTTCGACGACACAAAGCCGGACGAAAGCGCGGCGGCGGAGGTTCTGTCGGGCGCGATCCTGGACGCCTGCATTGAGCATGGCGGCTCCATCACCGGCGAGCACGGCGTCGGCGCGGACAAATCCCGGTACATGCCGAAGATGTTCGGCGCCGACGATCTCGACACGATGCAGCTGCTGCGCTGCGCATTCGACCCGGCCGGCCTGTGCAATCCTGGCAAGATCTTCCCGACCCCGCGGCTGTGCGGCGAGGTGCCCGGGGTGCGGCGGGGCCCGCATCCGCTGGTGGCCGCAGGCGAACTGGACCAGTTCTGACATGCGAAACGGATGTCCGCTGGCTGGTCTGCGATGACCCCCGACTCCGTCCCGGGCCCGATCGCCGGTGTCTCGCCGGCGGGATGTCAGCGATGACCCCCGGCTCGGTCCCGGGCCCCCTCGCCGGTGCCTGTGCAGATGTCAGGCCGGCCGGCCCTGCTGATGCGGTCTGCGGCGCCCAGCCGTCTTACGTGGCCGCCCCGGCCAGCGTCGATGAAGCCAGCGCGGTCATGCGCGCGGCGGCCGCGCTCGGCCTGGCGGTGCTCCCCCGCGGCACCGGCACGAGGATTGCCTGGGGCGCCCCGCCGCGCCGCTGCGAGCTGATCATCGATACCCGCCGGATGAACGCGGTGCTCGAGCATGCCGCAGGTGACCTGGTCGTCCGGGTCCAGGCGGGCGCCGGCGCCGGGCAGCTTGCCGCCACGCTCGCGTCGGCGGGCCAGCGCCTCGCCCTCGATCCGCCAGCACTGGACGGCGGCGGGACCATCGGCGGCCTGGTCGCCACCAGTGCAGCCGGGCCGCTCCGGCTGCGCTACGGCACCCCCAGGGATCTGCTGATCGGGATCACCGTGGTGCGGGCCGACGGGGCAGTGGCCCGTGCTGGCGGCAAGGTGGTAAAGAACGTGGCCGGCTATGACCTCGGCAAGCTCTACACCGGCTCCTACGGCACGCTGGGGCTGATCACCGAGGCCGCGTTCCGGTTGCATCCGCTGCCGGCCGCCGCCGCGTTCGTGACCCTCGAGTGCGCCGGACCCGCCGCCGCCCAGTCGGTGCTGGCCGCAGCGGTCGATTCGCCCCTCGCGCCAGCCGCCGCTGAAATCGACCGGCCAGCTCGCGGCGCTCCGGTCCGGACCGGGATCTTGCTGGAAGGTGACCGGGACGGCGTGGCTGAGCGCGCCGAACGGATGCGCGGCCTGCTCGGTGACAGCGCCGTGGTCGCCGCTGAGCCGCCGCCGTGGTGGGGCCGGGGCGCCGCGGCCCCGGCGGCCGGGACCGTGATCAGGATCGCGTTCTGGGCCGGGCAGCTGGCAGCCGTGCTCGCCGCCGTCGACGTGGCGGCTGCCGCGGCGGGCCTGGACCCGGCGGTCAGTGGCTCGGCGGCAGCCGGCGTCATCTACGCGGCGGCGGATGCAAGCGCTGAGCCTGCCGCCCTGGCCTCGTTCGTCGCGGCGCTCCGCACCGCGCTGTCCGGCGGCCCGGCCGGCGCCGACGGCGCCCCGGCTCCCGGCAGTGCCGTCATCCTGCATGCACCCGCCGAGGTCAGGGCGGCGGTCGACATGTGGGGCCCGGTGCTGTCGCTCGGCCTGATGCGCTCAGTAAAGGATCGGTTCGACCCTGAGCACCGGATGGCGCCGGGCCGGTTCGCGGGAGGACTGTGATGGGCGCAGTGCATGGTCAGCCTGACGGGCCTGGCGCGAGCCAGCCACCCGGGAACGGCCGCATCGACCCCTCGGGTGAGCTGCGCGAGCTAGCCGCAGACTGCGTGCATTGCGGGTTCTGCCTGCCCGCGTGCCCGACCTATCAGCTGTGGGGCGAGGAGATGGACTCGCCGCGCGGCCGGATCCACCTGATCACGCAGGTCCTGGACGGCTCGCAGGCCAGTGCGGTCGCAGCGGAGCACATCGACCGCTGCCTCGGCTGCATGGCCTGTGTGCCCGCCTGCCCGTCCGGGGTCCGCTATGACCGCTTGATCGAGGCAGCCCGCAGCTGGGCTGAGGAGCCGCCGCCAGGGCCGCCGCCGCTGCCCCGGCGATCGTTGCGCGACCGTGCGGTGCGGGCCGCGATCTTCCAGACCTTCCCCTACCCGGGGCGCCTGCGGTTGCTGACAGCCCCGCTGCGCGCGGCCCAGCGAACCGGCCTCGACCGGCTGCTTGACCGCAGCGGCCTCGCGGACCGGCTGTCCCCCGAACTCGCCGCCGCGTTCCGGCTGGCGCCCAGTGCCAGCCAGCGGCGGCTCGCAGGCCGGTTTCCGGCGCGCATCGCGGCCCAGGGCAGCCGCCGAGCTGTCGTCGGCATGCTCACCGGCTGCGTGCAACAGGTCTTCTTTCCGCAGGTCAACGCGGCCACCGCACGGGTACTCGCCGCCGATGGCTGCGACGTGATCATTCCGCCCGGCCAGGGCTGCTGCGGCGCACTGTCACTGCACGGCGGGCGCCTGACCGAGGCCGCGGAGTTCGCCCGGCGGACGATCGAGGCTTTCGAGCGGGCCGGGGTGGACGCGGTCATCGTGAACGCGGCCGGCTGCGGGTCTGCCATGAAGGACTACGCCGACCTGCTGGCGGGTGATCCCGCCCGGGCCGGCCGGGCCATGGCGCTGGCCGGCAAGGTCCGCGACTTCAGCGAGTTCCTCGCCGAGCTCGGCCCGGCCGCGACCCGCCATCCGCTTGACCTCACGGTTGCTTATCACGACGCCTGCCACCTCGCACACGCCCAGCGGGTCGTCGCGCAGCCGCGCGAGCTGCTGCTTGCCATCCCCGGCCTGCACCTGGCGGAGGTGGCCGACGGCGGCACCTGCTGCGGATCCGCCGGGATCTACAACCTGGTGCAGCCCGAAGCGGCCCGCGAGCTAGGCGAGCGCAAGGCCAGGACGGTGCAGGCCACCAGGGCCAGCCTGCTGGTGTCCGCCAACCCAGGATGTGCCATGCAGATCGCCGCAGCGCTGGCGGCCCAGGGGGCACGGCTGCCGATGGCACACATCGCCGAGGTGCTCGACGCGTCCATCCGGGCACGGCCGGGCAGCACGCTCCTTCGTGACTGATGCACGGTGGCATCGACACGACGTCAAAGCGACGTCATGCGCGGATCGGTCCGGCACCGGGCCGGATGGACCATGGTGGCGGTCGGGCTCTGGCTGGCCGGAACGTCAGCTGCTGGCTGAGACCACGGCGGCCGCCGGGTCCGCCAGCCAGGCGCTGCTGAGCTCGCCCTCGGCCACTATCACCGCGGGGCCGGTCAGCAGGCTCGTTGTCGCCTCGAGGGCGACAGCGAGGCGGCCGCCGGGGACGTCCACCGTCCAGGTGCCCGCGGGGGCGAGCTCCTCGTATCTCGCCACCGCGCCCGCCTGGCCCCCGGCGGCCGTGGCGGCCGCCGCCGCGACGGCCGCGGCGACGGCGCCGGTCCCGCAGGACAGCGTCGCGCCCGAGCCGCGCTCGTAGACCCGCATCTCCAGCTGCCGGGCGCCGCAGGCTCGCACCACCTCCACGTTGACGCTCTGCGGGAACAGCGCGTGATCGGTCACCGGCGGAGCCGACAGGTCGAACTCGGCTACCGGCTCGTCCACCAGGCAGGCGAGGTGCGGGTTGCCGAGTGACACCGCAAGGCCGCGGCATTCCCGGTCACCCAGCGTCGCGCTACCGCGGCCGAGCACCCGCGGCGCGCCCATGTCCACGGTGATCGCGCCATCGGGCCGCGCCCAGACCGGCCGCGGCCCCGCCCGGGTCCCCACCACGAAGGCCGGGCCAGCCACCAGCCCGAGACCAAGCAGATAACGGGCGAACACCCTGATGCCGTTACCGCACATCTCGGCCACGCTGCCATCGGCATTGCGGTAGTCCATGAACCAGCCGGCCTGGCCAGTGCGCACGGCACGCAGGACCCCGTCCGCTCCGAGGCCGAATCGCCGGTCGCAGAGGCGGGCTACGAGCTCAGCAGGAAGCGCCAGGGCATCGTCTGGATCGGGCAGGATCAGGAAGTCGTTCCCGGTGCCGTGGCCCTTGGCGAAGCGCATGATCCGATGGTAGCCAGCGCGCAGCCGGCCAGGCCGGCGCTCCCCGCCGGCAGCCAGGTGATCCTCGGGTCGCGGCGGAACCATGACTCCTGCCGGCGCGCGAACCGCCGCGTGGCCCGCACGGTCTCGGCAGCGGCCTGATCCTCGGTCCACTCGCCCGCCAGGAACCGCAGCACCTGAGCGTAGCCGAGGGCCCGGCTCGCGGTCCTGCCCTCGCGCAGCCCGGCCGCCGTGAGGCCGCGGACCTCCGCCACGAATCCCGCTCGCCAGATCCGGCGTACCCGCTCCTCGATGCGTTGGTCGAGCTCTGGCCGCGGCACGTCAAGCCCGATCGCAGTGGTCTCGCAGACCGATTCATAGCCGGGCAGCGTCGCGCTGAACGGGCCTCCCGACAGCTCCGCCACCTCCAGCGCGCGGACGATCCGGCGCCCGTTTCCCGGCAGGATCGCCGCGCCGGCAGCCGGGTCCAGGCCGGCCAGCCTGGTGTGCAGCGCCGGCGCGCCGACCTGGGCAAGCTCGCCCTCCAGCCGGTCCCGTACCTGCGGATCGGTGGCAGGGAAGTCGAGGTTGTCGATGACAGCCCGCACGTAGAGGCCGGAGCCGCCGACGATGATAGGGATCCGCCCGCGCGACCGGATCTCCCCGATGGCAGCCCGCGCAAGCTGCTGGTACTCCGCCACGTTCGCGGCCTTGGTCACGTCCCAGATATCGAGCAGGTGGTGCGGCACTCCGCCCCGCTCAGACGGCCGCAGCTTGGCGGTGCCGATGTCCATGCCCCGGTAGAGCTGCATCGAATCAGCGTTGATCACCTCGCCGTCCAGCGCCCGGGCTAGCGTCAGCGACAGATCAGACTTCCCTGCTGCCGTCGGTCCCACGATCGCGATCAGCGGCTCCGGCATGGCATCAGTGTGTCAGTGCGTGGCCGGGCAGGCACTCCCAGGACGCGACTAGGTAGCTGACGTCGAACGGGGCGGCCGCGCAGCGTAGCGTGCCGCGCAGCCGGGCTCCGGCCGCGGCCCCCGCGAGTACCTGCCACGCGGCCCGCCCGGCGACCTTCAGCTCATCGTCGCGGGCCGGGTCCAGCCCGGCGAGCCGCCCGGGGTCGGCCGCGCCGAGGGCGGCGGCCACCTCAGCGTCGTAGTTGTCCGCGGCCGGGTCGGGAGCACCGGGGACTCCGGCTGCCTTCCTGGCTGACGCGTCGCCCATCGCGAGCATGGCCACCCGGTCCGCATCCCGCGCGAGCCGTGCTCCCAGCCGCAGGCACGCCGCCGTCGGCGTGCCCGTTGCCACCGCGTGCAGTCGCAGGCTCGGGACGGGCTCAGGCCGGCCGCCCGGCATGCCGCCCGTCAGCGCGCGGCGAAGGAGCCAGGCACCGACCGTAAGCGAGAGCGGCAGCACCGGCCGGCCGGCTCCGGTGCTGAAGGGGATGCCGAAGTTGCTGAGGCTGCCCGCGGCAGACCCGTCGTATGTCCCGGAGGTGGCCGCGCCGCCGACAACCACGACCACATCGGGCTCGGCGCGCAGGAGGGCGGCCACCGCGGCGTGACAGGCGCTCCGGACTTGCGCCAGGACGGCATCGGCGGCAGCCGCAGCGCCGCCGGCCGCGGCATCGGCAGCCTGTCCGGCGGCGCCGGTAGCCGCCGGGATGAGCAATGGCGGATGCGGGCAGACGGCGGCCGCTACCAGCACCGGTTAGACCGGCTGGCCTAGCGCCGGCATCCCCAGCAGGACCGGGGCGGCCACGCCGCTGGCCGGATCGGCAGCACGGCCAGCCGGATCCGTGCCAGCCGGGTCCTTGCCAGCGCTATCCGCCGCGGCTCGCCTGGCCGCCCAGGCGTCGCCGCCGCGCGTCGGCCGCACCGCGACCGGCGGGCCATCCGCGATCAGGTAGTTCGGCGCGCCCCGGGTGACGATCGCGGTGAGGAGATCCCCGGGCCGCGGCGAGGTGCCCGCGGGCGCGAAATGCACCAGCCGGTTATCGCGCGCCCGGCCCGACATCCGGTGGGTCGCCTGGTCTTTGCGTCCCTCGCCCTCGGCGACCAGGACCTCGACTTGCCCTCCCACCAGCCTGAGGTTCTCCGCCAGCGTGATCTCAGCGAGCAGTGCCGTGAGCCGCTCATACCGTTCCTGGACGATGCCCGCTGGCACCTGGCCGTCCATGGCCGCGGCGGGAGTACCGGGCCTGATCGAGTACTGGAAGGTAAACGCGCCGGAGAACCGGGCCTGCCGGACGAGGTCGAGAGTGTCGGAGAAATCCCGTTCAGTCTCCCCTGGAAATCCCACGATGATGTCGGTCGTAATCGCTGCGTCCGGCATTGCGGCGCGGACTTTCGCCAGGATCGCGAGATACTTTTCCCTGCGGTAGGCACGCCGCATCGCCCGCAGCACCGTATCCGATCCGGATTGCAGCGGCATGTGCAGCTGGGGCATGACGTTCGGAGTCCGCGCCATCGCGTCGATCACGTCGTCGGTGAAGTCCCTGGGATGCGGCGAGGTGAATCGGACCCGCTCAAGCCCGTCGATCTCGCCGCAGGCGCGCAGCAGCTTGCCGAATGCCAGGCGGTCGCCGAACGCCGCTCCGTAGGAGTTCACGTTCTGCCCGAGGAGCGTGACCTCCATGACGCCCTCGGCCACCAGCGCCCGTATCTCGGACAGCACATCGCCCGGCCTGCGGTCCTCTTCAGTGCCGCGCAAGCTCGGCACTATGCAGAACGTGCAGGTGTTGTTGCAGCCGACCGAGATCGCGACCCAGGCCGAGTAAGCAGAGTCGCGGCTGGCCGGCAGCACTGACGGGAACCGCTCCAGTGACTCGACGATCTCGACCTGCGCGTGGCGCAGCACCTGCGCGCGCTGCAGCAGCGCGGGCAGCGAGCCGATGTTGTGCGTGCCGAAGACCACGTCAACCCAGGGAGCGCGGGCCGTGATGGCCGCCCTGTCCTTCTGCGCAAGGCAGCCCCCGACGGCGATCTGCATGCCAGGGCGGGCGTTCTTGACCGGCAGCAGGTGGCCGAGGTTGCCGTAGAGGCGGTTGTCAGCGTTCTCCCGGACCGCGCAGGTGTTGAAGACCACGACGTCGGGGACTCCGTCCGTCGCGCGCTGGTAGCCGGCCTCTTCGAGCAGCCCGGCAAGCCGCTCGGAATCGTGCATATTCATCTGGCACCCGTAGGTGCGGATCTCGAAGCTTCGCCGACCGTCGGAGCCCACCATGGTCACCAGGGTAGACGGCGGCGCGACCCGCTTAGGCCGGGCACTGCGCGGTGCCCGCGGCGCGGCCGGCCATTCTCATCGGGCCAGCGTCGGTGGTCCGATTTCCGCCTTCCGCGCGGGGGGCATGTCCGGAATCACCGGTAGCCGGACCCGCCCGGTAGGGCACGATATCCCTATGACTGACAGCGCGGTGGGCACGGCGGCGGCAACGGAGGACATAGCGGGAATCGCGCCAGGAACAACGGGAATCGCCGCGGGACCGGTAGGGGGCGCGCAGAATCCGGTGATCCCGTTCGGCGAGTGGCCCTCCCCCCTCACGGCTGCCGATGTCGGACGCGCGCGGGCCGGGATCTCGTTTCCGATCGTGATCGGCAGCGATGTCTGGTGGCAGGAGGAGCTTCCGCAGGAGGACGGCCGGGTCACCGTGGTTCACCGGGGCCCCGGCGGCAGGCAGACGGCGCTGCTGCCCGCGCCGTGGAACGCCCGCACCAGGGTGCACGAGTACGGCGGGCGGTCCTACCTGCCCGTTCCCCGCGCCGCGCGGCCAGCCGCCGCGAACGGCCGCGTGCCGCGCGGTCACGCGATCGTCTTCGCCCACTACGGCGACCAGCGGCTCTACGTGGCCGGGCCGGAGGTCGCCGAAGGGAAGGCGGCGCCCCGGCCGCTCACTCCGGATCCGGCGGCGGGCGGCACGCCAGCTGCGGGCAATGCCGCGGCGTCCGGCCTGCGTTATGCCGATTTCGTGCTCTCCCCGGACGGCCAGGAAGTGTGGTGCGTCCACGAGCGGCACGAGGACGGCAAGGTCAGCCGGGCCATCGTGGCCGTCCCGCTGGACGGCTCGGCGGCGGACAATCCCGATGCGATCCGGCGGCTGGTCACCGGCTCGGACTTTTTCGCGTTCCCTACTCCCTCGCCGGACGGCCGCCGCCTGGCCTGGATCTGCTGGAACCACCCGCACATGCCGTGGGACGGCACCGAACTGCGGGTCGCGCCGGTGCAGGACGGCGTGGCCGGCAAGGGCAGGCTGGTCAAGGGCGGCCTGGGAGAATCGGTCCTGGCGCCGGCCTGGCGGGACAACACCAGCCTGTACGTGGTGACCGACTGGACCGGCTGGTGGAACATCTACCAGGTGGGCCTGACTGGCGAGCCGCCACAGGCGCTCTACCCGGCGGAGGAGGAGTTCGCCGGGCCGTTGTGGCAGCTGGGCGGCAGGCCATTCGCGGTACTGGGCGACGGACGGCTCGCCGTCCTGCACGGGCGCGGCGGCATGCGGCTCGGCCTGCTCGATCCGGAGACTTTTGACCTCACCGACCTTGACCTGCCGCTGAGCGAGTTCCTGCCGACGGTGTCCGCGGACGGCACGCTGATCGCGGCCGCCGCCGGCGGACCAGCAGAGCCGCTGTCCATCCTGCGGGTCGACGTGGCCACGGCTAAGAGCGAGATCCTGCGGCGGGAGTTTGCTGAGGTGCCGGACGCCAGATATCTCCCGCTCCCGCGCCAGGTGGATCTGGAAGGCCGGTTCGGCCGCATCGTGCACGCCCTGGTGTACTCGCCGGCTAACCCGGACGTGACGACGCCACCCGGGGAGCTGCCGCCCTTCGTCGTCTGGATACACGGCGGCCCGGCGGCCAGCGCGGTCGCGCTCCTGGACCTGGAGAAGGCCTTCTTCACCAGCAGGGGCATCGGGATCATCGACGTGAACTATGGCGGCTCCACTGGCTACGGCAGGCTGTACCGGGAGCGGCTGCGCCGGCAGTGGGGCGTGGTGGACGTGGAGGACGCCGTGGCGGCCGGCCGCCACCTGGTGAGCAGCGGCCTCGCTGACCCGGCACGGCTGGCGATCCGGGGCGGCTCGGCGGGCGGCTGGACCGCGCTCGCCGCCGTGACGACGGGAGTTGCGGCGGGCAGCGTTTTCCGGGCGGCGACGTCCTACTACGGGCTGGCTGATCTGCACGGCCTGGCGGAGCGCGCGCACGACTTCGAGTCTCGCTATCTGGACGGCCTGATCGGTCCGCTGCCCGGATTCGATGCCGTCTACGCTGAGCGCGCACCGGTCGGGCACGTCACGGAGGCCACCTGCCCGATCTTGCTGCTGCAGGGCCTCGACGACCCGATCGTGGCACCGCAGCAGGCGGAGAGCATCGCCGCCGATCTCGCCGCGCACGGCATCCGGCACGCCTACCTGGCCTTCGAGGGCGAATCACACGGGTTCAGAAAGGCCGAGACGACAGCGGCGTCGCTGGAGGCCGAGATGTCGTTCTATGGCCAGGTTCTCGGCTTCACGCCGCCCGGTATCTCGCCGCTGGAGCTCACCGCCGGCTGGGTCCGCCGCGCCCCAGCGGCCGCACTGCCCTGACCGCACTGCCCTGACCGCACTGCCCTGACCGCACCACCCTGACCGCACGGCTGTGCTGCCCGAGCCGTACGGCAGTGCCGGACTCGCCGGG
>ODAK010000071.1_pt1 | contig 106591 bp, 101 predicted proteins | sample 1539591 | NCBI WGS metagenome assembly ODAK01 (sample SAMEA3539303, study PRJEB22396) | soil metagenome | biome: tundra; feature: field; material: soil | place: USA | collected 2010-05 | depth 0.15 m | reverse complement strand
CCCGCAGGCACGCCTCCGCCCGCTGATCCCCGCCATGGCGGTAGCGTGGCCAGATGGCCGCCCTGCTTGCTTCGGGTTATCACGGGCCGCCGGAGCTGACGCCGCTGCGGGCGCTCACCGAGTGGACGCTCGATCCGTGGGCGCTGGCGTTCGTGCTGCTGCTCGGCGGGCTCTACCTGGCCGGAGTCTGGCGGGTGCGCCAGGCGGAGAGCTGGCCGGCCTGGCGCGCGGTGGCGTTCTGCGGGCTCGGCCTTGGCTTTGCCGTGATCGCCACCATGTCGTGGGTAGGCGTCTACCAGCCGGCCCTGTTCTATGTCCGGTCGGTGCAGACGATCCTGCTGCTCCTTGTGGTGCCGCTGTTTCTCGCGCTGGGGCGGCCGCTCACCCTGGCGATCACGGCACTGCGGAGGATCGGCCCGCGGATCGAGGCCGGCATCCGCAGCCGGACCGCGGTGATCCTGACGTTCCCGGCGATCAGCACCCTCGTCCTGGTCGTCGTGCCGTTCGTCCTCTACTTCTCGCCGTGGTACGCGGCCGGATTTCACGCCACCCTGGTACGCGAGCTGACCTACGTGGCGCTGCTGATTCCTGGCTTCGTGTTCTTCTGGACGCTGCTGCGCGTCGATCCGGTACCCAAGGCCTATCCCTATCTGGTGGCGCTGTGGATCACCGGGGCGGAGGTCGTCGGTGACGCGGTCCTGGGCCTGGCGGTCATCGCGGACCAGAACCTGATCGCCAGCGCCTATTATCACGCGCTGGCCAGGCCGTGGGGGCCCGGGCTGGCCGGGGATCAGGTGCTCGGCGGCGGGGCGCTGTGGGTACTCGGGGACATCGTGGGGCTGCCATTCCTGGCCGCCCAGCTGATCCAGATGATCCGCGAGGACGAGGCTGACGCTACGGCCATTGACGCGGAGCTGGACGCCAGGGACGCCGGCCGGGCCGGGCAGGCCGCTGCCGGTGCGGCTGCCGGTGCCGGTGCCGGCGCGGAGCGGCCCTGGTGGGAGTCCGATCAGCGCTTCGCTGGCCGCTTCCAGCCGGTCGAGGACGGCCGCTGCCAGCCGGCCGACGACGCCACCGAGTAGTCACCGGCCGCCGACGCCAGTCGCCCCCCGACGCCAGCCCCCGACGCCAGCGGGTAGTCAGTAGCAGATCCGTCAGTAGCTGCGCCGGACGAGGAACGCCCAGCCTGCGGGCAGTTCAGCTGTGTGCACGAACTCCTGTGACTTGATCATGCACCAGGCGGGGATGTCGGTGACGGCGGCCGGATCGTCGGCCAGGACCGCGATGACCTGGCCCACTGGTACTTCCCTGATCCGCTCGGCCAGCATGATGATCGGAATCGGGCATTTCCTGCCTAGCGCGTCGATCGTGAGCGTGGGCGCGGGCGCGGGCGCACCAGCCGAGGGGAGCGGGCGAGTCACGCGATTACGATACCCGCCCGTCGCGGTGGGTAAGCAAGCTCATGGCCTTGAGTGACCGCGACCAGCCCGCGGGCGCGGCGGGCGCCCTGCGCGCCGCCTGGCCGAACTTTCTGCTGTCCTGCACCGGGGGTCCCGCCAGGTGCGGAAGGCCCGCGCGGTACTGTTTTCCACGACAGGCTGTAGGACGAGCAGAGAACCGGCCAGTGGAGCCGGGAGTCATCCGCTGGGAAGGCAATCGGTGAGCCCACTCCGCAGTTCCCCACGCCAAGGGGACGCTGACAGTCCTGGCCGTGCAGCCGGCCAGGTCAGCCCGCAGGAGCCGGCGACGGCACCTCATCGCGCCCAGGCGCGCCCGCGGCGTCGCGCGGCCGCTGTCATGGCCATGCTCGGGCTCGTGCTGCTGGCCACGACCGGCTGCAAGTCGACGGCATTCAACCGGATGGGCATGCCGGCAGCGGTGACCAAGCAGGGCCAGGTGACGCTGACCCTGTGGCGCGGATCCTGGGCTGCCGCCTGGGCGGTCGGGATCGTGGTCTGGGTCCTGATCCTGTGGGCGATAATCTTCTACCGCAAGCGCTCGGACCGGGTGCCGTATCAGGTCAGGTACAACCTGCCGATCGAGATCCTCTACACGGTGGTCCCGTTCATCATGGTCGGAGTGCTCTTCTACTTCACCGCACGGGATGAGAACTACATCGACAAGCTGTCCCCGCATCCGGACGTCATCGTGAACGTCACCGGCTTCCAGTGGAGCTGGAAGTTCGACTATCCGCAGTACAAGGTGCCGGGCCCGGGGCCAGGTGACGTCACCCAGGTCGGCCAGATGTGGAATCCGGGGACGGCGGCTCAGCAACTTCCGCTCCTGGAGATTCCTGAGAACGAGACCGTCCGGTTCAATCTCGTGTCCGTCGACGTTGACCATTCGTTCTGGATTGCCCCGTTTAACTTCAAGCGCGACCTGATCCCAGGGCATCCGAATCACTTCGAGGTGACGCCGATCAGCACCGGCACCTGGATCGGCCGCTGCAGCGAGCTGTGCGGCGTCTTCCATAGCCGGATGCTGTTCAATTTCAAGATCGTGACACCGGCGCAGTTCCGCCAGTGGATCGCGGCGCAGCAGGCGCAGCAGACCGCATCTGGGGGTGCTCAGTGACTACGATCAATCAGTCGGCTGACCAGCCGGCGACGATTGCCGCGCCGCGCAGTTACCGCAAGGGCTCCCTGCTGGCCGACTGGCTGTCGTCCACCGACCACAAAGTGATCGGCCACCTGTACCTGATCACCTCGTTTGCGTTCTTCCTCATCGGTGGCCTGATGGCGATGGTCATGCGGGTGCAGCTGATGGGGCCGGACAACCACATCGTGTCCGACCAGCAGTACAACGAGCTCTTCACCATGCACGGCACGATCATGCTGCTGCTGTTCGCGACGCCGCTGTTCGTCGGGTTCGCCAACGAGATCATGCCGCTGCAGATCGGCGCGCCTGACGTCGCGTTCCCGCGGCTGAACCTGCTCAGCTACTACATGTTCCTGTTCGGCGGGCTCATCCTGCTGTTCAGCTTCCTCACCCCCGGCGGGGCGGCGGCCTTTGGCTGGTATGCCTACTCGCCGCTCACCAGCTCGCTCTACTCGCCGGGAATCGGCGGCGACATGTGGATCATGGGCCTGGTGCTGGCCGGGCTCGGCACGATCCTCGGCGGCGTCAACTTCGTTACCACGATCTTCTGCATGCGCGCGCCGGGCATGACCATGTTCCGGATGCCGATGTTCACCTGGAACATCCTGCTCACCAGCATGCTGGTGCTGCTGGCCTTCCCGGTGCTCGCCGCGGCGCTGCTCGTCCTGGAGATCGACCGGAAGCTCGGCGCCCAGGTGTTCGACGCCAACAGCGGCGGCGCGATCCTCTGGCAGCACTTGTTCTGGTTCTTCGGCCATCCGGAGGTCTATATCGTGGCGCTGCCGTTCTTCGGCATCGCCACCGAGATCCTGCCTGTCTTCGCCCGCAAGCCGCTGTTCGGCTACAAGGGCCTGGTGGCCGCCACCATCGCGATTGCAGGGCTCTCCCTGACGGTGTGGGCACACCACATGTTCACCACCGGCGCGGTGCTGCTGCCGTTCTTCTCGTTCATGACCTTCCTGATCGCGGTGCCCACCGGGGTGAAGTTCTTCAACTGGGTAGGCACGATCTGGCGCGGCCAGCTCACTTTCGAGCCGGCCATGCTGTTCATCCTCGGCTTTATGGTGGTGTTCCTGTTCGGTGGCCTGACCGGGGTCATCCTCGCCTCGCCCCCGCTGGACTTCGCGGTCAGCGACAGCTACTTCGTGGTCGCGCACTTCCACTACGTGCTGTTCGGCACGGTGGTGTTCTGCATGTTCGGCGGCTTCTACTTCTGGTGGCCGAAGTTCACCGGCAAAATACTCGACAACACGCTCGGGAAATGGCACTTCTGGGCCGTCTTCATCGGCTTCAACATGACGTTCCTGGTGCAGCACTGGCTGGGCGTGGAGGGCATGCCGCGCCGGATCGCGAACTACCCCTTCCTCGGCGGCAACGCCACCACGCTGAACGACATATCGTCGATCGGCTCGTTCATCCTGGGCGCCTCCACGTTCATCTTCCTTTACAACATCTACAAGACCTGGAAGTACGGGGAGACGGTGACCGCCGACGACCCGTGGGGCTTCGCCAACTCGCTGGAGTGGGCGACATCATGCCCGCCGCCGCGGCACAACTTCACCTCGATACCGCGGATCAGGTCCGAGCGGCCCGCGTTCGACCTGCACTACCCGCACATCAAGACCGGGCGGGACCGCGATGCCGACTCCGAGCAGCAGGCGGTCAGCGCGTCCGCCGGGCAATCCGGCTGACAGTGGAAGCTGATGAGGCGATGACGGCTACGGCAGATTCGATGGCAAAGGTGTCTTCATGAAGGTCGAGGGGTACCTGTTCCTGGGCTGCGCGGTGTTCTTTGCCGGCGTCGACGTGATCTACTGGCACTTCTCCCATGACCCGACGGGAACGACCGCGCTCGCGCTGTCCGTGGCCCTGGCGTTCCTCACCGGCTTCTACGTGCGGTTCACCGGGCGGCGGCTGCCGCCGCGGCCCGAGGACGACCAGCGCGGGGAGATCTACCAGGGCACTGGCGAGCTGGGCTTCTTCAGCCCGCACAGCTGGTGGCCGCTGTTCGTCGGGCTGTCGGCAGCGCTGGCCTGCCTGGGCGTGGCAATCGGCTGGTGGATGTTCCTGATCGGCATGCTCTGCGTCGTGCTGAGCGCGATTGGCTTCGTGTTCGAGTACTACCGCGGCCACTACGCCCACTGACCGCCCTGGCCGGGGCGCGGCAGGCCACTAAGGCGTTAGATGGACGTCTACGAGGCGCTCTACACGACCAGGGCAACCAGCGCGCCGCAGGACCGGACCCGGACAGTGCCTCGATGCCGCGGATGACGGCGTTCCCGCGCAGCCCCCCAGGCACCCAGCTCGTCAGGGGCCGCCTGGGAGGCGGGTGCGGGCCCCCCTAGGAGCCCGGCTGGCCGCTATCACCGTCGTCGTCGGCGGGGCTGGCGGGGGCATGCCCGCTGCTGCCCTCCTGGCCGCCTTCAAGCTCGCGTGCGCCACCAGCGGGCACGATAGCGGGCTCAGCCTCGCCGCCGTGGCCGTCCCCGTGGCCGTTGCCGTGCCCATCTCCGTGACCGCCGTAGCCGTTGCCTTCGCCCAGCGGAACGGACTCGTTGACGACCTTGTTCAGCCGTTCGCGCACCCGGCCTGCGCCGCCGCGCATACGCGGCGCAGGGACATCCTGCTCCGCGGGCGGCAGGCTGAGCGGCTCGGGCCTCGACTCAAGGACGGCGCGGGCCTCTTCGGAGACTGGCCTGGTCACCTCGATGAACTCGCCGTTCGGCAGCTGCCTGATGATGCCGGTCTCGACGCCGTGCTCCAGCAGGTGCAGGTCCTTGCGCTGCAGGCCCAGGCAGATGCGCTTGGTGATGATGTACGCGACGACCGGCACCACGAATATCGCGACCCTGGCGATCTCCGTGGTCTGGTAGAGCGAGATATTCAATTGGTCCGCGACGACGTCGTTGGCGCCCTCGAGCCAGAGCACGCCGTAGAACGAGATAGCGGCGATCCCGACCGCCGTCCTGGTGGCGGCGTTGCGCGGGCGGTCATTGACGTTGTGCTCGCGTTTGTCGCCAGTGATCCAGCGCTCCAGGAACGGCCACAGGGCCGCGCCGGTCATGATGAGCCCGAGCGGTACAAAGGCGGGAACGAACACGTTGAAGGCGAACGTGTGCCCGAAGACGACCCACTGCCACGCGGGCATGATCCGCAGCGCGCCCTCAAGGAATCCCATGTAGAAGTCAGGCTGCGAGCCTGCGGAGATCGCCACCGGGTTGTAGGGGCCGTACAGCCAGATCGGGTTGATCTGGGCGAAGGTGGACGCGAGCGCCAGCGCCGCGAACGTGAAGAAGAAGAACGCGCCGGTCTTGGCCATGAAGTACGGGTACATCGGGGCCCCGACCACGTTGTGCTCGGTACGTCCCTTGCCCGGCATCTGGGTGTGCTTCTGGTGGAACATGATGAACAGGTGCGCGGTGATCAGCGCCAGGATCAGCGCGGGGAGCAGCAGTACATGCAGGATGTACATGCGCGTGATGATGTCGTTGCCCGGGTACGGGCCGCCGAACAGGAAGAACGCCAGGTAGGTCCCGACGATCGGGATGGACTGCATGACGCCCTCGGTGATCCGCAGTCCGGCGCCGGACAGCAGGTCATCCGGGAGCGAGTAGCCGAAGAGGCCTTCTAGCAGGGCCAGTGTGAACAGCCCCAGCCCGATCAGCCAGTTGACCTCGCGCGGCTTGCGGTAGGCGCCGGTAAAGAACACCCGGAGCATGTGCGCCATGATCGCGGCAACGAACAGGTCAGCGGCCCAGTGGTGAATCTGGCGCATCAGCAGGCCGCCGCGCACGTCGAAGCTGATTTTCAGCGTCGAGGCGTACGCCTCGCTCATCTTGGCGCCGTCCAGGTGGGTGTAGGACCCGTGATAGACGACCTCGGTCATGCTCGGCTGGAACCAGAACGTGAGGATGGTCCCGGTCAGCAGCAGGATGATGAACGAGTAGAGCGCGATCTCCCCGAGCAGGAACGACCAGTGGTCAGGAAAGATCTTCCGGAACAGGGTACGGAACCCCCTGGCGCCGCGGAACCTGTCATCCAGGGTTCCGCCGATGCCCTCAAGCGCGCGCTCGACACTCATGATCGCTCCCAGAAGCTCGGGCCCACCGGCTCGTGGAAGTCGCTTCGCGCGACCAGATAGCCTTGCGCGTCGGTGGTCATGGGCAGCTGCGGTAGCGGGCGGGTGGCGGGCCCGAACAGTACGGTGGCCCCCCGCGGCGCGTCGAAGGTCGACTGGTGGCACGGGCAGAGGATGTGGTGCGTGGTCTGCTCGTACAGCGCAGCCGGGCATCCGACGTGCGTGCAGATCTTGGAGTAGGCGACAATGCCGTCGACGGTCCAGTTCATTACCGTCGGCGGCTGCAACACGCCCGGAGCGAACTTAATAATGATGACGGCAGCCTTGGCGAGCGCATCGAAGTCCTCTTCGTACCCCTCGGGGACTACCGTGATCATGCTACCGGGACTGCTGAAGTCCGTCGGCCTGAGCGGCCGGTTGCTGCCGTAAGTGATCAGCCGCAGGCCCTTGCGCCAGACCGTGTGATCCAGGCTCGTGCCTGGCAGCGGGCCCATGTCACGCAGCAGGAACAGCGGCGCCAGGCCGAGCGGCACCGTCGCGGCGATCAGTGTCCTGCGCAGCAGCGGCCGCTTGGTGAACTGGCTGGCGTCCGCGCCCACGGTGAAGGTCTCGGCAAACGCCTGCCGGTCTTGCGGGGCGGAAGCCATCGGCTTACGCGCCTCGCTCAGTTCGACATCGGGCATGATGTGGCGGACCCAGATCGTGGCGCCAACGCCGAGGAGCAGGAAGGCAAGCGCCATCGTGGAGCCCAGGGCCAGATTCGACCGCAGCACCGCGTCGACCGAATGAACTCGCAGGCCAACATAGAACGCGAGGAAGGCGATGCTGGCCAGCATCGAGAGGAGGAAGCAGGCCGCGACCACGCGCTCTGCCTTCTTGGCCACCCGCAGGTCCGCCGGAGCCTCGGGCAGCTCACGCTGTGGCTGCGGCGGCTCGTCGCCCCCGCCGGATCCGAGCAAGGTCCTGGCTGTAGCGGGCGCCGGGGTGCCGATCACGCGATGCGGGCCGACCGCGGCCTGGTCTCCGGGCAGGTCAGACGCGGCCGGCTCGTCGCGGGCCGCCGGGTAGTTAACGTCCTCGGGGCGCCCGCCGGGGGCGTTGGTGTCACTCATGGGCCTTCCCATGCTTAGCAGTAATCCACATTGCCGCAGCCACCATGAAGAAGAGCAGGCCGAGGAATGCGACCAGCCCCTCGGTCACCGGCCCGACGCGGCCCAGGCTGAAGCCGCCCGGGTTGGCCTGGGCCCGGGCCTGCGTGACATATCCGATGATGTCGCGCTTCTCGGTCGGAGTGATCGTGGTGTCGTTGAACACCGGCATCGCCTCGGGCCCGGTCAGCATGGCCTCGTAGATCTGGGTCGGGGTGGAGCTGGTGAGCGCGGGCGCGTACTTGCCGTAGGTGAGCGCGCCGCCCGCGCCGTCGAAGTTGTGGCACTGCGCGCAATCAGCAGTGAACAGCGACTGGCCAAGGGCGAGGTCGGCGCTGGACGAATTGACCTGCTCAGGGGTGGGTATCGTCGGGCCGCCCGCCAGCGAGGCGACATACGCGGCGACCGCGTGGTCCTGCGCGCTAGCGAGCTCCAGAGGCTTGCGGGGCATCTCAGCGCCAGGCTCCTTGGCCGGCATCCGGCCGGTGCTCACCTGGAAGTCGACCGCTGCTGCGCCGACCCCGATCAGGCTCGGCCCGTTGACGGTGCCCTGCGCCTCCAGGCCGTGACAGGTGGCGCAGTCCTGCAGGAACAGCTGCCTGCCGGCGTTGATCTGGGCGGCCGGGCCGCCGGCCGGCGAGGCGGCGGAGGCATTTCCGCCGCCCCCCGTGATGGCCGAGTAGACCGCGGCTACCACGAGGAGCCCGAGCAGGACGACAGCGTAGCCCGCGGCCGGGTGCCTACGCCTCGCGGTGATCCAGCCCACTGCTGTCCTCAGCTTCCGGTCAGTGGATCAGGTAGATGGTCGTGAACAGGCCGATCCACACGACGTCGACGAAGTGCCAGTAGTACGAGACTACGATCGCGCTGACCTGCTGCTCATGGGTGAACCGCTTGGCCGCGAAGGTACGGCCAAGCAAGAAGAGAAACGCGACAAGGCCGCCGGTCACGTGCAGTCCGTGGAATCCCGTCGCGAGGTAGAACACCGAGCCGTAGTTGTTCGACGACAGCGTCAGGTGCTGTTTCCTGACCAGGTCCAGATATTCGTACCCCTGGCCGGACACGAAGTACAAGCCCATCAGGAACGACAGGACGTACCACTCCCGCAGGCCCCAGCGCGGCATGTTCCAGATCCTGCCGGTACGCCGGATTTGGCCCCGCTCCACCGCGAACACGCCCAGCTGGCAGGTGACGCTGGAGAGCAGCAGGACCGTCGTGTTGGTGAAGCCGAGCGCCAGGTCCAGGTGCACCTTGGGCCACGCCTGGCCCAGGCCCTTATCCACCGAGCGGATGGTGAAGTACATGGCAAACAGGGCCGCGAAAAACATCAGCTCGGAGGAGAGCCAGATGATCGTGCCCACGCTGACCAGGTTCGGCCGGCTGGCCGGGGTGCGGGGCACCACCTCGGTTGTTGCTGTTGCCACGTGCACATTATTACGACACCGCGTAGGCGGACGTCGCCCGACCCCCCGGGTCGGTACCATCCAGTTCCATGAAAGTCGTTGTGTACAGCCATGACGCCGACACCCGCGCCCGGGTGCGCCTGGCCATAGGGCGGCGGCCCGCGCCAGACGTCCCGGAGGCGGAGGTGCTGGAGGTAGCGACCCAGCCCGCCTTGATCCGGCTGCTCGACTCCGGTGCCGCGGACGTCATGGTGCTGGACGGCGAGGCCCAGCCGGCCGGCGGCATGGGCGTGTGCCGTCAGGCCAAGGACGAGATATATGACTGCCCGCCGGTGCTGCTCATCATCGGCAGGCCCGACGATGGCTGGCTGGCCACCTGGTCCCGGGCCGATGCGGTGGTGAGCCATCCGATCGACCCGGCGGCCCTCGCCCACGCGCTGGCTGGCCTGATGCGCCAGCGCGCGGCGGACACCGCGCCGGCGAAGCCCTGACCCGATGCTGTCCCGGCGGCCGCACCGACCTGATGCCCCATCCGCGCCCGGCCGCCGCCCCGATGTGCTGCCGCCCGGATCTGCCGGCCGCCGCGCCCTGTCCACCGGGCCGCCCCCGCGCCCAGCGTTCCCGCCGCCCCCTAACCGCCTGACCGCCTGGCCGTCTGCGGCCCAGCGTCCTGGCACCTGAGGAAGCCTCCATGGACTCACGCGCAACGTGGCCAGCCCTGATCGGCGCGCTGGTCAAGGGGGAGACCCTCACGGCGGACGAGACGGCCTGGGCGATGAACGAGATCATGGACGGCGCGGCCACGCCCGCCCAGATCGCGGGCTTCGGGATCGCCCTGCGGATGAAGGGCGAGACCGTCGCGGAGGTCAGCGGCCTCGCCGAGGCGATGCTCGAGCACGCCGCGCCGATCAGCATCCCCGGCCGCCTGGTCGATCTGGTCGGTACCGGCGGCGACGGAGCGCGCACGGTCAACATCTCCACGATGGGCACTATCGTCGCGGCTGCCGCCGGGGCCCGGATGATCAAGCACGGGAACCGGGCGGCGTCCTCGGCGTGCGGGACTGCGGACGTGCTCGAGGCGCTCGGAGTTGCGATCGACCTGCCGCCCGCCCAGACCGAGCGGCTGGTGGCGGAGACCGGGATCGCGTTCCTGTTTGCCCCGCTTTATCACCCGGCGCTCCGCCATGCCGCCGCGCCCCGGCGCGAGCTTGGCGTCCCGACCGTTTTCAACTTCCTCGGGCCGGTGGCCAACCCGGCCCGGCCAGCCGCACAGGCCGTGGGCGTGGCCGACCCCCGGATGGGGCCGATCCTGGCCGGCGTGCTGGCCGGCCGTAGCTGCTCCGCGCTGGTGTTCCACGGCCAGGACGGGCTCGACGAGCTGACCACGACCGGCCTCTCGCTGGTCTGGGTGGTGCACGACGGGATGGTCAGCGAGGTCAGCTTCGATCCAGCCGTGCTGGGAATCGCCAGGTCCAGGCCAGAGGACCTGCGGGGCGGCGACGCGGCGCACAACGCGTCCGTGGCCCGTGCGGTGCTCGGCGGCGAGCCAGGACCGGTGCGGGACACAGTGCTGCTGAACGCGGCAGCGGCGCTGGCCGCGGCGGACGGCCTAGCCGGACCTGAGGGGCTCCCAGCAGCCCTCCAGGGCGGTTACTACCGCGCGGCGCAGGCGCTCGACTCCGGAGCGGCCCGGGCGCTGCTTGACCGCTGGGCGGCGGCGAGCCAGCGCCTGGCAGCCGGCCACGCCTGACATCCGACTACGCCGGTCATCCCCCGCCACGCCGGTCATCCCCCGCCACGCCGGTCATCCCCCGCCACGCCGGCCTGCCGCCCACGGCTGACCGGACGCGGTCGGCCCCACTTCGGCCTTGCCGGGACTGCGGCCGCGCCCAGAGGCGTGATCGTGACGACTTTTCAGTAGATAGCGCTGAAAAGTCGTCACGATCACGGGCCGGACCCCCGCAGGCGCGATGGGACAGGTCGGGGCCGCTGGGCAGTGTGCTGTAAGGCCGGGCCGGTGCTGTCAGGCTCGGGCGGGTGCTGTCAGGCCGGGTCGGGGTAGCCGATCGCGAACGCGGCTTCGAGATCGTGCCGCGAGTACGTGCGGAACGCGATGTGCGTCTCAGTGTGCGTGACCCCGGGGACCCTGTTCAGCCTGGCGGGGATGACGTCGCCGAGTTCCTCGTGCTTTCGCACCCGGACCATCGCCACCAGATCGAATTCGCCGGTCACCGAGTAGACCTCGGTGACCTGAGGTATCTGGGCGATCGCCTCGCCCGTCTCAGGGATGCGCGCGACATCGGCCTTCACCAGAACGATAGCGGTGACCACTGCCGCCTCCTCCGCCCCGTGGGCGCTCGTGCTCCGGGCTGCGGGAGTCAGCGTACCGCCTGGCCGACCGGATCCACCGGGAGCGGAGGCTGAATGCCGCCAAGCGTCAGCACGCCTGCCGTAGCCAGCCTGCCGAGCAGCCCCTGCAGTACGTCTGCGGTGGCCCTGGCATCCGGCAGGGCACGATGGCACGGCCGGGTCCGTGCGCCGAAGTACGCCGCGAGCGTGGCCAGCCTGCAGTCGGGTACCTCCGTCGCGAGCACCAGCCTGGCCAGTGCGGCGGTGTCGAGCACGCTGAAGGCGGGCCATTGCAGGCCGCAGCGCTGGCAAGCGGCGGCGAGGAAGCCCACATCGAACGGCGCATTGTGTGCCGCCAGGACGCACCCGCTGGCGAAGGCAAGGAACCCGGGCAGCACTTTGGCGATCGGCGGCGCGTGGCCGACCATCTCGTCGGTGATACCGGTCAGCGCGGCGATCTCTGCCGGGATGGCGCTGCCGGGATGGACCAGCGCGGCAAATTCGGCGCGCGGCGCGCCCCAGCCCAGCTTGACCGCCCCGATCTCGGTGATGCTGGCCTGCTCGGGCAGCCAGCCCGTGGTCTCTACGTCAACGATCACGACTTCGAGGCCCGTCAGCGCGCCAGCCGCGGCCTGCCGGTGCGGCCAGGTCCCCTCCGTTGTCATCACGTGTTCACGGTAGGACCGGCCACCGACAGTTCAGCTGCCGTTTCCGGCGGGGCTGCGGGTGCCCTTCCCGGGCAGGCTGCGGGTGCCGTTCCCGGGCGCGGCCCGGCGGCCGTTCCTGGCCGCGCCCGACGGCCGGCGAGTGCCCCGCGAGGCTGCGACTGGCCGTACTCCGGCTCCTGGCCAGGATCTTGTTATGGTTTTGTTATGTTCTTGGAATGGTCAAGGTCAGTGCGAGTGTGCGCGAAGTGGTTGAATCCTGCCACTGAACCTCACTAGTGTCGTGCGCGAGCCGTATCGCTCAGCAGTCGCCGCCTTGGCGACGGCGATCGGCCGCCGCCGAATTTCCGGCGCTGGCCAGTGCAGGCCACGCCGGAGAGCCGGGGACCCACCGGACGATCGCCGGGCACCTGCCCGGAGTGGTTCCAGGGGTGAATCGGCTCGGGCCAGTTAGCTGGACCGAGCCGTAGGGCGCGCTTCCACAGCCCGAACCCGTCAGCTCACCCGGTAAGCGGACAGTGGGAGAAGGAGCGTGCCACGCACGTGTATACGCGGCCATCTGCTCATGCCATTTTGAGGCGTCGCGGTGCGGCTTCGGCTGTCAGTTTGGCCGCGGTCGGCGTTGCGACGGTTAGCTTGCTGATTGGGGCCGGCGGTGTGGCGGGCGCGGCCCCGCAGCCCACGGTTACCCAGGTCCAGCAGCGGCTCAGTCAGCTGAACACGCAGGCCGACCGGGTCGGGCAGCAATACGACCAGGTGCAGCAGGAACTTGCCTCGGCCAATCAGCGGCTGACGCTCGTGAACCGCGAACAGAGCCGCTACCAGACCCAGTTTCAGTCGATGCGGAACTCGGTCGCCCAGATTGCCGTCGCCGCCTACGAAGACGGGAACCTGACGTCCCCGGCGGCCCTTCTCACCTCGGGCAATCCGCAGAAGATTCTCAATCAGTCCTCGATCCTGCTGGAAATGTCGGCCAACAACAGCGCTGCGGTGAACCAGTTCCTGTTGGCTGCCCGTCAGCTCACCGGGGCTCAGCAAGAGGCGCGCCGGGTCGACGCCGGGATCGTCGCCCTGAAGAACAGCCTGAGCAGCAGGAAGCAGGCACTTAACAAGGTCATCGCCCAGCAGAGCACGCTGCTCGCTCAGCTCACCCCGGCGCAGCAGGCGGTCGCCAGCCCTGGCGGTGGCACCACCGCCCCGCCCCCTGGTAACACCAAATACAAGGGCCCGACCTCCACGCAGGCCGACCAGGCGGTCGCCTTTGCCTACGCCCAGATAGGCAAGCCGTACGTGTGGGGCGCGACAGGCCCCAACTCCTACGACTGCTCCGGTCTCACGATGTCGGCCTGGGCATCAGCAGGCGTTTCGATCCCGCGCATCAGTTACGACCAGATGAGCTCGCTTCCTGCGGTGTCCCTCAGTGATCTGCAGCCGGGCGACATCCTCGGCTTCGCAGGCAACTCGCATGTAGGCATCTACGTGGGCGGCAATTACCTGATCGACGCGCCGCAGACCGGCTCGGACGTCGAGAAGGTCGCGCTCAGCGGCTGGTACCAGTCGGAACTCGACGGAGCCGTCCGGCCCTGATCCTGGCGTAGACGCAGGTTGCCTGGCTTGGATCCGTCCGCCCGGTCCGGGTTCGGGCGGGTCGGTCCGGCCCGGGCGGCGAGCGACGTTCGCGGCCTGGTCATTAAGATCGCTAGGGCCGCATCCGCGCGGCTTGATCGTGGTCAGCCCGGCTGCCTGGCGCCTGGTGGCCAGGGAGCCCGATGCCGAACGTACTGATCGTGACCAACGACTTCCCGCCGCGCAGCGGCGGCATTCAGTCGTTCGTGCACGCACTCGCGGCCACGATGCCCGCAGGCACGGTGACTGTCTACGCGCCGGCCTGGGCGGGAGCTGCCGAGTTCGACGCCCGGCAGCCGTTTCCGGTGATCCGGCACCCGGGCTCGCTGATGTTGCCCGTGCCATCCGTCGCACGCCGGGCGGTACGGATCCTGACGGAGCGCGACTGCGACACGGTACTGTTCGGTGCCGCCGCACCGCTGGGCCTGCTGGCGCCGGCGCTGCGCCGCGCTGGGGCCAGGCGGACAGTCGCGATTACCCATGGCCACGAGGCAGGCTGGGCGGCGCTGCCAGGCGCCCGCTGGCTACTGCGCAGGATCGGCGATCAGGTGGACGTCGTCACCTACCTCGGGGAGTACTTCAGGGCACGGCTGGCGAGCGCGCTCTCGCCGGCGGCGGCCGCCCGGATGGTGCGGCTCGCCCCGGGCGTGGACACCGCCGCGTTCCGGCCGGGCGCCGGGGGAGCCGCGATCAGGGCGCGCCTCGGTCTCGGCAACAGGCCCGTTGTCCTCTGCGTATCCCGGATGGTGCCGCGCAAGGGCCAGGACACGCTGATCCGGGCGTGGCCCCGGATCTTGGCGAGGGCAGGAGGAACAGCGGCCGTGGCCGGAACGGCAGCCGCCCGGGCGCCCGGCGCGTCAGCGGCTGCAGGCGGAACGGTGGCGGGTCAGGCGGCCGGCAATCCGGGGCCTACCTTGGACGGCGAGCCGGTGCTCCTGCTGGTCGGGGACGGCCCGTACCGGGGTGACCTGGAGCGGCTGGCGGGGCGCATCGGGGTGTCCGGTTCGGTGGTGTTCACCGGACCGGTTCCGTGGGAAGAGCTGCCCGCCTACTACGACGCCGGCGACGTGTTCGCGATGCCGTGCCGGACCCGGCGATTTGGCCTGGACATCGAAGGCCTCGGGATCGTCTACCTGGAGGCGTCTGCGGCCGGCCTCCCGGTGGTCGGCGGCGATTCGGGCGGCGCGCCAGATGCGATCCTGGACGGCGAGACCGGTTTCGTCGTGCCTGGCGGCAGCGTCGGCGCGGTCGCCGACCGCGTGACCAGCCTGCTCGATGACCGGGCTCGTGCTGCGGCGATGGGGGAGCGGGGCGCTGCGTGGGTGGACAAGGAATGGCGATGGGAGCTAGTCGCCGAACGGCTCGCGAAGATTCTCGCTGGCTGATCTGCCGGGGCTCACCGGGCTCAGCGCGCTGGCGGCGAGCTGTACAGAGCCTCGATGTCAGCGCCGTAGTCATTGGTGACGAGGTTCCTGCGGACTTTGAGTGACGGTGTCAGGTGACCGCTTTCCTCGGTGAAATCGGTGTCGAGGATGCGGAAGCGGCGGATCGACTCGGCGCGGGAGACGGATTGGCTGGCATCGTCGACGGCTGCCTGGATCTCCGCGATCAGCTCCGGATCGTCCTTCAGGTCCGCGGGCGTCGCGTTGGCGGGCTTGCCGTGTTGCTGGCTCCAGTGCGCCAGCACCTCCGTGTCCAGGGTGATCAGGCAGCCGATGAAGGGACGCCCATCCCCGACAACGATGCACTGGCTGATCAGCGGGTGCGCGCGCAGCCTGTCCTCGAGCATCGCCGGCGCCACGTTCTTGCCGCCGGTGGTGACGATCAGCTCCTTCTTCCTCCCGGTGACCCGCAGGAATCCCTCGTTGTCCAGGGTCCCGATGTCGCCGGTGTGCAGCCAGCCCGCATCATCCAGCATCTCGGCGCTGGCCGATTCGTTGTGCCAGTAGCGGGAGAACACGTTGCGGCCCTTGATGAGAATCTCGCCATCATTGGCAATCCTGATGGTGACCCCGGGGATCGGCAGGCCGACTGTGCCGACTTTGTTGCGGGTCGGCTTGTTCACCGTCGAGGCCGCGGCCGTCTCGGTAAGGCCATAGCCTTCAAGGACCGTGATCCCGGCGCCGCGAAAGAAGTGGCCGAGCCGCTCGCCGAGCGGGGCTCCGCCAGAGACCGCGTACGTCACCTGGCCGCCCACGGCCGCCCGCAGCTTGGCGTAGACGAGCCGGTCGAACAGGGCGTGCCGCGCCCGGAGACCTGGTCCGCGCGGGCCGCCGTCGAGTGACTTGCTCCAGGCGATCGCTGTCTGCGCGGCGGCGCCGAAGATCCGGCGCTTGGCCGGGCTTTCGGCGGCCAGTTGCTGAGCGCTGTTGTAGACCTTCTCGAACACCCGCGGCACGGCGAGCAAGAAGGTGGGCTGGAATTCAGGCAGTCCTTCAGCCAGCGTGTGGGTGTCAGGCCAGTGGCCCATCACGACGCCGGCCTCCAGGCAGGCGACCTGGATGATGCGGGCGAAGGAGTGCGCAAGCGGCAGGAACAGCATGGTCGAGCCCTGAGCCTGGTCGAAGAGCTCGGGCATCGCGCCCGTGACAGCGTTGCGCGCGTTGGACAGCAGGCTGGCGTGGCTGATCTCGCAGCCCTTGGGCCTGCCGGTGGTACCGGAGGTGTAGATGATCGTGGCCAGGTCGTCGGCACGCTGCGCTGCCCGGCGCCGCTCGAGCTGCTCGTCGTTGACCTGCCCGGCACCCTCGGCGGTGATCGTGGGCACATCGTCGATGAGCCACAGCTGCCTCAGATCGGACAGCCTGCCGCGGACGCTGCTGATCATCTCTGCGTGCCTGCCCGACTCCGCGAAGACGGCTACGGCGCCGGAGTCGCTGAGTATCCACTCGACCTGCTCGACCGAGGATGTCTCATAAACCGGCACCGTCACGGCGCCCGCGGCCCAGATCGCATAGTCGATCAAAGTCCACTCGTAACGAGTCCGCGACATCAGGCCCACCCGGTCGCCGTGCTGGATGCCGGCCGCGATCAGGCTCTTGGCGAGACCGGTGACCTCATCAAGGAACTCCCTCGCGGTCACGTCCTGCCACCGGCCCTCGCCGACCCTGCGGCGCAGCATCACCGCGTGCGGCTCGTGCTGCCCGCGCCGGTAGACGATGTCCGCGAGGCCGGCCGTGGCGGGCACATCGACCAGGGTGGGAACGCTGTACTCGCGCAACGGGTCTCCTCTGGATTACCGCGTATGAGTGAATCTCTCATGGACCGTACCCCCAGGACCGCGCTGAGCTCCAGCATGGGCTGGGCGCCCTGGCCGGCCGCCGGGCCAGCTGCCTAATGTGTGGGCATGCGGGTGCACGTGGTGAGTGATGTGCATGGCAGACACGAGGCTTTGCGCGAGGCCGCTGACGGTGCGGACGCGCTGTTGTGCCTCGGCGATCTGCTGCTGTTCCTCGACTACGCCGACCACGGTCAGGGGATCTTCCCTGAGCTGTTCGGCGCTGAGGCCGCCGGGCAGTTCATCGCGCTGCGCACCGCACAGCGATTTGACGAAGCCAGGGCAATGTCGGCGCGGCTGTGGAGCCGGCTGGACGGCGACCCTGTTGCAAGGCTCGAGGAAGTGGTGTCCCGGCAGTACGAGGAGCTGTTCGCCGCGCTGCCGTCCCCGTCGTACCTGACCTACGGCAACGTGGACATACCGCGGCTATGGAGCGCCCATTTGCGACCCGGCCAGCACGTGCTGGACGGGGAACGGGTAGAACTCGGCGGCCTGACGTTCGGTTTTATCGGGGGCGGCCTGCGCTCCATCTACCGGACTCCGAACGAGCTGGCCGACGAGGTGTATGCGGCCAAGGTCGCGGCGGTCGGGGATGTCGACGTGCTGTGCACGCATATCCCGCCGGCCGTGCCTGAACTGCTCTACGACACGGTGGCCCGCAGGATGGAGCGGGGGAGCCAGGCGCTGCTTGATGCAGTACGGCGGAGCGGGCCGCGGTACCTCCTGTTCGGCCATGTGCATCAGCCGCTTGCTCGTCAGGTGCGGATCGGCGACACCGAGTGCATCAACGTCGGTCATTTCAGGGCGACGGGACGGCCTTTCGCTCTTGACTTGTAGCGGGCTGGTTTGGCTGGGCGGCGCTCGTGGCTGGCGTGGCCGGGATTGCTGGCGTGGCTGGGCGGGCGGCTCGCGATTGGTTGCGGGCAGCACTGCCCGGTTTGCGGACGGCTGGAGGTACGCTCCGAGGATGGCGGACAAGACGACCTCAAGCATCGCTGTCGCGGTGCCGAGGGAGGACGTCATGGCGGTGATCGCCGATTTCGATGCCTATCCGGCCTGGGCGACCGGGGTGCGTTCTACTGAGGTGCTATCCCGTGGCGAGGATGGCAGGGCCAGCAGGGTGCGTTTCCAGCTGGATGCCGGGATGATCAAGGACAGCTACGTCCTTGGCTACGACTGGGCCGGGGATGCGCAGGTGAGTTGGGAACTCGCGGCGGCGGGCTCAGTCATCTCCGAGATGTCGGGTGCATACCGGCTCGCCGACCGGGGCAGCAGCACGGACGTGATCTACGAGCTTGCGGTCGGGATCCGGATACCGATGATCGGGATGCTCAGGCGCCGCGCCGAAAAGATGATCATCGATACAGCACTGAAGGGGCTGAAGTCACGTGCCGAGAAGACGGTTGGACAGCGGTGACTGAGCAGGCCGGGGAGCCCGGCCGCGATAGCCCGGACCGGGCTGGCTCAGCGAGCAGGCCCGCAGCCGCGAACGGGTCGCATCAGCACCATCACCAGCCCGCCGATGGCGGCGAGTCGCACCCGGCCTCGGATGGCGCCGCGTCGCACCGGTCCTCCGGTGGCGGTAGGTCTCGCGGCCCTTCTGAGGGCGGCCAGTCTCGTGTCTCCGCCGAGGGCCGCGACCGTGCGGCAGGCCACCAGTCACCGCAGCGCCATGAGTCTGCACCGCGCCGCGAGTCTGCACCGGGCCGCCAGCAACCGCAGGGACGCCCGTTCGGTATCGATCTGGCCGGTGAAGTCCAGCGGTGGCTGATTCGGTCCGGAGCGCGGAGCATGCGCCGCGAGTTCGGTGAGCAAGTGCGGCGGACCCTGGGTGGCAGCCGCCCTGAACCCGGGGACGTCTGGGGGGCGGCTACCAGCGAGCCGCCGCCCGACGAGCTGTTCCAGACCCCGGAGTGTGCCTGGTGTCCCATCTGCCGGGCTGCCCGCCGGGTCAGGGAGTCGGGCCCGGGCCTTGGCTCACAGCTGGCAGGCGCCGGCGATGCCGTGGCGGCCGCTGTCCAGGAAGCGCTGTCTGCCTTCGACGCCGTGCTATCGACCGGATCTGCGCCGGCCCCGCCGAAGCGGCCGACGGCGAATTCCGGCCCGGCTGCCGCTGGCCCGCCGGACGCTGGCCCGGCTAGCTCCGCGGGCGCTGGCCCGGCTGGACCTGCGGGCCCGGCTGGCGCGGCGGGCGCTGCGCGCTCCGGCGGTTCTGGGGGCCATGCTCAGTCAGAATCGCCGGCCGCCGCCGGATCGGAGGAAGGGCCGGCCGGTGAGCCTGACAATCGGCGTTGACGTCGGCGGCACCAAGGTCGCGGCCGCAGTCGTCGATGAGCATGGGCACATCCTGGAGAAGCTGAAGCTGTCGACCCCGGCCGCGAGCCCGGAGGGAACCGCCAAGGTCATAGGCGATGCCGTGCTCGAGCTTCTCGGCCGCCACAAGATCGGGGCTGTCGGTGTCGGAGCCGCGGGGTTTGTGGACGAGACCTGCTCGACAGTCCTGTTCGCGCCGAATCTCGCCTGGCGAGACGAGCCGGTCAAGAAGCAGGTCGAGGACCGCGTTGGCGTGCCCGTGATCGTGGAAAACGACGCGAATGCCGCAGCCTGGGCGGAGGTGAGGTTCGGTGCAGCGCGCGGCCAGCAGCACGTCATGCTCATAACTGTCGGCACGGGCATCGGTGCGGGAATCGTGATTGACGGAAAGCTCTATCGCGGTAGATGGGGCATGGCGGGGGAGCCTGGGCACTTCCGCGTGGTTCCGGATGGCCGCCTGTGCGGATGCGGTAACCGGGGCTGCTGGGAGCAGTATGCGAGCGGAAGTGCCCTGGTGGCCGAAGCGCGTGACTACGCCAGGCGGTCTCCGGGAGCAGCTGTCCGGATGTTGCAGCTCGCCGGCGGTCACGCGGAGGGGATTACCGGGCTAGTGATCAGGCACGCCGCTCGTGCAGGAGACGAAGGGGCCTTGCGCTGCTACGAGATCGTCGGGGGCTGGCTCGGCCAGGGACTGGCTGACCTGGCGGCAATATTGGATCCGGGCTGCTTCGTCATCGGCGGCGGGGTATCAGAAGCAGGCGGATTGCTGGTCGAGCCGGCGCGGGCAGCGTTTGCACAGAGACTGGCCGGCAGTACCCACCGGAAGCTCGCTGAGATCAGGCTAGCCGAGCTGGGCCCTGATGCCGGCGTCATCGGAGCTGCCGACCTGGCCCGTCAAGGCTGAGCCGATAACGGCTGATCCGCTGTGTACCGGCCCGTCTCGGCAGCGCCGGCCAGCCCGCGGCCGCGCTAGAGCACCGCGCCGTTATCGGGCCCGGCACCGCGGGATGGGCCGTCGCCTAGTCGCAGCACGATGACGGTGAATCCGCCTATGAAAGCTGCGACGGCTCCGAGCGCCGCCCAGCCCGGTACGACCCAGCCAGCGATGCTGGCCACCAGCAGGTACGCGGGGCCGCCCAGTAGCGCCGCCCAGGCGCCTTTCGTCATCGGATCGAGATGCGGCAGGGGCGGGGGCGGGGGCGGAATATAGTGCTCAGCCTCGTCCGGCCCCTCGTCCTCAGCTGGAGGTCGCGGGGCAGGGGCCGTGGCGGGCCGGATGACACGTGCCTGATCGGCACCTGGCCCGGAGGCCGGGCCCGCGCTGTCTGCGCCGCCGATAGGGCTCACCGGAGCGCTTGAGTCAGCCCCGGTGCCGTGTGGTGCGTGATCGAACGGCGGTTGGCCGAGATGCGCCTTATCGAAGGGCCCGGGCTCCTGGGGGGCGCGGTCCTCCGGTGCCCGGTCGACGTCGCGGGGCACTTGCCCTCGCGGTTCGGTCCTCAGGTTCTCCTGGTCGGGCCAGGGCTGCGGGGCGACGTCAAGCTCGGCAGTCATGTTGTATCGAGCGACAAGATCTCGCCACGCGACCTCGTCTCTGGCGGCATCCCAGCCGCTCACGTCATCGCCGCTCGTGCCCAACCGGCTTACCCCTTCCCGGCCCGACTGTGTGACCTGACGAACTCCAGGCTCCCCGTGAAGATGGCCTGCGCGTCGTTATCCAGGGTCGCAACGTGATAGCTGTTTGCGCAATCGCGAACTTCAAGCTGGCCTGCCGGCAGGGCCTCCCGCAGCAACCGGAGGCTGCGGGGCCCGACGACGTGGTCCGTCGTGCTGCGGTACACGAGCACCGGCTGGGACACGTCGCTGAGATATTCCCGGGTGATCCGCCATAGTCCCGGTAGCGTGGCGGCGGCCTTGAGCGGGACCCGCTTGTAGCCGAGCTCGGTGGCGTTCTCGGATTTGATGTCGCTGGCAATGCCCTTGATCGAGGGCACCAGGAGCTTCACAACGGGCAGGAACGCGAACATTGCGGTGTCAGCGGTGATCGAGGGATTGACGAGCACGAGCCCGGAGATCGCCGAGTCTCGCAGCTCAGCCAGCCGGAGAGCGAGGCAGCCGCCCATCGAAAGGCCCATGACGAAGATCTCATCCGTCCGTGCGCGAAGCTCGTCGAAGTTCCTGCTGACCTCTGCATACCAGTCTTCCCACCGGGTGCGCGCCATCTCCTGCCACGTGGTGCCGTGACCCGGCAGCCTCGGCAGGCTGACGCTCAGGCCCGCCGCGGCCAGATACTCAGCCCAGGGCCGCAGCGACTGCGGGCACCCGGTGAATCCGTGGCAGAGCAGGACACCGGTACGGCTGCCCTCATGGGTGAAGGGCTCTGCACCTGGCAACACGGGCATGCTGGGATCCTCTCACCGTCCTGATGCTTTCCCATCCTGAATCGTCCCATGCCAGCGGTCCGCTGGCAGCTGCGGACTCCGCGGAGGATGCTTGGTCTGCGGCATCCCCATAGACGTCATGACATGGGAACATGTGATCGTGTTCTACTGGGTGGTGAAAGCGATACTCGGGCCGATCCTCAGGATCGTGTTCCGGCCGTGGGCGGACGGCGCCGACAACGTCCCGAGAGAGGGACCCGCGATCCTCGCCAGTAACCATCTGTCGTTTTCCGACCACTTCTTCGCGCCGCTGCCGCTGCCGCGCAAGGTGGTCTTCCTCGCGAAGTCCGAGTATTTCACGGGTCACGGCCTGAAGGGCCTGCTCAGCCGTGCTTTCTTCAGCGGCGTCGGCCAGATTCCCGTGGACAGGTCCGGCGGACAGGCAAGCGAGCGGGCGCTCCGCACCGGCCTGCGGGTGCTCGCCCAGGGCCAGTTGCTCGGGATCTACCCTGAGGGCACCCGTACTCCGGACGGACGGCTGTACCGGGGCAAGACCGGGGTGGCCAGGCTGGCCCTTGAGGCCAAGGTCCCAGTGATCCCTACTGCCATGGTCGGTACCTTCGAGTTCCAGCCGCCCGGCAAGATCGCGCCGCGGCCGTGGGTCCGGCCAGGCGTGCGGTTCGGCAAGCCGCTCGACTTCTCGCGCTACTACGGCCTGCACGAAGACCGGATCGTGTTGCGAGCGATCACCGACGAGATCATGTACGAGCTCATGAAGCTTGCAGACCAGGAGTACGTCGACGAGTACGCGCAACGCACCAAGCTGCGGCGTGCGCCTTCTCGCAAGAAAGCTGGCCGCGGCGAGTCCGCCGGTACGGGGGGTCCTGACGTTGCGGATCGTGCCGGTGCCGACAGTGCCACCGGGGACGTCGATGCCGAGACCAAGGCGCCCGGAAGCCCGGACGCCGGCCCGGCGGCCGGCGGATTCGCTGGGGCGGACGGGGAAGCCGGGCCGGGGTGACCGCTCTGAGCGCCGGTCCTGAAGCAGGTCTAAACGATCAAACCCGGACCGCTGTCAGACTGAAGGCCGAAGGCCAGGGGGGGCGAGCCGGTGCCGGCGGCAGCGGGCGCCGCGGTCAGCGGGCCCAGCCCTTCGCGCGCCCGACGGCATCACGCCAGCGTGCGTAGGCCGCGTCGGCTCTGGCGCCCGGTGCGAACCGGTGATCCAGCCGCCAGGTTGCCGTCAGCTCAGCGAGCGATGACCATTCGCCGACCGCCAGCCCGGCAAGGAACGCGGCACCCAGCGCGGTCGTCTCCGCCACGACCGGCCGCTCGACCGGCATCTGCAGCTGGTCGGCCTGCAGTTGCATGAGCAGGTTGTTGGTGCTCGCGCCGCCATCCACCCGCAGCGCGCCGGGCGACGACCGGCCAGGCGAGGCCGATTCGGCCGTCATGACGTCGGCGACGTCGCGCACCTCGAAGGCGATCGCCTCGAGCGCCGCACGGATCAAGTGGGCTCGGGTGGTCCCGCGGGTCAGGCCGAAGATGGCGCCGCGGGCGCCCGGATCCCAGTGCGGCGCACCGAGCCCAGTGAGCGCCGGCACGAAAACCACGCCACCGGAGTCGGGGACAGACCGCGCCAGCGCCTCGCTCTGGGCGGCGTGGTCGAGGAGGCCGAGCCCGTCGCGCAGCCACTGGATCGCGGCGCCGGTCACGAAGACCGAGCCTTCCAGCGCATAGGTCAGCGTGCCCGAGGAATCCATCCAGGCCACCGTCGACAGCAGCCCGGCGCGGGAGCGCACAATCGACCTGCCGGTGTTGGACAGCACGAACGAGCCGGTGCCGTAGGTGCACTTCGCCGCACCAGGGCTGAAGCAGGCCTGGCCAAACAGGGCCGCCTGCTGGTCACCCGCGATGCCCGCAACCGGCAGCGACAGGCCAAGAAACTCCGCGGGGTCAGTGTGACCGGCGATGCCCGAAGACGGGACGACCTCAGGCAGCGCATGCGGCGGCACCCCAAACAGCTCGCATAGCTCGGCTGACCACTGCCCCGCCTCGATATCGAACAGCAGGGTGCGCGAGGCGTTGGACGCGTCAGTGACATGCCGGTGCCCGCCGGTCAGCCGGGCGATCAGGTAGGAATCCACAGTGCCCACCGCGAGTGAGCCGTCCATGATCCCGGCCCACGTCGCCGGGTCGTTGCCGGTGAGCCAGCTCAGCTTGGTGGCGGTGAAATACGGGTCGAGCCGCAGGCCCGTGAGCGCCGAGATCCGGTCCTCCACGCCAAGTCCGCGCAGCCGGTCACATTCAGCGGCGGTCCGCCGGTCCTGCCAGACGATCGCCCGCCGCGGCGCGGCCAGCGTGGCCCGGTCCCAGACCACCGCGGTCTCCCGCTGGTTGGTGAGCCCGACGGAACTGACCTGCGGCGATCCGGAAGCCGCCGTCAGCGCCTCGCCGCAGGCGGCGAGAGTTGCCTGCCAGATGCCCTCCGGCAGGTGCTCCACCCAGCCCGGCTGCGGGAAATACTGGCGGAACTCCTGGTAGCCACGGCCTGCCACGGTGCCATCAGCGGCGACGATCAGTGCGGTGACGCCAGTGGTTCCCGCGTCGATCGCGAGGACGCTCATGGTACTAGTGTGGCGGTCGAGAACGTCGAGAGGGAGCTCATGAGAATTGGAGTCCTTACCGGAGGCGGCGACTGCCCCGGGCTGAATGCCGTCATCCGCGCCATCGTCCGTACCGGCGTGTCCGAGCACGGCTATGAATTCACCGGTTTCCGGGACGGCTGGCGCGGCCCGCTGACCGGGGACACGGTCACCCTGGACGTGCAGGCGGTGCGCGGCATCCTGCCCCGCGGCGGCACGATACTCGGCTCGTCCCGGACGAACCCGCTGGGCGAGGCGGCCTCGGAAGGCGGCCGGTCCGGCATCGAGCGGATCAGGGACAACCTGGTCCAGCTCGGGGTGGACGCGCTGATCGCGATCGGCGGCGAGGACACGCTCGGCGTCGCGGCGCGGCTGCACGAAGACGGCGTGCACGTCGTTGGCGTGCCAAAGACCATCGACAACGACCTCAGCGCGACCGACTACACCTTCGGGTTCGACACCGCGGTCAATATCGCGATGGAGGCCATCGACCGCCTGCACACCACCGCCGAGAGCCATCACCGGGCGCTGATCGTCGAGGTCATGGGCCGGCACGCCGGCTGGATCGCGCTGCACGCGGGGATCGCCGGCGGCGCGAACGTCATCCTGATCCCCGAGCAGCCGTTCGACATCCAGCAGGTCTGCGGCTACGTGGAGCACCGCTTCCAGACCAGGTACGCGCCGATCGTGGTGGTCGCCGAAGGCGCACACCCGACGGCTCAAGACCAGGCCCTCATCGCCCAGCAGCTCGACGCGTTCGGCCACGTACGGCTCGGCGGGGTGGGGCAGATGCTGGCTGACGAGATCGAGCAGCGCACCGGCAAGGAGGCCCGGTGCACCGTTCTCGGTCACATCCAGCGCGGCGGTACCCCGACAGCCTTCGACCGGGTGCTGGCGACCAGGTTCGGCGTGGCCGCGATCAAGGCGGTCAGTGACGGCGCTTACGGCAGCATGGTGGCGCTGCGCGGCACTGACATCGTCCGGGTGTCGCTCGCCGAGGCAGTCAGTGAGCCCAAGCTGGTATCACCGGAGCGTTACGCCGAATCCGCGCTGTTCTTCGGCTGACCCCGCAGGGACCGGAACAGGAAACCTGAATAACGGATAACCGCCCGCCGAGCCCGCCTTTACCGCTGGTCGCCCGCGGACGGCCTGCCGCCTGCGGGCGGTCTCGTCCGTCCCGCTTGTCCTTCGCGGGACGGCCTACCGTCGGTGTGGCGTCCCGTCCCCGGTGTTGCGTGGCGTGGCCGGCTGCCTTCGTGGCCAACGGGCAGGCAGCGCTCTTGAGCGCCGCGAAGCGTGAGACGTGATCGAGATACGGCGTCAGGGACATCCCCGCTGCGGCCGGACGAGCAGTGCTGCAGCATCGCGGACAGGCTTGGCCGGCGTACAGCCGCTACGCCAGCCTCGTCACGGCTACGGTGACCTCCATCGTGCTGCTGGGAGCGCCATGGTAGATGCCCTTCAGCGGCGGGACATCGCCATAGTCGCGGCCAGCGGCGACCAGCACGTGGCGCTCGCCGACCTGCGCCAAGTTAGTCGGATCACAGGCCACCCACTTGCCGGCCCAGTACTCGACCCAGGCGTGGCTCTGGCCCTCCATCTCATCGCCTGGCCGTGCGTCGGGCTGCGGGTGCAGGTACCCCGATACATACCGGGCAGGCAGGCCGACCTCGCGCAACAACGCCACCGTCAGGTGCGCCATGTCCTGGCAGACGCCCTGGCCCATGTCCCACGCTTCCTGGGCGCTGGTCTGGACCTCGGTCGCGCCCGGCACGTAGGCAACCCGACCGCTGACCCAGGCGGCGATCTCGGCGGCGGCCTCGAACGGATCGGCGTCCGCGGTGCGCTGCCGGGCGGTCTCCGCAAGTGCTGCGTCGATGGCCGTACGGCTGGTCGGCGTGAGGAATTCCAGCAGCCGCCCGCCCGCCGCGCGCTCGCGCAGCACGGCCCACGGCAGTGGACGGCCTTGCCGGGGTGCGGGCCTGGTCTCGACGGTCGCCTGGGCGCGGATCAGCAGGTCGTGGTGCGGCGCCTGGATGTCGAAGGAGCTGACGAGGGCGCCCCAGTAATCGCTGTAGGTCCAGATCGGAGCCGGGACATCGGTCGAAACCTGGGTCTCCAGCGCAGACTGGCGGGGCAGTGTCGGCGGAGTCATGCGAGCCTCGTTGTAGGACGCGCGGGCCGATCCCTCGTAGCGCACCTGCGTCCGGTGCACGATCTTCAGCCGCCAGCCCCGGCTCAAGCTTCCTGCTCCCATTCCACCGGCTGTGCGTACGTGAAGTAGCGCTCGGTGATCGCCTCGGTCGCCTCCAGGCATGTCTGCTGGAGCGCGCTCAGCAGGTCGGCGAGCTGGCTGGGCAGCAGCTGCGGGTCCGCATATTCCAGCCTGGTCCGCATCCGCCCGATCGGCCGCCGGGCCAGATCGCCCATGCCGGCTCTGACCGGGTCGGGATCGAGGGCGGCCAGGCACTCCTCGGCTGTCGCCAGTGCATGCAGCACGGATCTGGGGAACAGGCGATCGAGGACGAGGAATTCCGCGACGTGCCGGGAACCGCCGGTCCAGCTGCGGGTGCGGGCGAATGACTCGTAGGCGCCGCACGCATACAGCAGCATCTGCCAGCCGAGATCAGAAGGAGCGGCCGGCATCCGGGCGAGCAGCATCCTGGCCGTCATGTCCACCCGTTCCACGCTCCGGCCCAGCACCAGGAACCGCCAGGCGTCGTCGTGGCTCATCGTCGAGTCGGCAAGGCCAAAGAACAGTGCCGCGCGCTCGCGGATGAACTGCAGGTAGACGTGCGGGCCCAGCCGCTCGGCGGCGCTGCGCTGACTTGGCAGCCCGAGTCCGGTCACGTTCAGGCACTCCCACATCTCGCCGGAGATCACCTCCCGCACGCAGCGCGCGCCTGACCACGCCGCCAGGACGGCGCCGGCAATGGCGCTTGGGTTCTGCTGGTCATAGGCAAGCTGATCCAAAGCCAGCCCGATGTCGAGCCGGGTGGCCTCCGGCGGCGGGATTCCCAGCACGGCCAGCAGCGCGCTGCACCCTGCATCCTCGTCTGCCTGGGGCTCCTCCAGCATGCGGTGCACGTACACATCGACCATCCGGGCGGTGTCGTCCGCGCGCTCGATGTACCGGCCTGTCCAGAACAAGGCCTCGGCGATGCGGCTGAGCAGCCCGGTGCGCGCCGTGGCGCCGAGGCTCATTGCTGCTGGCCTGACGCTTGCTGCTGGCCTGACGCCGGGCCGCCCTGCCGGCCTATGGCGGCCCCTTCGGGAGCGCGCGAAGCCGGCGCCATCCGCCGCGGGGTGCTGGCGGCGGTGGCGGCGCGGCGGTCTTCGCCGGCGAGTACCCAGGTGTCCTTCGACCCGCCGCCCTGGCTGGAGTTGACAACCAGGGCGCCTGCCTGCAGCGCCACCCTGGTCAGGCCGCCGGGAAGCAGCCACACATCGCTGCCGTCGTTGACAGCGAACGGCCGCAGGTCGATATGGCGCGGCGCCAGGTGCTCGTCGATCAGGACCGGGGAGGTGGACAGCGCGACTGGACGCTGCGCCATCCAGCTCCTCGGCTGCGCGGCCACCTGGGCGCGCAGCACCGCAAGGGTGCGCTCGTCCGCATGCGGGCCGATCACGATGCCGGCGCCGCCAGCACCGTCCACGGGCTTCAGCACCAGCTGGTCGAGTCGGCCAAGCACCCAGTCGAGCACCTCGGGCTCGTCGAGCCGGTAGGACTCGACGCTGGGCAGCAGTGGCTCCTCGCTCATGTAGTAGCGGATCAGGTCGGCCATGTAGGTGTAGAGCAGCTTGTCGTCGGCGACGCCGTTACCGACCGCATTCGCGAGCGTGACGTTGCCCGCACGCGCGGCGTTAAGGATGCCCGGACAGCCGATGATCGAGCCCGGCCGGAAGTGGAGCGGGTCCAGGAAGTCGTCGTCGATGCGGCGGTAGATCACATCCACTGGCTGGCTGCCCTGCGTCGTGTGCATGAAGACCTGGTTGCCCGAGCAGACGAGGTCCCGTCCCTCGACCAGCTCGACCCCCATCAGCCGGGCAAGGAGGGTGTGCTCGAAGTACGCGGCGTTGTACACGCCTGGGGTGAGCACGACGACCACGGGATCCCGGGCCCGCGGCGGGGCCGCGGCGCGCAGCGCCGCGAGCAGCCGCGCTGGGTACTCGTCGACCGGGTTGACGTGCTGCTCAGTGAACAGCGCGGGGAAGGTCCTGGTCATCGCCAGCCGGTTCTCCAGGACGTAGCTGACGCCCGACGGGATGCGGACATTGTCTTCCAGCACCCGGCACTTGCCCTGCTCGTCCCTGACCAGGTCGATGCCCGCGATGTGCACCCGGACGCCGTTGGGCGGCGTCAGGCCGAGGACCTCCCGGCGGAACTGCTTGGAGGTGAACACTGCCCGCCAGGGCAGCACGCCGTCAGCGAAGGCCTGGCCTGGCCCATAGACGTCAGCGAGGAATGCCTCAAGTGCCAGTACCCGCTGACGCACCCCGCGCGAGATATGATCCCATTCGACCGCGTCGATGATCCGGGGAATCAGGTCCAGCGGAAACGGCCTCTCCTCGCCGGCGTAATCAAAGGTCACTCCGCGGTCGGTGAAGGCGCTGGCCATCTGATCCGCCCGGTAGCGCAGCTCGCTCGGATCCAGCGGTTGCAAGGCGGTGAGCAGGGCCTGATAGGGGGGCCGCGGTACCCCAGGCCGCTCGAACATCTCGTCCCATGCGGCGGCAAGCTCATAGCTGTCGAAGATGTCCGCCACGACCAGAGGCTAGCCGCGCCATGTTGCGCGGTTGTTACCGGATACCACCAAAGTCGTGCCTGAGCGGGCGATCTTGGACGTGCGACATGCCCGCGGGCACGGCGCTGCGCTGACCATGGCGGCCCTGCAGCTGCCGGATCAGGCCCTGAGGGGGCCGTGCCCGCCACGCCGTCTCACCGACTGGCGCTGCGCGTGATGGGCTCCTTGGGCCAGCGACCAAGGCATCGCTGGCGGGTGGACGGCACGAGGCCGCAACCCGAGGAGCCCGAACTGTCGCGGTCCGCGCCGGGAGCGGTTCAGGCGGCGGCGAGGACACCCACCCGGCGGTCGGTGGTGAGGCGGCCGCGCGCGGTGCCAATGTAGGAGCCGGATGTCGGCGCTACATCAGAATAGTCGCGGCCGGTCGCGACTGTGACGTAGCCGGCGGCCGCCCGGCGGCCGTTGCATGGGTCGAACGCGACGGCGACAGCGTCCTGCGCCTTCGCCAAGACGACCTCAACCCAGGCGTGCGTGCCGCCCTGGCCGAGGAGATGGCCCGAGACGTACCGGGCGGGCAGCTTGACGAGATGGCAGAGCGCGAGCATCACGTGCGCATAGTCCTGGCAGACCCCGCGGCCGGCCGCCAGGGCCTCGGCGGCCGTGGTCCGCACCGATGTGACGCCGTACTCGTAAGTGATCGCGCTGTGAACGACGTCACAGATCCGCTCGGCGCGCTCGTGCGGGGTGTCGCCATGCCCGGCCAGGTCGCCAGCCAGGGCTCGCAGCCGCTCGTCGGCCGCGGTGAGCCGGGTGGGCCGCAGCAGGCCGGGACTGCGCAGGGCCCCTGCCGGAAGCACAGTAGGCCCGTCGTCGCGCACCCGTTCGATTACGGCGCCAAGCCGGAACTCAACGGCATGCGTCACGCGCTCGGCGCGCAACCAGGCGACAACGTTGCCGTGGGCGTCCCGGCGCAGGTAGCGCCGCGCAGGGGCGCCGTTCACCTCGAGCAGATGTGAGCGCCTGTACTGGCTGCCATGGCGGGCCGGCGGAACGACGACCAGTCGCTGCCGGAGTGACTTCACCGGCGTGTCGTAGTCGTAGCGGAAGCTCTGCTCCAGGACGTAGGTGATACGCCGGGCGGCGTCAAGGTCCAGCCCGCGGTGATCGAGAAGAGGCGCCTGGAGGACCTGAGGGTCGAGCATCATCCGGTTGCCTCCTCTGCTTGGACCAGCATCGTCTCGAGCAGTGGGCCGCCGAATGTCGTCGCCATGGCGACATCCGATGCGTCGCGCCCTCGGCCGATCACGATCCGCCCTTTGCGCCGGGCGTTGTTGCGGGGATCGAAGGTCCACCAGCGGTCACCGAGCCAGACCTCCATCCAGGCCGCGAAGTCCATCGGCGCCGGATCCGGCGGAACGTCAAGGTCAGGCAGGTACCCGAAGACATAGCGGGCCGGGATGTTCAGAGCCCTGCAGAACGAGACCGCCAGATGGGTGAAGTCACGGCAGACGCCGCGCCCAGCGAGGTTGACGTCCGCCGCGGTCGACAGCGGAGTCGTGCTGCCGTACTGGAACGCCAGATGGCTGTGGACGTAGTCGCAGATTGCCTGAACGCGGCCGTAACCCGGCGGCAACCCGCCGAAACGGGACCACGCCTCGTTGCCCAGGACGTCGGGCAAGCAGTAGCGGCTCGGCAAGATGTAGATCAAAGTATCGTCGGGGAGCGCATCAGGTGCGCACTCCGGCGCGCCGGAGTCGGCGTCCTCAGTGGCATCCGGAACCGCAGTCACCGCGTTGTACCGGAAGCTCGATCTGCCCGCCGGGAGCACCGCGCGGACACAGGGGTTGCCGTACAGATCAGCGTAGCGGCGGATCGCAATCGGCGGTTCGGACCACCACTGCTGACTTTCGACAACAACGCAGGGGGATTCGATCGGTTGCACCTGGAAGATCACCGGCGTGTTGATCGCGGCCCCGTAGGTGAAGTCGCATCCCACCCGGATCCGGCGCAATTCCATCTCCCCATCGTCCTCGCCCGATGTTTCTACCCGGTTACGACCCGCCGGGCGCCGCGGCTGATGATTATGCGCGACGAGTACGCGGGCCTGGCCTCGCGGAAGCGGCAGCCACTCGGAGCGAGGCATCGCGAAGAATCCGGGCCGCAGACGGCACCGGATCCTTCGCGATCATGGAACGGTTCGGCGGGGGCCAGGTGGGTGCAGCCGCGACCTGGCCTGGCCCGGAACGAGGCTCGATGAAAGCGACTTTGGCACGGTCCCGACCGCTCCGCGCTCGCATTCACACCCCCGGCGGGCGGGGAGGACGGAGGTCCGCCCGTCGTTCTGGGTTTGATCAGGCCCGGCGGGCGCGGAACGCTGCTGCCTTGACCCGGCTCTGGCAGGACGTGGAGCAAAATCGCCTCGTGCCGTTACGCGAGGTGTCGACGTAGACCCGATCGCAGCGCGGCGCGGTGCAGACCCCGAGCCGGCCATGCAGGTCGCTGCCAAGCACTACGGCGAGGCCGGTGGCGCAGCCGGCGGCCCAGCCCGTGACAAGCGAGTCCTCGGCACCGTGGAAATGCAGGTGCCAGGGCTCGCCGTCATGAGAGTCCAGGCGCGGCCGCGCTCCGGTCTCGGCGAGCAGCACGTTAACCTGGCGAGCCGCCGCGTCGGTGTCTCCGGATGCGACGGCGGCGAAGGCGCGGCGCAGCGCCTCCGCCACCGTGCGGAACTCGGCGGCCTCCGGCGGTGAGACCCCCCCGGCATCGGGCCTGCCTGTCCGGAGTGCCGCCCTGACCGCGGCAGGCAGGTCGCTGTCCTCGGGCGGCAGGTACGGGCGGCCGTGCGCGTGGCCAGCAGTGAGCGTGTTGACCAGCTGCACGGCGACCGTCACGACAGCGTCCATGTGACTGTTGAAATTCACTTGACCAGTAATATCCTCATCATTAGGTTGTGACTATCAAAACTATAGTCGTCAGTCACAAGGAGGTCGGCGTGACAGGTCCGCAGGGTGGTACCGGCGACTCGGCGCAGCGTGGCCACGAGCATGCGGTCGCGTGGATCAGGCGCTGGGACGACCAGCAGCAGGCCTACATGCCCGACCGTGAAGACAGGTTCGCCGCGCTGATCGACGCGGTCGAGGCAGGGGCCGGGCGGCCGGACCCGCTGGTGCTGGATCTCGGCTGCGGACCCGGCTCGCTGGCTGTGCGGCTCCTCGACCGGCTCCCGCACGCCTCGGTGATCGCCGTCGATGCTGATCCTGTCCTGCTCGCGCTGGGCCGTGCGGCCTGGCCCGGCCGGTCCGGCCTGCGCTTCGCTGAGCTGGATATGCGGGACCCCGGCTGGTCTCGCGGCCTCGGACTGGACCGCCAGGCAGATGCCGCGGTCAGCACGACCGCACTGCACTGGCTGACCCAGCCGGCGCTGACCGCGCTGTATGCGGATCTGGCGGCCGTGCTGCGCCCCGGTGGCCTGCTGCTGGATGGTGATCATCTCAGCGAGGACGAGGCCGTGTCGCCGGTACTAGCCGTGCTCGGCCGTGCGCTGGTCGAGCGTGCGGCCAGGCGGCGCCTGCCCGCAGGCGATGCCGAGAGCTGGCGGGGCTGGTGGGAGGCGGTGGCGGCCGACCCGGCGCTGGCTGATCTGCTCGCCAGGCGGGAGCGCCTTGGGCTGGACTCCGAGCATCATGGTTCGGCCGCCGGACTGCTCCGCACCCATGTCGATGCCCTGTGGGCGGCTGGGTTCACCGAGGTAGGGACGCTCTGGCAGCGCGGCGAGAACCGGCTGCTGTGCGGAGTGCTCGGCGGATAAGCCGGCCTGGCGCCGGCGGCCGGTCTGTGGCGGGAGCAGTCTGCTGGCGGCGGTCCTGCCGCGCGGCCACCGGATCGGTGACCGGAATGCCGGTGCTGGCCAGGGCGGCGATCGAGCGCGCTCTGCGACCTGCCCAGCACCGATGAGTCGTCTAACAGTAACGTCTGGGCGGACATCGCCACTGTCTGGCGGAGCCTGCTCGTAGATACCGGCCTGAGGCGCAGCGCGCTGACCAAGTCCCGAGTGCTGGCAAACTGGGAGGATGTCCGCGCTCCCGCTCACTGGTCAAGTTGTGCCGTCACGCGGCGCGGCGCTCCGTGAACCATGCGTCTTGCTCAAGCTGGGTGAGATCATCCTCAAGGGGAAGAACCGCCAGCAGTTTGAGCGGCTCTTGCAGGACAACATCCGGCGCGCGGTGCGCGATCTGGGCATCCCGATCCGGCTATGGCAGCGCGAGGGCGTGATCGTGCTGCGGATCCCCGGTGGCCCCTCTGGTGGCATCACCGCCGAAGCAGCGGCGGACCTGATGGCCGAGCGGATGCGCAACGTCATGGGCCTGGCCCGGGTCTGCCGGGCAGTCCGGGTCGCCAAGGATCCCGAGGCGGCCGCCCAGGCCGCGGTCGAGCTGACCGCGGGCAGGCATGGAACGTTCGCCGTGCGCGCCAGGCGCAGGGACAAGAGATTCCCCCTCAGCTCAGGCCAGCTCGCAGCGCTCATCGGCAGCCGGATCCAGCAGGAATACGGGTATCCCGTCAACCTGCGCACCCCGGACACGACTGTCTTCGTCGAGGTCGACCAGTCTGAAGTGTTCGTGTTCACCCAGGGCATGCCGGGCCAGGGCGGGCTGCCGGTGGATATGAGCGGCCGCGCGCTGGTGCTGATGTCGGGAGGTATCGACTCGCCCGTCGCCGCGTACCGGATGATGCGCCGCGGATTGCGCTGCACCTACCTGCACTTCTCCGGCATGCCGCTCACCGGGCCTGAGTCGGTCTACAAGGCCTACGGACTGGTGCGTGAACTGGACAAGTTCCAGGGCAGATCGCGGCTGTTCGTCGTCGCATTCGGCAAGGCCCAGCAGCGGCTGGCCTCGTCCGGGGCCGGGCGGCTGCAGATCATGGCGCAGCGCCGGCTCATGCTCAAGACCGGCGAGGCGATGGCCGGGCGGCTGCAGGCCACGGCGCTGGTCACCGGCGACTCCCTTGGCCAGGTAAGCAGCCAGACCCTGACCAACATCACCGCGCTCGATGACGCCGTGACGCTGCCCATTCTGCGGCCGCTCATCGGCCTGGACAAGACGGAGATCATGGCCGAGGCCCGGCGGATCGCCACGCTCGGCATATCCGAGCTGCCCGACCAGGACTGCTGCTCGCTGCTGATGCCGCGCCAGGCGGAGACCCGGGCCAGGATCTGTGATCTGCGCCGCATCGAGTCCAGGCTGGACGTCGACGACCTAGCCGAGGAGCTGGCCGCCGCGGCGCAGGAGTACACGCCCAGCCGGCCTGGCCGGACCGGCTGAGGGGGTCAGGCATCGTTCTGGATGTCCGGGAAGCGGGTGCGGAAGGCCCGGTGCTCCAGTGCTTCGAGTGCCTGGCTGATGACATCGTTGAGACACAAGCCGAGCTCGGCATCGAGCTCGGCATCGAGCTCGGCGGCGGCCTCGTCGGCGCGGCGCCACAGTGCCTGCACGGCTGGAAGTATCCGCCGGGCGTCCGCACTGAGCTGGACGCGCCGCTCGCGCCCGTCACTGCTGCCCGCGGCGTCGAGCAAGCCCGCGCGTTTCATCTGCGCTACGGTCTGGCTTGCCGCGGAATGACTAGTGCCCGCGGCGATCGCCAGCTCGCGGACCGACAGGGTGCCGCCGGCCAGGAGGGCTCGCACCACCGGGGTGAAGGTGGCACGAAAGCCAAGGCCGGCGTCAGCGTACGCGGCGTCCACGTCGCCGTCGAGTAGCTCGACGAGCCTGCGCAGGTTCGTGCCAAGAGTCCGGGTGGCTGTCATGGCAAAGTGTAACAGACCTGTCATATATCTGCTACGGCGCGGCTCAGCTGCCGGCGCTGAGCACTCGTACTGCATTGCCGCCGAGGAAGAGGCTGCGAGCCTCATCGTCCAGGCCGAGCTCGTCAAGGCGCTGCAGGGCTTGCGCAGGAGTGATCATCGGGTAATTGCTGCCGAAGAGGACCTTGCGCCGGCCGTGCCCGCGCAGGTACTCGACGAGCTCGGCAGGGTAGCGGTGCGCGACGTAGGCGGAGGTGTCGATGTAGACGTTCGGGTACTTCGTGGCCAGCGCGATCATTTCAGTGGTCCACGGGTAGCCGACGTGGCCGCCCACGATCACCAGGTCGGGGAAGTCGAGCGCGACGTCATCCAGGTAGGGGATGGGACGACCGGTTTCGGACGCGCGCAGCGGGCCGGTGTGCCCGACCTGGGTCATGAAGGGGATGCCCAGGTCGACGCACTCGGCGAACAGCGGATAGTAGAGGCGGTGGCTGGGCGGCAAACCCCACAGCCACGGCACGATCCGCAGCGCGCGGAACCCGAGTTCATTGACCGCCCGGCGCAGTTCAAGGACGGCCAGCCGCGGGTAGCGGATGTCGACGGACGCCACCCCGGTCAGCCTGTCCGGATGCGCGGTGACCCAGGCGGCCACCTCGTCGTTGCTGATGAGCGGGCCGTTCGCGGCGTACCAGGCGCAGATCATGCCGCGCTCGACGCCGGCTTCGTCCATGAGCGCGAGTGTGCGGTCGATGGGCAGCTCCCTGTCCGGCGCGTGCTGCCCGGTCCACCGCCGCAGCGACCCGAACATCTCCTGCTGCAGGAAGCGCAGCGTCGGGTGCTGCATCCATACGTCGACAATGCTCATGCTGTCATCTTCCCGGACATGGCAAGCACGCCTGCCTGCACACCCGGGCCGTTGCGCGGCTTGAGGTCAGCGTCCGGTCACCGGTGTGCCCCTGTCCTGCCTGTGCCATACAGCCAGATAGCGGCGTCGCCGCCGGCCTTCGTCAGGAATCCGCCACTGCCCCACAGCGACGTGGTGCCCGGGATGAGGGCAAGATCGCTGACCGCATTGCCGAGACCGCGGGCGATGTCGACCTGCGTCCATCGCCCGGAGCGGGACAGGTGCAGCAGACGTGATTCGGTCTGGGCGCCGAAGGTCACAGCGGCGACCCAGACCCCGCCGTGGCCATCGGCGACCAGCCGCCTGGGCATGGCGCGCCCGCGTGCCTCGGTCCGCCGCCACGTCCTGCCGTTCCAGTGCGCCAGCACCACGCGGCCATCCTCAGCCGACGCAGGAGAATCGCCGACCACCCAGACGCTGTCCGGCGATCCGGCGAGGACATCGTCAAGCTCCGTACCGGCGAGGGCCGAGCCGGTGCGCACGCGGTCCCAGCCGTGCCCGGCCCAGTGTTCGACAGAGCCCCCCCGGGCGTCGGCGGTGATCGCCCAGATGGCATGGCCGGACAGAGCGCTCGCGCGGTAAATGGCGCTGCCGCGGCCGGTGATCCTGATCCAGGAATGGCCATCGAAGTGCCAGGTCCCAGCGCCCTGCTGGCCGTGGCCGGGGGCACCGAAGAGCCATACGTCGGTCGGGCTGATGGCGGTGACGGAGGTCGCCTCCGCGCCCTGGCGCCATCTCCTGGCGACCGACCAGCTGATGCCGTCCCAGCGCAGCGCATAGCCGCCGAAGGAACTGATCGCCCAGACATTCCCGGGTGACGAGGCGCTCGCGCCGGAGATAAAGCTACCGAGTCCGCGCGGCAATGCCACCGCCTGCCAGCGGTGGCCGGTCCAGTGCTGCGCGGTCGGCCCGCTCGCCTCGCCGGGGTTGGTCCCGCCAAATACCCAGGCGTCATTCTTCCCGGGCGTGGCGACGGCCGAGTAGCCGGATGCGTTGCTCGCGCTGCCGTAGTGGTCGGTGCTGACCATCCGCCAGCCAGCGGGGGCGCCGGCCGGCCTGGGCGCGGAGACGCTCGCGGTTGCCGCTGAGATGGTTACGGCGGATGTCGTCAGGGCAATGGCCGGGCGCGAGCTGACGGCCGGTACCCTAGCGACCGGCCTGAGGGCGGCTGGTCCCGCAGCGGCCAGTACCGCGCCGGCTGGCACGACGGCTGCCGACACGGCCGCCGCCGCCGCGACCGCCCCCGACACGACTGCCGCGGCCGACAGCGTGCCGCCGGAGGCACTGCCCGCGCGGCGGGGTCTGTTCATCGAGGTCTCCGCTCGGGGCCGGTCAGACTGGTCCACAGATCGGCCAGCGCCAGAATAGACCGGTACCGGACATTATGCGAGGAGAAGGCAGCCCTGCGCGGCCGGTCAGCGCCGCTCGCGGCCTCTAACGCGGGGACGACGGCCCGCTGCGGGGAGGTTGTCGCTCCGGCGCCGCCCGGGTATGGCAGGCTCAGTCGTGGAGGTGATCATGTGAAGATCGGACTGCAGATTCCTGACTTCACCTGGCCCGGCGGCCCCGCCCGGCTCGGCACGGAGCTGGCGACGGTGGCGCGGACCGCCGACGACGCAGGCTTCGAGTTCATCAGCGTGATGGACCATTTCTTCCAGATCGAGATTGTCGGCCCGCCCGGGCACGACATGCTCGAGGCATACACGACACTGGGCTACCTTGCTGCGTGCACGTCGCGGGCCAAGCTGGTCACGCTGGTGACCGGAACGGTGTACCGGTATCCAGGAATCCTGGCGAAGATCGTCACGACGCTCGATGTGCTCTCCGCCGGCCGGGCCTGGCTCGGTATCGGCGCCGCATGGAACGAGGACGAGTCACGTGGGCTCGGCATTCCGTTCCCGCCGCTGGCGGAGCGATTCGAGCGGCTTGAAGAGACCCTGCAGATCTGCCTCCAGATGTGGCGCGGCGACGAGACCCCGTTCCAGGGCCATCATTACCAGCTGGAACGCCCGCTGAATTACCCCAGGGCGCTCTCGCATCCGCATCCGCCGATCCTGATCGGCGGCTCGGGCGAGCGTAAGACGCTGCGATTCGTCGCCAAGTACGGACAGGCATGCAACCTGTTCCCCGGGCCCGACCTGGCCCGGAAGCTCGATGTGCTGCGCGCCCACTGCCAGGCCGAGGGCCGCGACTATGACGAGATCCTCAAGACCTGCTATTTCATCTTCGACGTGGGCAAGAACGGGGAAAAGGCGGGGGAGGTCGTCGACCAGCTGGGCAAGCTCGCTGAGATGGGCTTCCAGGCTGCCATCGGCGCGGTGGCCAACGTCTGGGACGTCACGCCCCTTGAAGTGATCGGCAGCCAGGTCATCCCCGCGGTGGCCGGGCTCTGACCAGGGGGCTCTGACCAGGCGGCTCTGACCAGCGTCAGCGATAGCCGAGGGGGCTGAGGGGCAGCGGGTTAGCGCGGCGCCGGGGGCCGTCAAGGATCCCCGGCGGCCGCGTCGGCCTGCATCGGCACGGCCGCCCAGCCGGTCCAGCGGCTGACCCGGATCGCGATGACCGGACCAGCCGGCGGCAGGTCGCGGTACTGCGGATAACGCTTTGCCAGCAGGCGGACCGGACCTTCAATCGCGGCAGGCCCGGCGAGGATCGCCGCGTCACCGTCGGCCCGCACCCACCACAGCGCGGTCCAGTCCTCGGCGTAGTGGTCGGCCAGCAGAGCGACGCGAGGGTCGGCGCGAATGTGGCGGAGCCTGGCAAGAGCACTGGTGGTCTTCGGCTTGGCATCCACTGCGCTGTAGATGTGGTCGCCGTCGGCGGCGAAGGTGACAGGGACGACATGCGGCTGGCCATGCTCGCCGACCGTGGCCAGCCGGGCAACCCGGGCAGTGCCGAGGAGCCGCCGTGCGCTCGCCTCGGTCAGCGCGGGCACTAGCTGGCGCTCTCGGCGCCGCCGGGCGGCAGCTGCGGTGACCTCACGCCACGGCGGCACGCCGGGGCGCCGGCGTCAGGGTCCGGCCGAGGATCGCGGGCAGGGTCGCGACCAGCTTCGCCAGCTCCCTGATGTCCTCATCGACGAGTGCCTGGTCCCCGTCGCACATAGCGATGGCGGGCTCTGGGTGCACATCCACGATGATGCCGTCGGCACCGACCGCGATGGCCGCCCGGCTCAGCGGCAGGACAAGGTCACGGCGGCCGCCGGAGTGGGACGGATCAACGATCACCGGGAGATGGGAAAGGCGCTGCGCGACGGGCACCGCGCTGATGTCCAGGGTGTTGCGGGTCGCGGTCTCGAAGGTACGGATGCCTCGTTCGCAGAGCACGATGTCGAGGTTGCCGCGCTGCGCGATGTATTCCGCCGCCATCAGCCACTCCTCGATCGTCGCGTTCATGCCGCGCTTCAGCAGCACTGGCTTGCCTGCCGAGCCGACGGCCTGCAGGAGCGCGAAGTTCTGCATGCTGCGGGTGCCGACCTGGAGCATGTCGGCGTAGGAGCAGACAAGGTCGACGCTGGCCGGGTCAATGACCTCAGTGACCACCGGCAGTCCGGTCTCAGCCCGCACGTCAGCGAGGATCTTCAGGCCGGCCTCACCCAGGCCCTGGAACGCGTAGGGCGACGTGCGCGGTTTGAAAGCGCCGCCCCGGAGGATCGCGGCGCCTGCCGCCTGCGCCATCCGGGCCGAGCGCAAGGTTTGCTCGGGGGTCTCGACCGTGCACGGTCCGGCGATGACGGTCACAGTGTCCGGGCCGATGCCCACCCCGCCCACCCGGATCACCGATCTGCTCGGATGATGCTCGCGGCTCACCAGCTTGTACGGGACGGTGATCCGTACAACGTCGCTGACCCCGGCCCTGCTTAGCAGGTTGAGCGTGCCGAACCGCTCGACATCCCCGACCAGGCCAATGATGGTCCGGGTGACTCCGCGGCTCACGAACGCCTCGCCGCCCGCCACCTTGATCAGCTCAACGATCGATTCAATGTCGGGCCGCGTGGCCTCGGGGCCCATCACGATGACCATGACATCCTCCTATCCCGATCATGACGAAAGCCCCGGACCGCTGTGGCCCGGGGCTCTGGTTGAGGTCGTTCGCGTCAGCGCAGTGTCTGGCGGGCGACCGTCCCAATGCCGGGCCGGTAGCCGTAGAAAAACCAGTACTCGTGTCGCACGGCAGGTAGCTTAGCGCATTCCCGGCACCGCTGTGACTGGCGGCAGGGGCAGGACAGGGCGCACCGGGCAAGGTGGCAAGATAGCTGCACCTGCGGAGAACGAGGGTCGATGCGTCGCAACCGCAATGGCGTGAGGCGGGAAGGGCAGGTCAGCTGGACATGAGCCAGACGGAAACCGGTGAGCGGCAAACGGGCGGGCTGCAGACCGGCGGGCGTGAGGTCCAGCGCACGGCGGAGCCGGGCGGCGATGGCCGGCCGGCGGCCTGGCCGGAGGTTGCCGGGCAGCGCCCCGCTGACGACCCGCCGCAAGCTGCGCCATCCGAGCTGCCTCCCGGCCAGTACGTTCCCGGCAGCTGGCCGGTCCTGCACTACGGCCCGATCCCGGTGTTCAACCGGGAGACCTGGGACCTGCGGGTGGTGGGGGAGACCGAGTCAGGCGCCGAGCACCGCTGGGACTGGCCTGAGCTGGCGGCACTGCCGCGCACCAGGGTCGTCGCAGACTTTCACTGCGTCACCAAGTTCACGATCCAGGGCGTCGTGTGGGAGGGGATCGCGGCCACGGAGGTCCTTCGCGCAGTCCCGCCGGCGTCCGCGGTGACGCACGTGATGATCTGGGCGGACTTCGGCTACAGCGCCAACATCCGGATCGCTGACTTCGCCGCGGAGGACACCGTGCTCGCCACCCGGCGGGACGGGGCAGAGCTCGGCCCCGAGCACGGCTACCCGCTGCGGCTGGCGGTCCCGTCGCTGTACGCGTGGAAGAGCGTCAAATGGGTGCGCGCGATCGAGTACCGGACCAAGGATCGCCGGGGTTTCTGGGAGGAGCGCGGTTACCACAACACCGCCGACCCGTGGCGCGAGCAGCGTTATTCCTACCAGGAGATGCCCGGCGAGGGACCGCCGGTTTGAGCGGCCCCGGCGTCGCGCAGGGCCTGCAGCGTGGCGATGTCCCGGGCGTGGCCAGGCTCGTCGCCCGGCGTCTCGACTACGAACGGCACTCCAGCGGTGACCGGATGCCGGAGCAGGTCGGTGAAGGCGGCCAGGCCGATCTGGCCGCCGCCTATGTTTTCGTGCAGATCACGCCGCGACCCGCAGGCTGCCTTCGAGTCGTTAGCGTGGATCAGCCGGAGCCGGCCACGCCGGTCACGGGTGACGGCCTGCAGCTGCCTGAGCAGCCGCGCCACTGCGTGCCGGGCGGCGAGATCGTGGCCTGCCGCGAAGACATGGCAGGTATCCAGGCACACGTTCGCGCGCGGATGCCAGTCCAGTGCGTCCAGGTAGGGCTCGAGATCGGCTACCGTCCCGCAGAGCATCTGGCCTTGCCCGGCCATTGGTTCAAGCAGCAGTTCTGGGCCGCCGACCGGGATCTCATCCAGCAGCGTGAGCAGGCAGTCCCTGACCCGGCGCAGGGCCCTGGCCTGGTCGCCGGCGATCGCCGAGCCAGTGTGGACGACCACGCCGCTGGCGCCGATGTCGGCGCAACGCTGCAGCGAGTGGCGGAGCGACGCCGTTGAGCGTTCCCTGATCAGCGAATCGGGGGAGCCGACGTTGATCAGGTACGGCGCATGAACGAAGACCCGCATCCCGGTCTGCGAGATATGCTCACGCAGCGCCGCGTCCTGCTCAGGATCGCCCTTGGCGAGTGCCCAGCCACGCGGGTTGGACACGAAGACCTGGATAGTCTCGGCGCCTACGGCGGCCGCGTAGCGCAGTCCGCCGGTGGCGAGGCCTCGGGAAACCGGGACATGGGCACCGATCGGCCGTCGTGCCCCGGCAGGCCGCCCGGTACCAGCCGGCAACCGGGCCGCGGCGGACGGATACTCGCCGGATGGCTGTGGCGCCTCGTCCGGCGGTCGGACGCCGCCCGCTGCATTGCCCGGCACGCCGCACAGCGTAGTGCCGAGAAGGCCGGAACCTGGGCCGGGCATGCGGATGGCGCCGGAACCCGGCCGGGCCCTACGGGAGGCTGATGATGAAACCTACGGTGAGGGTGATCGTGCTGCCTTGCGGTGCCTGCCCCGTGGGGCTGTAGGAGATCACCTTGTGGCCGGGCAGCACGTTGTTGACGGCGACGTTGAAGCCGGCCGCGGTCAGCGCCTGGGTGGCCTGGTTCACGTTCATGCCTGTCACGTTGGGAATGCTGACCTGTGGCGGCCCGGCGGAGACGTGGACGGTCACGACCTCGTGCGGGCTGACCGGGGTGCCCGGCGCCGGTGACTGGCTGGTAATCGTGCCCGCGGGCTGGTTACTCTTCGCTTCCGTCACCGGGTTCAGGGCGTATCCGCCCTGCTGTGCGGTGGACTGCGCCGCCGGCAACTGGGTTCCGACGAAGTTGGGCAACGGCGGTCCTGCGCTGACCGTGAGCGCAACTGGCGTCGGTTGTGGCCAGGACACGCCGGCCAACGGATTCGTGCTGACCACGATCCCGGCCGCGATGGTCTGCGAGGGCGCTGACGTCACCGTGCCCGGCGTCAGCCCTGCCTTGGTGAGGGCGGCTTGGGCTTCGCCGAGCGTCATGCCGGTCACCTGCGGCATCTGGATCAGCACCGCGCCGAGTGAGGAGATGAGCTGAACGGTGCTGCCCTGGCTTGCCTTGGTGCCGATCGCGGGACTGGTCCGGACCACCTCTCCCGCCGGCAGGGAGCTGTGCTGGCCAGGCCCGGTCTTCACCACGAAGCCCAGGTTGGTCAGCTCGGTCCGGGCGACACTTGCGGCCATCCCGCGGACCTGTGGCACCGTCGCGTACTGGCCGGCCATGAGCCACCAGGTCACGGCCACGATGCCGAGGAGCAGGGCCAGGCCGCCGGCCAGGTAGACGAACCTGCGGCTGAACAGTAGTCGTTGCAGCACCGGCTCGCGGGACGGGCGGTATTCGCGAGTGCGACGGGCCTGGCGCCGGTCGGATCCTTCCCGGCTGTCGTCTGCCAGGCCACCGGGCGCGACGATCAGCGTGTGGTTGACGGCCCCGGAGTCGCCGGCCGGCAGCCGCGCTGGCGGGATGAAGTCTGTTGGGCTGCCGTCCCGGCCATCGCTCAGCCAGGGGAACGGTACGGCCGGGCCGCTGCCGGCCGGCGCTAGCTGAGCGTGCCCTGATGGGGGCTGGCTGCCGGACTGGCCCCCGGATGAACCGGCTTCACGCCGCGCTGGCTCGCCTGGCGACCACCTGGGACTGGCGTCAGGCCATGACCCTGCGCCGAACTGGCCGCCCGGCTGGCCCGAGCCGCCCGCGCTGTGCGAGCCGCCCGCGCTGTGCGAGCCGCCCGCGCTGTGCGAGCCGCCGGAGTCGCGCAGGCCGCCGGTACTGTGCTGGCCGCCGGAGCCGTGCTGGCCGCTGGAGCCAGGCAGGCCCTCGGATGCAGGCAGGCTGGTGGCAGTCACGCCGCCTGCGTGTGCGCCGCCGGCCGCAGCATCCGTCGCGTGGGCACCGGCACCCGGCAGGCCGCTGCCGAGCGCGCCGCCAGCGGCAAGGCGGCGGGCTGCCTCGCCAGGGTCAAGCGCAGCTAGGTGGCCGTTACGGGGAGCGGCATGCTGGCCGCCGGGCCGCGGGCCGGCGACTGGCAGGCCGCCGCGCACTTCGGTGATCGCCTGCAAGAACTGGCCGGCATCGGCGGGCCGCAGGTCGGGGTTCCTGCTGGTGGCGAGCGCGACGAGGGCGTCCAGCGCCGCCGGCAGCCCGGGGACGACACTCGATGGTGCCGGGACCACGTCGTTGACGTGCTTGTAGGCCACGTCAAGCGGCGTACCGCCAGTGTGGGGCTGGGTGCCGGTGAGCAGCTCGAACAGCATGACTCCGGCTGCGTACACATCGGTGCGGGCATCGGAAGTGCTATGCGACACTTGCTCCGGTGCCAGGTAGGCAGCGGTGCCGATGATCATGCCCGTCTTGGTGCGGCTCGCCGCAGCCACGGCGCGGGCCAGCCCGAAGTCCGCGACCTTGACCACATTGCTGGTCGTCAGCAGAACGTTCTCGGGCTTGACATCGCGGTGCACGAGCCCGGCCTCATGGGCGGCCGCGAGCCCGGTCAGGGCGCCCTCGATGATGTCGAGCGCCTCGCGCGGGCCGAGCCTGCCTCGCTCGCGCAGCAGTTCACGGAGGGTCCGGCCCGGGACGTACTCCATCGCGAGGTAGAGAAACTGCCCGTCGGTGCCCTGGTCGTAGACGGCGACGACATGCGGGCTCGACAGCCGCGCCACCGCCCGCGCTTCGACCATGAACCGGCGGATGAACTCTTCGTCGCCGGCCAGCTCAGGGTGAGCGATCTTGAGCGCCACGGCACGGTCTAGCCGGGTGTCGGTGCCAAGATAGACCGTCGCCATCCCGCCGTTGGCCAGCCAGGCTTCCACCCGGTACCGGCCGTCGAGCAACTGCCCGGCCGGCGGTCGCGAAAGGGTCCTATCCATCGCCAGAAGTGTATGGGCGGTTCCGGCTGCGTGCCTGCGTAACAGCGGTGGGGGATCGCGTGGTGACGTATTGCTACCAGGGAATACGGACGGCGCGGGTCAGCTGCCCGGCGGGGGAGAGGAGGCCAGCGCGTACCGACGGCGCGGCACCCGGCCCGCCAGGAACGCCATCCGCCCGCCAGCCACGGCGGCCCGCATGGCCTCGGCCATCAGCTCGGGATCGCGGGCCCTGGTGACCGACGTCGCCAGCAGGACCGCGTCGCAGCCAAGTTCCATCGCGATCGCCGCGTCGCTGGCCGTCCCGATGCCTGCGTCCAGGATCACCGGCACGCCGGCGCCCTCGACGATGAGCTCGATGTTGTGCGCGTTCCTGATGCCGAGACCGGACCCGATGGGGGAGCCGAGCGGCATCACGGCGACGCAGCCCGCCTGCTCAAGGCGCCGGGCCAGCACCGGGTCGTCGCTGGTATACGGAAGTACGGTGAATCCGTCCGCTACCAGCTGCTCAGCCGCGTCCAGCAGTTCCAGCGGGTCGGGCAGCAGGGTGCGCTCGTCGGCGATCACTTCCAGCTTCACCCAGTCTGTGCCGAGCGCCTCGCGGGCGAGCCTGGCAGTGCGGACCGCGTCGGCCGCGGTGTAGCACCCGGCTGTGTTCGGCAGCACCCGGATGCCGCGCTCAGCCAGCACGTCAAGCACGGAGCCCGACCCGCCCAGGTCGACCCGGCGGATGGCGACAGTAGTCAGCTCGGTCCCGGAGGCGGCCAGCGCCCGGCCGAGCACGTCGAGGCTGGGCGCGCCGCCGGTCCCCATGATCAGCCGTGAGCCGAACACCTCGCCGGCCAGCAGGAACTTGTCCTCCACCGTCAGCCTCCTTGCACCGCTGTGATCACTTCTATGCTGTCGCCATCGGCAAGCCGGGCTGACTCCCAGTCGGCCCGGCGCACCACCGCGCCGTTGACCGCTGCGGCTACCCCCGTGGCTGATGCCGTGAGCTGCGCAACGGCTGTCGCCAGGCTGGTGCCGTCAGCCAGCTCATGTCGCGTCCCGTTGACAATGACGATCACGGCGCGGCGCTCTCGTCCGGCCGGGCGGCCCTGACCAGGCCCTGCTGGGCGATTCCCGTGGGCCGGTGAGCTGTCAGCTGGCCGGTACGGGAGAATCGCTCAGCAGAAAACGGGACCGCGGCCTCGGGTATCCGTTGCGTAGCCAAGTAGTCCGTGATGATGTCGGCGGTTACCGGTGCCAGCAAGACCCCGCTCCGGAAGTGCCCGGTGGCCAGCACCAGCCCGGGCAGCCGCGCGGGGCCGAGGATCGGCGCGTTGTCCGGGGTTCCAGGCCGCAGCCCGGCCACTGCCTCGGCGAGCTCGAACTCGGTGATGCCGGGAACCAGGGTGCGGGCGTCGCGCAGCAGTTCCCAGACCCCGCCGGCCGTGACCAGGGTGTCGGCGCCCAGCTCCTCCTGGGTCGCGCCGATCACCAGCTCGCCGGTTGTCCTTGGCACCAGGTAGACCGAGAAACCGTGCACGATGCCGCGGACGGTCCTGGCGACCAGGCCTGGGGGGAAGCCCGCGCGCTGCGTCGCCGGCGTCGGCCGCAGCCGCAGGATCTGGCCCTTGACCGGTCGGACCGGCGGGGCCGCGCCCGCCGGCAGGCCGCCGATGAGCGCCGACCGCCACCCCGCGGCGAGCACCACCTGGTCCGCCAGCACCCGGGTGCCGTCGGCCAGCACGGCGCCAGTCGCACGACCTGCCGTGGTCTCGATCTCGGTGGCGGGCTGGGCGATGACGGTCGCCCCGGCGTCGCGGGCACCCGCCAGCAGGGCGGCCGTCAGCAGCCGCGGATCCACCGAGGCGTCGTCGGCGGCGAGCAGGCCGCCCCGGACGGACGGATCGAGCATTGGCTCCGCCGCGCGGCACTCGCGGGCCGACAGCTGCTGGGATGGCGCGCCGAAGGAGTCCCGCAGGATCGCGAGCTCGTTCAGGATGGCCAGGTCGTCGTGGTCGTAGGCGACCTGCAGGGTGCCGTCCGCGCGGAAACCCGTCGGACTGCCGGTCGCGGCGGTCAGCTCAGCCACGAACGCCGCATAGCTGCTCAGGGAGCGCTGGGCCAGCGTGAACAGGGCGCGCTCGGCGTATGCGGCCTCGGACACCGGGGTGAGCATGCCGGCGGCGGCGTGCGACGCGCCGCCGCCCGGATCGGGGTCGGCAACCGAGACCCGCAGCCCGCGCTGCGCGGCGCGCCAGGCGATGGACAGGCCGATCACCCCGCCGCCGATGATCAGGGCGTCGGGAGACGGGCCTGGGCCGGCTGGTCCGCTCATGTGTCCGCTCCCTTCGCCGGCATGACCCGGATCAGGTTCCTGCGGTCGGCGGCTAACCAGCCGCCCTCTCAGTCCGGTCAGCACCGGACTCCCGCGCGATAGGCCTAGCCTAGGTGATCGTGACAATCGGGCGGGTCGTGGTGGCCGGCGCCGGCCTGGCCGGCCTCCGCACGGTCGAGGAACTCCGGGCCCGGGGATATGACGGCGAGGTCGTGCTGATCGGGGCCGAGCCGCTGCCGCCCTATGACCGGCCGCCGCTATCCAAGCAGCTGCTGGCCGGAGCGGCGGATGACACCACGCTCAGGGACGACCTGGCGTCACTCGGCGCGGACGTCAGGCTCGGGGAGACGGCGACCGGGCTCGGCGAGCGGGTCCTGCGCACTGACCGGGCCGAGTACGGCTTCAGCGCACTGGTAGTGGCGACCGGGTCGCTGCCGGTCGTCCTGCCCGGCAGCGGGCGGCAGCGGTTCCTGCGGACCCTGGACGACGCGCTGGCGCTCCGCGGGCTGCTGCGGCCTGGCCTGCGGCTGGCGATCGTGGGGGCCGGCTGGATCGGCGCCGAGCTGGCCACCGCCGCGGTGGCCCGCGGCTGCACGGTGACCGTGGTGGAGGCCGGGACGGCGCCGCTGGCCGAGGCCGTCGGGGCGGAGATCGGCGCGCTCACGGCGCCCTGGTACGCGGCGGCGGGCGTGTCCCTGCGGCTGGGCCAGCGGGTCGAGTCGGTGGGGCCGGGCGGCCTCGCGCTGGCCGGCGGCGGCTGGCTGGACGCGGACGAAATCGTGACCGCCATCGGGGTGCGTCCGGCGGTGCGCTGGCTGGCCGGGTCGGCGGTGCGCACGGACGGCGGGGTCATGGTCGATGAGCAGCTGCGCACGTCGGTGCCCGGGATTTTCGCGGTCGGAGACTGCGCCGCGTTCTGGTCACGCCGATTCGGCAGGCGGCTCCGGTTCGAGCACTGGGATGTCGCGCTGCGCGCGCCCGCAGTGGTGGCGGCCAACCTGCTCGGCGGCACCGAGGTCTACGACCCCGTTCCGTATTTCTGGTCGGAGCAGTTCGGCCGGATGGTTCAGTACGTTGGCTATCACGGCGGTGCCGATCAGCTGGTGCTGCGGGGTGATCCCGCAGGTGCGTCGTGGGCGGTGTGCTGGCTCGCCGGGGACCAGCTTGCGGCAGCGTTGTGCGTGAACTCACCGAAGGACCTGCTGCAGGCCCGGCGCCTTATCCAGGCCGGGGCTGGCGTCGACGCGGCGCGGCTGGCCGACCAGGCCGTGCCCGTCCGCAGCGCCGCCGTCGGCTAGGGCACCGGCCGGGATTGCCGGTGTTGTTCCGGCCGGCCGGCGTTGCCGGTGCTGGGCAGCCGGCTGGCGTTGCCGGTGTTTGGCCGCGCCCGCAGTGTGGGAAAGTTTGATGCGTGGCACAGATCGACTCCCCGGCCGACGCGATCGTCGGCGACTGGTTGACGATTCCCGAAGTTGCTGACCGGCTTGGTCTTCCCGTGAGCCGGGTCAAGCAGCTGCTCCGTGAGCGCAAGCTGCTCGCGGTCCAGCGCCCAAGCGGCGCGTTGTGCGTCCCGGCTGCGTTCCTCGAGGGCGACCAGGTCGTCCGGGGCCTGCCCGGCACGCTGACGCTGCTCTTCGATTGCGGATTCGACCCGGTGGAGGCGCTGAGGTGGCTGTTCACCGCCGACGAGTCGCTGCCGGGGACGCCGATCCAGGCAATCGCCGAGCACCGGGCCACCGAGGTCAACCGGCGCGCGCAGGCGCTCGCGTTCTGAGCCAGCCGGTCCGCTGGCCCGCCCAGCCGGACTGAGCCAGCCGGACTGAGCCAGCCGGGATGCCCGGCGCCCGGCGCCGATGACATGCTGGCGGCATGTCCGCTGACCTCCGCGACCGGCTGGGTGCCGCGCGGCTGTACCTGTGCATGGACGCCAGAGAGCGGCAGCAGGACCTGGCCGGGTTCCTTGACGCGGTGCTAGGCGCCGGCGTGGATGTCGTGCAGCTTCGGCAGAAGAATCTGGAAGCGGCTCAGGAGCTTCGCTTCCTGGAAGTGTTCCGGGCCAGCTGCGACCGGCACGGCGCGCTGCTCGCGGTGAACGACCGGGCGGATGTCGCCTATGCCGCTGGCGCTGACGTGCTGCATCTGGGACAGCAGGACCTTCCGGTAGCGGTGGCCAGGCGGCTGCTGGGCTCGGGCCCGCTGATCGGGCAGTCCTCGCATGCTGCTGCCGAGACGGCGGCGGCTGCGGCGGCGCCGGGGGTTGACTATTTCTGCGCCGGGCCGGTCTGGGCGACCCCTACCAAGCCAGGACGGCCAGCCGCCGGGCTGGAGCTGATCGGGTATGCAGCGGGCCTGGATACCGGGCGGCCCTGGTTTGGCATCGGCGGGATCAGCCTGAGCAATCTTGACCAGGTTCTGGCCGCGGGCGCGCGGCGGGTAGTTGTCGTCCGCGCCATCACGGAGGCCGCCGACCCGGTGGCAGCAACGGCAGAACTCGCCGCCCGCCTCCGCGCCGCGGCCGACTGAACCATCGGGGACCTGCCCTCCGGGTGGGGCCCTATCCGCACCGGCCCCCGCACCCCCCGGCTCCTGGGCGCCGCTGGCTGCTGGCGCCGTTGGCTGCTGGGCGCGCCGGGTCGGCCGCTCGCCGGCCCGGCGCACGTGGTCAATCGGTGCGGGCAGTCGCGGCGATGGCCAGGTCGGCGAGTGCGTCCCGCGCTTTGTTGCTGATCGGAGCGTTGTCGAGAGCACCGAGCGCCTGGGTGACATTGCTGTCGATCATCGTCTCGCACTCCGCGAGAGCACCCGTGCCGACAAGTACCGCGCGGACCTCCGCTGCCCCAGCCGCGTCCACCAGCGGGTTGCCGAGATGACGGTCGAGAACGGCCGCCTCCGCAGGGCTGGCCCGCCGCCTGGCGAGGGCGATGAGGACCGTGCGCTTGCCCTCCCGGACGTCGTCGCTGACTGGCTTGCCGGTCGTCGCCGGATTGCCGAAAAGGCCCAGCACATCGTCACGCAGCTGGAATGCGGTGCCCAGCGGGATCCCGTAGTCAGTGCAGGCAGCGGTGACCGCCTGCTCCTGGCCCGCGCCCGCCGCGGCCGAGCTGGCCGCCGCAGCCGCTGCCGAGCTGGCTGCCGCCAGGTCCGCAGCGGAGCCGCTGGCCAGGGCCACCCCCAGGTGCAGCGGACGCTCAATGGTGTACTTCGCCGACTTGTACCTGACCACCCGCAGTGCGCTGTCCACCGTGCCATCTCCGGCCGCCTGGCTCAGCAGGTCCAGGTACTGGCCCGCGATCACCTCGGTGCGCATCGCGTCGAGCACTGGCCGCCCGTGCATCAGTGCGGCGGCGGGCAGCCCGCTGCCGTACAGCAGATCGTCGGTCCAGGCCTGCAGGAGATCACCGATGAGGATCGCGGCGCCGACGCCGAAGGCATCGGCGGATCCGCGCCAGCCGCCCGTCGCGTGCCGGGACGCGAACCGCCGGTGGACGGCCGGTTTGCCTCGCCTCGTGTCGCTCGCGTCCATCACGTCGTCGTGGACGAGGGCGCTGGCGTGCAGCAGTTCTAGGCCGGCTGCGGCGGTGATGATCTCCGGGCAGTCGGGGGCCCCGGTGGCGCGCCAGCCCCAGTAGCAGAATGCAGGCCGCAGCCGTTTTCCGCCCGCCAGCAGCTCCATGATCGCCTCAAGCCACGGCAGCAGCTCGCCGCTGATGGCCGCGAGCACGGGGCGCTGCCGGTCAAGGAAGTCGTCTAGGGCGCGTCCGACCTGGTCACGGACGTAGGGAAGGCCTGCGGGGCCGGTTGCCATGTCCGCGACATTAGCCTCACGTGCCCTGATGGCAACCGCGGGGCCATGGCCGCCAAGCAGTCAAGGCACCGGACCCCTGGCGGCCAGCTTCAACTAACCTGGACTAATGCCGCTGCGCAGTGTGACCACACCCGTGCCCGCTATCAAGGATCTTCTTGCCTCGGGTATCCGGTCCTTCTCCTTCGAGTTCATGCCGCCCAAGACCGAGGCTGACGAGGAAAAGCTCTGGCGGGCCATCCGCCAGCTGGAGCCACTGCGACCGACGTTTGTCTCCGTGACCTATGGCGCGGGCGGCTCGACCAGGGACCGGACCGTGCGGGTCACCGGCCGGATCGCTGAAGAGACCACGCTCACGCCGGTCGGGCACTTCACCGCGGTCAACCACTCCGTCGCCGAGCTACGTCACGTTATCGGCTCGTACGCGGCAGTCGGCGTGCGCAATGTGCTTGCCCTCAGGGGCGACCCGCCCGGCGCGCCGGGGGATGAATGGGTTCCGCATCCGGACGGCCTGCGGTATGCGGCGGAGCTGGTCCGCCTGATCAAGGAGTCCGGTGATTTCTGCGTCGGCGTGGCCGCCTTCCCAGAAGGGCATCCGCGTTCTGTCAATGACGACGCCGATCTCGGGTACTTCATCGACAAGTGCCGGGCAGGCGCGGACTTCGCCATCACGCAGATGTTCTTCTACCCCGAGGATTACCTCAGGCTCAGGGACCGGGTGGCGGCTCGCGGCTGCGAGGTGCCGGTCATTCCCGGCATCATGCCGATCACCAGCGTCCAGCTGATCGACCGCATGGCGGCAATGGCCGGCGCGCGGTTCCCTGCCTCCCTGACGGCCCGGTTGCACGCTGAGACCGGCGACCGGGCGGCAGTGCGGCGGATCGGCGTCGAGTACGCCGCCCAGATGTGCTCTCGTCTGCTAGCTGAGGGGGTGCCCGGATTGCACTTCTACACGCTGAACGGGTCCCGGGCGACCCAGGAGATCTATGGCCTGCTCGACCTCGGGAAATCCGGTCAGCAGCGGTCGGACGTCCCGCTGCCGGGCTGAGACATCGCACGGAGCGGCAGTACGGTGCCCATGACCGTGTAGGTGGGCCCGCCGCCGGGGAAGCTGAAGCCAGTCAGCAGGTCGGTGAAGCCGAGGCCGCTGTAAAGCCGGCGAGCTGGCGAGTTGGCGTCCTGCGTGGAGAGCACGGCAGTGTGCTCCCGGCGCCCGGCGGTCAGCCCGAGCAGCAGGCTCCCGCCGAAGCCGCGGCGCTGGAAATCGGGATGCACGTGTAGTTCGGCGATCTCCATCGAGCAATCGAGCCAGGCAGCGGCCAGCGTCTCGCCGGCCTGGGCGGTCAAGGCGGACCAGACGACGTCGTGCCACCACTGGCCGGGTGCACCGCGGAAGCCATAGGCGAACGCGATGATCTGGTCGTCGTCGGCGGCGGCGAGCGGGCCTGCGGCTGGCCCGCTGACGATGGCCAGAGCCCGGAACCCAGGATGTCTCGTGTGCCGTTCCATGATGTCGCGGCGGCCCGGAAGCAGCACCGGATCAGGCTGCATCGCTGCTGCGTAGACCGCATTCACGGGGTCCAGCTTGGCCAGGAACGCGGCAATGCTGAGTTCCCGCGGCTGGATCATGCGTGGCACGGCCGCAAGCGTACGTCACGCCCTGCCAGGCCGGCCGATCCGTTTCTGTGACGGGCGAGCCGGTCCGCCACCCTGGCGGGTCAGTCAGCTCGCGACCATCGGTGCAGCTGCCACGCCCGCCGGCCGGCGGGCCGCCCGCAGTCGTTCTGTCAGACCCGCCTTGTAACTTCGAACTCAGATGCAAACGGTGGACACCGAGACGAATTTATGTTCGAATGAATTCGGCGAAGCCGCTCGGCGGCGCTGGCCCCCTGGGGCCGCCGAGGGCCGGGCGAGGCGAGGGGAAGCGCCCCGTCCGGCCGGGCTTCTCCGATGGAGGGAGTTGTGATGAAGGCAGTCATGCAGGCAGGCCACGACAGGCTACGCTGCAGAGTGGCGCCGTCGGCGCTGGCGCTGCTGGAGTCCGCCCGATGCGGGCTCGCGGCGGCGGAGAGCGATACGTCGGCGGCAGGCCGGTACGTCGCGGCCCACCTGGCGGCGCTCAGGGCCGCCGCGGCGGTGGTTGCGGTACGGGCGGAGCCCGGAACCACGACCCGCCGTAAGAGGCCGCAGAGCGTGTGGGAGCTGTTGCCGAGAGTGGAGCCAGCGCTCCATGAGTGGGCCGCATTCTTCGCCGCGGGAGCGGCGAAGCGGGCCGCCGCGGAGGCGGGCCTGCCCCGCGCCGTTTCGGTCCGCGAGGCCGATGACCTCCTGCGCGACGCCGAGACATTCCTCTCGCTGGCGGAGAGCGCGCTGGGCATCGCCGCCCAGCAGCTACTTCCGATGCTGACGGCTGGTTAGTCTCACGCAGGTTCAGCCCCGCGATCGGCGGTGGGCGGCGTAATGCCGGGACCGCCGGCCGACTGGGGACGCGCCGTCTGGCCTTAGAACGTCTCGATGGCTCCGCGGGCGTCAGAGTCCAGGATTCCCCAGCTGATCAGTTCCTCGGTGAGGTCAGCCGGTGACTTGTCATAGATGACGGCCAGCGAGCGCAGGTCCTCCTGGCGGATCGACAGCACCCTGCCGTTGTAGTCACCGCGCTGGCTTTGAATCGTCGCTACGTAGCGGGAAAGCGGGCCCGTTTTGTCCTTGGGCAACTGCGCCATGCGCTCAAGGTCGATCACCAACTTGGGCGATGGGGCAATCAGCGTGGGCAAGACATCGCCGGGCAGGAGCTCAGATACCGGAACCCCGTAGAAGTCGGCCAGTTCGGCCAGCTTCTGCACGGTTACAGACCGGTCGCCGCGCTCATAAGAACCGACAACAACGGCCTTCCAGCGGCCTCGGGACTTCTCTTCGACCCCGTGGAGAGAGAGCCCCTGTTGCGTGCGGATGGCGCGCAGCCGCGCGCCGAGGGTCTTCGCGTAGTCAGATGGCATGTTCTCCGGTCCCTGGCCAGTCGTGCTGATAGTGGTGGTTACGCACAGTGACGGTAGGCCGCGAGCGCGACAAGGTCAAGCCGAATGGCGAAAAGCGGATGAACTTACGCGCCTGGCACATCCGCCTGGGCGAGCGCCGGCTTACGGCCGCGCGGCCGTAAAGCTCGGTGGCGCAGGCATTTCCGGCTCCGCCGGACCGGCTGGCGAGCCTCGCGATGGGGGTAACAAACGGGTAAGATCACTACATGGCATGATAAGGGTCACGCACGGTCACGCCGTGTACAGGGCGCACCGGCATGCCCTGGCATGTCGGCACACGCCGATGATGCCTGAGCTGCCCGGCCGCGTCCCGGCTGGTACGGTGGTGCCGACAGACGTCCTTTAAGCCCCGTCCCGTGAGGCGGGAAAGGAGGTCGTGATGACGCATGCGGCTCATCCGGCTAATGACGGTCCAGACCATCCGGCCGGTGACGGCCCGGAGCCCGGCGGCTCTGGGATCGCTGATCGCGGATCCGGCGCCCGGGCGGCCCGGGGCCAGCCGCAGGAGTGGCGGCCGGTATTGGAGCCCGACGAGATCAGGCGGGCGCTGACCAGGATCGCGCACGAGATACTTGAGCGGACCAGCGGCGGCGCAGACGTCGTCCTGCTGGGCATCCCGACCCGGGGCGTCCCGCTCGCGCGGCGGCTGGCCGAGCGGATCGAGCAGGTCGAGGACCATCCCGTCCCGGTTGGATCGCTCGACGTCACCATGTACCGCGATGACCTCAGGCTGCGGCCGGCCCGCGCACTCGGCCACACTGAGGTGCCGCCCGGCGGGATCGACGGCAAGATCGTGGTGCTCGTCGACGATGTCCTGTACTCGGGCCGTACCGTCCGCGCCGCGCTGGACGCGCTCGGCGACATCGGGCGGCCGCGGGCTGTGCAGCTTGCCGTACTTGTGGACCGCGGGCATCGTGAGCTCCCGGTCCGGCCGGACTACGTCGGGAAAAACCTGCCCACCTCGCGGCAGGAGGTGGTCCGGGTCCTGCTCGCTGAGGCAGACGGGCAAGACGCGGTGCTGATCGGGGCAGGCCAGGGCGCCCGGCCTGGCGGGTCAGGGCGGCCCGCGGCGCAGGAGGCGGGCTCATGAACCGGCATCTCATCTCGGCGGCGGACCTGACCAAGGCCGATGCCCTGCTGATCCTGGACACCGCCGAGGAACTGGCCCAGATCACCGAGCGGCCGGTGCGCAAGCTGCCGACCCTGCGCGGCCGCACCGTGGTCAACCTGTTCTACGAGGACTCCACCCGCACCAGGATCTCCTTCGAGGCGGCGGCAAAGCGGCTCTCCGCCGACGTGATCAATTTTTCCGCGAAGGGCTCCAGCGTCGCAAAGGGGGAGAGCCTGAAGGACACCGCGCTGACCCTCGAGGCCATGGGCGCAGACGCGGTCGTCATCAGGCACGCTGCCTCTGGCGCGCCGCACCGGCTGGCCGGCTGGGTCCGGGGCAGCGTGGTCAACGCCGGAGACGGCGCGCACGAGCATCCGACCCAGGCGCTGCTGGACGCGTTCACCATGCGCCGCCGGCTCGGCAGGCTCGAGGGGCTCCGGGTGACCATCGTCGGCGACGTGCTGCACAGCCGGGTGGCCAGGTCTAACGTCCTGCTCTTGCACACCCTCGGCGCAGAGGTGACCCTGGTCGCGCCCCCGACGCTGCTGCCGGTCGCGGTGAGCGGCTGGCCGTGCGAGGTCTCCTACGACCTGAACGCCGCGCTGCCCAAGAGCGACGTCATCATGATGCTGCGGGTCCAGCAGGAGCGGATGAACGCCGCCTACTTCCCCAGCGTGCGGGAGTACAGCAGGCGCTACGGCCTGGACGCGGGCCGGACGGCGCTGCTGCCCGAGCACGCCATTGTGATGCATCCGGGACCGATGAACCGGGGCGTGGAGATCGCCGCAGAGGTGGCCGACTCCGGGCGCTCCACCATTGTCGAGCAGGTGGCCAACGGCGTCAGCGTGCGGATGGCCGTGCTGTACCTGCTGCTAGGCGGAGCGGAGGCGGGACAGTGACAGCGCCAGGGAGCTGGGTGATCAGCGGAGCGAGGCCGCTCGGCGGCGACCCCGCCGACGTGCTGATCTCCGGCGGCATCGTCGCCGGGACCGGCCGCGACGCGGTTGCGGCCGGCGCGGACCGGCTGCCTGCGGACGGCCTGATCCTGCTGCCTGGCCTGGTCGACCTGCACGCGCACCTGCGCGAGCCGGGGCGCGAGGACGCCGAGACGATCGAGAGCGGCACGGCGGCCGCCGCGCTCGGCGGCTTCACCGCCGTGCACGCCATGGCCAACACCGAGCCGGTCGCTGATACCGCCGGCGTGGTGGAGCAGATCTGGCGGCTCGGCAGGCAGGCGGGTCACTGCGACGTCCAGCCGGTCGGGGCGGTCACCGTCGGGCTGGCCGGCCGCCAGCTGGCCGAGCTCGGCGCGATGGCGGACTCGGCCGCCCGGGTCCGGGTGTTTTCCGACGACGGCAAGTGCGTGTCTGACGCCGTGCTGATGCGCCGCGCCCTGGAGTACGTCAAGGCGTTCGGCGGGGTGATCGCCCAGCACGCCCAGGAGCCCCGCCTGACCGAGGGCGCGCAGGTGAACGAGGGTGCCATCTCGGGCAGGCTCGGCCTTGCGGGCTGGCCAGCGGTCGCCGAGGAGGCGGTCGTCGCCAGGGACTGCCTGCTGGCGGCGCATGTCGGGTCCGCGCTGCACGTCTGCCACGTCTCCACGGCGGGCTCGGTTGAGATCATCCGCTGGGCGAAGTCCAAGGGCTGGAAGGTGACCGCCGAGGTGACGCCGCACCATCTGCTGCTCACCGACGAGCTGGCTGCCAGTTACGACCCGGTCTACAAGGTCAACCCGCCGCTGCGGACCGCCGAGGACGTGGCGGCCCTGCGGGCGGCGCTGGCCGACGGGACGATCGACTGCGTGGCCACCGATCACGCCCCGCACCCGCTGGAGGACAAGGAGACCGAGTGGTCCGCGGCGGCGTTCGGCATGACCGGCCTGGAAACGGCGATCCGCGTGGTCCACGAGGCGATGGTGGAGACCGGATTGCTCGACTGGGCGGGCGTCGCGGACCGGATGTCGGCACGGCCCGCCGCGATCGGGCGGCTCGCGGGACACGGCAGCGCGCAGCCCGGGGCTCCGGCCAGCCTGGTCCTGTACGACCCCTCGCCGCGCGAGGTGGTCGACCCGTCGGCGCATGCCTCCAAGAGCCGTAACACCCCGTTCGCCGGGATGGTCCTGCCCGGGCGGGTGGTCGCGACGTTCTTGCGCGGCAGCCCGACTGTCCTGGACGGGAAGCTGGCCAGGTGACCGCCGTGCCCCGGGCAGCCGCGGCGCGGCAGGCAGTGCGGCAGGCAGCCACGGTGCCGCACGGCGGGCCGGCGCCAGGTTCCGGGCCGGCCGGGCGCCCGGCGGTGCTGGTGCTCGAAGACGGCCTGACGTTCCACGGCACCAGCTACGGCGCGCCCGGCGAGACCTTCGGCGAGCTGGTCTTCAACACCGGCATGACCGGATACCAGGAGACTCTCACCGACCCGTCCTACTGCCGCCAGATCGTCGCGATGACTGCCCCGCACATTGGCAACACCGGCGTCAACGATGACGACCCCGAGTCCCGCCGGATCTGGGTAAGCGGCTACGTCGTCAGGGAGCCCGCCCGGGTCGCGTCGAGCTGGCGGGCCGTGCGGGGCCTGGGCGACGAGCTGCGGGCGCAGGGGGTCACCGGCATCGCGATCAGCGGCACCCGGGCGCTCACCAGGCACCTGCGCGAGCGCGGTGCGATGCGGGCCGCCATCAGCACGCAGGAGGCTGACCCGGAGCGGCTGCTGGAGCGGGTGCTGGCCAGCCCGGGGATGGCCGGCGCCGACCTGGCCCGCGAGGTCTCCACGGCCGCGCCCTACCTGGTGCGGCCGCCAGACGGCGTGCCGGTCTCCTACCGGGTCGCCGCCGTCGACCTCGGCATCAAGGCCGCGACGCCGGCGGCCATGGCACGGCTCGGCTGCCAGGTCCGGGTACTTCCGGCGGCGAGCACGGCTGCCGAGATCCTGGCCGGCTCCCCGGACGGGGTCTTCTTCTCCAACGGGCCCGGCGATCCCGCGGCGGCGGGTTATGCGGTCGAGGCGGTGCGGGCGGTGCTCGCCGCCGGCGTTCCGCTGTTCGGTATCTGCCTGGGCAGCCAGATTCTCGGCCGGGCCCTCGGCCTGGGCACCTACAAGCTCCGGTTCGGGCACCGCGGCGTCAACCATCCGGTGCAGGACCTGCGGACCGGCCGGGTGCTGATCACCAGCCACAATCACGGCTTCGCCGTCGCGATGCCGGCGAAGAGGAGTTTCGAAACGCCGTTCGGGCCAGCCGAGGTCAGCCACGTCAACCTGAACGACGGCGTGGTCGAAGGCCTGCGGCTGTCCGGCGCTCCGGTGTTCAGCGTGCAGTTCCATCCCGAGGCCGCCCCGGGCCCGCACGACGCGGCCGGGCTGTTCGGCCAGTTCTGCGACCTCATGGAGCAGGCGAAAGGCGGCCGCTATGCCGAAGCGCGCTGACCTCCACTCGGTGCTGGTGATCGGTTCCGGCCCGATCGTCATCGGCCAGGCCTGCGAGTTCGACTACTCAGGCACCCAGGCATGCCGGGTGCTGAAGCAGGAGGGCCTGCGGGTCAGCCTGGTCAACTCCAACCCCGCCACGATCATGACGGACCCCGAGTTCGCCGACGCGACCTATGTGGAGCCGATCACGCTGGAAGTCCTGGAGAAGGTCATCGCGATCGAGCGCCCGGACGCCGTGCTCCCCACCATGGGCGGCCAGACGGCCCTGAACGCGGCTGTCGAGCTGCATGAGGCCGGCACCCTTACCCGGTTCGGGGTGGAGCTGATCGGGGCCAAGATCGAGGTCATCAGGGCGGGCGAGGACCGCAAGCAGTTCAAGGAGATCGTGACCGGCCTGGGCGCCGGCGCGGCGGACAGCCGGATCTGCCACACGATGGCCGAATGCGAGGCGGCCGCGGCGGTGCTCGGCTACCCGGTCGTCGTCCGGCCGTCGTTCACCCTCGGCGGGTCCGGCTCGGGCATCGCCTATCACGATCGGGACCTGCGGCAGATCGCCGGAGCGGGCCTGGATGCCAGCCCGGTCTCCGAGGTGCTGCTCGAGGAGTCGATCCTGGGCTGGAAGGAGTACGAGCTCGAGCTGATGCGCGACCGCCACGACAACGTGGTCGTGGTCTGCTCGATCGAGAACATCGACCCGATGGGCGTGCATACCGGCGACTCGGTGACGGTGGCGCCCGCGATGACCCTGACCGACCGCGAGTACCAGCAGATGCGGGACACCGCGATCGCGATCGCGCGCGCGGTGGGAGTGGACACCGGCGGCTGCAACATCCAGTTCGCCGTGCACCCGGGTACCGGCCGCATGGTCGTGATCGAGATGAACCCGCGGGTGTCCAGATCCTCGGCCCTCGCGTCGAAGGCCACCGGCTTCCCGATTGCCAAGATCGCGGCCAGGCTCGCGATCGGGTACACCATGGATGAGATCCGCAACGACATCACCGGCGAGACCCCGGCCAGCTTCGAGCCCGCGCTTGACTACGTGGTGGTCAAGGTGCCGAGGTTCGCGTTCGAGAAGTTCCCCGGCGCCGACCCGGTGCTGACCACGCACATGAAGTCGGTCGGCGAGGCGATGGCGATCGGGCGCAGTTTCCCCGAGGCGCTGCAGAAGGCGCTGCGGTCGCTGGAGCAGCAGGGAGCGCCGTTTCGCTGGAGTGACCCCCCGGGTGACCCCGCGGAACTGCTGCGGCGCTGTGCCAGCCCGCACGACGGCAGGCTCACCACCATGCACCAGGCGATCAGGGCCGGCGCGGGCGTGGCGGAACTTGCCGCGGCCACCGGCATCGATCCCTGGTTCGTTGACCAGATCAAGGGCATTGACGAGCAGGCTGAACGGCTCGCTGGCGCCCGTCCGCCAGCAGCACCCGGCCGGGCGAGCGCGCCGGCTGCCGCCATCCGGGCGGCCAAGGCGAGCGGGTTCTCGGACGCCCAGATCGGCCAGCTGTGGGGCATGACAGAGCAGCGGGTCCGCGGGCTCCGCCACGACGCCGGTGTCCGGCCGGTGTTCCAGACTGTGGACACCTGCGCGGCTGAGTTCGCCGCCACGACGCCCTACCTGTACTCGACCTATGACGAGGTGAGCGAGGTACCCGGCGGCGACCGGCCGAAGGTGATCATCCTCGGCAGCGGCCCCAACCGCATCGGCCAGGGCATCGAATTCGACTACGCCTGCGTGCACGCCTCGTTCGCGCTGTCGGCGGCGGGCTACGAGACCGTGATGGTCAACTGCAACCCCGAGACAGTCTCGACCGACTACGACACCTCCGACCGGCTCTACTTCGAGCCGCTGACCCTGGAGGACGTCCTGGAGGTGGTGCACGCCGAGCAGGCCAGCGGCCCGGTCGCCGGGGTCATCGTCCAGCTGGGCGGGCAGACCCCGCTCGGGCTGGCCAGGGCGCTGGCGGCGGCGGGCGTCCCGATCGTCGGGACCTCACCGGACGCGATCCACCTGGCCGAGGACCGCGGCGAGTTCGGCGCCGTGCTGGCCGCCGCCGGGCTGAACGCGCCGCGGCACGGGACCGCGATGTCGGTCCGGGAGGCCGTCACCGTGGCCGAGGAGATCGGCTACCCGGTGCTGGTCCGGCCCTCGTACGTGCTCGGCGGCCGGGGCATGGAGATCGTCTACGACGACGCCACGCTGGAGGCCTACGTGCGCCGCGCGACCGAGGCGAGCCCGGAGCACCCGGTGCTGGTCGACAAGTTCCTTGACGACGCGATTGAAGTCGACGTGGACGCCCTCTACGACGGCCATGAGCTGTACCTCGGCGGCGTGATGGAGCACATCGAGGAGGCCGGGATCCACTCCGGCGACTCCGCCTGCGCGCTGCCGCCGATCACCCTCGGCGGCGAGTACATCGGGCTGGTCCGCGACTCGACTGAGGCGATCGCCCGTGGTGTCGGCGTCCGGGGGCTGCTGAACGTCCAGTACGCGCTCGCCGCGGGTGTCCTGTACGTGCTGGAGGCCAACCCGCGGGCGTCGCGCACGGTGCCGTTCGTCTCCAAGGCCACCGCGGTGCCGCTGGCCAAGGCCGCGGCCAGGATCATGCTGGGTGCCACGGTAGCCGGGCTGCGGGCCGAGGGGATGCTGCCGGCCACCGGTGACGGGGGGACGCTGCCGCTGGATGCGCCGATCGCGGTCAAGGAGGCGGTGCTGCCGTTCGGCCGGTTCCGCAACGCGCGCGGCGAGGGCGTCGACACCGTCCTTGGCCCCGAGATGCGCTCGACCGGCGAGGTCATGGGCATCGATGAGGCGTTCGGGACGGCGTATGCGAAGTCGCAGGCGGCCGCGTACGGGTCGCTCCCGGTAAAGGGCCGCGCGTTCGTATCGGTGGCCAGCAAGGACAAACGCTCCATGGTGTTCCCGGTCAAGCGCCTCGCTGACCTCGGCTTCGAAATATGGGCAACGCGGGGTACCGGAGAGGTTCTGCGCAGAAACGGAGTACGTGCCACGATCGTGCGTAAGCACGGCGACGGCCCGGGGCCGGACGGCGAGCCGACGATTGTCGAGCGGATTCTGGCTGGCCAGGTGGATCTCATCGTTAATACGCCGTTCGGTAGTCCCGGGCAGTCCGGGCCGCGGCTTGATGGCTACGAGATCCGTACCGCCGCGGTCCGGCGCGGGATCCCGTGCATCACGACGACCGCGGGGCTCGCGGCCGCCGTGCAGGGCATTGAGGCGATCAACTCCGGTGGGGTGGGCGTGCGGTCATTGCAGGAGCATGCGGCGCGGCTGCGCGGTAGCGGCCCGGCACCGGGCGCGCGGCCATGACGCAGCAGGACACCGAATCGGACACCGGCCCGGTCCAGGTCCGCGGCACGGTGCTGACCGTCCGCCGGATTGACGCCTACTACGCGATGACCATCGTGGCGCCCGCCATCGCGGCGCGCTTCCGGCCCGGCCAGTTCGTGGCGGTGGCGGTCGGCGGGCCGGACAGCTCCATGCTGCTGCGGCGCACGTTCTCGGTCCACGATGTCCGGCCCGATCACGGCGGCACCGTGGAGTTCGTGTTCGCCGCGGTCGGCCGGGGAACCCGGTGGCTGGCCGGGCGGCGGGCCAGGGATGTGCTGGACGTCACGGGCCCGCTCGGGCGCCCGTTCCCGGTTCCGCGGGACGCGGTCAGCTGCCTGCTCGTCGGCGGCGGCTACGGCAGCGCCCCGCTGTTCGCGCTGGCAGGCCGGCTGCGCGAGCGCAGGTGCCCGGTGGACTTCCTGCTGGGCGCGGCGACCGGGGACCGCGTCTTCGGCGCGCTGACCGCGCGCCGGACCGGCCGTATCGCCGCGATCACGACCGAGGACGGGTCGCTCGGCACCCGCGGGGTCGTCACGGACATGCTCAGCCAGGTCATTCACGAGGCCAGGACCGATGTCATCTACGCCTGCGGGCCGATGCCGATGCTGCGCCAGGTGACCGCCCTGGCCGGCCGGTACGACATCCCGGTGCAGGCCCTGGTGGAGGAGTCGATGGCCTGCGGCATCGGGGTCTGCATGACCTGCGTGCTCCCGGTCACCGGGGCTGACGGGATTACCCGGATGGTCCGGTCCTGCGTGGACGGCCCGGTCTTCCGCGGCGAGCAGGTGCGCTGGGACGATGTCGGGACGATCCCGTTCGATGCGTTCGGCGCCCCCGGGTGGGAGCCGCGGTCGCGGCAGCGGGCCGGCCCAGCCGGGGCGGCGGCGCCCAGCTCCGGCAATGGCCCGGGCCCGGGCGGCCAGCCACTGCAGCGGCAGCCGCCGGGGAGGGCAGGCCATGGCAGCTGATCTTCGCACCAGGCTCGGTCATATTGAGCTGCCGAACCCGATTCTCACCGCGTCGGGCTGCGCTGGCTCGGGGCGCGAGCTTGCCCAGTTCTTCGACGTCTCCAAGATCGGCGCGGTCGTCACCAAGTCAGTGATGCTCGCGCCGCGGGCCGGCCGGCCCACGCCGCGGATGGCCGAGACGCCCAGCGGCATGCTCAACTCGATCGGCCTGCAGGGGCCCGGCATCGACGCGTTCCTGCAGCGGGACCTGCCCTGGCTGCTGTCCAGGGGCGCGCGCGCCGTGGTGTCCATTGCCGGGGGCACCGTGGAGGAGTACGCCGAGCTGGCTGGCCGGCTCTCCGACGCGGCCGGGGTCACGGCGATCGAGGTGAACATCTCCTGCCCCAATGTCGAGCACCGGGGACAGGTTTTCGCTTGTGATCCCGGTGCCGCCGCCGCGGTCATCGAGGCCGTTCGCGGCCGGGCGCGCTATGACATCCCGGTGTTCGCCAAGCTGTCGCCCGACGTCACCGACATTGTCGGGATCGCCAGGGCGTGCGTGTCAGCAGGCGCGGACGGGCTTTCCATGATCAACACGCTCCTCGGGATGGCGATCGACCCGGATACGATGCGGCCGGTGCTGGCCGGGATGACCGGCGGGCTGTCGGGACCGGCCATCCGGCCGGTCGCCGTGCGGTGCATCTGGCAGGTCCGCGAGGCCTTTCCCGACGTGCCCATTATCGGCATGGGCGGAGTGCGGACCGGGCCGGACGCCCTGGAGCTCATCCTCGCGGGCGCTTCCATGGTCAGCGTCGGCACGGCGATCTTCCATGACCCGTCGGCGTGCGTCCGGATTCTCCGCGAACTCGACGATGAGCTGGCGCGCCGAGGTGTCGAGCGGCTCTGCGACATCGTGGGGCTGGCCCATGAGCCGCGCGCCGCGGCCCGGCGCCGACGTGCAGGTAACGAGGTGTAGTGAAAGTGGCAGGGACCCAGCCCGCCCCGATCGCCGTTGCGCTCGACGCGCCCGACCTGGAGACCGCCGCACGATGGGCTGCCCAGGTCACTCCGCACGTCAGTACGGTGAAGATCGGTCTTGAGCTCTACCTGCGGTACGGCCCCGAGGCGGTGGCCTCGATACGCGGTGCCAGCGGAGTCAAGGTCTTCCTCGACCTGAAGCTGCACGACATCCCCGCGACAGTGGCGGGAGCGGCGCGCGCGGTGGCGCGGCTCCGGCCGGACCTGCTGACCGTGCACGCCGCCGGCGGGTCGGCCATGGTGGCGGCGGCGGCGGCGGCCGCTCCGGCCGCGAAGATCGTCGCAGTCACCGTGGTGACCTCGCTGAGCGGCGCCGACCTCGATCAGATTGGGCTGGCCGGGCCGGTGAGCGACGCTGTGCGGCGACTGGCGGTCCTCGCTGTCGAGGCGGGCGCGCACGCAGTGGTCTGCTCGCCGCGCGAGGTAGCCGACGTGCGTGCCGAGGTAGGGCCGGACGTCATGCTGATCACCCCGGGTATCCGCCTCGCCGGGACCGACGCGCACGATCAGGCGAGAGTCGCCACGCCGGAGGAGGCGCTGCGAGCCGGAGCCGATCTGCTGGTGGTCGGGCGCCCGATCACGGCGGCCGCCGACCCGGGCGCCGCGGCGGCCGCGATGGCTGCTTCGGTGCGGCGTATCGCGATGCTGCCCGGCTGAGCCGCGGGCCCGGTGGCCAGCAGAGACCTGCGGTAATGCCATCATTGATCTAGACATTTGACTACTCTGAGTATCTAATACTGTTCGGGGAGTAATATTGGATAATTTATGACGTCGCAAACGGGGGTTTGCATTGCCGAGCCGGGCCGAACTCGCTAGTTTCCCCTCGCGGAGCGAGTTTTTCGATACGAAACCCGAGGTGACCACGCGTGGCTCTTCCTCCACTTACCCCCGAACAGCGAGCCGCAGCCCTGGAGAAGGCTGCCAAGGCGCGCAAAGAGCGTGCTGAAGTCAAGAACAAGCTGAAGACAGTTAAGACGACTCTTCCCGAGGTCCTCAAGGATGGCCTGACGGACGACGTCGTGGGAAAGATGAAGGTGTCTGCACTACTGGAATCGATGCCTGGCGTGGGCAAGGTGCGCGCCAAGCAAATCATGGAGCGACTGGGCATAGCCGAGTCGCGGCGCGTCAGGGGCCTTGGCGCCAACCAGCGCACGGCCCTGGAGAACGAGTTCCGCGGCTGAGCCGCTGAACTCCTGCGCGAGACACCAGGGGCGGGGCCGGGTGACACAGCACCGCGGCGGGCCCGTCCGTTCCGACGGCCAGCCTGCGGCGGGTGTCCCCGTTGCCCCTCCTGGTGCTTGCCGCGGGCGCGCGGCGACGCGCCCGCCGCGGACCCGCCCCGACGGCTGGTAGCCTTGAGGCCGGGCTCAATGGCCCCGTTGACGCGCGCGAAAATACATGAAGGGCACAACGTGGCAGGCACTCCGGCCGGGGAAGGCATCATCAACCCGCCCATCGATGATCTCCTCAAAGTGGTGGACAGCAAGTACGGCCTCGTGATCATGGCGTCCAAGCGGGCCAGGCAGATCAATGCCTACTACGCCCAGCTCGGCGAGGGCCTGCTGGAATACGTGGGACCGCTCGTCGAGACCCGGGTCCAGGAGAAGCCGCTGTCCATAGCGCTGCGCGAGATCAGCGAAGGGCTCATCAGGGCGGAGAAGGCGGAGGCCTGACCGGCTGACGGGCCAGCTGTAGAGCCGGGCAGCGCAGATGCGCATCATCCTGGGGGTGGGCGCCGGCATCGCGGCTTACAAGTCGTGCGAGCTGCTCAGGCTGCTCACTGAATCCGGCCATCAGGTCCGGGTCGTGCCCACGCCTGACGCGCTCAGGTTTGTCGGCGAGGCCACCTGGGCCGCCCTCTCCGGAGCGCCTGCGGTCACGAGTGCCTGGGCTGATGTCCACGAGGTCCCGCACGTCCGGCTTGGCCAGTCGGCAGACCTGGTGCTCGTCGCGCCCGCCACGGCGGATCTGCTGGCGCGCGCAGCTGCCGGGATGTCCGATGACCTGCTGACCGCGGTCCTGCTCACCGCGCGCTGCCCGGTGGTCTTCGCTCCTGCCATGCATACCGAGATGTGGGAGCATGCCGCCACCCGCGGGAATGTCGCGGTGCTCCGGCAGCGCGGCACGCTTGTCCTCGAGCCGGCGGCCGGGCGCCTGACCGGCGCTGACTCCGGCGCCGGGCGGCTGCCCGAGCCAGCTGAGCTGTTCCGGACCGCCCTGCGGGTGCTAGCCCGCGGCGCGGCCGGGCTGGCACCCGATCTCGCCGGGCGCCGGGTGGTGGTGTCGGCGGGCGGCACCCGCGAGGAACTCGATCCGGTCCGGTTCCTGGGTAACTGGTCCTCCGGGCGGCAGGGGTACGCGCTCGCCAGGACCGCCGCGGCGCGCGGCGCCGAGGTGACCCTGGTAGCCGCGAACGTGGCCCTCGACGCCCCGGCCGGCGCCCGGGTCGTGCCGGTCATCTCGGCATGCCAGCTGCGTGAGGCGATGCTAGCGGCTGCCGGCCAGGCCGATGCCGTGGTCATGACGGCGGCGGTCGCTGATTACCGGCCCGCCGCCAGGAGCGCGGAGAAGATCAAGAAGACCGGTGCCGTCCCGGCGCCGATCACGCTGGTAGAGAACCCGGATATCTTGCGCGAGCTGGCCGCCGGGCGGCGCAGCGGCCAGGTGATCGTGGGGTTCGGCGCGGAGACCGGCGACCTGCTCGGCAACGGGCTCGCGAAGCTCGCAGCCAAGGGCTGCGATCTGCTGGTGGTCAACCAGGTCGGCGGCGGGCTCGGGTTCACCGTCGGTGACAACGAGGCCGTGATCCTGGGCGCGGACGGCACCAGGACGCCGGTGCCCCGCGGCCCGAAGGAGGCGCTGGCCGATGTTGTCTGGGACCAGGTTGCCAGCCGGCTCCTGCCGTTCACCGGGTAACTGCCCGCGCGGGCGCGGAGCTGCCCCGGCGAGCCGGTCCACGGACCAGGCGAGCCGGGTCGCTGTGCTGTGGCGGGTCTGTGCTGTTGCGGGCTGGCGGCCGGGCCGGCCCGGTTACACTTCTGCGAAGCCAATCGCGGAGGAATGAAGGAGTCAGGGTGGCCCGTCGTCTATTCACGTCCGAGTCTGTCACGGAAGGTCATCCCGACAAGATGGCCGACCAGATCAGCGATGCTGTCCTCGACTCGATGCTCAAAGGGGACCCCCGAAGCCGGGTCGCGGTCGAGACGCTGATCACGACCGGCCAGGTGCACGTCGCCGGAGAGGTCACTACGGAGACCTATGTGGACATCCCCGGGATCATCCGGGAGAAGATCCTGGACATCGGCTACGACTCGTCAGCGAAGGGCTACGACGGGGCGTCGTGCGGCGTGTCGGTGTCCATCGGCGCCCAGTCGCCGGACATCGCGCAGGGCGTGCAGGATGCGTTCGAGCACCGCGAGGGCGAGGGCTCGGATGAGCTCGACCGGCAGGGCGCCGGAGACCAGGGCCTCATGTTCGGCTATGCCTGCCGGGAGACGCCAGAGCTGATGCCGCTGCCGATCATGCTGGCGCACCGGCTGTCCCGGCGGCTCGCAGCGGTCCGGCGCAATGGCGACGTGCCCTACATCCGCCCCGACGGCAAGACCCAGGTCACGATCGAGTACGCCGGAGCCGAGCCGGTACGGCTCGACACGGTGGTGGTCTCCACTCAGCACGCGGCGGCCATCGACCTGAAAGGGATGCTCGCCCCGGACGTGCGCGACCATGTGGTGGAGCCCATCATCAGGGGGCTTGAACTGGACACCACGAATTACCGGCTGCTGGTGAATCCCACTGGCCGCTTCGAGATCGGCGGCCCGATGGGCGACGCGGGGCTGACCGGCCGCAAGATCATCATTGACACCTACGGCGGGATGGCCAGGCATGGCGGCGGGGCGTTCTCCGGCAAGGATCCTTCCAAGGTGGACCGCAGCGCCGCCTACGCGATGCGCTGGGTCGCCAAGAACGTGGTCGCTTCGGGGCTGGCGGACCGCTGCGAGACCCAGGTCGCCTACGCCATCGGCAAGGCGAAGCCGGTCGGCCTGTTCGTCGAGTGCTTCGGCACCGAGCAGCTGCCGATTGAGCAGATTCAGGACGCTGTCCTGAAGGTGTTCGATCTGCGCCCAGCGGCGATCATCAGGGACCTGGACCTGCTGCGTCCCATCTACTCCCAGACGGCCGCGTACGGCCACTTCGGCCGGGAGGAGCCCGACTTCTCCTGGGAGCGCACTGACCGGGCAGAAGCACTGCGGTCGGCCGCCGGCTTCTGACAAGCCGGGGCTTTGCCTTCGCTGTCCGGGGCCGCCGGCGCGCTGCCTACCGGCGGCGCTACGTCCCGGACTCGCCGGACGGACGGCTCGCCCGGCCAGCGGAACCTGGTTCCCGCTGGCACGCGGCCGGTCGCGAGGGTGGCTGTTGACGTCCCGCTGGCTCATCTGGACCGGCCCTTCGACTATCAGGTACCTGAGTCGATGACGGACCTCGCGGTCCCGGGCTGCCGGGTGCGGGTCCGGTTCGCGGGCAGGCTGACCAGCGGGTACCTGCTCGAGCGGGTGACGGCCAGCGAGCACGCCGGCAGGCTCGCCTTCCTGGAGCGGGTCGTGTCGCCCGAGCCGGTGCTGACGCCGGATATCGCCGGCCTGGCACGCGCGGTGGCGGACAGGTATGCGGGCACGCTCGCCGATGTGCTCCGGCTGGCGATTCCGCCCCGGCATGCCGCGGCCGAAGCGGCGCCCAGCCGGCCCGGGACGGCAACCAGCCGGCCCGCCGCCGATCCAGGCCATCCCGGGCCGCCGGAATGTCCGGCCCCCGGCAGCTGGGCCAGCTACCGGGCCGGGCCATCGTTCCTGACGGCGGTCGCCGACGGACGTGCGCCGCGCGCCGTCTGGTCGGCCCTGCCCGGGCCGCGCTGGCCGGGAGAGATCGCCCGGGCAGCCGCCACGGCGGCCGCGGCCGGGCGCGGCGCGCTCATCGTGGTCCCCGACGCCAGGGATCTCGGCCAGGCCGACGCGGCGCTGGCCGGGCTGCTGGGCCCCGGGCGCCACGTCAGCCTGGCGGCCGGGCTCGGGCCCGCCGAGCGGTACCGCCGGTGGCTGACGGTCTTGCGCGGCGAGATCCGGATAGTGGCCGGGAACCGGTCCGCCATGTTCGCGCCCGTGGCTGATCTTGGCCTGGTGGTGATCTGGGATGACGGCGACGACCTGCACGCCGAGCCGCGGGCCCCGTACCCGCATGCGAGGGAGGTGCTCGCGCTCCGCGCGCACCGGTGCGGCGCGGCGGCGCTGATCGGCGGGTTCGGCCGGACTGCCGAAGCGACCCAGCTGGCCGCCAGCGGGTGGGCGCACGCCCTGGAGGCTGATCGCCTGGTGGTGCGCGAGTGCGCGCCACTGATCAGCGCGGCCGGGGACGATGCGGAGCTGGCGCGGGACGAGGCGGCCCGATCGGCGCGGGTGCCGAGCCTGGCGCTGCGCACCGCGCGCGAGGCGCTGGGCAGGGGGCCGGTGCTGATCCAGGTGCCGAGGCGTGGTTACGTCGTCGCCGTCGCCTGCGCGCACTGCCATGCGCCCGCCCGCTGCCCGGCCTGCGGCGGCCCGCTCACGCTCGCCTCGGCCCAGGCGCCGGCGGTCTGCGGCTGGTGTGCGGCGGCCGCCAGCTGGGCTTGCCCGCGATGCGGCCAGGCCAGGCTGCGGTCCGCGGTGACCGGGGCCGGGCGCACCGCGGAGGAACTCGGCCGGGCATTCCCGTCGGTGCCGGTCCTTACCTCCGGGGGCGACCGGGTGATCAGTGCAGTGCGGGACGGCGCTGCGGTCGTCGTGGCGACGCCGGGCGCCGAGCCCCGCGCCGATGGCGGCTACGCGGCCGCCGTACTGCTCGACGGCTGGGCGCTGCTCGGCCGGGCCAGCCTCCGGGCCGCCGAGGAAGCGCTGCGGCGCTGGCTGAACGCGGCCGCCCTGGTGCGCCCGGCCTGCGACGGCGGTGCCGTCGTGGTGGTGGCCAGCGCCGGGCTGGCGGCCGTGCAGGCCCTTGTCCGCTGGGACCCGGTGACCCATGCTGAGCGCGAGCTGGCAGAACGCGCTGAGCTCCGGTTCCCGCCCGCCGTCAGGATGGCAAGCGTGACCGGCCCGGAGGAAGCCGTCAGCGGGCTCCTCGCGGCGGCGGAGTTGCCGGCGGAGGCCGAGGTGCTCGGGCCTGTCGCGGTGCGCGCTGACGGCGGCCCCGGCCACGGCGAGCCGGCCGGGCAGCCGGTACGTGCGCTCATCCGGGTGCCCCGTCCCGGGGGTGCCGCGCTCGCCGCCGCGCTGCACGCGGCGCAGGCGATCCGCAGTGCCCGCAAGGACTCCGGTGCGGTGCGATTGCAGCTCGACCCGGCTGAGCTGATCTGACTATGCCCGCCAGAGGCCATAGGGTGCTGGGGTGGCCACCTCACGAAGGAACCCGAACGCGAGAGCCAGCGGGCCTCGCCCGGGCCGGAAGCCGGGACCGGCCGCCCCGCTGACCGGGCCCGCAGGTGATCAGGGGCCGGATACCCCCCGTCGCGCCGAGCGACTGCGGATGCCGCCGGTGCGGCTGGCGCCGAGAGAGGAGCTGGCAGCGGCAGCACGCGTGGCGCCGCTGCTGCGCGCGGCAAGGGACCTGACTCGCTGGGCCCACGGCGCGGGCGGCATAGCCACGCCCGGCCAGCTCGCGCCGGAGCAGGCGGCCGCCGCCGCGGCGGAGCTGGAGATGGCGCCCAGCGAGGTGCGGACCACCTGGCAGGTCGCCGCCTCGACCTGGGCGGCAGAGCCGGACGGCGGCGCCGCGCCGAGCGGGCTCGACGTCCTGGCCTCGGGCGACGCCGAACAGGTGCTGGCGCTGTGGGACGGCGCGCTCCAGGTCGTCCTCGGCGCTGATGACCTGGACGGGCTGGCTACCGCGCTGTACACGGTGGGGGCGCCGGTGCGGATGGACAGTCTCTTCGATGCCTACGCCGCAGCGGCCGGCCCGCAGCGTCACAAGGCGGGCCAGCAGGACGGCGACGGTGATCAGGGCCCGGACCGAGACGAGGGCGCAGCGCTGTCGCCTGCCCTGGAGACGCTGGCAGATCTTGGCGTGGTGGAACTCGGTACCGACGAGGCAGCAGGCGGCCTGACAGTCGCGCTGTCACCGCTGGGCATCTGGGGCGTGCACCGCAGGCTGCGCGCGCAGGGCTGGCACGTGCCCGTCCTCGGCAGTGCCGGGCGGGGCGGCGCCGCTGGCCTGCTCGCCGCCCTGGCCAGCTGCGATGCGGAGGACGGCGAGGCCGAGATCGGCGCGTGGCTGGCCGCCAGGACCCCGGCCCAGGCGGCAGCCGAGCTGGTCAGCGCGGCCAGGACCGGCTCGCCCGGACTCCGGGGAGCGGCCTTCGCCGTCCTGGACCGGGTCGGCGCGGGCGCCATCGACGAGGTCCGTGCCGCGCTGGGCGAGCCGCTGCTGCGGGCGCACGCGGCGGTCTGGCTGCACGAGCACGGCGAGGAAGCCGAACTGACCCCGGAGGACCGGACGTGGCTGCTGGTCGACCTGGGCGCCGGGCTGCTGGAGGAGGCAGACCCGCGCGACGTGGTGGCCGAGCTCCTGCCCGAGGTGCCCGTCCGTAAGCAGGCGGAGATCGTCGCAAGCCTGTGGCAGGTCAGTCACCCCGCAGTGACCGGCTTGCTCACTGCCCTCGGTGAGCATCATCCTGATCCGGCGGTGGCCAGGGCGGCCCGCAAGGCTTCGTTCAAGGCCCGTTCGCCTTCGGCTGGTACAGGCCGCGCGACTCCATAGACTATCTGCGGCAGTGACACGCGGTTCGTCAGCTGGGAGGCACGTGGTGAGCGTCAGGCCGATACGTCTTTTTGGCGATCCGGTACTGAGAACGCCGGCCGAGCCGGTCCGGGACTTCGACGCTGAGCTGCGCAAGCTGGTCAAGGACCTCACCGAGACGATGATGGACGCGCCGGGCGTGGGACTGGCGGCACCGCAGATCGGAGTGGGGCTGCGCGTTTTCACCTATTACGTGGACGATCAGCTTGGTCATCTGATCAATCCGTCACTGCGGCTGTCGGAGGAAGCGGAGACAGATGACGAGGGCTGCCTGTCTTTTCCTGGCCTCGCGTACCCGACGAAGCGCGCGTTCGGGGCCGTGGCGACCGGCTTCGACATGCACGGCGAGCCGGTCACCATCGAAGGGACCGGTCAGCTGGCCCGCTGCGTGCAGCATGAGACCGATCATCTGGACGGCGTGCTGTTCATCGACCGGCTTGACGATGCGCAGCGCAAGCTCGCCATGAAGGAAATCCGGGCCGCCGAGTGGTGGGGCGAGACTGCGTCCGCTGTCAAGGTCTCGCCGCACCCCATGCGCGGCAGGGCCTTCTAGCGGATGCGCCTGGTCTTCGCCGGAACCCCCGCGGCGGCAGTGCCCTCGCTGGCGGCCCTGCTGGCGTCGCGGCACGAGGTCGCCGCCGTCATCACCCGCCCCGACGCCCCGTCGGGCCGCGGGCTGCACGTGGCCACGAGCCCGGTCGCGCAGCGCGCCGAAGCAGCCGGGCTTGAGGTACTCCGGCCGGACCGGCCCAGGGACCCTGACTTCCTCGCCAGGCTGCGGGAGATCGCGCCGGACTGCTGCCCGGTGACCGGCTATGGTGCGCTCATCCCGCAAGCGGCCCTGGACATCCCGCGGCACGGCTGGGTCAACCTGCACTTCTCCCTGCTGCCCGCGTGGCGGGGCGCGGCGCCGGTCCAGCATGCGATCCTGCATGGCGACGATGTCACCGGTGCCACCACATTCCAGCTCGTCAAGGAGCTCGACGCCGGGCCGGTCTTCGGCGTGGTCACCGAGCCCGTCAGGCCCGCGGACACCGCCGGCGATCTGCTGGCCAGGCTGGCCGTGTCGGGAGCCGGGCTACTCACCGCGACAATGGACGGTATCGAGTCAGGAGACCTTGTCGCGGTGCCGCAGCCCGCCGAGGGGGTCAGCCTGGCACCCAAGATCACGCCAGCTGACGCGCACGTGCACTGGGATGCGCCCGCGCCGGCCGTGAGCCGGCTGATCCGCGCGTGCACGCCCGCGCCAGGCGCATGGACCGTCCTGCACGGCACCAGGCTCAAGCTCGGGCCGCTGGCCGCCGCCGCCGCCGCGGCCGGTCCTGGTGCCGCGGCCGGTCCTGGTGCCGGCACCTCGGCCGGTCCCGGTCCCGGGCCTGGCCCCGGCGAGCTGCGCGTCGAGCGCTCCCGGGTCCTGGTGGGCACCGGAACGCTGCCCGTTGAGCTTGGCGACGTGCAGCCGCACGGCAAGCGCCTGATGCGGGCGGCGGACTGGGCGCGCGGACTGCACCTGGATGGCCGAAGCGCGGTGCTCCGCTGACATGACGCGCCAGACGGCGAGCCGTTCGGGCCCGGGGCGGGCGGCCGGGGGCCGAGCAGATCCGGCCCGCCGGGCAGCGGTGGATGTGCTCCGCGGCGTCGCCGAGCGAGACGCTTACGCGAACCTGCTGCTGCCCGCGGTGCTGCGCGAGCGCGGGCTGACCGGCCGCGATGCGGCGCTGGCCACCGAGCTCAGCTACGGGACGCTGCGCGGCCAGGGCAGCTATGACGCGATCCTTGCTGTCTGCAGCGACCGTGACCTGGCGGCGGTCGATCCGCCGCTGCGGCAGGTGCTGCGGCTCGGCGCGCACCAGTTGCTCGCCACCAGGGTGCGCCCGCACGCCGCTGTCGCCACCTCCGTCGACCTCGCCAGGTATGTGGCGGGACCACGGCCCGCCGGTTTCGTCAACGCGGTGCTCCGGCGGGTCGCGACCCGGGACCTGCAGGCATGGCTGGACATCGTCGCGCCGCGCCGGTCCGAGGACCTGGTCGGCCACCTGTCGGTGCGTTACAGCCATCCGCGCTGGATCGTGATGGCGCTGAGCGCTGCCCTCCGGGAGGACGAGGCCGGCGGCCTGGCGGAGACGGAAGAGGCGCTCGCTGCCGACGGCGAGCGGCCGGGGGTCACGCTGTGTGCCGTGCCGGGCCGCGCCGACCGCGCGGAGCTGGTGGCGGCGGGAAGCACGCCAGCCCGGTGGTCAGAGTACGGCGCATACCTGCGGGAAGGCGATCCCGCGGAGGTCCCGGCGATAGCGCAGTCCCGCGCGTCCGTTCAGGATGAGGCCAGTCAGCTGGCGGCGGTGGCGCTGGCCCGGGCCGAGACGACCGGGACTGACAGCGGGCGCTGGCTTGACATGTGCGCCGGACCGGGCGGCAAGGCACGGCTGCTCGCCGCCCTAGCCGCGCAGCGCGGTGCCAGGCTGCTGGCCGCGGACGCGCGCGAGCACCGGGCCCGCCTGGCCCGGACCGCCCTGCTCGGCAACTCCGCCGGAGGCGCCGCCGCCGTGGCGGACGCGGGCAGCATGCCGGTCGCGGTGGTGACGGCTGACGGGACGGCGCCCGGCTGGCGGTCTGCGGCGTTCGACCGCGTGCTTGCCGATGTCCCGTGCTCGGGGCTCGGCGCGCTCCGGCGCCGCCCTGAGTCCCGGTGGCGCCGGTCGCCCGATGATGTGGCCGGGCTTGCCGTCCTGCAGGGCCGCCTGCTGGCGGCCGCCGTTGACTCGGCGCGGCCTGGCGGGGTCATCGCCTACGTCACCTGCTCGCCGCACCGGGCCGAGACCACCGACGTGGTCACGGGCGTGCTGGCTGGCCGCCGCGATGCGGAGATCCTCGACGCGCCCGCCGTCCTGGCCGAGGTGCCCGGACTGCGCTGCCCGGACGCCGATAACGGCTTCGCGCAATTCTGGCCGCACCGGCACGGCACAGACGCGATCTTTCTCGCGCTGCTCCGGCGGTCATGAGGCGCACGTCCCGCCGGTGACCGAAAGGCCCACCACGATCTTGCGCCCGGCCGGCAGCGCGCGGATTTTCAGGGGAAAGCAGTGCGTGCCGTCCGTCGTGTAACCAACTCCGAACAAGGTGAGCCGCGGCGCGTAGCTCTCCGGAATGTCGTGCCCTGCCGGGCCGGCCGGGCAGCCGGCAAAGGTCCAGCCCGCCCCCTGGTCCATGGTCCCGTAGAAGTCGGACAGGAACGTGAAGTGCCCCCGGGCCGCCGGGGCGCCGGTCACCACCACCGTGCGGCCGTTGGTAACCGCCACCATGAGTACGGAGACTGCCGCCCGGTTCCCGTTGAGGGACCCGAGACCGGCGGGAAAGAAGCTCTTGAGCCGCGCGTAGATGAACCACACCGGGCCGGCCCGCACGCTCGCTGCCTCCCAGTTCGGGTCCAGCGTCTGGTTGTTATTGTCGGTGCAGTCCCGTAGCAGGGTGCCCGGCGCGGCGGAGCGTGCTCGCGCTGGCCGGGAGCCGCCCGGCGCCGGGCGGGCCACGGCCGCCGGGCCGCTGCCTCCAGGGCTCGTGCTGGGCGCCGCCGGCCTCGCACGCGTGGCCAGCGGGACCGCTATCGCGGTGATCACCACGGCAGCGACGCACGCCGCGCCGGCCCGCCGGACATGACGCCGGTGCCTGCGGCGGATCCCCGCCAGCAGGCCGTCCGGCGGCGGCTCGGCTGCTGCCGCCATGGCAGCCCGCAGCCGGCGCTCGAAGTCAGTCATGGCGAACAGCCCCGTCCCTGGGACCCTCATCCCCGTCCCTGGGACCCTCATCCCGGTCGCTGGCCTGGCCGGTGCTCTCCCGCAGCCAGGCGAGCGCGCGCGTGGACTGGCTCTGCACCGTCCCCGCGCTGCAGCCGAGCACCGTCGCCGCCTGTGCCTCGGAGAGATCTTCGAAGTAGCGCAGCACCAGGACGGCCCGCTGCCTGGGCGGGAGCTCGGCGAGCCCGCGCAGCAGCACATCCCGGTCCGCGATCCCGGCGCTCGCGCCTGCCGCCGCCGGGCCGGCCGGGGTGATCTCTGACGGGGCTTCTGGATGGCGCCGCAGCCGCCGCCACCTGTCGGCCGGGGCGCTGACCAGGATCTGCCGCACGTACCGCTCCGGGTCGCCCCGCCGGGAGATCCGGCCCCAGTGCCGGTAGGCACGCTCGAATGCGCCCTGAAGCAGGTCCTCCGCCTCGGCGCGGTGCCCGGCCGTGAGCAGACGTGCCATGGTGAACAGGCGCGCCGAGGAGGCACCGACGAACTCCTCGAAGGAATCATCGCCGGCGCCGATGATTTCGGGCTGCCCGGCCTCGCCCATCACCAGCCTCGAATTGGTGCCCACATAGTTACAGTTATCGCACGACGACGCAGGCCGAAAAGCTGGCCGCCCCCGTCCGCGACCGGAAAGCCGTCGGCCGGGAAGCTCCACGCCGGGGTGCCGCTGGCCGGCGCTGCTACCGGGACGCGGCGGACAGGGCCCGGCCCCGGCCGCCGGCCAGGCGGCTGCCGCCGATGTCGGCCCGCTGGCCCTCCGCGTACCCGTCGCCGTACCCGCTGCCGCTGTAGGTGACCCTGGCGTTACGGGTGACCGGATAGGCGTGCTGCACGTTCTTGCGGATCACCAGCGTCCGGTCGGCGAGGACCAGGGCCGTCTTGGAGCCGCCGGCGGCCGCTGGCGCTGTCGCCGTGCATGCCGCCGCGTGCTCGGCGGCGCGGACCCTGGAGATCACGGCGGTGGCGAATCCCAGCAGCCAGCTGCGCCGCCACGCCCGCGGGCTCCGGCTCCAGGACGGCACCTGTGCGCCGGCCAGGCCATGCCACATCTGGATGAGGACTGAGGTGTACAGGATGTCGACGCGCTCGATGTCGGATGCATAGCCGAACACGTGAATCCTGGCACCCGGACCCGCGCTGGACAGCAGGATGCACTGGCAGCGGAGCGCAGACCCCAGTCCGCACAGCAGGTGCGCCTTCACCCGCGCCCAGGGGTTGCCGATGTCCAGCACCCGGTTGGCAGGCTGGTCGGTCTCGGGGCGGTCGGCCGCGAGGAGCGCACGGTCGATGCCGTACTTCGCCATCAGCTCCGCCGCCTTCGCCGTCAGCGCCTGCGCCTCCGGCGGCGTCACGCTCTCGTCTTCCGCCTTCGCCAGCAGCTTGCGGACGCGGTCAAGCAGCCTGCTGGATGGTTCGGGGTTCAACTAGCGGCCTCCTCGCCTGCGATGGATTCGAATACAGGATCGAACAGTAGCGGGACGCACTGACATTTCGGCCGCCGCACTCGCTGGGGGTCGGCCGTCAGCGTTCGCGGTACGCGGGCAAGCCGCGCTGCCAGTGTGGCACGGCGGTCCTAGACTGAGGACTGAGATGACCGTCCAGATAGCACCCAGCATCCTTGCCGCGGACTTCGCCAGGCTTGCCGACGAGGCCGCGGCGGTGGCGGGCGTGGCCGACTGGCTGCATGTCGACGTGATGGACGGCCATTTTGTGCCGAATCTCACGATCGGCCTGCCGGTGGTCGAAGCCCTGCACAAGCACGCCAGCCTGCCGCTGGACTGCCATCTGATGATCGAGGACCCGGATCGCTGGGCCACCGGCTACGCCGAGGCCGGGGCCAGGAACGTGACCATCCACGCCGAGGCCGCGAGGTCGCCGGTGCGGACGCTGCGGATGATCAGGGCAGCGGGCGCGCGGGCCGGGCTCGCCATCAACCCGGCCACCCCGGTGGAGACCTACGCCGGTCTGCTGGGCGACGTTGACATGCTGCTGCTGATGACGGTGGAGCCCGGCTTCGGGGGGCAGCCGTTCCTCGACCTCGTACTGCCGAAGATCCGGCGGGCAGCTGAGCTGATCGCCGGGCAGGGCGGGACGATCTGGCTTCAGGTGGACGGGGGAGTCGGCGAGGAGACAATCGGCCGCTGCGCCGAGGCGGGCGCTGACGTGTTCGTGGCGGGCTCAGCTGTCTTCGGCGCCGATGACCCCGCGAAAGCCGTTAACGGGCTTCGTTCCCTCGCCGCTAGCAGTCAGCCGGGCCTGTCCCGGCATTAGCCCGGTGGCCGGTGCCCTGACGTCAGCTCGCTAGCTGCGCGCGGCCTACTGTCGGTGATGACGGCGAGAATCTGGCAACGTCGTGTCGATTCCGGGGCGGCTCGTTCGTCGGACTGGTGACCGGCAAGATCGAGAGACTGAAGGAGATCCTCATGGCTGAATACCTGATCCTGATCTACGAGAACGAGGACGCCTACGTCACCGGCGGCCCCGAGGTGTGGCAGACCGCCGGGCAGGCGCACTCCCGGTTCGCGCAGCAGGTGGGCGAGAAGGGCGGGAAGATGACCGGCGGCAACGCGCTGCAGCCGACCGGCACCGCCACCTCCATCCGCGGCGACGTGGTGACCGACGGCCCGTTCGCCGAGACCAAGGAGGCGCTCGGGGGCTACTACCTGATCGAGGCGAAGGACCTGGACCACGCTCTGGAGATCGCGAAGCTCTGCCCGGCGCCCTTCGGGGGCGTCGAGGTCCGCCCGGTGATGGATATGTCGGGCGGATGAGGCGTGCCGGCCGGGGCAGATGACGCCGCAGGCACTGGCGGTCGCCGCGCCGCGGGCAGCGCCGGCCGCCAGGCTGCCGCGGGGGCCGGCCCTGGCGGGCAGCCCGCCGCCGATACCGGATCCGGCGGCCGGACCGCTGCCGGACCCGGCACCGGCGTGCCGGGCGCCGCGGATGTCAGCGCGGCAATAGCCGATGCGCACCGTCGCGAGTGGGCCTTCGTGCTCGCCGCGACGGTGCGCATCGCGCGTGATATCGACATCGCCGAGGAGTGCGTTCAGGACGCCTATGTCTCGGCCCTGGACGCCTGGAAGCGGCAGGGGGTGCCGCGCAATCCAGGCGCCTGGCTGACCACCGCGGCGCGCCGGCGGGCCCTGGATGCACTGCGCAGGGACCGGACGCTGCGCGCCAAGCTGCCGTTGCTGGTTGAGCCGGTCGCCGCCGAGCCGGGACCGGGCGATGCGGCGGACAGCGAAGCGGCGAATGGGGGCGATGAAGTGATTCCGGACGATCGCCTCCGGCTGGCGTTCACCTGCTGCCATCCGGCGCTCGCCAGGGAGGCCCAGGTGGCGCTCACCTTGCGGCTGGTCTGCGGGCTGAGCACCGTCGAGATCGCACGGGCGTTCCTGGTGCCCGAGCCCACCATGGCGGCGCGGGTGACCCGCGCGAAGAAGAAGATCTCAGCTGCCCGGATCGCCTACCGGGTGCCCGGCGAAGCCGAGCTGCCGGACCGGCTCGACGCGGTCCTGACTGTGGTGCACCTGCTGTATACCACCGGGCATACGGCTCCGGCGGGGGACGGACTGGTCCGCGCCGACCTGGTGGAACGCGCCATCGACCTGGCCCGCACGCTCAGCGTCCTGATGCCCGACGAGCGCGAGGTGCGCGGGCTGCTCGCCCTGCTGCTGCTCACCGACGCGCGCCGGGCCGCCAGGACGGCCGCCGACGGCCGCCTGCTGCTGCTGGAGCAGCAGGACAGGTCGCTGTGGGACGCGGCCGCGATCAGGGAGGGCGCGGGACTGGTCGTCTCGGCGCTTCGCGGCGGCCGTCCCGGGCGGTTCGCGCTGCAGGGCGCCATCGCCGCTGTGCACGCCGAAGCGCCGAGTTACGCAGGGACTGACTGGCCGCAGCTGCTGAGGCTCTATGACGAGCTGCTGCGGGCGTGGCCGTCGCCGGTCGTCGCGCTGAACCGGGCCGTGGTGCTGGCCATGGTGAGCGGCCCGGCGGCGGCGCTTGCTGAGATTGCCGGCCTTGAGCGGGACGGGCGGCTGGCAGGTTACCGCTACCTGCCCGCGGCCAAGGCCGACTTGCTGCGCCGGCTCGGCCGCCGCCCCGACGCCGGCCACGCCTACCACGAGGCCCTGGACCTGACCGAGAACGCTGCCGAGCGCGCTTTCCTTAGCCGCCGGATCGCTGAGGTCTGCGGGGGAGCGGACCTGCGCCCGGGCGCCTGAGCGGCGGCCACAGGGCCGTCCGGTTACCTGCGCTCGCGCGGCCGCTTGGCACGGCGCGGAGCCGGACGCGGCCGCCCGCCGGGCCGGCTTACCCGCACCGGCTGGAGCGAAGTCCCTGGCCGGAGAGCCGGGCCCGGTTGGCCGCCCGGTGGTAGCACGCTGCAATTCCGGACACAATGTGCACATGACCACCGCAACCCTGCCAGCCAAGCCGGGGCCGCTGCTGTCGGTGTCGCGGCTGGCCGTCGACTACGGTCCGCTGCGCGCGCTGGCCGGAGTCAACCTCGAGATCCGTCCCGGTGAGGTGGTGGCTCTCGCGGGCGAGAACGGTGCGGGGAAGACCACGCTGGTGCGCTGCATCGCTGGTGACATCGCGCCCACGGCCGGGAAGGTCTTGCTCGCGGGCCGGCCTGTCAGCGCGAACCCGGCCGTGGCCGCCCGCCAGGGAGTGGCGGTGGTCTGGCAGGACCTGGCGCTCTGCGACAACCTGGACGTCGCGTCGAACCTGCTGCTCGGCCGGGAGCGCCGTCGCCACCTGCTGTCCGACATCCGCTTCCATGCCGAAGCCGGGGCGCTGCTGGAAGGCCTCGGCATCCCGGTTCGCGACACCACCCGGCGAGTCCGCTCGCTGTCCGGTGGCCAGCGCCAGCTGGTGGCCGTCGCGCGGGCGATGGCGCGCAAGCCCCGGCTGCTGCTGCTGGACGAGCCCACCGCCTCCCTGGGCGTGCGAGAGGCGGCTCAGGTGGAGGCGCTGATCGCCAGCTTGCGGGGCCAGGGCACCACGATCCTGCTCGCCTGCCATGACATCGACCAGATGTTCCGGCTGGCGGACCGGATAGTCGTGCTGCGCCATGGCGGTGTCGTAGCGGACGTCAGGCCGAGCGTGGTGCATCCCGACGATGTGGTAGCGCTGCTGTCGGGCCAGCAGGTGGACTCATCCGCCCGGCGGCAGCTGACCCGGCTGCATGGACTCGCGGACCGGCTGGTCTCGGCCGATCCGTCCTCTAGCCTGTCGCTGATCTTGTCCGCGCTCGGCGCCGCGCTCGGCAGTGAGCGCCTCTGCATCCACCTGCGCGCTAAGAACGCGCTGATCTGCGCCGCGTCGCTGGGGCTACCGCCGGTGCTGGCGTCGGAATGGTCCCGGCTGCCGTACGGTCCGGCCGGCGGGCCGGTCGGCCTGGCCGCGGCCGCCGAGAAGCCGGTTGTCGAAGAGAACGTGCGGAAGGGCGTGGCCTGGGCTCCGTTCGGCGGCCTGGCCGGCGCGGCTGAGGTGGGGAGTTCCTGGTCGGTTCCGGTGATGGGCCCGGGCGGGCACCTCGGAGTTATCACCGTCTTCGGCCAAGCGCCTGGCCGGCCGCAGCGTGACCAGCTTGACCTGGTCAACCTCTACGCGGGTTACGCCGCTAGCGCGATCGAGCGGGACCGGCTACTGGAAGAGGTCACTGCGCGTAACCGGGTACTTGAGACGATCAGGGAGATGCTGGAGATCCTGGCGGGGCCGGTCCCGGTTGCTGAGGCACTCGGTCTCGCGCTCCAGTCGCTGCGCCAGGGCCTGCAGGCAGCCGAAGTGGCGCTGCTGACTCAGCGGGCTGGCCGGGCGCACTGGCGCGCGCTCGCCAGCAAGGAGGCAGCTAGCGGGCCGCGCGGCACGGATGCCGCGTCCCGGGCCGTGCTCGATGCGGCGGAGCAGGTGCTGGCTGCCGAGCGGCGGGACGGCATCGCCCGCGAGCTGGCGGCCGGCGGGGGCGAACGGCTCCTGGCAGTGACGTTCAGCGCGCCCGGCGGCCCCACCGCCCTGCTGGCGCGCTGGCAGGGCGGTGCCGGATGGCATGACCGCGAGGGCTGGCAGGGCGGATCATCCGATTCCGGCGGCGCCCGCGGTCAGGCGGCTGACGCCACGGCGCTGCTGGAGGACGCTGCCCGCTCGCTGCGGCTTGCCCTGGAACGCGAGGAAGCCGGCGTGGCTCACCAGGAGGCGGCGGCCCTGCGCCGGACCCAGGAGCTGCAGCGCGGCTTCCTGTCCCGGCTGAGCCACGAGCTGCGCACTCCCCTGACGGCCATCAGGGGATACGCATCCAGCCTGATGCAGTCGGATGTAACCTGGGATAGTCAGTCCCAGCAGCGGTTCCTGGCCCGCATCGCGTCGGAGTCGGCGCGGCTCGGCCGCCTCGTCGGCGACTTGCTCGACTTCTCCGCGATCGAGTCGGGGGTCCTGCGGCTGCAGCGTGACTGGTGCGATATCCCGCTTGTCCTCGACGCGGCGATCGCCTGCCTGCCGCCTGCCAGCGGCAGCATGGTCGAGGTCTCCTGTGACCCCTGCCTGCCCGTCGCCTGGGCCGATCACGACCGCCTCGAGCAGGTCTTCGTCAACCTCCTCGACAATGCCGTCGGCCATAATCCGGCCGGGACCCGGGTGCGCGTCAGCGCAACCCCGAGCGGCCCTGGCGGGGTGGCGATCAGCGTTGCTGACAACGGCGCGGGAATGCCTCCCGAGCTTGCTGCCGCGCCGTTCGAGCCGATGCGACGGCGGCGGGCGCGGGCGGCGGGAGCCGGGCTGGGCCTGTCGATCGCGAAGGGCATCGTGGCGGCGCACGGCGGCCGGATCGAGCTCGAGCAGCCCGGCAGCGGCACCTGCTTCCACATCTTCCTGCCTACGGAGGCGCCTGGCGGGCTGGCCGAGGATCGCTGCCCGGCGGTCAGCGTGGCCCTATCGGGCAGCGCGCCAGCAGCGGGCCCGGCAGCCGTGGAGCGGGTATCGGGGCCGGTGAACGGGGGCGGCAGGCGGTGACCGACGACGTGGCCGAAACGCGCGCGCTGATCGTCGAGGATGATCCGAACATCGTCGACCTGATCCGGTCCAACCTGGCTGTCCGCGGCTTCGACACCGTCGTTTCCACCGATGGCGCCCGTGCCCTCCGGCTGCTGGAGACCGAGGCGCCCGACATAGTGCTACTTGACCTGATGCTGCCCGAAGTAGACGGCTTCGAGCTGTGCCGGGAGATTCGCGAGCGCTCGTCGGTGGCCGTCATCGTGGTCTCGGCCCGCGGCGGCGAGCGGGATAAGGTGACGGCGCTCAACGTCGGCGCCGATGACTACCTGACCAAGCCGTTCAGCATCGAGGAGCTGCTGGCCCGGATTACCGCGACGCTGCGGCGGACCCGGCCGTCGGCCGCCCCTGAACCGGCGCCCCCGGTAATCTCGATCGGCGCGCTGGTGATCGACCTGGCCGCTCAGCAGGTCACCAGGGACGGACGCCCGGTGCACCTCACCCCGACGGAGTTCGCGTTGCTGCGCGAGCTCGTCACCAACCGCGGCAAGCTGCTGACCCATGCTCACCTGCTCAGGCGGGTCTGGGGTCATGGCTACGAGACGGAGACCGAGTACGTGCGGGTCTATGTGCGGCGGCTCCGGGCCAAGCTCGAGGCAGCAGGCGGGCCACCGCTCATCCTCACCCAGCCGCGGGCCGGCTACCGGATCGCCGCGGAGTGACGCCGGCTCGCGGGCCCGCCTGCTCCCGCGTTGCCGGCAGGCCGGCGGCACGCGGCTGTTCACAGTATTTTCACGACGCGGCGGCGATGTTAACGGGTTTGTTTATCAACAACGTCATAGTGTTCACCTCAACGGGTAACGGCCGCCATCTCTGCCGTGCGGCCGGACATCCTTCGAGGGCTCATGCACGCCCCGCTCACGAACGAGGGTGGTTTAGTTGGACCTTCTCAGCAAGAAAATAGCTCTGACATCGATGGCAGCTGGGCTGGCTCTCGTCATCTCAGCGTGCGGCAGCAGCGCGCCTTCGAGTTCGAGCACCCCAAGTTCCAGCGCCAGCACTGGCTCAACCTCCAGTTCCACGCCGTCGATCAGCGCCAGTTCCTTCACCAGGGACTTCTCGGCGATGGCAGGACTGAAGGCAATTACGGCCAAGGGCAAGGGGAAAGTCGGGGTCATCCTGCCCGACACGGTTTCCTCGGCCAGGTACACCGAATTTGATGCGCCGTACCTCACCAAGGCCCTTACGACGGCAGGCCTGTCGTCCTCGGAGTTCTCGGTCCAGAACGCGCAGGGCAGCGACGCGACCGAGCTCAGCATGGCGCAGGCTGACATGACCAATGGCGCCAGCGTGCTCATCATGGACCCGCTTGACTCGGGCGTCGGCGCCTCCATCGAGAAGGCGGCCGCCGCCAAGGGCGTCGCCGTGATCGACTACGACCGGCTGACCCTGGGCGGCAGCCGCAAGTACTACGTCAGCTTCAACAACGTGCAGGTCGGCCACCTGATCGGCGAAGGCCTGGTCAGCTGCGTCTCGGCGTGGAACGTCAAGAAGCCCAACGTGCTCGTCATGTACGGCGCGCCGACCGACAACAACGCCACCCTGTTCGGGCAGGGCTACAGCGCCGTGATGGCCCCGTTCTTCTCCTCAGGCAAGTGGGTCCAGGTCGGCAAGGCAGCCGGAACGTGGGACCCGCCCACCGCGGAGACCGAGTTCCAGGGGCAGTTCACCGCGCACAAGAACATCAGCGCCGTGCTGACCCCCAACGACGAGAACGCGGCGCCGATCATCCACTACCTGCAGACCCTGGGCGTCAAGGCCAAGACCTTCCCGGTGACCGGGCAGGACGCGACCCTGGTGGGCCTGCAGAACATCCTCTCCGGTTACCAGTGCGGGACCGCCTACAAGCCGATCTACCTCGAGGCTCAGGCCGCTGCCGCGCTCGCGCTGTACGCACGGGCCGGTGTCACGCCGCCTGCCGCTCTGGTCAACGGCAGCACCCAGGACACGCAGGCCAAGGTTGCTGTCCCCTCAGTGCTCTTGACGCCGGAGTGGGTGACGCCGTCGAATATGAAGTCAACGGTCATCGCTGACAACTTCGTGCCGGCCGCGCAGCTCTGCACGAGCAAGTACAAGGCCGAATGCACGGCGGCAGGGATTTCGGGGTAACAGTGGGCGCTCGGGACACGACGGGAAATTCACAGTGGTGACACCCGGCGCTGCGGATGGCGCCCAGCCAGCGGGCTGGGCGCCATCCGCCACTCCAGATAGCCAGTCCTCGCCTGAGTCCGCGGCGGCGCCGCTGCTGCGGCTGCGGGGGATAGGCAAGAACTTCGGCCCTGTCCATGCTCTGACCGACATCGACCTCGACATCCCGGTCGGCCAGGTAACTGCCCTGGTCGGCGACAACGGCGCTGGCAAGTCGACCCTGATCAAGACCATTGCCGGAATCTGGGAGCCGAGCCACGGCGAGATCCTCTGGAACGGGCGGCGCGTTCACCTGCACAACCCAAAGGACGCCACGGACCTAGGGATCGCGACCGTCTACCAGGACCTCGCCCTGTGCGACAATCTGGATATCGTGCAAAACATGATGCTCGGTCACGAGGTGCGGCGGTACGGCCTGCTCGACGAGGTCAGCATGGAGCTGACCGCGAAGCAGACGCTCGCGGACCTTCGGGTGACCACGGTTCGGTCCATCCGGCAGCCGGTCGGCTCGCTGTCCGGCGGCCAGCGCCAGTCGGTCGCCGTGGCCAAGGCCGTGATGCTCGATGCCAAGCTGGTCATCATGGACGAGCCCACCGCGGCGCTGGGCGTCTCTCAGACAGAGCTTGTCCTGGATCTGATCGGCCGGCTCAAGGACCGCGGGCACGCGGTCATCGTGATCTCGCACAACCTCACCGAGGTCTTCCAGGTCGCTGACCGGATTGCGGTCCTCTATCTGGGCGGGCTCGCCGCAACGGGCCCGGCATCCGACTTCGACACCCAGTCCGTGGTGGAACTCATGACCACCGGCGCCTCGGCGCGCGTGGGCGGCACGAGCAGCAATACAGGCCAGCCCGCGCCGTCACGCGGTCGTGGCGGCGGGGAAGGCTGAACCATGTCACCCACAGAGCACGGCCTGGGACCGGATCCGGCGCAGGCAAAGGGGGACGTGATCGTCGCGGACGGCCCGGCGAGCGGCGAGGCATTGAGCGAAGAGGCGGGGATCGCCGGAGCGCCGGAGCTGGTCGCCGACTCGATCGGCGAATATGCCCGGATCTGGGTGAAGCGAGTCAGGAGCGGGGAGAGCGGCGCACTGCCGATCATCGTGGGCCTGATCGCTATCGTGATCTTCTTCCAGACGCGGAACTCGCTCTTTCTTTCCGCTGGCAACCTCGTCAACCTGATGGTGCAGGGCGCGCCGTTCGTCCTGCTGGGCATGGCCGAGGTGTTCGTCCTGCTCCTCGGCGAGATCGACTTGTCCGTCGGCTACAACGCCGGCATTGGCGCTGTGGTGACCCTCTGGGCGGCCTACAACCTCCCCTGGGGGGTGGCCATCCTCATCGGGCTTGCGACCACCGCGTTTTTCGGGCTTGTCCAGGGCATGATTATCACGAAGCTCGGCCTGCCCTCGTTCGTGGTCACTCTCGCCGGGCTGCTCGGCCTCGAAGGGCTCATGATCATCCTGGTCGCCCGTACCGGACACGGCGCTGGCGGCTCGATCTCCAACCCCAGCAACATCATCTATGACCTGACCGCCGGGAGCCTCAGCCCGCTGGCCGGCTGGATCCTGATGATCGTCGTCGTCGCGGTGGCCGGCACGTTCATGATCATGCGTGATCGCCGCAGGCGGGCCAGCAATCTGGTGGCGCCGCCGCTTGGCGTCACGTTGCTCAAGGTCGGCGTAATGGCGATCGCGGGCGTGCTAGTGGTCATCGTGGGCAACAGCAATCGCGGCGTCGGCATCGTTACGCTCCGCGGGGTCCCCTGGGTCGTCTTCGTCGTGCTCGGCGTCCTCGTGCTGTGGACGGTCCTGACCGGGCGGACCCGGTTCGGGCGCTATATCTACGCGATCGGCGGCAACGCGGAGGCGGCCCGCAGGGCAGGCGTCAGCCTTGGCCTGGTCAGGACGCTGGCTTTTGTGCTCTGCGGCCTGACCGCCGGCATCGGGGGCATCGTCTATGCCTCCTATACGAACTCCATCGGCACCGACCTCAACGGTGGCCAGCTTGTGCTGTTCGCTGTGGCCGCGGCAGTCATCGGCGGCACCAACCTGTTCGGCGGCCGGGGCAGGATGCTGCACGCGCTGCTGGGCGGGCTCGTCGTCGCGACGATCTACAACGGCCTGAGCCTTATCGGGATGAGCAGCGCCGCCACCGACATTGTGACTGCGATCGTGCTGCTCGCTGCCGTGACCGTGGACACGCTGGCCCGCCGGAGCAATCCGAACAAGTGATGCCGCAGGAGGCAGCGCCGGGGAGCCGGAGCCCGCAGCGGGCGTAACAGGCTGAGCGGCTACAAAACGGGAATAGCCGCTGTGGCAGACTAGTTGTCAGCAACCAGTAATGCGTGCTCCGGGGTCGGTGAAAATCCGAACCGGCGGTGACAGTCCGCGACCCGGCCGATGCCATCGGCCGGCTGACCCGGTGGAATTCCGGGACCGACGGTTAAAGTCCGGATGGGAGGAAGCACGCGCGCGGCCTGGCCCGGTGACGGGCCCGCAGCCGCGTCCGCGCATCTGCGCGACCCCGGAGCCTGCGCGGGCAGATAGCTCCGGAGGAGGACGCAGGTGTTCACCGGAATCGTTGAAGAGCTTGGCGAGGTCGTCGCCCTTGAGGAACTTCCGGACGCGGCCCGGCTGACAGTGCGGGGTCCGAAAGTCAGCGCGGACGCGTTGCGCGGGGACTCCATCGCGATCAACGGTGTCTGCCTGACCGTCACCACAACTTCCGACGGCACCTTCACCGCTGATGTGATGGGCGAGACGCTCGCCCGCTCCGGGCTCGGCGGGCTGGCGCCCGGCATATCGGTCAACCTCGAGCGGCCGCTGCGGCTGGACGGCCGCCTTGGCGGGCACCTGGTCCAGGGTCATGTCGACGGGACCGGCACCATCATCGAACGAAGGCCAGGCCCGAACTGGGATGTCCTGCGGATCGCGGTTCCGGGGGAACTTATCCGTTATGTCGCTCTCAAGGGGTCAGTCGCCGTTGACGGGGTCAGCCTTACCGTGTCAGCCACTGGCCCGCTCCATGATCCCGTAAGATCCGGGCCTGATAGCGCACCGGGCTTTACCGGATCATGGTCGCCAGCCAGGCCTGCGGCGCCCGGCGGCGACGTTGAGGTGCCGTGGTTCGAGGTCAGCCTGATCCCGGAGACGCTGCAGCGCACCACGCTCGGCACGAAGCAGGCCGGCCAGCGGGTCAACCTGGAAGTCGACGTGATCGCCAAGTACGTCGAGAGGCTTCTCGACGGAAAGGCCGGGTCATGACCGCGGAACCGGTCCGGGATCTGGTGGCCGGGGGTCCGGCTGAGCACGCGCAGGGCGGCGTCCGGCTGGATGAGGTCGAGTGGGCGATCAGCCAGATCGCGGCCGGCCGGGCGATCGTGGTGGTCGATGAAGCCAGCAGGGAGAACGAGGGCGACATCGTGTTCGCCGCGAGCAAGGCCACGCCTGAGCTGCTGGCCTTCACGATCCGGTACGCGCGGGGCCTGATCTGCGTGCCGATGCTCGGCGCGGACCTGGACAGGCTGCAGGTGCCGCCGATGACCAGCGACAACCAGGAGCACATGGGGACCGCGTTCACGGTGAGCGTGGATGCCCGCCACGGCATCACCACCGGGATCTCCGCGGCCGACCGGGCCAGGACCATCCGCACGCTGGTGGATTCGGCCACGGAGCCGTATGAGATCGTCCGGCCCGGGCACATCTTCCCGCTGCGCTACGCGGACGGCGGCGTGCTGCGGCGGCCCGGGCACACCGAGGCCGCGGTGGACCTGGCCAGGATGGCTGGCCTGACTGAGGCGGGCGTGGTGGCCGAGATCTTCAACGACGACGGCACCATGGCCCGGCTTCCGCAGCTGCGTGCCTTCGCCGACACGCACGGGCTCGCGCTGATCTCGATCGCCCAGCTGATCGAATACCGCAGGCACTCCGAGCGAATGGTCAGCCGCGTGGTGGAGACCAGGCTGCCGAACCAGTTCGGCGTGTGGCGGGCCTTCGGCTACCTGAACTCGGTGGACGGTACCGAGCATGTCGCGCTGGTGCTCGGCGATCCGGATGAGCTGGGCGAGCCGGACGGCGCTGGCACCGACGTCCTGGTCCGGATGCACTCGGAGTGCCTGACCGGTGACGTATTCGGGTCCCGGCGCTGCGACTGCGGAGCGCAGCTGGAGGCCGCCATGGCGGCGATCGCGGCCGAGGGCCGCGGCATCGTGCTCTACCTGCGCGGTCACGAGGGCCGGGGGATCGGGCTGCTCTCCAAGCTGCAGGCCTACCAGCTGCAGGACGGCGGCGCCGACACCGTCGACGCCAACCTGGAACTCGGGCTGCCGGCCGATGCCCGCGAGTACTCGACGGGCGCGCAGATCCTGGCTGACCTCGGCGTCCGCGCGCTGCGCTTGCTCACCAACAACCCGGCCAAGGTGTCAGGCCTGTCCGGCTTCGGGATCGAGGTGACCGGCCGGGTCTCGCTGCCGGTCGCGCCGACGCCGGACAATCTCAGGTACCTGATCGCCAAGCGCGACCGGCTCGGTCATCAGATCGAGAACCTGGCGCCGCCTAACGGGCACCTGGAGCCGGTCCGTCCGTCCCCGGCCGGTGCCGCTACGCCGGCCGGTGCCGCTACGCCGGCCGGTGCCGCTACGCCCGCCGCGGGCACCCGGTGAGCGGCGCGGGACGGCCCGCGGGGCGGGTCGTGCCGGCCTCGGGGCTGAGCCTGGCCATCGTCGCCGCCAGCTGGCATCCGGAGATCACCGAAAGCCTGGTGGAGCGCGCCAAGGCGGCCGCGAAGGCTTGCGGGATCGCGGACCCGGCGGCGTTCCGGGTGCCTGGCGCGCTGGAGCTGCCGGTGGTCGCCGCGGCACTGGCTGCCCAGCACAAGGCGGTGGCCTGCCTGGGCACGGTCATCCGCGGCGGGACGCCGCACTTCGACTATGTCTGCCAGGCGGTCACCTACGGGCTGGCCCGGGTCGCGCTCGATAGTGGCACCCCGGTCGGCAACGGGGTGCTCACCTGCGACACCCTCGCCCAGGCCCTGGATCGCTGCGGCCAGGCAGCCAGCAGCGAGGACAAGGGATGGGATGCGGTGGTGGCCGCTCTGGAGACTGCCCTGGTGCTCGGCCAGCTGCGCGGCTCGGCGCCGGGCGGCGGGGACGGGACGGCCAGGGAGGCTGCCCGGCTGGCCGGGGATCATCGCTGACGCCCGGCACATAGCCTGGGAGCAACGTGCGACGCTCCGCGAGGTGACCAGCTGTGCGAGACATCCTGGACCCGATCGCCAAGTGGTGGGACGAAGGCGGCACCTTCGGTCTCGCCACGGTCGTTCGCACGTTCAGCAGCGCGCCCCGGGAGCCCGGCGCTTCGCTGGCGGTTTCCGCCACGGGCGAGGTGGTCGGCAGTGTCTCCGGCGGCTGCGTGGAAGGCGCGGTCTACGAGCTGGCCGCCCAGGTCCTCCAGAGCGGCCAGGCCGTCCTGCAGACGTACGGTGTGAGCGACGATGACGCCTATTCGGTCGGGCTGACCTGCGGCGGCATCATCGACATCTTCGTCGAGCCGGTCGGCAAGGAAGCTTTCGCCGAACTGGGCGACGTGGCCGCCGCGGTGCGCTCGGGTACTCCGGTCGCGGTCGCCACCGTCATCGCCGGGCCGGGCGAGATCGGCGCCCGCCGGGTCATCTGGGCGGCCGCCGGCCAGGACGGGAGTTCGTCGGGCACGCTCGGCTCCGGGGACCGGCTGGACCAGGCGGCGGACGACGACGCGCGCGGAATGCTGGCGCAAGGCCTGACCGGCGTCCGCCGGTACGGCCCCGACGGTGAGCGGCGCAGGGATGAGCTGTCGGTGTTCGTCCAGTCGTTCGCCCCGCCGCCCCGGATGCTGGTATTCGGCGCGATCGATTTCGCCGCTGCGGTGGCCCGCGAGGGCAAGTTCCTTGGCTACCGGGTGACCGTCTGCGACGCGCGGCCGGTCTTCGCGACCCGGGCGCGTTTTCCTGACGCCGACGAGGTGATCACCGACTGGCCGCACCGCTACCTGGCCGGGACGACGGTCGACTCGCGGACCGTCATCTGCGTGCTGACCCACGATCCCAAGTTCGATGTGCCGCTGCTGGAGGTCGCCCTGCGCACTCCGGCCGGCTACATAGGGGCGATGGGCAGCAGGCGGACCCATGACGACCGGCTGGCCAGGCTCAGGGAGGCCGGGCTGTCCGAAGACGAGCTGGCCAGGCTCCGCTCGCCGATCGGGCTCGACCTCGGTGCCCGGACTCCGGAGGAGACGGCCGTTGCCATCGCGGCCGAGCTGATTCAGCTGCGCTGGGGCGGATCGGGGCAGCCGCTGACCGCCACCACGGGACGGATCCACCACAGGCAAGGCCATCTTCCTTGATCCTGGTTGATCGCTGGTGCCCTGCCTGACCCGGGCGATCAACCAGGATCTCTAGGAAATTGCGGCTACCTGACGAACAGCATGCCCTGCGGCTGGAGATCGGGACCGTGCAGCGAAACCCCGCTGATCTGGCCGGTCCAGGGATTCAGGGAGCCGACGTAGTTCGCCGGGAATCCGGGTCCCGGGCAGGTGGCGGGCGCGTTGCTGGCATCGCAGGGGGTCGCCGCGACGAAGATGGAACCGGTGCGGAACCGGCCGGTCACCACATCGACGGTGTCGCCGTCGTGGTCGGTTGCGTAGAGGCGGCCGGACCTGCTGGTCGCCCAGGCGCTGTCGTCGACCGACTGGGACAGCCGCAGCACCCAGAGCCGCCCGCGGGCGGGCCAGCCGTCGCGGCGCACGAAGATCTGCTCCTTGTCACCCTGGCTGGTCAGCATGAAGTCTCCGGCGAACCTGGCCGCCGAGTGCGGAACGACCTCGTTGGAGTCGGGGTCGGTCAGCGCCAGCCGCACTGCCTTGCCCTGATCCGCGGCGCCGAGGTTGGCGACGGTGGCGGACGCCTCGTCGTAGAACAGCGGCCTGACCCTGGCCACGTGCGTCCGGACGTCGAAGGTCACGGTGTAGACGGCCGGGTAGGCCGGCTGCGGTGCGGCTGCTCCGGCGGTTCCGGGAGCGGACGCACTGATCAGGACCTGGCCGTGGTAGATCGAGATCGCGTCGGTGCCGCCGTTATGCGGTAGCGGCTGCTTGTCATACCGGTAGTGCCGGACCTGCTCGCCGGCCGGAGCGCCCGGCCTGATCGTGTAGACACTCGAGCGGGCGTCTTCGTTCACCGTGGCGATGACCAGGCGCCGGGCCGGGTCCGCGGTCAGTCCGTCGCACTTGCCCTTGATATTCCATTGCCCTACCACCCGGCCGCCGGACGTGAACTCCACGATCGTGCTGTCCAGGTTGCCGTCGGTGGCGGCCTGACCCTGCGGGCCAACCCCGTTCTGGAAGCCGGTAAACAAGTCGTGGCCCAGGACCGTAATGTCATCGGGCTGCGTGAGCGGCTCGGAATGGCGGCTGGCGGACCCAGCCGCCACGAACGTGTGGCTCAGCTTCATGCCGGACAGGATCTGCCGCACCGGGTAGCGCGGCGCGGGGTGGTGCCCGGCCGCGGCGCCGGTAGCGGCCGGAGCTGCGGTGGCCATCGTGGCTCCGGCGATGAGCAGGCTGGCCGGCAGTACTGCGATCGCTGCGGCGTTCGCGGCGCGGCGCGCGGACAGGGGCATGGGGCCTCGTTTCCAGGTTGCGGGCGGCGTTGCCTGACCAGTCGTACCGAGACGGCCTGACGCGGCAGGAGCCATCGCGAGACGAGCGGGTGAACGAACGGCCAACACTGGCTGAGCCGCGCCGTACGCCGTAACCTGTCAGGCGTGCAGCCTGGTGTAGCCGGAATCCTGCTCGCCGCGGGCGGCGGCAGCAGGCTGGGGCGGCCGAAGGCCCTGGTGGAGATCGGCGGCAAGCCGCTCGCCCGGCGCGGCGTGACCATGCTCCGCGACGGCGGCGCCGCACCGGTCGTGGTCGTGACCGGGGCGGTGGCCGTCGACCTGCCCGGAGTCATCACCGTGCATAATCCCGATTGGCCAGCTGGCATGGGCTCGTCGCTGACCGCTGGCCTCGCGACCGTGCCGGACAACAGCACCGCCGCCGTGGTCGCGCTGGTTGACCAGCCGCTGGTCGGGCCGGAGGCGGTGCGGCGGCTGATCGCCGCCTACCGGGCCGGCGCGAGCGTGGCGGTCGCCGGGTATCAGGGCGTCGCGCGTAACCCGGTGCTGCTCGCGCGCGAGCACTGGGCTGAGGTGATCTCGCTCGCTGTCGGCGATGTCGGCGCGCGCCCGTTCCTGCTCGCGAATCCCGGACTCGTGACGCTGGTGGAGTGCGGGGACACCGGCAGGCCCGACGATGTCGATACGCTCGCTGATCTCGGCCGGATCGCCGCCCTGGCCCACCCTGGTCACAAGTGACGGGCCTGCAGCCCCCAGCTCCGCGCAACGCTCTCGCCCGGTTCCAGGGTGAGCAGGCCGGTCCCGGTGACGAACGCGTTCGGCGGGCAGGTCATCGGCTCGATCGCAAGGGCCCGCCTGCGGCGGGCCGGCTCCAGCCCGTCCCCGGTAAAGACCTGCAGCCAGTCGTACCCCTCGCCCGCCCAGAACGAGATCTCCGCCCGGTCGCTCGCGAGCCGCGCCCGGGCCCGGCCGGCGGAGTCCCTGGCGAGCCCGGTGAGCGCGTGATCCAGCTGGGTGCTGCCGATGGGCCTGGACTCGCGGAAGTCATAGGGCGTCCCGCCGATGTCCTCGGGCTTGCCCTGCGGGATCCCGCGCTCGTCCGCCGGCAGCCATTGCGCGGCGGGCAGGCTCAGCTCGCAGTCATCGACTACCGGCGTTCCCGCAGTCAGGTACGGATGGCAGCCGGTGCCGAAGGGGGCGGCCCTGCTGCCCGCGTTCCGCGCAATGACGGTCGCCTCAAGCCCGGTTCCGGCGTCCAGCCGGAAACGCGCAGTGAATTCAAGGCAGAACGGATAACCGGGCCTACCGTGCAGCACATGGCTGAGCTGGACCACGTCGGCGGCGTGCGCCGCGGCGCTCCAGCCGGTCCACCTCGTGAGCCCGTGAATGGCGTTGCCCCGGGCGGGCTCGCTCAAGTCCAGCTGGTAGCTGGCTCCCGCGAACGTGTACCTGCCGCCGTCGACTCGATTCGGCCACGGCAGGAGCAGCTGACCCGCGCCGGCCGGCGGCACCTCGTCCGGCTCGTAGCCCGCGACGACCCGCTCGCCCCGGTAGTACAGCTCGCGCAGGCCAGCGCCGAGTTCGGTGACGACAGCGCGATAATCGCCAGCGGAGATCTCGTACTGGCTGCCGGTAATCGGGATCAACGTCGGCTCGGCCATGGTGCCATCTTGCCCGCAGCATCGGCCGGCAATGGGCGCGCCCTGGTATTTATGGCCGGCGGGGCTGCTTGGGGAGCGGGGGACCTTCAGCCCCGCCGGCAACTTGCACCCTAGCCGTCCGGTGACTAGATGCGGGCGAACTTCGCCAACACGGCAGCCAGTTCTGCCGGGATGAGTCGCGGGGCTGCCCGCGATGCTTATGGTCGGCTGAAGGAGACGACGGCCGCCACGCGCCGACATCGCCGAGGAGGACCGGAAATGGCAGGACCGCTGGATGGGATCGTCGTGCTGGACCTGACCCGGGCCCTGGCCGGTCCGCACGCGACCATGATGCTCGGCGACCTGGGCGCGCGGGTGATTAAGGTGGAGCGGCCCGGCACCGGCGACGAGTCCCGGCACTGGGGGCCGCCATTCGCCGCCGGGCCCGGCCACGGCGAGCAGCCAGGGGAAGCCGGCCCGGTCAGCACCTACTACCTCTCCTGCAACAGGAACAAGGAGTCCATCACCTGCGACCTGGCCTCGGCGGCGGGCCGCGAGCTGCTCGAGCGCCTGGTCCGTCATGCTGACGTGCTGGCCGAGAACTTCCGGCCCGGGGTGCTTGAGCGGCTCGGCTTTTCTTTCGAACGGCTGCACGAGCTGAACGACAGGCTTGTCATCTGCTCGATCACCGGATTCGGGCATGACGGCCCGGAAGGCAGCCGCCCCGGGTACGACCAGATCGTGCAGGGCGAGGCAGGCTTGATGAGCGTGACCGGCAGCGATCCCGAGCATCCGGTCAAGGCAGGCCTGTCCATCGCGGACGTGCTCGCGGGCGTGCATGCCGCGCTGGGCATCCTGGCGGCGCTGCATGAACGGGCCAGCACCGGGCGGGGCCAGGTGGTCCGCACCTCCCTGCTGGCATCGATCGTGGGCGCGCACGCTTTCCAGGGCACGCGCTGGACGGTCGCGCGAGAGGTCCCGGTCGCCACCGGGAATCATCACCCCTCGATCGCGCCGTATGGCGCGTACCGGTGCGGTGACGGCATGGTCCAGGTAGCCGTCGCCAACGAGCCGCAATGGCGGCGGTTCGCGCCGATCGTCTTGATCGATCCGCAGGACAGCAGGTTCGCCAGTAACTCGCTGCGGGTTGCCAGGCGCGCGGAGCTGACGGCCATGATCGAGGAAGCGCTCGCCTCCGCAGGCCGCGGGCACTGGCTGGGCCTGCTGGCTGAAGCCGGCGTGCCCGCGGGCTCGATCCGGTCGATCGACGAGGTCTATGAATGGGATCAGACGCGGTCCCAGGGCCTGGTGATCTCGGTCGACCACCCGGTGCTCGGAACCATCGAGCTGCCGGGGCCTGCGCTCCGGTTTGACCAGCAGCCTGCGCGACAGCACGCAGCGCCGCCGTTGCTCGGCCAGCATAATGCCGCGATCCGGGACTGGCTCGACCGTGCCGATGCCGCTGCCGGCGGAGCGTGACGACAGCCGTGACCGGTTCTTGGCCAGGCCTGGGCGGCCGCCGGCAGCTGCCGGCGGAGCGGGATGTCAGCGGGGCCGGCTCTTAGCTCGGCCTGGGCGCCAGTCGCCCGGTCCGGACCGCGTCCGCGGCCAGGACGCCGAACAGGTAGAAGTAGGCGGACTCCTCATCCACGAAGCTGCGTGCCTCGTGCCGGGCGCCGCCCGCGGCGTTGAAGACTTCGAAGCCTTGCGCAGTCTGGACCAGGCACATGGCGCCGTCGACCTCCTCGCCCACCGCGTACGCGGCGGGCGGTATGGCCGCCAGGCTGGCGAGCTCGGAGAAGATTCCCTGCGTGGCTACCCGCTTCCGAGCGGCTCGCCGACGCCGGGGCGTCTCAGCGGGCGCGACGGTGTCCGCAGGCTCGGCGGTGCCGGCTGCCGCGGGTGTGCCGGTAGCCGCTGGTGCTTCGGCTGCCGCAGGTGCGTCACCAGCCACAGGTGCGCCGGCGGCCGCGGCCGGGCCCGCCGCCTCGCGCCGCTGGCGCCGGGGGGCGGCAGTGCCGGCTGCCGCGGCGGTTCCGGCAGTGCGGGCGGTGTCGGCGGCAGTGCGGGCGGTGTCGATGGTGCCTGCGGGCTCGGTGGTGATGGTGGCAGCGGGATCTGCGGTGGCGAGGATGCCGGCGGGATCTGCCACAGCGGTGGTGCCTGCGGGCCCGGTGGCGTCTGGGGGCTCGGCAATGCCGACGGCCTCAGCGGAGCTTTCGGCGCGCCGCTGGCGCCGCATGGCGGCGGTGGCGGCGGAGGCTGCCCGTCGCGCGGCGGCCTCCAGCGGAAGCGGTTGCTCGTCGGGCGGCGGCATGGCGATCTCGGAGCCTAGCGGCAGGCCTGACCACTGATCCGGCGCTTCTGGCCTGGCGAAGTCGGCTGAGTGAACGGCCGAGCCGTTGGCCCCATCGGCTGGGATGCCGCCGCGCGGGGCTGCCGTGTGCTGAGACGGATCCCAGCCGGGGCTCGGCGATGGGTTGTAGGCGGGCTCGGCCGGTGCATTCCAGGCGGGATCCGGTGTATTCCAGGCCGGATCCGGCGAGCGGCCAGGGGCCTGGTCCGGTGCCGCGCTGCGGCCAGGTGCGGCGGACATGGTGGCCAGGTGAGCCAGGGTGGCGGCCGCGAGATCCGCCAGCCTGGTCGCGTCCGCGTCCTGCTGCGGAGCCCCTGCGGGCGCCAGCGGCCCACCGGCGGGGGCGAGCGCTGCGGAGTCCAGTCCCTCGGTGCTGAAATCTGCCGACGGCAGAATACTGGCGCTCCGGCCCGGATAGTCCGTGCGTTCCTCGATGATGTCGGTCACTTCCTCGCTGGGGGTGATCAGCTCGAAGACCCCGCGGTCGACCTGCCAGTACCCGAGCTGCTCCGCCTGGAAAGCATCATGGCCCAGATAGGCGATATGCAGCCGGTCACCAAGATCGTCGAGCACAATGCACCGTTCGCCACGGAACCGGCCAGTCGGCCGCGATTCCCAGAGCGCCTGGACGTCCTCGATGTGGAGTTTCTTGCGCCAGTGCCCGGTGGCCGGCTCGAAGCCGAGTTCCTCCGGGGGCGGGCAAGCCGCGAACAGCACGACATCCGCCTCCGACGGCCCGACGCCCGCCTCGTAAGGAACGCCGCGGTAGGTCGCCATCAGCCGGTAGCGCATTACTCAGTTCCCCCCTGCCGGGCGCAGCCAGACCTGCCCGTCGAACCGGGCAATGAACTCAGCTGCTCCAGGCGTGATCCGGTAGATCTCGGCGCCTACCGGTACTGGAATCGGATCGAGATAGAACTCCGCGATCGGGCGCGCCCGGAACGAGGCGAAGCCGGTCCCTGTGAACGGCGGCTTACCCGACCAGTTGCCTCCCTGGTCTGCTGAATAGGGAACCAGGTAGGCGTCAGTGCCGACCGCGTTCCACCGCAGGACGTAGACCTCCGCCAGGTCCGGGCCGAAATCGGAGCCTTCGTAGCTGAGACCCATGGCCTCGTAGAACTCCGCAGGGTCGACGAACGACGTGTCCTGCGCGCGGTAGACAAATCCGGCGATGACCGCCCGGCGGCCGGTGAGGTAAGGCTCGACCAGCCGCGGCGGGATCACCTTCTGCATCAGCGTTCCCGGCTCGACCGGCCCGGGTATCTGATCGACTTGCCGCACGCATTCCCCTGGGGTCAGACTTCGACGCGGTCTCAAGAGAGTCTCACATCGCGAAATACCGTCTCAACTGCTTCCGCTGACCTGCGCGATCCGTCATCGGCGTAGCCGGGACAAAGCTCGCAGCCAGACCCGCGCCGCCACCATCCCTGAGCCGCCGTTGCGGGCCTGGCCCGGCGGCGCAACTACAGTTTGATTCGTGCCAGGGCTGACTGTCGGCGTGCCCCGGTTCGGCGATGACGATGGCTCCGCCGAGCCGCGGATCACTGCGGCGCTGGCTGCTTTCGCTTCGGGGCAGGGAAGCGAGCACGCCGCAGTGGAGTCGCTCGCGACGTCGCGCCTGCTGGTTCCGATCGTAGCCGCAGTCGCTGCAGACCCGGCGGCAGTCGCCGGCACCACCGCGCCCGCCGCCGCCGGCCCCGGCGACGCTGGCCACCAGGACGCTGGCGGCCATCATGCAAGCGAGATGTCGATCCCGACGCTCATCGGGCGCGACGGACGGCGGGCAGTGCCTGCATTCACCTCCCTGGACACGCTGGCCAGATGGCGGCTTGATGCCCGCCCGGTACCCACGGAGGCCGCCGACGTCTGGTTCGCCGCCGTGGCTGACGGCTGCGCTGTCGTGGTCGATGTCGCGGGCCCTGTCCCTATCGCGGTCGATGGCGCCAGGCTGGCAGCCCTGGCGGCTGGTGACCCGGTCCCGCTGCCGTACCAGGATCCAGATGTGCAGGCGGCCGTGCAGGCTGCTGCGGCTGGCGTAGCCGGGGTAACCGGGATCGGCCTCGATGATGGCGCCCCCGACAGCGACCTGTCGGTCCATCTGCGGCTGGCGGGAGGCCCGAGCGCGGCCGTGGCCGAGCAGACGGCTGGCGCGGTGGCGCAGGAGGTCATGAGCCGCCTAGGCGGCCGGCTGCGGCGGGGCATCACGATCACCGCCGATGCCGAGGCTCCCCTCGCTGGCGAGCACGGCGGCGCCGGGAAGCACGGTGACCGCGGGAGCACGGCGGGCACGGCGGGCACGGAAGCACGGTGACCACGGGCATGGCAGGATCAGCAGCATGCTGCGCTGGCTGACTGCGGGAGAGTCACACGGGCGCGCCCTGGTGGCGATCTGCGAGGGCATGCCGGCCGGCGTGGAGATCACCACGGACGACATCACCGCTGCTCTGGCCAGGAGGCGGGCCGGTTACGGCCGGGGCGCGCGGATGAAGTTCGAGGAGGACCTGGCCGAGATTACCGGCGGGGTGCGGCACGGCAGGACGCTCGGCGGGCCGGTGGCGATCAGGGTGGCCAATACCGAGTGGCCCAAATGGGAGACGGTGATGTCGCCCGACCCGGTCGATCAGCAGATCCTGGCGGACCAGGCACGGAGCGCCCCTCTCACCCGGCCTCGTCCCGGCCACGCTGACCTGGCCGGCATGCAGAAATACGGATATGACGACGCCCGCGCGATCCTGGAACGGGCGAGCGCCAGGGAGACCGCCGCGCGGGTAGCGCTAGGCGAGCTTGCCAGGCGCTTCCTGCGCCAGGCGCTCGGCGCGCAGATCGTCAGTCATGTGGTCGCCATCGGGCAGGTCACCGCTCCCGATGGGGTGATCCCGGAACCCGGGGACGCGGCCAGGGTCGACGCCGACCCGGTTCGCTGCCTTGACCAGCCGGCGAGCGCGGCAATGCGGGCAGAGATCGATGCGGCCCGCAAGGACGGGGACACTCTCGGGGGTGTCATCGAGGTCGTTGTCTACGGCCTGCCGCCCGGTCTGGGCAGTCACGTCCACTGGGACCGGCGCCTGGACGGACGGCTCGCTGGCGCCCTGATGAGCATCCAGGCGATCAAGGGGGTCGAGATCGGCGATGGGTTCGCGACCGCGCGCCGTCGTGGCTCGGCCGCGCATGACGAGATGGACGGCACCGGGGACGGAATCCACCGGCGGACAAACCGGGCAGGCGGCATCGAAGGCGGTATGAGCACCGGCGAGCCGATCAGGACCCGGGTGGCGATGAAGCCGATCTCGACCGTGCCGCGGGCGCTCGCGACCGTGGACGTGCGCACCGGGGAACCCGCCCGGGCTATCAATCAGCGCAGCGACGTTACCGCCGTGCCTGCCGCGGGCGTTGTCGCGGAGGCCATGGCCGCACTGGTGCTGGCCGGCGCCGCGCTGGAGAAGTTCGGCGGTGACAGCGTGCCGGAGACCAGGCGGAATCTGCACGGCTACCTGGACGCGCTGGTGATCACATGAGCAGGCCGGCGGCCATCCTGATCGGCCCGCCAGGCGCGGGGAAATCCACCGTCGGGCCGCTGCTCGGCGCCTTGCTCGGGGTCGGCTTCACGGACACCGACAGCTGGGTCGAGGTCAGCGCGGGCAAGCCGGTCAGCGACATCTTCATCGAGGACGGCGAGGCGGCGTTCAGGGCGCTTGAGCGTGCCGCGGTGGCGAGCGCGATCGCAGCACACCGCGGGGTAGTCGGCCTGGGCGGCGGTGCCGTTCTCGATCTGGGCACCCGGGCGCTCCTGGATGGCCAGCCGGTCGTCTACCTCGAGACAGGTTTCGCCGATGCGGCCAAGCGGGTCGGGCTGGACAAGCCGCGCCCGCTGCTGATCGGCAACCCCCGGGCGCAGTTGCGGGCCCTCCTGGAGTTGCGGCTGCCGATCTATCAGGAGCTGGCCTGGATCACCGTCAGCACTACCGGCCGGGCCCCGGAAGACATCGCGGCGGACGTCGCAGCGCGGTTGCAGGCAGACCCAGGGCCAGCCCGGTGAGCGTGACCAGGATCAGCGTCGGCGGTGAGCGTCCCTACGAGGTGGTCGTCGGCAACGGCGCGCTGGCCGGGCTGCCGGCCCTGGTCGGCGAGGACGTCCGCGCGGTCCTGCTGATCCATCAGGCCAGCCTGGCTGAGGTTGCCGGGTCCGCGTGCCGCGCCCTGCGGGGTGCCGGATACGTGGTCGATACCGAGCAGATCCCCGATGGCGAAGGCGCCAAGGAGATCGGCGTCGCCGCGGGACTGTGGTCGCGGCTAGCGGCTGCCAGGATCTCCCGCTCGGATGCGGTTGTCGGGATCGGCGGCGGAGCCGCCACCGATCTGGCCGGCTTCATCGCGGCTACCTGGCTCCGCGGGGTCAGGGTGGTGCTGGTGCCCACCACCTTGCTGGCCATGGTCGACGCCGCCATCGGCGGCAAGACCGCGGTGAATATCGCTGCGGGCAAAAACCTCGTCGGCGTCTTCCATCCGCCCGCCGGAGTCCTCGCCGACCCTGACGTCCTCGCGACGCTGCCCGCCGCCGAGTATGTGAGCGGCCTGGCCGAGGTGATCAAGGCCGGATTCATCGCCGACCCGGCCATCCTTGACCTGATCGAGTCCGATCCTGGCGGCGTGGCCAAGCCGGGCGGAGACCACGAGCGTGAGCTGATCGAGCGCGCGGTGCGGATGAAGGCAGCGGTCGTCACCGAGGATCTCCGTGAAGCCGGGCCCCGGGAGATACTCAACTACGGGCACACCCTCGGCCATGCCATCGAGCGGGCCGAGGATTACCGGATCCGGCACGGCGAGGCGGTCTCGATCGGCATGACCTTCGCGGCCGCGGTGGCCCGGCTGGCCGGCCGGCTGGATCAGGTGACCGCCGCCCGGCACGAGGCGATCTTGCAGTCGGTCGGGCTCCCGGTCCGTTACCGGGCTGGGGCCTGGCCACAGCTACGGGAGGCGATGGGGGTGGACAAGAAGTCCCGCGCGGCCCGGCTCCGGCTGGTCGTGCTGGACGGCCTGGCCAGGCCCGGCATCCTCGACAACCCGCCGGAAGACCTGCTGGAGCAGGCGTTCGCGGAGGTGAGCGGGTAAATGCGGCAGGTGCTCGTGCTGAACGGCCCGAACCTGGCCCGGCTTGGCTCCCGCGAGCCCGAGGTCTATGGCACTGCGACCTTCGCCGAAATGGCCGGCGCCTGCCAGCGGGCCGGGCGGGAACTCGGGCTCGCGGTGGAGATCAGGCAGACCGACGACGAGGCGGAGCTGGTCGGCTGGGTGCACGAGGCAGCCGACCAGCGGATCCCGGTAGTGCTCAACCCGGCCGCGTTCACCCATTACTCCTATGCGCTGCGGGACGCGCTGGCGATGCGGACGGCCCCGCTGGTCGAGGTGCACCTGTCCAACCCGGCCGCCAGGGAGGCGTTCCGGCACACCTCCGTGGTGGCCGGGGTGGCTGACGGGACCATAGCGGGATTTGGCGTGCACTCCTACGAGCTCGCGCTGCGCGCGATCGCTGGCCTCAGCGGTGGCGACGAGCCCGGCGCCGGTCCGGGCTGAGCAGGCCAGCGCCGTCAGGCGCCTTGACAATGAGCCGCTTAACGGGTTCGGATGGCGACTGCCGTGACACATCGCTAGTGCCGCGCTCAATCGTCGAAAGGTCCAGCACGCATGCGCATCGGGATGGCATTGAACTACGCCGGCGGTTTTGCCGAGACCGTCGCCGAGCTGGCCGACTACGAGAAGGCCGGCCTCGATATCGTCTTCGTTCCGGAGGCCTACAGTTTCGATGCGGTGAGCCAGCTCGGCTACATCGCGGCGAAGACGGAGCGGATGGAGATCGCCTCGGGCATCCTGCAGCTCTACTCGAGGACCCCGACGCTCACCGCGATGACGGCGGCCGGCCTTGACTACGTCTCGGACGGCAGATTCGTCCTCGGCATCGGGGCGTCCGGACCGCAGGTGATCGAGGGCTGGCATGGCGTGCCGTATGACGCGCCGGTCGGCCGCACCAGGGAAACCATCGAGATCTGCCGCAAAGTCTGGCGGCGTGAGCGGCTGGAGTACCAGGGCCGGTACTACGCCATCCCGCTGCCGCCCGACCAGGGAACGGGACTGGGCAAGGCGCTCAAGCTGATCAATCACCCGGTCCGCGAGCGCATCCCCATCGTCGTTGCGGCGCTTGGCCCGAAGAACGTAGAACTTGCCGCGGAGCTGGCCGAGGGCTGGGAGCCGATCTTCTACTTCCCCGAGCAGGCAGCCCTGGCCTGGGGAGCCCCGCTGGCTGCGGGGGCCGCGAAACGGGATCCGTCGCTTGGCCCGCTGGATGTCGTCGCGCAGGCGCCGCTGGCGATCGGCGAGGACACCGGCGGCCTGCTCGACTTCGGCAGGCCGATTTTCGCCCTCTATATCGGCGGGATGGGCGCCAAGGGCCGGAACTTCTACAACGACCTGGCGGTCCGCTTTGGCTACGAGGCCGCGGCCGCCGCGATCCAGGAGGCCTACCTGGACGGCCGCAAGGATGAGGCCGCTGCGCTCGTGCCCGTCTCGCTGCTCGAAGGCACGTCGCTGGTCGGGCCGGCCTCGCTGGTCTCCGAACGCGTCGCGGCGATGCGGGAGTCCGGTGTCACGACGCTCAACGTCACGCCGCTGGCCGCGACGCATGCCGAACGGGTAGCGCTGATCGAGAAGATCCGCGAGATGGCTGCCTGACCCTGTCGATCTGACGCGCCGCCATTCGATTACTGGCAGAGGCCGGCGATGGCCGCCGGCGCGGAAAGGTGACGCGAGATGAAATACCTGTTCCTGCTGCAGGGGCCGGACGGCCCGCTGCCCGAGCCCGGCTCGACCGAGCACCGGGAGATGTTCGAGCAGTGGAACACGGCGACCGGGGCAATGGCCAAGGCCGGGGTCCTGATCGAGTGCGGCCCGCTGCAGCCTGCCGCGGCGGCGGCGGCGGTCCGGGTGCGCGACGGCGAGGCGATGCTGACGGACGGGCCTGCGGCTGAGATCAAGGAGCACTTCGGCGGCATTACCCTTGTCGAGTGTGCTGACCTGGATGAGGCGCTGAAGTGGGCGCAGACCCTCCCGACCGCGGCCGACGGCTCGGTCGAGGTGCGGCCGATGGTGGCGGTGCAGCCCGGGTGCCTGGCTGACCGGTGTCGCCAGGCATAAGGCGACCGACCAGCTCCGCCGCGAAGCCCGCCGGGCGGAACTAGAGGCCACGGCAGCGCCGGAGGCAGCCGGCCGCGGCCCGCAGCCGCCGCCGCTGGTGGCCGACGATGAGCTCGGCCTGATCTTCATGTGCTGCCATCCGGCCCTGGATGCCGACGTCCGGGTCGCCCTGACCCTGCGGTCTGTCTGCGGCCTTTCCACCACGCAGATCGCGGCCGCGTTCCTGGCCGGCGAGCCGGCCATGGGCTGATGCGAATGATCGCCGAAGGGCATGAACATGCCCGCGCCGGTGGGGGCCACGGCGGTCATGTCCAGGGTGTGCTGGACCTGACGGTCTTCCTCGCCTAGTAGCTCGCCCAGGCTCGCCGAATCGGTCCCCCCGCCCGCCCGTGCGTCGAGCGGGGGGGCATGGAAGCTCAGGTCGGCCCGCCGGGCATCGAGGATCTGATCGGGGCTGACGCCGAGATGGCTGGCGAGCTCGCTGCCGCCAGGAGAGCGGCCGAGCCTGCCAGCGTTTGTCGCGGAAATGCCGGTTGCGTGCACACGATCGCACCAGTGGCTGGTAACGGGCCACGAGCACCTCGCGGGCGGCCGCTCGCTGCCTGCTGCCGAGCGTCACCAGCAGCCAGCACACGGTGGACCGGGCGGGGCGGCTGAAATCGCCGCAAGGCCATACAGTCGTCGTCATGGCTGAAATACATGCCGCCCGGCGAGCGCGCGCACGCGACAAGGTCGCCGCGCGGGGCGCTGACGCCGCGCTGATCACCAGCCTTGCCAATGTCCGGTACCTGACCGGCCTGGCGAGCTCGAACGCCGCGCTGCTGCTGCCAGCAGCCGGTCCTGAGGTCCTCGCTACCGACTCCCGCTACGCGGAGGCCGCCGCGCGCGACTGCCCCGACGTCGAGCTTGTCGTCGAGCGGTTCATCGAGCCGGCCCTAGCCAGGCTGGCAGTGACGCGAGGCCTGGGGACGGTGGCGTTCGAGGCTCAGGAGATGACGGTAGATCGTCATCAGGCGCTCGCTGCTCTCGATGGCGGCCCGGTCCTGATCCCGTTTGGCCAGGCCGTCGAAGAGCTGCGGATCGTCAAGGATGAGTCCGAGATCGCTCTGGTCGCGCGGGCGTGCGCGATTACCAGCGCAGCCTGTACCGACGCGCTTGGCAGTGTCAGGCCGGGCGTGACCGAGCGCGAGTTCGCAATCGTGCTCGAGCGGGCGATGACCGACCGGGGTGCCGAGGCGCTGGCCTTCGACACGATCGTGGCGAGCGGCCCCAACGGGGCCATTCCGCATCATGTGCCTGGTAACCGCGCCTTCGAGGTCGGAGACCTGATCACTATCGATTGCGGGGCCCGCTACCGCGGCTACCACGCTGACATGACCCGCACCGTCGCGCTCGGCGAGATAGCTGGCTGGCAGCGGGACATCTACGGGCTCGTGGCCGCGGCCCAGCAGGCCGGGATAACGGCGGCGCGGGCCGGGGCTGATGTGGGCACCGTCGACGCGGCGGCCAGGGACCTTATCGCCGACGCTGGTCACAGCGCACATTTCCAGCATGGCGTCGGCCACGGCGTGGGCCTGGAGGTCCATGAGGCTCCGATCATCGGGTACGGATGGACCGGTACACTGATGGACCGGACTCCCGTTACCGTCGAGCCCGGGATCTACCTGCCTGGTAAGGGCGGCGTCAGGATCGAGGACACCCTGGTGGTGCGCGCTGGCGCTGGGGCGGCGGGGTCAGCCGACTTGCTCACTACGACTACGAGGGAACTGCTCGTCCTGTAGCCATGGCGAGCTGGTCCCGCACGCATTGCAGGAGAGACGACACACGTGGCCACCACGAACGATCTCAAGAACGGCATGACTCTCAACCTCGACGGCCAGCTATGGAGCGTCGTTGATTTTCAGCACGTCAAGCCAGGCAAGGGCGGCGCGTTCGTGCGCACCAAGCTGAAGAACGTGCTGTCAGGCAAGGTCATCGACCGGACCTTCAACGCTGGCGTCAAGGTGGAACAGGCCAGCGTGGACAAGCGCGAGATGCAGTACCTCTACCGCGAAGGCGACGAGTTCGTCTTCATGGACACCGAGGACTACGACCAGCCGCATATCCCGTCGGCCGTGGTCGGCGACGCGGCGAACTACTTGCTCGAGGAGCAGAACGCGACGATCGCGTTCAACGAGGGCGTCCCGCTCTACGTGGAATTGCCCGCGGCCGTCGAGCTGACGGTCGGCCAGACCGATCCCGGCCTGCAGGGGGACCGGTCGACCGGCGGGACCAAGCCCGCCACGCTCGAGACCGGCGCGCAGATCCAGGTGCCGCTGTTCATCACGACCGGCGAGAAGATCCGGGTGGACACCCGCACCGGCCAGTATCTCGGCCGCGCGTGAGGTCCCGGCCGGCCCATTCGACACGCTCGCGGCGACCATGACAGCGCGCGGTAAGGCCCGCAAGCGCGCTCTCGATTTGCTTTTCGAGGCGGAGATCCGGGGCGTGCCGGTCCTGGACCTGCTGGATCAGCGGGCTGCCGAGGCGAGCCCGCCGGTGTCTGGTTATGCGGCGGAGCTGGTCAGGGGCGTGCAGGCGCACCGGGCCAGGATCGATGAGCTGCTGGCCGCGCACGCGCAGGGCTGGACGCTGGAGCGGATGCCCGCGGTGGACAGGAACATCCTGCGGATCGCGGTCTATGAGCTGTTCTGGGCACCTGACGTGCCGGACGGGGTAGCGATCAGCGAGGCCGTGCTGCTGGCCCAGGACCTGTCGACAGATGGCTCGGCGGCGTTTGTCAACGGCTTGCTGGCGCGCCTTGCCGAGCTCAGGCCGGAGCTGGAACAGGCGCCGGGCCAGTAACGGCTCAGGCCGGAGCTGGAACAGGCGCCGGGCCAGTGGCGGGCCGGTCCGCGAGCCCGAGCGCGCCTTCGATGAAGGCGAGGCGGTCGGCGGCTTCATCGATGGCCTTGGTGGTGGGCTTCCCGCCGCCGTGCCCGGCCGAGGTGTTCACCCGCAGGAGGATCGGCGCGCCGGCCAGGACTTCGGCCAGGTCGTTCTGTGCGGCCACCCACGACCTCGTCTGGGGTCAGCGCTATCCTCCAGCCACCGGTACGGGTCGGGAACGGCCTCGCCGTGGTAGTCGTCGACCTGGTCGTCTCGGCGGGCCGGAACGCAGGATGCCGGTGCCGGGGTGCTGGTGTCCGGTCCGGCGCTTGAGCTCGCCTGGCCGGGCGTCCGCTCGGACTTGCCGTCAATCTCAGGCACGCGAACCAGTTTGCCAGCGCGGGGCGGCTGGACGCAAACGGTACTTGAGCCAGGTTGGCTCAAGTATCTTGATGGCGAACTTGCTGGGCTCATGCTGTGTGGCCCGAGGATGCCGGGGCCGGGGGACCCGGGGGACCGCGGGGCCCGGGGACTGTCGGCGGCCGGTACTACATTGGGTGCC